>Ga0182742_1000227_pt1 | contig 106559 bp, 104 predicted proteins | sample eDN5th37CBELigMG_FD_128880 | JGI IMG/M metagenome (GOLD analysis project Ga0182742, IMG submission 128880) | Enriched Miracle-Growth compost microbial communities from Emeryville, California, USA - eDNA 5th pass 37_C BE-Lig MG (version 2)... ...
AATCAGGGATTCCTCGAATTATGCCGAGGAATCCCTTCTTCTATGAAATTATTGCTGTGTCACGCTCTGATACCATTCGTTTACTTCTTTCGTAATGTCTTGGCCGCCTTGCGCATGCCATTCTTTCACGAAAGCGTCGAAGGTATCCACGGGCTCATCGCCGAAAATGATTTTACTGAAGGTTTCCATTTCTAGTTTTTTCAGATAATCCCAACGCGTTTGCATCGTAGACGTGGTTCCGCCGGTGAATGCGTTCTTCACAGAGTACTCCCTTGAATACCATACATTCGATGCGGATTGGAACTCGATCTCCGGCACGAAGCCGCCCCAGATTTTCTCATACGGGGTCTGTGCTTCTCCCGTCTCGTGGATGCGGACGAGCGCTTGCACGTTCTGGGAAGGAATCCGCGGCCCTTGGTCCAGAAGGCTATAGAAAAATACGCGTACGCCTCCGCCGGGAATTTTCTCTAAATCATAGGTGACTTCCCCGTCGACAATATCCCAGTCATAACCTTGTGCCCAACCGTGTTCGAACTCGGTGCCGGGCTTCGGATCCGCAATGTTATCGAATAAGAAGTTTGCGTACGTAAAGAAAATCTCGGGATTTTTCATATCTTTATTGATGAAGAGCGCTCCGTTATACGGATATCGACCGTAATGCATGCTTGTTCCGTCGGGTCCGACCGGCAACGTGAATGTCGTCAGCTCGGCGTTCGGATTATTCTTGTTCAGATCCCCCATCGGCCAAGCTTCGGACCAATACGGTCCCGCGAACGTCCCCGCGCTTCCCGCGGACATGAACGACCCTGCCTTCGCCGCATCCCAGATCGCCGCTTCTTGAGGGATGTACCCTTTTTGCACCCATTCCTTAAGCTTCTGTAACCCTTGTTTGATTTCCGTCTGTACAGATCCATACGCTAATGTTCCGTCCTCTTGCACCAGCCAAAAATCCGGCAAGCTGCCGTAAGCGCCGAAGACCCACCCGAGTCCGAACGAATCGTTATAAGAATTTTTTAATGCGGTCGAAACGCCGTACGTGTTGTTTTGGCCATCGTTATCGGGGTCCCTGTATGTGAAGGCCTCCAGCATCTTTTCGAATTCTTCTAAGTTAGTAGGCGGATTCAGGTTGAGCCGTTCCATCCAGTCTTTCCGAACCCACAGCACCGGATCGTTGTTGTAATCATAATCCAGGTTCGGAATGCCGTAACGCTTGCCGTCTCTTGTAAATTCATACCAGACACCAGGATTTTCGTTCATCGCGTTCTTCCATGTTTCACTTGCGTACTTGTCAAACAGCTCCCCGACCTCCATAAACCTGCCGGAGTCGATCAGCATCTGCGCCGCGGAGCCGCTCGCGAACACCACATCCGGAAGCTCCTCGCCGGAAGAGAGCATTAAACTCAGACGCGTCGCATACGCGCCGCTCGTATCGGCAACGGACCACAGATTTTTGATCTCGATGCCAAGGTTTTCTTTCACCCACCGATAATGCACGTTGTCATCCGCGGTTTCCCCGTTCTTATACTGGGCCGCGCCAGGGATTCGCTTCACGGTTGTTAAGGTAACCGCCGGCTCGTATTTCCCGTTCACCATTGGCGGTCCCGCTGGCTGCTGAGGTTCTGATGTAGATGGATTGTTCATCTGTGTTTGATTCGTCTGCGTTTGATTGGGCTGAGGATTGGTAGTTGAAGCCGGCGGATTATTGGAGGACACAGGCGCTTGATTGTTACCCATACAACCAATTAATGTGACGGACAACAAAACCAATATAACGGACAGCGACAACAGCTTGCGTGAATGTCTTACCATTGAACTTCCCCCAATCTTATATTGAAAGTTCCTTTCACTATCATCGTAACCCTGTTCCAGCGCTTTAGAAATAATTCATTATTAACTACCATATAAGATTTTATAAAGATTTCTTCCAGAATCGTGAAATGATGATTAATAAAACGGTATGTGAGATTAACGATCGGTTATATAGAGGGAATCGAAGCCATGCTACAATGACATTGTGAAAATGAAAATAAAGGAAGGAATGCCGATGAAGCGTCTCCTGAAGGAAACCTGGCCGTTTCACCTGATGCTGCTGCCCGCTGTCGTGCTGGCGTTCTTGTTTAACTATTTGCCGATGTTCGGCGTCGTAATGGCGTTCCAAGATTTTAAGCCCTGGACCGGATTCCTAAATTCCCGATGGGTAGGATTAGAGCATTTCGAAGCGATTTTTGACCGCAAGGATACCGTTCAAGTGGTATGGAATACGCTGATTATCGCCTCGTTGAAAATCTTCTTTATCATCGTTGTCCCCGTTGTCTTCGCGCTCCTGCTGAATGAAATTCGCAATATGATTTTTAAAAGAACGGTTCAGACGCTCGTATATCTTCCGCATTTCTTGTCATGGGTCATTCTGGGAGGGATTCTGGTTGATTTGCTCTCCCCGCAAGACGGTCTAGTCAATCAAATCCTTCGTACCGGATTCGGAGTTCCGCCGATCTTCTTTCTCGGAGATGGCAACTGGTTTCGGTTTACGGTGGTGGTCAGTCATATTTGGAAGGAATTCGGCTTCGGAGCGATTGTGTATTTGGCCGCGTTAGCCGGAATAAATCCTCATTTATATGAAGCAGCTGAAGTAGACGGCGCCAGCCGCTGGCAGCAGACCATCTATATCACGCTTCCAGCGCTAGTTCCCATCATACTCGTATGTACGACACTCGAGTTAAACAATATTTTGAGCGCCGGCTTTGATCAAATTTTCAACTTGTACAATCCGTTAGTTTACGATAAAGGCGATATTATCGATACGTTCGTATATCGTGTCGGCTTGTTAGGGCAGCAATTTGGCTTTTCCGCAGCGATCGGACTGTTTAAATCCGTTGTCAGTCTCATTCTCGTGGTGGTTGTGTACCGAATCGCTTACAAAATAGCCGATTACCGGATCTTCTAAGGAGGCATGCATCCCGATGTATTACAAAAACAAGATCTACCGGGTCTTTAGTTACTTTAACCATTGGCTCCTATTCGGCATCTCCTTGCTATGCATGCTTCCACTGTGGCACACCTTAGCGGTCTCATTGAGCGGGCGGGCCCCTGCCAACGCGAACCGCGTCGGGCTCATTCCGATTGATTTTACCTGGGATGCTTATAAGAGAACGTTAGAAAATCCGGAATTTCTTCAATCCTTGTTGATTTCCGTGCAACGAACCTTGATCGGGACACTTTTCGGCATGGCTGTCATTATTCTCGCGGCATATCCTCTCTCAAGAACGGGGAGCGCCTTCCGGTCGAGAACGTTTTATGCTTGGTACTTTATCATTACGATGATCTTTAGCGGCGGGTTGATTCCAACGTATATCGTTGTGCAAAGATTGGGACTCATGAATACGCTGTGGGCATTAATTTTGCCTCAAGCCGTAAGTGTATGGCTATTAATCCTGCTGTTGAATTTCTTCCGCAACATTCCAAGGGAGCTTGAAGAAGCGGCGCTCATCGATGGAGCGGGCCAGTTTCGGATTTTAACCACCATCTTTGTCCCAATCTCTACCCCCGCCATTGCGACGTTATCGTTGTTTACGATGGTATCGCATTGGAATGCGTGGTTTGACGGCTTGATTTATATTACACGGTCCGAGAAGTACCCGCTGTCTACCTTCCTGCAAACGATTCTGGCTCAAATTGACTCCTCCCAGCTCAGTTCAGCCGGCAGGGAACTGGAGAATGTTTCGAATAAAACCGTAAAAGCGGCGCAAATCTTTATCGGCGCGCTTCCGATTCTGGCTGTGTACCCGTTCCTGCAGCGGTATTTTGTGAAGGGGATGGTGTTAGGGGCTATTAAGGAGTGACAAAAGGGGTGTGGATGTCAGGATCCGCACCCCTCTTCTGTTTCATGATGTGCATAAAGTCATTCCCCCTATGGCAAACTTTGGGTATCTTACAAAACGGAAGGAAGATCTTCTATGCGGCCTTATAAAGGGGGAATTGGCCGGCTGCCCAAAGATAATGCCGCCTTTAGGGAAGACGGACAGGAACCGGCGAAGCTAGCCCTCGATATGGAACGGAACGTTCAGACGATTAAAGAACTGTTTGCCGACTGCGCCGATGCCGTTTTTCGGCCATTATCTGCTGCGAATGGAACGAAAGCTTGCCTTATCTACATCAGCGGGTTAGTGGAAACGAAGGAATTGAGCGACAACGCGCTTCGCCCGTTCATTGACGCGTTTGCCGCACCCGATCCCGGCATATCGACAGCAAAGCTGCTAAGTGAAGGGCTTCTTTCCGTACCGTCCGCCCTATCTTCACCTCTGCTGTCCGATGTTGTACAGGAGCTTACGGAAGGCAGTGCCGTACTGTTTCTTGACCAGTGCAGCGAAGCCGTTGTGATGCGCGTCAAAGGGGGCAGCAGACGCTCGGTTGAGCAATCAACGACAGAAGTGAACATTCGAGGTCCGAAAGAAGCATTTACAGAGGATATACAAAAAAATGCAGCACTTCTCCGCTTTAAGTTGAAAACCCCGAAGCTCAAAATGGTGTCCGTCACCGTTGGGGAACAAACCAAAACGACGGTGTACGTTTCTTATTTAGTCGGCGTCGCCGACCCTGCGCTCGTTCAGGACGTGCTGGAGCGCATTCGAGCCATTCGTATTGACGGTGTATTGGAAAGCGGGTACATCGAGGAATGGATTGAAGATCGCCCCTCCTCCCCGTTTCCCCAGCTTCAGTATACGGAACGCCCGGATACGGCAGCAGCTATGTTGCTAGAAGGCCGCGTTGTCATTCTCGTCGATGGTACACCGTCCGTCTTAACCGGACCGATTACGTTCTGGCAGCTGATGCAATCGAGTGATGATTACTATGAACGTTATTTCATCGGGAGTTTGCTGCGATGGCTTCGGTACAGCTTTTTGTTCTTATCGCTATACTTGCCTGCGTTATATATCGCTGTCACCACATTCCACCAAGACATGCTGCCGACCAGTCTCATGTTCAGTATCGCTGCGTCCCGGGAGCCAATACCGTTCCCTGCGTTGATCGAGGCGCTCATCATGGAAATATCGTTCGAAGCGCTGCGGGAGGCCGGCATTCGGCTGCCGAAAATCATCGGTCAAGCCGTCAGCATATTAGGAGCTTTGGTCATTGGCCAAGCGGCCGTACAGGCAGGCATCGTATCCGCTCCCGTTGTCATTGTCGTCTCATTAACCGGTATCGCATCGTTTACGATCCCAAGGTTCAATTTTGCGATTACCATACGAATGCTTCGGTTTCCAATGATGGTGCTCGCCAGCGTGTTCGGGGTTTACGGTATCATTCTGGGGACGGTATGGACGGTGATCCATCTTTGCGGACTGACGTCTTTCGGTGTGCCGTATCTTTCCGGAATTTCCCCGTTCAGCAAGGAGGATCAGAAGGATATTTTCATTCGCGCTCCTTGGTGGGCCATGCTTCGGCGCCCTTCCTTCTTGTCGCGTAACCGGCACCGGATTAGCAGCGGCACGCGTCGGCAAAGCTGAAATCAAAGGATGGATTGACGACTTCATGAAACCAGGACACATCTTGATCTGGATTGTTTGTTTCCTTCTTCTCTCCGGTTGCTGGGACCGGAAAGAAATTAATGACGTTGCCTTCGTCGTCGGCACTGCGGTTGACCTGGAGGATGGCATCTATCGCAGTACGGTACAGATCCCATTGGTCGGGCAAATGGGCGGACCGGAGGGCGGCGGGGGCGGTTCGTCCGGCTCGAAGGCTTGGCACTCGGAATCCGCTGTGGGCAAGACGTTCCGCGAATCGATGGAGGCGCAACAGAACCACCTTTCGCGGGTTCTTCACTTTTCCCACCGGAGAGTGCTGATCATCAGCGAGGCGATCGCCCGGAAAGGCATTATGCCTGTGTTTGATCCGATTTTTCGGATCCCTCAAAACCGGCTGAGCACACTTCCGATCGTCGCTTTGGACGAGGCGAAGGACATCCTTGTTGCGGACGCTCCAATTGAAAGGATGTCCGCAGAAATGGTTCGTGAACTTTCTCAAATGGCGACGGTTGATCCGATCAATTTGCGGATTTTCTTGTATTCATTGCTGACCGAAGGCATGGACCCGATTGCCCCTGCGGTTCGAAAGGTCACCACTGCCACGAATATGGCGGAGGAGCAAAAGTCGACCATCCAACTGGCGGGCATTGCTGTATTTAGGCACGACAAACTAGCAACCGTGCTCGAAGACCGCGCAGCGATCGGCCTGTTGCTGGCAATGGGACAAGCGAGGAGGCCGACGATCAATGTGGCGGTTCCCGGGGAGCAGAGCAAAACGGCCAGTCTTCAAATTACGAGATTCAAGCCGGACATTCAACCCAGGCTGAAGAACGGCCGCATAGAAGTGGTTATTTCGCTCGATTCGACGGCAACTCTAGTTGAAAACTTGTCGGATTACGACCTAACGGATTATCGCCGGCGCACCGAGTTGGAGGGAGCGGCAGAACAAAGAATCGCAGAATTGATCGAAGAGGCCGTTACCGCATTGCAGGAGCATAAAGCGGACGTACTCGGCTTCGGGGACGCGGTGCACCGCCGTTACCGACGTCATTGGGCGCGCGTACGCGAACGCTGGGAAGAGACCGAATTTCCGAATATGGAAGTCACCATCAAGCCGCAGGTGCACATCGAGCATAACGGCTCGATCATTCAATCGATTTACCAGAAAACCAAGGAGTTGAAGCCATGACGGATACCGGGGCTATCTTCGTATTCATTGCCATTGCTCTCGTTTCGGAATGGAAAAACTACAAGTCCGCCGCTTCAGCGAACCGGTGGTTTGCCGCAGCACTTTACATAACCAGCGCCATCATTTGGTTATGGATGGCGAGCCGGCACGATCTTCCCCGACCTGGGAACTGGATGGACGATATTTTTCGATAAGGGGGTTGTCCGGTGCAACACATTTCGAAACTGCAAATGAACATGATTACGGTGCTGTTTATGGTCTCTATTACGATTAAACATCCCCCCATTCCGATGATCCTTGCGGCCCGGCAGGATGCTTGGATGGGATATATCGTCGCGGGTATAGCCGTTCTGCTTCCGCTATGGCTGATGGATGTTGTGCAGCGGCGTTTCCCGTCCGTTTCGCTGTTCGACGCGCTCATGTCCCGGCGGATTTGGTTCGGCAAAACAGTCTTGATCCTGTACGGATTAGTTTTTTTATTTACAATCGCACATGACATCCGGTTTCTAATCAGCTTGATCAACATCTACCTGCTCCCTATGACACCCTTACTCGCCCTGGCGAGCACCGCGGTATTCACGGCTGTGCTGTTCGCCAAAAGCGGTATTGTCGTAACGGCGAGAGCAAGCATCGTCCTAACCCCGATGTTTGTGATCGTGGTATTCTTCCTTCCCATCCTATTAACGGGGCAGGCCAGGTTGGCATTTTTGAGTCCTATATTGGAACACCCTCTCGGTGTCCTGGAAGCATCCTTCTACGCCTTCGGCCATTTTGCAGAATTGTTGATGATTCCGCTATTATTCAAGCAACGCACATTCCGGCTCGCTGAAATGTTGCCTGGCATCGCTGTCGGGATTTCCGTCACGACGATCATGATTTTGGGGGAACTCGTGCTGTTCGGCCCTGATTTGGCAACGATGTTTTGGGATCCGCCTTATGAATTGATCCGCCAGTTGCGGATGACGGATTTTTTGGATCGGCTCGATTTGGCGATCGCTGCGGCATGGATGCCTACAGTACTTCTCAAAACCGGCATAACCCTCTACTTTCTGTGCGAGATCGCATCCCGTTTGGTTTCAAACGTGAACACAAAGCTGGCCGCCACACCGATCGGCTTATTCGCGCTCGTCTGCGCGATGTGGTTTTTCGACTCCGCGTTACAGCTTAGCGAAACGACGGAAACTCGTGCGTTCCTGTTCGGGGCATTCGCGTTTCTCGTTCCGCTTCTCCTGTTTGCATTGCTTCGGCCGGATAGCACGCCTCAACCTGTTGCAAAAACATAGCCCCTTGCATCTGAGCAAGGGGCTATGCCGGTTGTTCCCTCATGAACGACTAAATAGAGTATTCCCGATACCTTTAACGGTTGTCTTTACTTTAAACAAACCTCCAGCCTTCGGCTGTTTCATCAGCTGTTCCTCATCCAACCCTGTTCTTGCCGTGGTAATGTACAATTCGTCCATATTCACCCCGCCGAAAGCACAGGAGGTAACTTGCTCCGCAGGTACTGGAACGGTATCTAACTGTGTGCCGTCCCGCGGGTCCCAACGCGACACCTTCCAGCCTCCCCACTGCGCGATCCACAGGTTTCCTTCCTGATCGATCGTCATTCCGTCAGGTACACCCTCCCCTTCCGGAATCGTTACAGCCACCCTTCGGTTCTGAATGTTTCCTGTCTGAAGATCATAATCGAAAGCGGCAACCTGCTTCGTAGGGGAATCAATATAATACATTGTGCTGCCGTCCGGACTCCAAGCGATCCCGTTCGAGCAGCGAACCGATCCGAATATATGCTTCACTCCCGATTCCGCGTCCAACCGGTATAAACTGCCCGCCGCTTCGGAGCCGTTCATGGGCATGGTGCCCGCCCAGAAACGCCCCGCCGGATCGCACTTTCCATCGTTAAACCGATTGCCCTGCGGTTCGTTCGGGAGACCGGAAACCAATGTAATCTGTTCCGTGACCGGGTCCAATGAATAAAAAGCACGGTCTGCCGCCATGATCAGCCCGCCGGATGCGGCAACCGCCACACAGCCAACATACATGCCAACATGAATGACCCGGTCCGACTGAAGCTGGGGATTATAAATATGTACATTTTGACCGAGGATATCAATCCAATAGAGCAGCTTGTTGGCCGCATCCCAGCAAGGGCCTTCCCCTAATTCCGCTTTGGCATCGAGGACCAGCTGCAAGCTTCCTTCTTCCACCGAAATCGTCTCCCTTCACGCGCGGATGAACAGCCTTCCGATATTTTCCGCCGCTTGCTCGATTAACGTCTCGCTTTCCTTGAACGCTTCCTCTAAGCTCATTGGACGATTCATGATGCTAAACATCGCTGTGACGCCAAGTGCGTAAAGCTGCTCGCTGCCCCGCCCTAAAGCGCCGGACAAGCAAACAACCGGAACTTGCTTAGCCGAGGCGGCAGCGGCAATCGCTGATACCACCTTCCCATAAGCTGTCTGGTCATCCGTTGCGCCTTCGCCGGTGAGTACAAGGTCGGCATTCGCCAAAGCCTCGTACAACCCGGTAATTTCCATGACCATATTTGCGCCGGGAACCATCTCTGCGGAAGCGAAGGCTTTCAACGGAAGTGCCAGTCCGCCTGCGGCGCCAAGACCCGGTATGGTAAACACATCTTCCTTGAAGCGGTCAGCCAGAAGCTGCGCTGCATGGCGCAGTCCCTTATCCAGACGCTCTACCATTACGGCATCGGCACCTTTCTGCGGACCGAACACCGCCGCGGCGCCCAAGGGTCCGCAGATCGGGTTCGTCACATCGCAAGTAAGGACAAATTCCGCATCACGCAAGAGCGGCTCCGCAGCGCTATTGTCAATCCTAGCGATCCGCTCCAATTGTCCGCCGCCGAAACCGACCGGTTCTCCGGCGGCGTCGAGAAACCGAATGCCTAGCGCCTGCGCCATGCCGACTCCGCCGTCTACCGTCGCGCTGCCGCCAAGACCGAGAATGATTTTCCGGCACCCCTCCCGAAGCGCCGATCGGATCAGCTCTCCGGTTCCGTAGGATGTGGCCAGGAGCGGATTGCGGCGTTCCTTCTCCACGAGCGGGAGTCCGGATGCGGCTGCGACCTCAATGACAGCGGTACGTCCCCCGTCAATGATCCCGTAAACCGCGGTCACCGGATCCCCCATCGGGCCGGTAACCACGGCCTGCCTCGCCTCCCCGCCTAGAGCGGCCACAATCGCCTCCGTTGTGCCTTCCCCGCCGTCGGCCATCGGGAACGTTGCAATCACCGCATTCGGTGCCGCTTTGTGGAGCCCGCGCGCCATACATTGAGCAACCTCCGACGCGGAAAGCGAGCCTTTGTATGAATCCGGAGCTACGATAATACGCACATACTCACCACCGATAGGTCCAGTATCGTTCCTTGCTCCACCGTTCGCGGAGCGCCGGCTCTTCCAATGATTTCCCGACCATAATCTGGAACTGGGATTTATGCGCATGGAATGAACCAATCTTCTGTTTCATATATTGGCTTACGTCATTCACTACATCCGGCGGTCCTAGAATTTCTTCGCAGCCTTGCGAGAATGCAATACAGTGCACCGTCGGCCGCTGTTCGCGAGGCAGCCGTTCCACCGCGCGGATGACCGCCGCTCCGCATGCCTCGTGATCGGGATGGACGCTAAAGCCCGGGTAGAATGTAATGATAAGAGAGGGGTTCAGCTCTTCGATGACGCCGAGAATCCGCTGAATGAGCACCTCTTGATCCTCAAACTCCACGGTTTTGTCGTGGTATCCCCACATTCTTAAATCCGTAATCCCAATGCTCTTGCATGATTCCTCCAGCTCTTTCTTCCGAATTGCCGGCAAGGTTACCCGGTTGGCAATGAGCGGATTGCCCATGTTTCGCCCCATCTCGCCAAGCGTTAAGCATACATACGTAACCGGTGTTCCGTTCTCAATATGCCATGCCAGCGTTCCCGAGGAGTTCGCTTCATCGTCGGGATGCGGCAGTACAACAAGCACATGTCTCTGCTGTTCCATGAAAGCCCCTTCTTTCCTTACTCAAAATGGTTCGCGGGCCAAATATAAGCCGACGATTAATTTCCCTTCATGATCATGGCCGGCCACCACGAGACGTTCCTTCTCCGAACTGTCCCAGTGGGTTAAACCTTGAGAATAAATCCATCCGGTCTCTGTCTTTAAGCCAATCCTGTATGGCCCTTCCCCTGCAATCGAACCGAGGGAATACCGAATCATTCCATTCTTGATAAACGTGGAAGCGGTTATTTTCGAACGATCCATATGTGAAGCATAAGCGCCAGTCGTCATTTCCATTCCAATATATATATCTTGATTTTTCATCGAATCCAGCATCCGCTGTACGGCTTCAGCATCAATGAAGTCCATCCTTACTCCTCCTATTCTGTCAAACCGCGTCAAACCTCTTTTATATATTTTAGACAATACTGTCCATCAATTCAAAGCACAAGACATGTTCATGATATTCATTGATTTTCCCCTGTTTCTAACACTCTCCTACAAGATTTTGAATATAGTAAACTATCCTAGCATCTATATGAGATCAAAGGCGGGTGACTTCTTTGAAAACAGATTGGTTAATCGTCGGCGCAGGCTTTACGGGGGCGACGTTAGCCGAGCGCATTGCCTCCCAACTGAATCAGAAGGTTTTGTTAGTAGATAAGAGAGACCATATCGGAGGGAATTCATATGATTGCTATAACGAGGACGGAATATTAGTTCACAAGTATGGCTCTCACACGTTTCATACCAATTCGGCGATGGTGTGGAACTATCTGTCCAAGTTTACGGAATGGAGGCCGTATTTTCACCAAGTGCTTGCGGTTGTGGACGGCAAGAAGGTACCGGTACCATTTAATCTGAATTCAATCTACACGTTATTCCCTCAAAAATATGCCGAGAAATTCGAAGAGCTCCTGATCAAGAACTTCGGTTACGGCGTTAAGGTTCCGATTCTTAAGCTGAGAGAAACCGCTGACGGAGACCTGAAGTATTTGGCGGATTATATCTACCACAAAGTTTTCTATAAATATACGCTCAAGCATTGGGGTCTAGATCCTGAGCAGTTGGACGCGTCTGTAACCGGGCGTGTACCTGTTTATATCAGCAGAGATAACCGATATTTTCAAGACACGTATCAAGGCATCCCGAAACACAGCTATGCCGCCATGTTCAGTAATATGCTCAAGTCTCCCAACATTATGGTGCTGCTGAATACCGATTACCGCGATATTGTGGATGAAATCAAATACAAACGAATGATTTACACCGGCCCAATAGACGCCTATTTCGGATATATTCACGGAACATTGCCTTACCGGAGCCTTCGCTTTGAATTTCAAACCTTGAATCAAGAGTTTTACCAAGAAGCCGGCACCGTGAACTACACCAACGAATATACGTTTACCCGCATCCTCGAGACGAAGCATCTCACCGGTCAAGTTGCACCGCATACAACAATCACCTTTGTGCATCCGCAGGATTATGACAGAAACAGCGAACCGTATTATCCGATTCCCCGGTCGGAAAACCGTCAGCAGTACAATCTTTATTTAAAAGAAGCGGAACAGATCAAGGATAAGGTGCTTTTTGCGGGGAGGCTTGCAGACTATAAGTATTACAACATGGACCAAGCGACAGCGAGGGCGCTGACTTTATTTCAATCTATCGCTTCTGGGGAGGTATGACGGCATGATCGTATTTTCTTTGGTTGCGCATCAAGACGAGGCGGGTGTTATGGCGCAAATTGAAAATCTTCGCAAGTTCATCCGGCGCCCATTTATGGTAGTGCTGTATAATGGCGGGTCAAACCCGCACTTCGGGAAATTGACGGCACTTTCTTACAACGAAGTAAAGCTATGCCCTTACAGCAGACCTTTGTCGTATAGAAGAACTGGAAGAGTTCTGTACGATGTTACCCGTTGGCTTCGGGATGAAGGGATTAAATACGATTTTATTGTCTACTTGGAGTCGGATACGATGTTTATCCGCAAAGGCTTTGATAAATATTTATACAGCAGTAAGATGAAAGGGTATGACTGCACGGCACAGCATTGGAGCAAGTACAACCCCAAGAAAGACGACCCGGGCTCTCCTGGTACGAAGACAATGTTTAAGCATTGGAAAAAGTGGAAGAAGTTCTTTGGCACCAATTATTTCATGAAGACATCGAATCCCTTCCAAACGTACAGATATGAAATGATTCAGAAGATCCTGGATAAGTTTGACGGCGATTTGTTTGAACGCACACTCGCTGCGACGGATGTCGAATCCTTAGGAGAAATGGTCTTCCCTACTCTTGCCGCCAAACACGGCGCGAAAGCCCGATTATATCCGAAGTCCTTCCGGCGCTTTAATCGCTGGAAGCCGGAGTTGGGCAAAAGCGAGGTCAACAAAGCGAAAAAGAAAGGCAAATATTTATTCATTCATCCTGTCAAAAGCTCCCGCGTCCGCAATTGGGTATTAAGGAACGTATAAATATGAAAACCAGCCGGCTAGCCGCGGGCTGGTTCTACATAAACGGACTACTTCCTGTAATTTACAATCTTACGGAACACATCTTTATCCAGCTTCTTGAACAAGAACAAGTTCGGGGTGAAATTCCCTTCAATAATCCACACTTTTCCATTCTTATCCAAGCCGATATCCATACCGACGGTGTGGATCGTTGTGTAATACTTGCCGAGCCGCTTGGCGCTGATCCGTGAGATCCGGTCAACCTCTTCGAGAATCCGGCTTGTTGACGCTCCGGTAATGTCGGAGCTGCGAATGGCTTTGCTGGCAGAGACGACCTTGCCGTTGCTGCGCCTTACATTTGTAATGATATATCCTTTGCCCGCTACCTTCGCAAGCTTTCCTGTAACCTCCCACTTAGACGATTTGGTGGAACGCCTCTGAACCATCACCCGCAAATCAAAGGGACGGCCCGCCATTCGCGCAAGGGGGATATACTGCTGTATGATGGCGGAGCTCCCGCCCCTCTTTTTATTTACATATTTATAAACTTCCCCGCGGCTTTTTCCCGTCTTCACACGATTGTTGTAATGAATGTTGAACTTGCCGCCTGTGCTTCGAGCGATTTTCATCACGCCTTGCCCGCCCCAGCCGTACGACGGTTTTACCATGACGCTTCCGTATTGGTCCAACATTTGGAACAGTTTTTCCTTGCTCCAAGATTTTGTCGCCGGAAGATGACCTCTTAGCGCGGCTGACTCCATTAACGCCATATGTTTTCTCCATTTGCTTCGGATTCCCATCGTTTCACCCCAAGCTATCGCGGAATGGACTGCTTTCCTGGCAGTATATGAGTATCTTTGCGATTGGATTGGTCCTCCGCCCCTCTTCCTTTATATTTGGGCTTAAATTCTATATAATATCTAATAGTTCAGGGGGGATAGGGTGACGACGATGGAAGAGCTCGATTTGAAACGCGCGTACGAAATTCTTGGTCTGCCTGAGAATGCGACAAGGGATGAGGTTGAGAAGAAATACGATCTTCTGCTTCGCCGGGAGGTCGCCCGAAGCAGAGGCGGTAAGAAGGAATCATCGGAATTTGATGAGATAAACAGAGCTTACCGTACAATTATAGATTTCGAGGGACAGAAGGTTGTCGAGAAAATTAATGAAGAGAAATACGGAAAGTATAAGCAGCATGCCGATAAAGTTGCGAAATTGGACCATTTCTTCAGCTATTATCGATGGCATTTGATTAGTGCGATTGTGCTTGTTGCATTCATCATATACGGAATTTCCGCTTATATTGACCATCAAGAAGAGCAAGCGCGGCTGGCCGCTCTGCCTCCGCAAGATTTGGAAGTGTCCATCATCGGACAATTTGCCCTGCCGCAGGATGCGGAGATCGAAACGTTGGAGGAAGCCGTGCTCGCACAATTTCCGGGCTGGCAGCGTGTAGAAGCTGACCTGCAATATTTGAACATGAGCCCCGGCGCCGCGACCGACGTTGCCATGCAGGAAAAAGCATTTCTTACGTTGGTAACGGAAGTTCCAGATCTATATATCCTCGATCAATATACTTTTCTCTGGGTTGCTCAGAGCGGTGCATTGATGAATTTGGATTCTATTGTGGAAGAACGCTTCGCCGGATTGCTTCCGGACGGCTCGGCCATGACAGCACCCGAACGCGAAGCTGTGTTGGACGCGGATCCGGACACGCCGATTGATCAATTACCGCATCATATTTACGGGATCGATCTCACATCAAGTCCGCTGGTGAAGGAATTGCCGCTAGGCATGAGAGAAGTGATCGTCGCCATTCGCGGCAACGCGGAGCGGCCCGAGAAGGCATTGGAATTCATTGAACAATATTTGAAGGCGATGCAATAAGAGATTGCCGGGAAACACAAAGAAGCGGGTATGGAAAACATCTATACCCGCTCATTCATTTCACCTCAATAAATACAGGATTCGAGTAAAACCATAAATCCTGCCAAGGATCCTCACCCCGTACATCCGGTTCAGGCTCGAGTTCCAGCGTGTTCGTCCCGCGAATTCGGATGTAGCTGTCCTTCGTGACATTCTCCAAAGTGTATGTTAAGGAAACATACTCGCCTTCCTTCACCCATTCGTCGGAAGTGAATCGGCGGATTACCTTTGTTGTAGGATTTTCGGCTGCGGTCCGGTCGAACGCGGGGCCGGTGACCTCACCCATAATGAGATCGACGCGCTCCACTTCAGGCCGCTCACCGTTCCCGTTCGGTTCATCCGGTATCCGGAAGCGAATCGTGACGGAGACGTCGGCACCTGATTGGGTTACCTGCAACGTTCCGCCCATTCCTGCAGAAGCCGATGCTTTCCTGCCGAACCATGACGGATTCACGGCCTCCTTCAGTGTAACCTCCAATTCGCTGATTAAATCGCCGGTGACCGTAAACATCTGCCCAAGGCGCATTTGGTTCATAATGTCTTCATAATTCTCATAAGCCTTTACATAGGTTTTTGCATACTCACCGGGCCAGAAATCAATATTTCCTTCCGTGTAATGCATATGGGAATCCGATGTGATCGTGATCCACCAACGCCTGCCTTCGCCGAGCAGCGAATCCCATACTCCCCCGACTAGTGCAGTCATCTGATCATACCCGCCCATCGTCGGAAACAAGTGATACGCTCCGCGGGCATGGTCCTGCTGCAGCGAACCGTCAGGAAGCAATGCGGCCGCTTGGTGCCCCGGAGCCCCCTCGAATCCAATGGCAACACTTGGCGCCGTATCATGCCAATCGCGTAACATTTCCGGAGTGTCCCTTGCCCACCGGCCTAGTTTTAACGATTGCCGCCCCGGGTGGTTTTTAATCACAATCGGAGCGGGCTCGAGTTGGCGCATCCATTCCAAGGCCTCAGTCATTTTCTCATAGGTGTTTCGATTTTCATCATACGGCCAAGCATCGTAATAAGAATACCGGCTTTCAATTTCATAGAGCATATTCGCTTCATTCTCTATTTTCGGAATCATCAGCGTGGAATGGTCCGCCCCCGGGGTATCCAGCTCCATCCCGTAGAAGAGAAGCATGTCAGGAAAGGCCTCTCTTACGTTCAGAAAATCAGGGTAGCCCTGTTCCAATTGAACAACGGAATGAAGCGGCCCGCCATGGTCGGTAATCACCATCCACTTCAGGCCGTATTTTTTTCCTTGTTCCACTTGTGTACGGATCGGATAAAACCCGTCACCGCCCTCCGTAAAGGTTGGCGGATCTGTTGAAGTGTCATAGCCGCCGCTGTACTCGGTATGAACATGATGGTCTCCGGCCAGCCATATGCGTCCGTCTTCCGCATCCTCTGCAGCTTCCCTACAGGCGGTTGACAACAGAGACACCGCTAGCACCGCGATAACACACCGTAAGCGTTTCATCCGAGGGAGCTCCTAAGAAGTTCTTGATATTGTTCCATATGAACAACTTCTTTCGTGAGTCTTGCATGCTCCGCCGCGAAGGCCATAAGATGGCTTTGAACGGAATGTTCCGCAGCCGTTAACCCTATCCCACCCTCGCGGACCAGGCGTACGAAATCGCTGATAATGCCGCCGTCGCCTCCCCCATGTCCGCCTCCAGCCGCCTCAATGGGGATCTTCTCAGGTGCCTGCCGGTCAAAGCGGATCAGCTCGATTTCGTTCTTTTCCAATGAACCGCGAATTTCCCCTTCCGTGCCCATTAATTTTATCGTGCGGGAAATTTCCTTCGTAAATGCCGACATGGTGAAGGCGACCGTGACGTCATTCGCAAACAGCATATTCACGACTTGATGGTCTACCACATCATTGTCACATCGGTACACGCAGCGGCCGTACGGTCCCTCTTGCAGCGCCTTTAATCGGGCCTCATAGCTAGGGTCGCCGCTGATCGCTTGCCCGAGCCAATCGGCATCCTCGGTTAAATAAATATTAGGTGCGTAATAGAAGCAGGATTCGGCGGCGGGACACCCGTCCGTACATCGCTCCGGCGCCCCTTCCGGCGCATTCTCAGCCGTAAAATGCGACAGTGTGCCGAAGGAAGAGATGCTGACGCAGTCGGATTCAATGAGCCACAGCAGAATATCCATATCATGGCATGATTTTTGCAAAATCATCGGGCTGGATAATGCCGAATTCCGCCAATTTCCCCGAACAAAGCTGTGCGCATGATGCCAATATCCAACATTCTCATTGTGCTGAACCGACATTAAGCGGCCGATTGCGCCCTCTGTCAGCAACCGTTTCAGCGTGCCGAAGAAATTCGTGTAGCGAAGCACATGACATATGGAAAACACAAGCCCTGACTCCTTCGCCTTCTCCCCCATAATGATGCATTCCTTCGGGTCCGGGGACATGGGCTTTTCCAGCAGCACATGATACCCCGCATCCAACGCGGCCATGGCAGGTTCATAATGCATGCGGTCTTGCGTACAAATCAATACCGCGTCAGCAAGCTTGGGTTGAGCGAGCAGCTGGCGCCAATCCGAATAGCATTGTTCTTGCGGGATGCGATGAGTACGCATCATCTTCTCCCTGCGCTCGGGATTCGGATCCGCCACGGCAACGACCTGCATCTGATCGGGATGCTGGAGAGCGTACTCCGTGTACCCTTGTCCCCGTAAGCCTGCGCCAATCAGCGCTACTCTTACGTTTGTCCTCATTTCGTTGCCTCCTCCGGTTGATAGGAAATTGCAAGCTCGGGGGCAGCCACGCGCTGCTTATAGTAATGGCTGTCGATGACTGCAGCGGTCAAAATGGTGGTCAGGAGGGTTCTTTCCATCGGGAAAGGCGGCTTCCCTGTCAACATCATCTCCTCGATCAAGCGGGTGAACCGCTCAAAATGATTGAATGGCCGCTCTAGCTGGCTTTGCTGTAATGCCGCTATGATTTCGCCTTCCCGGTTGCGGCAGGCAAATCCCCACTGCTCTACTAAACTTCGAAACTGGATGACATTTGCTTTCGTGCCATCCAAATAGTCAACCATCATAAGGAACGGTGACGGCTCCTTCTCCCGCGGGTGAGCATCCTCCAACTCCGGATAGGCCGCAAGCGCCGCAAGCATTAAGTCTTCCGGCCAATCGCCGCGCTCCATCGCAGCCCATACTTCTTCGCCGTGGATGACCTCCACCGAACGTACGCCCGATTCGCCGCCTTGCCGCTGCTCCGCAACCGCCTGCATCACTTCCAGCGCGTGGAAGCCGTAAGCTTCGAGCAAAGTAGAATGGCTGATCACGACGATTTCGCGCAGGGTTCGCACCTTGGTAGAATCATAAGCGGGTACGGGATCCGTATGCGGAATCGAGGATCCGCCCATGAATGGGATGCCCCTCTGTTTCAATGCCCCATACATCCACAGCGCATCCTCCACATCGTGGGATAAGAACTTATCGGAGAAGATCGGCACCCGAAGCCCTAACTCATCCAACGTGTGAATCGATTCCTCCAGCATGCGCCGCCGTGGATATAACGTCTGGCCTTTCTCATTATTCGGGTATTTACCGTGCTCTCCGATGATGACAATGCCGTCAATCGGTTCTCCAATGTGCTCCGCCCGGATGCAGTCGCGAATCGTTCCGTAAATGGGAATGCCGCGGCGTCCGGCCATTTCACGGCTCATATCGTTCTCGGGCACTTGATCCGTATATAGAGAGACAACCTCCACCTGTGGCTGATAGCCGAAGTCTCCCAGCAGCCGTCCGAGAATGACATCGGCGTGGGAATTATACCTGTATTCCGTTACGATCACGGCGATTTTTTTCTTTCCGGTCATCCGTTCCGCTCCCCTTCTTCCATCGTTCGGACGGTACGAATCAGCCACTCTGCCACACTTTCAACGATTGCATTCAAGTATAATGCCCCTTTTTCCGCGGTGGCGCCTGCCGCTGCATCCGTGTAGCCGTCGAAACCGGTAAGTTCACCGTGCCTGCCTATGAAGGTCCCGCGGGGACCGGAGTTAATCCACGGCCGGCTGACATGGGAACTGCCGATTCGATCCCTCGCGACCGATTCGGGATGAAGCGCCATGACGGCCGCGGTTTCAAACCCGCCGGCATGACCCGGAACCATTCCAATCTCGCTGGCGTTCACCCGCTGCAGCGCATCGGCCGCAACGCTCCAATAGGAGGCGGAAGCGGTCCAGACCGGGTGGCGAACGGCAAGATCATTGGCGGTCTGGGTCATCATTGGCTCATTCCCGCCGTGGCTGTTGAGGAAAATAATTTTCCGGAAGCCGTCCTTCACTAAGCTTTCGCCGATATCCCTCAGCACCTGGAGATAGGTAGCCGATGAGAAGGAGAGCGTGCCTCCAAAGCGAAGGTGATGGTCGGAGCAGCCGATCGGCAGCATCGGCGCAATCATCAGCCTCACTTGCTCCGCCGCCCGCTTCCCCGCCTCATGTGCAATATGCTCGCAGATGATGCTGTCCGTATATATGGGAAGATGCGGCCCGTGCTGTTCCGTCGCGGCAAGCGGCACAACCGCGGCATAGCCTTCCCGCGCTTTCTCGCTCACTGCCTCCCGGCTGCACATATGCATGAATAATGGCGTCATTGGTGGAATCCCCCGTCCACTCGGAATAAAGCCCCCGTAATATAAGAAGCTGCGTCTGACAGCAAGAACGCTGCGGTTTCGCAAATTTCATCGGAGCGCCCGCTTCTTCCGATCCATGACAGCCGCTTCATCGCTTCCTTCGCTTGCTCCGATTGCTGCGCCAGCCTCTCATCGGAAGAGAAATCCCCGGGAACGAGCACATTCGCGCGGATTCCGCGCTTCGCATAGTCTGCGGCGACAACCCGCGTGAATTGATTGACCCCCGCTTTTCCTGCACCGTATGCCAAGCAGCCTGGAGCAACGATTTCCCCCAGGATCGAGGACGTGTTGACAATCGATCCGCCGCCGGAGCGAATCATGAGCGATATGGCGTATTTATTTACTACGAAGGTGCTCGTAAGCGTCCCTCGAATCGTATCCTCCCATTCCGCGACCGTCAGCTCCAGCGCTGGCTTCCACACATTCGTATATACGGTGTGCAGCAAGCCGTCCAACCGTCCGAACTTCCGCTCAATGTCCGCAGTTGTTTCGATCACGCTTGCTTCATCGCATGCATCGGCTTGACGGAACACGAAGCGCTGCTCCCCGGCTTGCTCCGCGAAACGTTGGATTTCCGGAAACCGTTCGATCGGAGACAAGTCTGTCGCGTAAACGGAAGCTCCCCTCTCCAGAAACATGCGGATTCCCGAGCGGCCGAGCGAACCGAGCGCTCCTGTAATCCAGATGACCTTCCCTTGCAGCTGCGTCAATGTACTTCACCTCTCATCTTTCAGAATAACAGCGTACTTCATAAACCGCGGCGGACGGGTCACCGTTGGTGGACAATACCGTGATCCGAAGCCGTTCTGTTCGTACGGCATTGTCCAAAGTTACGGTAACGCGCCTGCGGTAGTTGCCCCGAATTTCGTGAAGAAGCACCCATTGCCCGTTCAAGAACGCTTCGATGTTCGCGTCCTTCACGCATTGCGGATCCCGATACAATTCCCGGTAAGAGCGGTAATCCCGCAATATTTGTCCCGCGAAGGACAGTCGAATATGACCGATTTCTACAGGCTGTTCCCAGGAAAGCTCAAGCCATTGCGGCATCGGTTCGTTGGGATCAGAACGCCATAGATTCGTGTACCGGTATGGACGGGATACTCCGCTGACGGCTTGTTTCGCCGAATAGCAAGCCTGTGCGGGCGACACGCGAAACAGCAAGGTGACTCCTCGGCCGAACCGTCGCATCTGACCCGTTCGCATATCATACGCGCTTACATGTCCGGGAACGAGCTCTTCGGCAACATGCCAGCGGACGGACGGGTTTTCCAATGCGTCTACCCGGACGTAGGTCCCGCGAAGCTCAGAAGTATCCAAATCTACCAGCCATCTCACCCAGCGGCTTGCTCCGGGGGAAATCTGTAACGAGGCTTTTCGAAGCGGCTCTCCCGGCTGCACGCGGTAATCCCAAATATGGTCCACCGCATGAAGCTCCAGCTCAAGCGGTTGGTTTTGATCCGTATCATTCGTGACATACAGCTCGATCGCTTCAATTCGTTCCGCACCGACTGCAATCCACTGACCCCTGCGCTCCGTCAAGCTTTCAAACATATGAATCTCAGGTTCGCCCTGCCGAACCGCCCCGGACAGCAGCGCCTCACTGCTTGCGCGAACGGCGGCAGTTCGGGCCAGGTCGGAGGAATCCTCATTCACCGCATTCGGCAGGAAGCAATCATCCCGCAAGAGCAGCTGCTGGACTTCCTGCACAGCCTTCTCAGGAATGTCTTTCACTGGAATGCCTCGCCTTGCCGCTACAGCCGCCGCAGTTCCTGCGGCTTGCCCCATCATAGCCGTCGTTCCCTGCACCCTGACAGTTCCGAGCGCCGCATGGGTAACGCTTACATTCCGGCCCGACATCATCAGGTTGTTCATGCCCTTCGCGATCATAATGCGCAGCGGAATGCCGTACGGGCCTACGTAGCTTCTGGCGGCGTACTCCTTATCCTCCAGCGACTTCTCGCTGAACGAGGCCAGCAGCCCGCCCGCTTCGTGCAGATCGATAAACCAGCCGCCGTACGCCACTTCATCGGAAAATACCGTCTTTTGCAGCGGATCATGCTCTGTCATGAAATACTCGCCCATCAGCCGTCTGCTTTCCCGTTTGCCGGGAACCTGCCCGACCCAATCAAGCGCATAATTGGCCGCTGCAATCTTCAGCTCCGGATCCTTATTCTTGATATAATCCCATACGCCGAGCACATGCCGGGTAAGCTCGTGGCGCAGCGTCTCATTATCGTAAATCGTATGCCATGGAATGGACAGCTCCATCCACCAGAACCCGCTCTGGATACTGCCGGGCCATCTCCCTTGTTTATAGAAAAAATCCGGATCATCATAGGAAACCGCCCAATCGGGCGCGACGAACGGAACAGGCCGTCCCATATCCTTCGCCTTAAAATGCAGCGAGTTCCCCATCACATCACCGCTTCCATGTTCGGGAGCATGGGGCTCGCCGAATTCGTCACGCCCTTCCGTTCCCATCCGCCATTCACAGCCGGCGAATGCCGCGACCGTCCCGTCTCCGGTGCAGTCGATAAAGGTATCAGCTCTCAATGTCAGCTCGATCTCCGCGTGGTTCACGACACACACGACAGCTTCAACCGTCCGATCGTCCGCCATGATGACACCGGTCACCGGCGTATTGAGGTGAAACGACAGATTCGGCGTCTTCACCGCCATGTCGTATAGAACCATGTCCCATACACTGTTGATCCAGCCGTTATCGAACCTGGGATCCTCATGGTTCCGCGCCCGCTCCTCCACCAGCAGCTCATGAATAATGCCCGTTTCCCGGGCGTATGCATGGGAGCTTGCCGCTCCTTGCGGCGGAACGCGGATTTCGGAGGAGCTGTTGCCGCCGAACACAGGTCTGTCCTGGACGAGACAAGCTTTCGCTCCGTTGCGCGCGGCGGCCACCGCAGCGCAGAAACCGGCGAGCCCTCCGCCGCATACGACAACGTCGTATTGCTCTTCCACCTTCTTGCAGCCGCTTCTCACGGTGCCATACATAGCCAAGACAATCCCCTCCTATTCACTGTCCCGGAAACGCCGGGCGGTTGTACCTGACGATACAGCCGTACTCCTCCCCCGAAGCGACGCTGAGCCAGCCGCTCTGTGCATCATAAGCCAAGCAAGAGATATAATGAATGCTTGCCCATTCCGTATCCAATCCGCTCAGCTCTGCATTATCCTTCGCAACCCGCGGTCTTCCCAGATCAGTAAAGCCGGTCTCATGGGAGTAATGGAAGACGTGTCCCGCGTCATTGCGTCCCCCGTACACGCCAACCGCCTCGCCTTGGCCCAGCGAAATCATATTCCTGAGCTCTCCGGTCGAGTATAACCGTCCGTAGGAGATTTTGCGGCTCAAATCCGATGAGAGCGTGAACAGCATCCCGTCGCGGGTTCCCGAAACCACGGTGCCGTCTTCAAGCAGCACTCCTCCGGTCATCGCCGCTCTGAAGGCTCTGCCGCGTATAGCGGGAGCTTTCACGGACAAAGTCTCCAATCCCTCAGAATCCACATCGTATAACAGCAAGGTATCATTCGCCCCGGATAATAGAATATTCTTGCCGTCACGTAACACAAGCAGATGTGCGTCAGCTGCGGCGAGCTGCAAGCCCTTCAGCCTTTCTATCCTCCCGTCGGCGGTATGGATCGCATAAACATTCAGATCGGTATCACTTGCCAACAATCGTTCGTTCAGCCATCCGTGCAGCCTGCTTACTTGAACCTCTGAAGAATCGATCGGCAGCAATATGCCGCTGCGAGATGTAAGACTGACTCGGATCAACGTGCCATCGGCAGCCAACATCGCGATGCTGTCTTCTCCCCAGTCGCAGCATGCCAGCGGTCCGGCCCCCTCATACACGGTTGTGACACGGAGCGGCTGATGAGAAGAATAATCGGATTCGATCAACAGCACCCTGTTGTTGCCGCTGACGGCGAACAGGCCGCCGCCGAAAGCCCGCATATGGGAGACTGCCGTATCCTTCCATGGGAGTGTCCGGTGAAGCGGGAGCGTCTTTGTATCTTCCGCGACGATGTGCATAAAAGCCGGCTTCCCCACACCGTTGTAGTCGGGCTCGAAATACGGCGTAAGTTTGGCGTTCGGCGCATCCTCACCCGGAGGAGTAAGCTTATGTACATCAACAGCCAGGATGTAAGGCGAAAACTGCCCGCACACGTCCACCATATGCAGCAGCCCGCTATCGTCGAAAATCATTTCGCAAATATACTGCGAATCCTTGCCGAACGGTGTGATGAGGCCTAAATTTTCCGGCTTGCCGCCGTTTAAAATATCCCAACGCATGAGGCGGATCGGCATATAGTCATGATCCCAAGTCTTCAGCCCGTAATAAAGTACGAAATCGGAATCGGCCGCAAGCCCTCCGATTCCATACGATTTCACGGGTACGTCTTCAGGCAGATGAATATGGCCGTGTCTCGTAAACTCCAAGGTTTCAGGGTCAAGCTCAATCATCTCGCTGTCTACATTATCAACGAGGAATAACGTACCCTTCGGAGAATGCGCCGCAAAGATGAACTGCCGGCGTCCTTTATTGCCGTTCGGGGACGTAAAATGAATTTTCAGGTCCGTCACCTCATCGGTTTCCGGATCGTACCGCCATATCTCCCCCGTGTAAGAGCTGCCATAAAAGCGTCCTTTCGCATCCTTCACAAGACGGCATGAGGAGTACTCCGATACCTTCCCGTAATCCTTCACTTCATTCGTCTCCAGGTCTAACCGGTAGAAGTGACCTCTCATATATCCAAGAAAATAATAGTAACGAGGATCATTGCCGAGCATGCCGCCATAGATGCTTTCCCTCGGCACCGGAATGCCGCGGACTTGAACCTCGTTCGTATCGGGGTTGACGAACATAAGGATCGAACCGGGATACCCTTCCCACGGATCTTCGTAATACTGTTCGAACATCCATTGCCGGTGTCCCGGCGCCGGTGCGGTATTATGAGTAGCCATAATAAGGCGCCCGTCCGGCAAGATATCGATGCTCGTATGGATTTTACTCGGAGGCATTTGCTTGTCGTTCACAATCCACACCTTTGAGACGTCGAAGATCAGCCGTATTTCGCCTGTTTTTGGATAATACTCATACAGCAGCGCATTGAGCGGCTTCTCGTTCTCTCCGCAAACGCTTACATAAAACCGTCCATCAGGCGACTTCACAAAATCCCATACCGCGTTATGTCCTTTCTCATTAGGAAGCTGTGTTATCCGAAGATGCTCTTCCGGAAGTCCGGCAAATACGTTATGCTTCATCCTCTTCTCCCCAATCCGCCTTATTCTTAAGGAAATTCTATCCAACGAAATTCAGGGCGTCAATGATTTTTTCACATATATCTAACCTTTTCCTTGTTGTGAATTTCTGATTTGCTCCGGTACTGCTTCGGTGTCAAGCCAACTTCGCGTGTAAACACTTTCGAAAAATAAAGGGGATCGCGGAAACCAACCTCCAAAGCGATCGCAGAGATCGGTTTATCCGTTTCCTTTAGCAGCTTCATCGCCCGCTTCAGCCGCACACCCGTAATAAATTGCACTGGCGAGCAGCCGGCGTACTTCTTGAACATGATGGAAAAATAACTGCTGGAAAGCGAAACCTTCGAAGCGAGCAGATCCCGTTCCAACGGCTCTTGAAAGTGATGTTCAATATACTCCATACACTGCCGAATCGATTGCTTCGTCGGGTCATTGCAGTAATCCTGCTGCTTCCCGTGAATTCGAAGAAGAATGTCAACGAACAGCAGCCTTGCTCTCGCTGAGTATTCCTTCTCCTTCCGCGTCCACAACTCGTAAAGACGTTCCAGCTCAGAGCTGATTTCGAAGGAGAACGGGAGTACATTTACCGCGGCAAACGGCAATCGGGTATCGCTTCGAAACCCTGCTGCCATATCAGGGTTTTCCCATTCAATAAGCTTATACTCGAACGCTACAACCGCAATGCGCAGCGCATCCGCACCATCGCGAGCCTTGAGCGCCATATGAGCACCGGAACCGATCAGAAAGAAATGGCCCGCTTCTATTTCTTCGGCGCCGTCCTCCCTCTCCAGCACACCTTTCCCCGAAACGGCGTACCCGAAGCGCCATGCGTCAATGGGCGGCAGTAACAGCGATGACGGATCAAGCTCCTCAAAGCACACATCTAACACCCTCGGGTAAAACCGGTCGAAAAACTCATGCAAGAAGCCCACCCCTTGTCCCTAAAATTTCATATATGTGAAAAGATTTCAATTAATAATCCATATATTTTAATTTTTATTCCATAGACTGGTTACTAAAAATTTGCAATATTGGAATTGTGTAATAAACATTCAAAAATGGGAGGTTACATATTGGACATGGCACAGAGAAAACGTGTATCCATGCTTCTCGTCAGCCTGTTGCTGGTCATCAGCATGTTGGCGGCCTGCTCCGGAAACTCGGCAACCCCGCCTGCTCCTGAACCCGCGCCGGCCCCTGCGCCCGCACCCGCTCCAGCACCGGCGCCAGCCCCCGAGCCCCCGCCGCAGCCGGAACCTGAAGTTACGGAATTATTAGTTTTCAGTAATTTGGCGGACGGCATCTTCGATTCGCAATACATCCAACCGGCACAAACGAAATTCCCGGACTTCGACATCATGCACTTCAGTTCGGCCATTCGAAATATTCAAGGCATTATCGAGTATAAAGACCCGTTGCCGGATATCATGCACAACATCTCGATCTCCGACGTGAAGATGGCGATGAGATACGATTTGCATACGGACTTAACGGATGTCATCAATGCAGCGGGTTATCATTTGAACCAGTTCTCGCCGGGGGATATTCAATCGATCAAGAATATCACTGGAGGTTTGGCAGGACTGCCGCAAAACTCCAACCCGATCGTACTGTTCTATAACAAGGATGTATTTGACGCATTCAACGTTGAATATCCGAAGAACGGGATGACTTGGGATGAAATCTACGAGCTGGCGCAAAAGGTGACCGGCGAAGCAGACGGCGTGAAATACCGCGGCTTTGGTTCGTTCTACTCCTTCCTCTTCGGCAACAACGAATTCTCGCTTCCGATCGTAGACGCCGAATCCGGAAATGTCGTCGTTAACAACGATGCGTGGAAACGGGTGGTAAACAATCTGCTAAGGTTCTATCAAATTCCAGGTAACTTGGAAGGTTACGTGGCCGGAGGCGGCAACGATGATTTAGTCCAGTTCTACACGCAGAAGAACGTTGCAATGCTCGTTTCCCTCCTTTCTTCCTACAATCGCGACGGCTTCCAAGATGTCAACTGGGATATGGTGTCCGCACCGGTACATCCGGATTTAAACGGCGTCGGCTTCCAGTCCTTGCCTACCTTCACCCTGATCAACGACAAGTCGGAAAACAAAGAGGCGGCCTTCCAAGCTGTTGCCTACTGGCTGTCGCCCGAATTCCAGATTGCTGAAGCCAAAGCGGGCAAGGTGCCTCCGATCAACAACGCCGTTGTGCGCAATAGCTTCGGTGAGGATGTGGAGCGGCTGAAGGGGAAAAATACGTCGGCTGTCTTCCACAATCAGATTGCCCCTGTGCCTGCGCAAAACTTGGATGTTACGGTTGATCTGAATGGACCGTTCGCTTTGGAGTTCGCCAAACTCGTGACCGGCGAGCATGCAGATGTCGATGCGATGCTCCAAGCAGCTGAAACCGCAATCAATACAGCGCTAGGAAGATAAGAACCCAATGCCACCCGCCCGTACGGGGGTGGCATTTATATATTCCACATGGCCCAACAGCGGCCGGGCACCTCAACCTGAAACCGCTCGATGTTGCCGTGATCGGATATGGTTACATAGCAATCGCGGCCGTCACCCCCGCCGAAGGTGAGATTCGTACAATTCTTCCCTGACAGCTTGATTTCCCGAATCAGCTGGCCTGAAGGGGAAATCTGCGCGATCACGCCTGCCCCAAACTTCGTTACATATAAATTCCCATCCATATCACAGCGCATACCGTCGAGCAGACAGTCATCTTCAAAATGGTGGAATAACCTCTTATTGCTGATCCCGTAACTCGGCGATAAGTCATATGCCCAAATGTTGCGTTGAACCGATTCGTTCACATATAACGTTCGTTCATCGGGACTCACTTCTATGCCGTTCGTTGTCCCCATGCCGTCTTCCAACAACATGACCACGCCTCCCGGATCCACTCTCCACAGCTTCCCGTTCGATGCGTCCCAATTCGGGTCGCTGGCAAACAGGACACCGCTCTTCGTCATCGCCAGGTCGTTCGGTTGGTTCATCCGGTCTTCGTGGGCGTACACCTTTATGGTCCTGGTCGCAAGCTCCACCTGAAGCACGTTATGTCCCGTAAAGTCAGCCACATACATGCTTCCCGCCCGCGGGTCAATGCGTATGCCGCAGCCCATGCTCCCCTCGGGCAGCACGATAAACAGCTCGGCCTTCCCTTCGGGCGTTACCCTGCCGATCGTCTGCGGCTTCTCGTGCCGCAGCGATACGGCATACAGGTTTCCCTCCGCATCCATTGCCGGTCCTTCGATACCGGAAGTGAAAGTATTCCGCTGCACGATTTCCGTGGATGGATACATCGCCATCCTCCCCCCTCCCGTTTCTTATTGCTGTCTGTATACCTTCACGCTCAGTTCCTCGCAGGCTCGCCTAATCCATTGGTGCACCTTCTCCCACACCTCATCCGTAATGCGGACAACCGGAATCGAAATGCTGATTGACGCTACGGTGCGCCCTTCGGCGTCTACGACCGGACCCGCTACACAATGCACTCCTTCGACGGTTTCACCTAGGTTATATCCGATGTTCTCCTTCCGAACCTTCTCCAGCTCGATCATTAAGTCGTGAAAATTGCTGATCGTCTTATCCGTCGTTTTCTCCAGTTCATCATTGGGGTAAATCATGCGGATTTCATCGTACGATAAATCCGCCAGCATGATCTTTCCGGAAGCTGTCGCATGCAGCGGAAGCATCGTCCCGGTATTTGGCGTAAATCTGAGCGCATGGGTACTCACCTTCTCTCCGATATAGAGCAGTTGATTTCCCGCCTTAATCGCCAAGCTTGTCGTCTCATTCAAATCCTCAATAATCTTCTCGGCAATTTGGTTGAACTCCCCTGTTAAACTCATGCTTCGCATGTACCCTGACCGTACGGTAAACAGCTTGTAACCGATCCGAAACTGCTTGCCTGAACGATCTGTCTCAAGGTATCCCCGGTTGAGCATATTTTGAAGAATCAAATACGCGCTGCTTGGCGGCATATTCAGCGCTTTCGATATTTCCGTTAAACTGTAAGAATCCTTCTCCCCCGTGTACAGCTCGAAAATATCCAACACCCGGTCTGCAGATTTCACCTTGTGCGCTTGTTGTTGCGTCATCTTTTTCACCTGTCCTTATATTAAAATTCTGTTATTCAACCATTCCTGTTCGTTCAATGCCCTCGGTAAACCAACGCTGCGCAAACATGTACACGATTAACGGCGGTAAAATGATCATGAACGCGGCGGCCATTCTAGGCCCTTCCGACACCGGATCCGAAGGCCCTTCGGGACTGAAATTTAACGCTTGATTGCCGATCAGCATCGCCTCAAAGCTCTGTAACCGTATAGATAACGGGGAAAAGTCCTTGCTTAAAAACAGCGTTGCTTCATAATACATATTCCAATACCAAATAAATGAGAAAAGAAACACAACCAAGCATGCAGCTCCGGCGAGAGGAAGCATAATGCGGATATAAAGCCTGAAAATCGACGCCCCGTCGATCTTGGCCGCTTCCTCCAGCGCCTTCGGTTGGCTTAAGAAAAATTGCCGGAAGATGATAATGAACAACGCGCCTCGAACCCCTTGGCTCAAGGCTGCGGGAATAAAGATGACATACGGCGTGTTCAGCAGTTGAAGCTCATGGTAAATCTGGTACAAAGGTACGATCGTCAGCTGCGGGGGAATTAGGAACGTAACAATCACGAAGAAGAAGATTAGGTTTTTTCCCGGAAACTGCAGCCTTGCCAGCGCATATCCGGTTAATGAACAGGATGCCACTTGAAGAATGGAACCGATCGATGCCAGCAGCAGTGTATCCCCGAAGGCTTCGGGATATACCAATCCTCTCCACGCATCCGCGAAATTTTGCCAATTGGCGCTTCTCGGGATGAACCCGACCACCGGATCAATAAGATCCTCTAAGCTCTTTAAACTTGTAGAAATCATATAGATCATCGGCTTCAAATAGAGAAAGGCGATGATGGTCAACAGCAGAAGCATGCCGATTTTGGCGAGCCATCCGTCAATGAAATTTTGGCCGAGAACATGTTTCTTGATCTTCTGGGTTCTTCGGCTGTACAAAGTGCTCGTCATTTCGGCCCTCAACTGCCGCAGCGTATGCTGTACCGCTTTCTCCGTCTTCATGACCTTCCTCCTCCTTTCGCCGCCCGGAATGATATTCCGAGGCTAATGCCGATTAATACGAGAACTAATAGAAAATACAACCATGCCATCGCGCTTGCGTAACCGTAGCCGGTCGTAGGCGCGAACATATTTCTGCTGACCGCTTCAAGAATCGGATTAAACGGAAACGTAAACATGTCGACAATCGTGTACACGGCATTTAGCCCCATGAACGGGATCATGCCCGGGAACGTAATCTTCCAGAAGCTCTCCCACGGAGAAGCGCCGTCGACGCGTATAGCCTCATACAGCGTCTTGGGAATCGTCTGAAAGCCGGCGATGAAAATTAAGATTTGCACCCCGGAATACCATAAAATAATGACCGCCTTACCGAGAACGTTGATCACCGCAGTCCCGACCGTCTCGTTAAAAAGTTGTTCGCTCAGCTGCTCGATATTGTAGTCTTCCAGGAAAGGCAGCTCCCCTGCCCCCTGAACGAATAATTCTGTAATAACTTGACCGGTTGCGAAGATGACTGGCAGGAAGAAGACGGTTCGCATCAACATCCGGCCCGGAAATTTCTGATTGAGCAAGAGCGCGACGAGGAACGAAAAAATTAAGATGAGCGGAATAATCATGATCGTTTCCATGAAATATTGAACCAGCATAATCGGGTATGCGTTGTTTTCGAAGAGCATTCTGCGATAGTTATCCAACCCGACCCATGTGTATTGGAACCCTTCGGCGGTGATCCCGATTTTATGAAAGCTGTTATACAGCGACCAACCGATCGGGAAGGCCACAAAGGCAGCGAACCCGATCATCCAAGGCAGCACGAATAAATATCCGACACCGTATTCCTTCCATTTAAACAGCAGGTAGCCCTTGCTCCGTTCCCAACTTTCGTTCATCAGGCTCCCCCTCCTGTCACTTGAAATTGCTTCGTATTGTAGTTCACGGTGACCTTCGTGCCATCCTCATAGGTTGTAACAAATACGCCATCCGACAGCTGCTCGTGGTCGACGATCCGTTGATGATAAACTTGGCGGAATGCATCGAATTTCTCGAACTCTTCTAAAATTCGATCCTTCCAAACCCCGAACTCGCTGCTGTAAATATCGTCGTAATCCGTATCCATAAGTTTGCGGCTATCGGCATAAGTGAGTTGGAAATATGGAACCGCTCCGTACTCGATAGATTTCAGCAGATCCAACTCATAATCAACCCGCAAATTACCAGGCGTCGCGGTATAAGGGACATATCCATGTACCGCAATTGGGTAGAACGGTACCGTCGTATCGATGACTAAATCATAGCTTGGCTCCAGAGGGAATCCGATGATGACGTCCGCGTAACGGAGCGAGTAATCATTACCGCGTTGGATGCTGACATTCCCCATTTCTTCTTGGACATACCGCAGCAGCGATTCATAATAGAATGCCGTGTCTCCCCGCGATAAACGGGCTGCATCGTTGTAATCGCTGAACAATAAATTTCCCGGTCCGTCCGCGTAATGAACACCGTCCACACCAATGTTCTTTAATGTATCAATCAGTTGTTTCTGCTTGCGGATCGCTTTCGCCGGGTTTACGATAAAATCCCCTGTCGACCCTGTCAGCATGGCGAAATTATTATCCATCCCGAAGCGTCCTCGCAGCACAGTTGAATCAATACTTTGGATGCCATCGGCTTTGATGGAGAAATCCGTATATTCAGGATCCCTCCAACCCATAAAATCTTCAAAATATACATCAACGCCTAATGCATCCATACTCGTCACGAATTCGCCTGCCGCGCGTTCACCGCCCATCCCCGACTGAATCGGAAACCATTGGTCGGTGTCCTTCCGTCCGCTGTTTTGCCAGCCTTGTATGATGATTCGAAGCTGTCCCGCTCCCCCATCCATAAGCTGCTGCACGAGATCCTTCGCCTGCGCGAACGTCGTTGCCGTCTCGTAGAGGACTCCGCCGAACTTTGGCTTTGTCCCGCCTCCAATGATGGAAAGCAACAAAGGCATGCGCTCTACAGGTTCAAGACGGTTTGGGAGCATGCCCTCTTCTTCTAAATAACTGCGGTACGCGGCGGCCATTCCAACGTAATCGGCCTCTTCTCCGGACAACAAACGGTATTCAATGAGGCGGTCGGCTCTGACCCGTTCCTCATAGATGGTCCGAACCTTCTGAGCTGTAATGCTGCTGACCCTTCTGCCGTATTCTTCCCGATAGGTGAAATTCGCGCTTAAGGAATGGTATGACGAGACGATGCCGGAAGGAAGCGCACGAATATTCGCGCTGTACTTCCCCTCCTTCACGATGGCGGCATACGCTTGATCTCCGCGCGTTAATCCGAATACCGGATAGCTGATCGCTTCCCGTTTCGGATCGAAGAAACCGTCCTTCAGATGCGCAGGATCGTTGCCGTATATCGGGAAGTCGTATCCCCTAATATTCGCCGGACGCAGCGTATCGTAGTGAATCAATCCGCCCGGGCCGTCAGGCACAAACAAATATCCTTCCTCCTCCGTCCCGGAGACGGCGCCGAAGAAGGGCAACGGATTGATGGTAAACACGCGGTGTTCTGCGCCTTCTTGAATTCCGGCATCCGGAATAATAACCTCCAGTCCATGTTTCGTAAGTACATATTGGATCACGAAAGATAATGACAGATCAGGATAGGAATACGAAGCCTGCACCCCATTCTCGATTCCGATATAGCTTACTCTCATCTTCGGGTCTAACGCGTTGCTTTGAATGCGCCGGACATTTTTCCCTGAGGTGTACTCTAAGATATAAGGGGACTGGAGGTTTTCCAGCTGCGTTCCCGCAACCGTCTCCTCGGCCACATCCTCCGGAGCGGGATTACTTCGCCACAGGTATCCGTTTCGCTTGTTCAGCACCGCGATTTGACTCTTCTCCGGTTCAAGAAACAAAGTGAACAATTCATTGTCCGCCGCTTCATAAAATCCGGGCGGGCCAACTGTTCCCGGGCTCCATTCCTCCCCTTCGTAGACGGGCAAGCTTGATTGCGGAGGCGAACCGATCCTCATCTCATCGAGCGGCGGCAGCTTCTCCAGTCGGCTGATCCACAACAAGGAGGAGCTCATGACAATCACGAATACTGCGAGATACAGAAGTCTGAGCTGGTAGCTGGCGGGCCATATCCGTTTAAGCAACGAGGGTCACCTCCCGGTAGATCTGGATCAGGAAGTCGTATAGGTTAATGCTGAGGGCAATAATGATCGCCAAGAATATCCATATAATCGCAATCGTGAAGGCCGTAATCACAATATTCTTGATCGTCTCGCCGAAATCGAAATTATGCGTCACCTGAGTCATTACGAAAAACAGGAAAGCGATCCAGACCCACATCACTTGGGTGAGTAAATCATATACGACCCATTCTTCCGTAACGATTAGATTGGATAACCACGTCGCAGGAACCATGAGGACGATGTAAGGAACCATGGCAAAGGTGCTGCCCTGCACGACCTCCCGGAATCTGCCTTCGCCGCCCTTGACGGTGCTGACCAAATAATTCGCTAATGCCCATGTAATCCATGGCACAAGCAATGTCCCGATCGATAGCGGAATGTTAACCCAAGCGAGATTATAAGGGTACACAATGATGCTGGAACCGAAGATCGAATACAGGTTAACGGCAACTGCGGCGGCAACGATAAAGATTACGGCGAACCAAGAAATTCTCCGCTCCTTTAGCCGGTAGAACCCATCATAAGGGTGGAACATCACATAGATTGCGTCTCTCAGCTCTGAACCCGTTCGCATCAGGAGAGGATGCCATGTTCGCCCGGATAATACAAACTTCCGCCTGCGAAGCAGTAAGTAAACACCCCAGATTGCGAAGATTGCGCCAAAAAACACCCAACTGAAATATCTCCGGATCCATTCGTACCTTACATACCAGAACGCGTCTGAATATCCGTCCGGATCTCTCGCTTCCAAGAATAAGGCTAATGCAGTATCGTAATCTCCCTCGTAGAAGGCGTGCTTTCCGAGGCCAGTGAACGCGATGTCCATCATTCCGTTCTGTGCGGCAACCTCTTCCCAGTGCGGTTTGCTTGCTTCGTATTCACCTTTGAAGAATAGCTCATTCGCCTTTAAGAACGTTTCTCCGAAGCTCGTACGTTCGAATACATGGACCACATTTTGGGCACCGTCCACGACCCATACTTCATTCGTACCGCTCACGGCAATACTTGTCGGATAGCTTACCACCCCTTGCTGACGGGCGGTTGTGCTTCCCATGCCGAAATAGATCATTGGAGTACCCGTAGGATCGTATATCCCCACTTCTCCGAACCGCCTGCTGATGGTGTACAGAAACCCTTGCGAATCTACCGCCAGATCAACAAGGTTTTCGTCGTATTTCAGATTTTGGAACGCGTCCACTCCGCCCGCGTTTAACTTCCGAATTTGTCCGTCGCTCTTATTGCCTGAGCTCGTTACAAACAGAAATCCGTCATCGGATATCGTCACATTCGCAACCGCGTTCGGCCGGATTGCAACCTCCCTTTCCAACTGTTCCCGCGAAAGAATCATTCGCTTTAACCGGTCTAAATACGTCAGCTTCGCTTTGTTCGCGCCGAAGAAACCGGTGAATTCCCCCGCTTGATTCATCCGAAACAGCCCTTGATAGGTGTCCTTAACAACGATGTACATGATACCCCGCCGATCCACAACAAGCTTCGATGGCTGAAAGAAGTAATCGTCGTATAACAGGTTGGATTCGGGTTTCCCGTACACACTGATCGGGTTGCCGTCCGAGCCGAAGGTGACCACCGTCCGGTCACCCGTATTCGCCACATAAATCATACCGTCCTCGTCGACGAACACCCCTTCCGGCCGGTTCAATCTGCCCGATCCCTCCGCATCGCCGATACTTCGAAGGAAATTCCCTTCCGCGTCAAGCTCTACGATCCGATTGTTATTCGTATCGACAATATACACCTTCCCGTCCGGAGCAATAAACAGGTCGCTTGGGGAGGATAACGGCATATCCATGCGGTTCCCGTCGATGATTTTTTTCGGCACATAGATCGGTTGGATGACAGACATTCTTCCGTGCCGGCTGTCAACAAAGAACGTATCGTAAGGGATTTGGGCGGAAGCCATGATCGGAAAGAGCAAGCTGAGCAGGCACAAAGCCGCCAACGTCTTGTGCATCAGACGCATCTGTATAACCCCCCTGGCCCCCATCTTATTTCACACCCGAGTGAAGCATCGTTTCGATCATCTTTCGTTGGAACGTCAAGAAGAGAATCAAGTTTGGCAGGAACATCAGCAGCCCGATGGCGGCGCCGAGACTTGCGGCGGCAACCCCCGGGATGTTGACGGTAAAGGATGTCATATAGTAAGCCATTGTTCTTAGCGTCTCATTCGTGACGTAGAACTGCGATGTTTCCACATTCATGTACACCGCTTGGAACGTAATAATGCTCACCGTCGCTACCGCCGGGCCGATCAAAGGAATGATAATTTTGGTGAAAATGTACACATCCGTCGCTCCGTCAAGCTTTGCCGCTTCCATCAGCGAATCGGGAATCTGATCAATGAATTGTTTAATAAGAAACACCGCAACCGGCGACGCAACGAAAGGCAGAATGTGAACAAAATACGTGTCCCTGATCCCTAAGGCGTTTATGACCAGATACCGGGGGATTAATACCGTCTCCGGTACGAACATCAGTGAAATCATTATGGTCCCCATAATCAGAGACTTGAAATGAAAGCGGTGCTTCGATAGAACATACCCCGCCATCGTACTGACGAGGACAACCCCAATGAGAGCAATAACAACGACGATAGCACTGTTAAACAAGTATCTTGTGAATGGTACCGCGCCTGAAGAGGTGAAAAGAAACAGCCGTTCGAAATTCGCCCAAGTCGGCTGGCGGACAAAGATGGTAGGCGGAAAAATAAACAGCTCGCTTAACGGCTTGAATGCATTGTTAAATAGAAACACAATCGGGATAAACATGAACAGTCCGATCCCGGTCAACAGCAGCAGCAGGAGCCATTGGGAGAACGTGATCCTTCGCAATGAACGATACACCTATTCATCCTCCTTTGTCCGAAACAGCACATAGCTGAGCCGCATTAACGCGTAGCCCATCATCAGCAGCACAATCGACAAAGCGGACGCGTAGCCCCATTCATACCGGAGGAATGCGTAATCCTCAATATGATTCGAAATGAGGTGTCCCGCATAATTCGGCGTTACGGTCATTCCGGTGAGTTGGCTGGAAATTTGGCCCGCCTGCAGTGTCCCTACAATCGTCATCACTGCGCTGAAAAGCATTTGCGGCTTCATGGAAGGAATCGTGATGTAGTAAACCTCTTGCAGGCGGCTTTTGATCCCGTCGATTCTGCCTGCTTCATACAGCTCCGTATTTACCGTCTGCAGCCCGCCGAGCATCGCCAGAAAACCGACCCCCATGCTGGTCCACAGCGATACAATAATCATGATAATCATTAGATAATTCGGGTCTTGCAGCCAAAGCTTTGGCGAGTCGATCATGTTGAGGCTCATCAGGATGTTGTTCAAATAGCCGGCCCGGTCTCCGCTGAACGCCGCAACCCACACCACGGACAGCGCCACGCCTCCAACCATGGAAGGAGCGTACAATGCAAGGGTGTACCACTCCCTCGCTCCCCGCGGAAGCTGGTGAATCAACCAAGCGAACACGAAGGACAATATGTACCCGCCTGGTCCGACAATAACGGCAAATTGCAAGGTGTTCGGCAGCGTATTGCGCATGAACACGAAATCCTGCGTCACCATCGCGATGAAATTATCGAAACCGATAAATTTCGGAAAGCCGATGCCATTAAATGACGTTACACTTAAAAATGCGGCCATCAGCACGGGAACGAGAATAAAGGCTGCGAAACAGATCAAGAACGGCGCCAGAAACAGGTAGCTTAACCTGTCGCGCCAACACTCTTGAATGAATAGGACGATTCGCTGCTTCAGATCGGTCTTGCGGCGCCTCGTCTTGATCGACGGCTGAACGGAAGGAAGTGTCGGTTCCATGGTTTACTCCTTTCTGTAAGGCTCGCGATGGAGTTCGATCCGAAGATCGGTTGCGGGGGTGAGTCCGAATTCTTCCTGCTTCCGGAGCATCTCCCTCATTAACGCCGATTGCGCGCCTTCCAGCGCCTCCCTTGGAGGCGTGCCTTCAAGCAGCGTTTCGTTCCAAGCAAAGTTGATCTCGCGGGGGAGCATATAATATCCCGGGACAATCGGCATGTTTTTCAGCCAACGCCACTGCTCGTTAATGACCGCCAGCTCCTTATCCGACCATGGCAACGTTTGCAGCGCATTCGTGTTTGCCGTATGCCAGCGGAATTCCAAACCCGCGAACGATTCAATATCACGAGCGTAACGGCTTTGCACGTCATCAGAGGTCCACCATTTCAAGAACTTCCATGCTTCCTCCTTCTGATCGCTTGCCTCTAAAATCATGGCGGATGAAACACCGGTGGACGTCCATCGTTCGACTGTGCCGTCAGGCTGCTCGATTCCGGGAATCGGAAGCATCTCCCATTGTCCCGCAAGCTCCGGGGCGGCAACCGTAAGCTGGATGTATGTGGAAATATCGGCAATCCCGGCAGGAATATAACCGTAACGGAAGTTATTAAAGAACGACGGAACATCCTTCGGCAAATCATATTTCGTAAACCATTCGGTCCATTGCCGGAAGGCGGTGTATCCTTCGCTTGACGCCACTTCCGGTCTCAGGCCGTCCGAAGAATAAAACTCTGCCCCATGCTGATAATACGACGTAATGAAATCCGATTGACGAGGCATAAAGCTCGTTCCCGCCACCCCGGGGGTCTGGAGGATCGGCACCTCCGGGTAAAAGAACGTCATTCCGTTCTCCTGCAGCGTCGGCAAAATGTATAGCACATCTTCCCAAGTGTCCGGGGGCTCGATGCCAAGCTGCTGAAAAATATCCTTGCGGATAAACAGCATGTTGTACGTCACATTTTCCGGAAGCGCGTACATGTTCCCGTTGTACTGGTATGACCTCGTCATTCCCGGATGAAATCTGTCGGCTACCTCATGAAAATCTTCGAATACCGTTAAATCCTGGGCTGCACCTCTCATAGCGAAATCCACCGGAATTTCCATGCTGATCCCGAGCGCCAAATCCGGCTGCTCGCCCGCCGCGGTGCTCATTAACAGCGCTGTTTGGTTCGGCATCAAATGGACTTTGACTCGAATCCCGGTTTCCGGCGTAAATTCTTGTTCAATCACCTGTTCCATTAAATCGAGATAGTCTCTGCTTCTTTGAACCCAGATCGTCAATACTTCTTTATCGTTTGCCGCTATGCTGTCATAAGGCAGGAAGAAGGATCTGACGAAGTTCGCAGCCGTATATTTGGCCCGGTCCCATGCGCCCGGCAGCTTTACATCCGGCTTTGCGTCCGGCGTGCGGACAATCAAATAATCCAGATGCATCGGCTGTGTCTCAATGGAATCCGTCCAAGCGTTCAAGCTTGATTTGATTTCATTAAACACGGATACATTGTTCGGCAAATTATTGACGTCTTCGAGCATGTCGTCCACCCGGCTGACGGCGCCGTCCAGCGCCGTTGTCGCGTCCGTAACCCCTTGGTACAAGCCCTTCAAATATTTACTGATCTTCTCCAAGTCACCGCGAATACTAAGAAGCTTATTTTGAATATCCGGATCGTATTTGGTCATCTCCCATACGCGCGCTTCATCGGTATTGACCACGCCGCCGTAGCCGAAATTCCCCGAGATAACCCGTACGGTCCGCTCGATCTCTGTGAGTCGTTCGTTCACCCGCTGCAGCGCGAGAATGACCGGCCGGATCGCGGAATTGTCCGCGATCATCTCCAGACGGTGCACACCCGCGGTGAGATAAAACAAATACGGCTCTCCATCAGCACCGGATAACGGTTGAATGACCATCTCGGAGTTCGGCGGGAAACGATAACGGTACATCTCCTTGAACGGTACTTTTCCGTCAATCATGATCGTCCGATACACATTGGCGTTGCCGTTATAGCCTTGGAAGTATTTTAAGTCGATGGCGTAGTACCCGTCCTGCGGCACTTCAATATCCCAAGCGATCCTTTCCCCCGGCTTCCTCCAATAGCTGCCCCCGATCGCGTTATATACAATTCTGCCTTCGGGATCAGGAGATACATAAGGCTCGCTGAGGCTGATCGTGCGAATGCTGGAAGAGGATTTGTAAGCGTAACGCTCCGCTTCGAAGATGCTGTGCCATGGCTCCAAGCCGGTTCCGGGAGGAATGTTGGCGGCATATTCTACGTAGGACGGCGGATGTTCTACAGGAGAAAGAATGATCGAATGAAGCGCGATCGGCTCCCTCACACCGACCAGGCGAATCTTATGCGGACCTTCGGTGAACAGCCAGCGGAGCGGTTCTGATGACACAGAATAATCGGCAATCGGTTTGGTACGCCATTCGAGAATTTCACTCAGTACGGGACGAATTTCATTCTGAATCGAGTTGCGCTCATAAGGATATGTGCTGTCCTGCCAAAGCCTATCGAAGGAAATATGCTCCGCTTCGGCGAACGGATAGCTTCCGTCAATCTGGATGCCGCGAACCATCTCGGTAAAGCTTCCTTCCAACGGTGCATATGGAATGATCAATTCGTATAATCCGTCCTGCGGCACGTTGACATTCCATTCCAGCCACCCGTCTGCATTCCCCCACTCTACGACGTTCGCGTTCATATCTTTATCGTAACGGATCAAGATGTCCGCATCGGGTGAAACAGCGCTGAATTCCTCCGCCCTCACGACCGCGGGAGCTCCCTTATATTCTTCCATCGATGAAACGGAAGCGCTCCGTATCCATTGAAAATAAGAACCGTAATCTTGTTCTTCCGAAAGTATCGCTTGGAGCAGTTCTTCCTCCGCCAACACCTCGTATACCGTCTGATATCCGGATGATAACCGGATCCATAGAAACATAGTTAACAATCCGGCACAAATCATGCAAACGATTACAATTGTTCTTATGTTTCTATTTCTCTTCACCGTTGATCCCCCCGGGCTGTTAAGGATACCCCGCTCTCCCGATCAAAGAAATGCACCTTATCCATCCGGATGACAATCGGAATCCGATCTCCGGGCTGAACAGCAGTGTGGGGCTCCGTTCTTAAAGTCAACAGATGTTCCCCTACAGAAACATATAAATACGTATTAGAGCCCATCGGCTCCCGCATATCTACTATAGCGGACACTTGCCAGTCCGAATATTGCTCAAGCGCCCACGGCTCACAGTAGATGTATTCGGGACGAATGCCCATCACGACTTGCCTCAGGTTTGTTTTCGCAGATCGGATCCAAGGCGCGAACCGTTCGGGAATTTTCAGGTCAAGACGCCTTGTATCGAAATAGAACTCGCCTTTCTTCTCGACAATGGCTCCATCAATAAAGTTCATCTGGGGCGAACCTATGAAACCGGCTACAAATAGATTGACAGGTTCGTCGTACAGCTGCTGCGGCGGCGCCGCCTGCTGAATCCTTCCATCTTTCATGACAACGATTCTTGTGCCCATTGTCATCGCTTCCGTCTGATCATGCGTGACGTAAACGAAGGTTTTCTTTAATTGGCTGTGGAGCTTGCTGATTTCCATGCGGGTTTGTGTTCGTAACTTCGCGTCAAGATTGGACAGCGGCTCATCCATTAGAAAGACTTGCGCTTCCCGAACAAGCGCCCTCCCTAACGCCACACGCTGTTTCTGTCCGCCGGAAAGCTGATTCGGCTTCTTCGTTAGAAACGGGGTAATCTCCAACATTCTTGCAGCGCGGTTCACCCGAAGTTCAATCTCATGCTTTGCTACTTTATGCAATTGCAAGCCTAAGGCCATATTTTCATAAACCGTTAAGTTGGGATATAAGGCGTAATTTTGAAAGACCATGGCAATATCGCGGTTTTTCGGGGAAACGTAATTCATAAATTTACCGTCGATATAAATATCCCCCTGAGATACTTCCTCCAAGCCCGCAAGCATTCTGAGCGTCGTCGACTTTCCACAGCCGGACGGGCCTACCATGACAAGGAACTCTCCGTCTACGACTTCCAGATTGAAGTTGTCTACCGCCGGCCTCGTTTCTCCCTTGTAATATTTATAGACTTGTTTGAATTGTACGTGTCCCATTGGCCGTCCCCCCAGCACTTGAAATACGTTCATATATGTGAAATTATAACCTTATTTATCATAAAGTTCCATCAAAATTTTCTAGGTTGAGAAAAAAATTATTGTATGTGAAAAACATGTTGACTTGGAAAAAGTTCGTGCTAGAATCAAATCAAGATGTTTCCCTGTTTTTACATTCAGAGGAAATTTAACCGTTATTAGGGAAACGCTTACTATAATTTTTATGGGGGGATTCTCGTTGAGACTTCCATGGTTTAAGCACAGAAGTTTGATAACGATTCTATTAGTGTTGATGCTGTCGATCACCGCCTGTACCTCAGGTCAAACGACACAACCTTCAAATGATCCGCCGCCTCCGCAGACGAATAATAATAACAACAATCCGACACAACCTTCCCAACCCAGCAACGATCCGCCGCCTGCGCCGGAGCCGGAGCCAATGCCCGACCCTGTCACTCTTGACCTTAAATTTTGGTTTATCAGCCCGGCACTCCAAGCTGCTATCGATGCCTTTCATGAAGAATACCCATGGATTACCATTCAGACAAACACCTCCATTCAAAAGGCTGTCATTAACAATGTTATCGCCGGAGAAAAATCCGACCTGGTCATTCTCGACAACGGTTTAGATCAATGGATTACCGGGGATAATGATTTACTTGTCGATCTAGCCCCCTTCATTGAACAAGACGAGAGAATCCAGAATGCAGATGTCGTTGAAGGCTTTATGGATAGCTTCTTCACCCCTGACGGTAAAGTGTATACGCTGCCTTGGACTGACATTCCGATGTTTGTGGCGGTCAATAAGGATTTATTACGGAAGTACGGTATGGAAATGCCGTCCAATGATTGGACATATGACGAAATGCTCAATATGATGATCAAAGCCACCAATAAAGACGCCAATGATTGGGGATTGATCGGAACCGCCGCACTTCTGGCTGAGCTTCGTTCCATTGCGAACGGCAATACCGCAAATTTCCGCTGGATGAACGAAGATTTGACGCAAAGTGTTCTCAATCGCCCTGAAGTCATCGCCGATCTTCAGTGGGGACAGGATTTACTGCTCAGATATAATGTGGAGCCCACCGCTGATCAGAAGAAAGAGCTTGGCGTCCCTGGCGATCCGGGTGCCGCTTTCCTCAACGGGAACTTCCTGTTCTTCGGAGCCGCGGACTGGAACATTTCGCAGCTGCAGGGAGCAACCTTCGATTGGGACGTCCTTCCGTTCCCGCGCGGAATTAAGAGCCAGGTGACGCAGCACCAAGTCGGACCGATGTCGATCGTCAAGAGCTCTGAACATATCGAAGAAGCCTTCATGTTTATGAGCTTCCTCTTCAGCGAGAAGCCGCAAATTGCCGCAATCGATAACGGGGCCGGCGCTTGGGTGAAATCACCCGCAATTGATACGCACTTTGACAAAGTCGCGTTGTGGGAAGGCAAAAACGTTGAAGCGATTAAATTAACATCGACACTTTGCTGCTATGGTAAAGACATCCAGATGGTGAACTTCACGGATTATGTCTTCGGAGGAGCGCTTGCCAAGGCAAACGCACTAATGAGCGGAGGCGGAAACTTCAGCGAGTTGATTCCGCTGGTAGAGGATTATAACCGCAAGGTTGCGGAAACCCGCGCAGCGATGGGATGGTAACTGCTTCACAACTGTAATGTTTTCATTGAGGGGCGGGCTGCTGTTAGGCGGCATTTCTTAACAGCAGCCTAGCTAATCATCACCTACGGAGAGGAACATGACTGTTGGATAATACAATCAAACATTACGGCACAGATGTGATTCCGTTCGCCACAGCGAGAAGGTCGGAAACATTGCTGTTTGTATCGGGGCAAGGCGGGTGCGATCCGGTCACGGGGGAGGTCACGCACGAAGGCGATTTGGAAAGTCAAACCGTTCAGACGATGGAGAACATCCGCAGCATTCTGTCGCAATCCGGTTTAACCTTTCAAGATGTGTTAAAGGTCAATGTATATTTGTCGGATAGAAAGCATTACGAAGCATTTAACCGCATCTACGCGAGATATTTCTCTCCGCCCTATCCCGCCCGCACGCTCGTGTATTGTGAATTGAACTTCGATCTGTTGGTTGAAATTGACGTGATCGCCCAATGCAAGCAATAAAAAAACGTGACCTTAAGCCACGAATTTCTCCGGTTCGGCTTTGGTCACGTTTTTTCTCTTATCGGTTATCCTTGACGAAACATCTTTGTTTTTTCCATCATCTTATCCGTCTGGGTATACAGCACCTCTGAGGAGCTTGCGATCTCTTCCGTAAGCGCTGTCTGCTCTGTTGCGGCAATTGCGATCTGACGGGCGAGCTCGGAAATTTGCCCCGCTGTGGCGGACAGCTCCGCGATTTGCTTATACGTCCGATCAATTTCCGTATTTTGTACGGATATTCCTTCTTCGATGCGATGCATTGCGGATACAGATTCCTTCACCGACTCGCCAAGCTGCTCCAATGCCGTTTGAACCGTCTGCCTCTGCTCCGATTCTTTCACGACAAGATGGGATTGAAGCTGGATTAAAGCCACGGTTTCCCTAATCTGCTGCTGTACCCGGTCGATAATTTGGTTAATTCGGGTTACCGCCCCCGCGCTTTGTTCGGCAAGCTTGCGGATCTCATGGGCAACAACACCGAAGCCTTGCCCATGTTCCCCGGCCCTTGCGGCTTCAATCGACGCATTCAATGCAAGCAGATGGGTTTGCTCCGATATCTCTTGAACGGAACCGGTAATTGTTTCGATTTCATTCGCATCCTCCGTCAGACGCTCAACGAGTTGCAATGCTCCTTGGTTCGACTCCGTCATCGCCTTCATGCTTTCGATCAACGATCCGATCGCTTGGCTGCTGGTCGACATAGACGTTTCCATCCCTGCCGCAAGCACCTTCATCCGCCTGGATTTTTCCGTCATCGATTGGGCGGCTTCCCGCATTCTTTCGGCTGCTGACGCCGTCTCCGCGATTGACAACTCTTCTTGCTGCACATGATTATAGATTTCGTCTGCCGACTGAGACATTTTCACAATTTGATTCGTGGCTTGTTCAATGGCTTGCGTCAGCGAAGCCGCGCTGTGCGATGTCGTATCCGCGCTGCGGGATATATCCTGGAGCATTTCCTTTAAGCTGTCAATCATTTGGCGGAAGGAACGATTCAGAACCTCGATCTCATCGCCGGATGTTCTCTCTTCGATGACCACTTGCAAATTTCCGGATGCCGCCTCTTCTGAAGCTTTCGCTAACGCGATTAACGGCTTCGTCAACCATTTGGCCGCGAGCCATCCGAGAATCCCGGTCCAAATAACCCCTAATAGAAATATAATTCCAAAATACAACCAATTCGCCATGTCCGGAGCTATGTAGGATTTTGCAACAAATATAAAGAAAGCGCTTGTCCCGTATGTAATAAGTGAGACGATCACAACTCCGAGAACCATCTTGCGTGTCAACATCATTCGCATGAAGATTTCCCCCAACGTCTGCATTCAGCATAATATGGACTATGAGGCAAGTACCATACCTCATAGATTAACAATATTAACTATATCATGCAGTGACTTCTATCACAATCCTAATTGCCTAAATATCTGCTAAAAAGTGATTTTGCCTTCGTTGGGTCCTCTGTGCCTTGCACCAGTACTCTTCCATCCGGGAAGAGGACCAGCTTCTCTCCATCCGGCAGTTCCACGCGCAATAAGAACGGATTCCGAGTTACCCGGCCGGCCGGCTGCAATCTCTTCTCCCACTCGTCAAGATTCAGCGGGCTCCCGCCGTCGAACTGTATGGTTTCTCTGCCGCAAAGGACGGAAACCGGAGTCTGCGACAAATCCAATGCCGGATAGCTCTTCATTCCGCAAGTCGGACAATCGGCTCTCGAGGGCGGCAGCTTCATTTCATAGGTTTGATGCTCCCACAGATCCCAGGTTAATAAGCTTTTTCGCACGGCCGAATGATTGCGCGTCAGCAGCTTCAGCGCCTCGATCGCTTGGTAGGATGCTACTACGTCCACGATGGGTGCTACCACCCCTATTGTCTCGCAGGTTTGCCCATCCTGCGTCGCTTCCGGCATCATGCATCGAAGGCAGCAGGTTTCGCCCGGCAGAAACGGAGCACTCATTCCCCTTGCGCCAACGGCACCTCCATAGATATACGGTATTCCCGCCTGAAAGCAAGCGTCATTCAGGATGTACCTCGTGTGAAAATTATCGGTTCCATCCAATACAACATCCGCCCCGTCGATCAACTCATGAACATTGGCTGCCGTTACATCCGTGACCCTCGCATCAATTTCACAATCCGAATTGATCCGCATCAGCTTGGCTTTCGCCGCAACGGCCTTCGGAAGCGATGCTGCCGCATCCTCTTCATCGAACAGCATTTGCCTTTGGAGGTTGCTCCATTCCACATAATCCCGATCCGCAATTCGAATCGCGCCTGCGCCTGAGCGAACCATATGGCTCGCGAGCACGGTTCCTAATGCGCCTGCGCCTACAATCAGCACCTTCGATTGCGAGAGTCTATACTGACCGTCTTTGCCGATGGGTGAAAACCGGATCTGTCTTGAGTAACGTTCTTCCTTTGTAATCACATTGGCCTCCTAAATAGGAAAAGAGAGCCGCCCTTCCGGACAGCCCCCGTTGTTTTCACTATTTCTATTATACTACACCTTGCAGAATCATCGCGTCCGCAACTTTTACGAAACCGGCGATGTTAGCGCCGACGACAAGGTTGCCCGGATGGCCGTATTTCTCAGCTGCTTCCATGCTGCTGCGATAAATATTGCTCATGATGCCATGGAGCTTCTGATCCACTTCTTCGAAGGTCCACGAATACCGCATGCTGTTCTGCGACATTTCCAATGCGGAGACGGATACGCCGCCGGCGTTAGCCGCCTTCGCCGGAGCAAACAAGACTCCGTTCGATTGGAACACTTCGATCGCTTCAAGCGTAGACGGCATGTTCGCGCCTTCGCCGACTGCTTTTACGCCGTTAGCGACCAACGTTGCTGCTTGGTGTTCATTGATTTCATTTTGCGTTGCGCAAGGAAGAGCGATATCACATGGAATGCTCCAGATGCCGCCGCAGCCTTCATGGTAAGTTGCTGTCGGATGATCCTTCACATATTCCTTAATCCGCTTGCGTTCTACTTCCTTCAACCGCTTAACGGTTTCTACGTTAATGCCGTTAGGGTCATAAACATAGCCGTCGGAATCGCTGCAAGCTACTACCTTCGCGCCGAGCTGCTGCGCTTTTTCCATTGCATAGATCGAGACGTTGCCCGATCCGGAAACAATAACGGTCGAACCTTCGAATTGCAGGCCTTTATCTTTCAACATTTCTTCTACGAAATACACACAACCGTAGCCAGTAGCTTCCGTACGGCCCAAGCTTCCGCCGTAGCCCACGCCTTTGCCCGTGAGAACGCCGGCTTCGTTAGCGCCGCGAATACGCTTGTATTGCCCGAACAAGTACCCGATTTCCCGTCCGCCAACACCAATGTCACCAGCCGGTACGTCCAGGTCAGGACCGATGTGACGATACAGTTCCGTCATAAAGCTTTGCGTGAAGCGCATGACTTCTCCATCGGATTTGTTTTTCGGATCGAAGTCGGAGCCGCCTTTGCCTCCGCCGATCGGAGTGCCGGTAAGAGCGTTCTTGAAGATTTGCTCAAATCCCAAAAACTTAATGATCCCTGCATTTACGGACGGATGGAACCGCAAACCGCCCTTGTAAGGACCGATTGCGCTATTGAATTGAACGCGGAATCCGCGGTTGACACGAATCTTACCCGAGTCATCCACCCACGGTACCCGGAACGTGATCATGCGCTCCGGCTCAACGATTCTTTCCAAAATATTATGTTCCATATATTTAGGATTTTGGTCGAGTACTGGAATTAACGATTCTAAAATTTCCTTCGTTGCCTGATGAAACTCATATTCATGCGGGTTGCGTTGTACAACTGTATCGAGAACGCGCTGAACGTATTTTGCTGCAGCCGAATCGGATTGATGTTTCATTTCCATAATGATTCCCCTTATTTTTAAAAAGTATAGACTGAATTATACGGGAAAGAAAACTTATACACAACCCGTTCCGCTGTATTTTTATGCAAGAATTTCGTGATAGCTCTAATAAAAATTAATAATACCGAACCGCAGCGGCTTGTGAAAGTTGACTTCGCCAGTAGGGGACCAAGCCCAGTAGTGACGGCCTCCTTCGGGATCTGTGTCGATCCGGTACACGTTCCAGTGCCACGATGTTCCGGATTTCGGAGGCTTGCGAAACAGCGTGAACGGCATAATGATATCATATACGATCGAGCCATTTTTATGCATAACTTCCGTTGAAAGCCCTTCAGCGTTCCATTCCTGGTTTACTTGGATGGAACCGGCTAGATTGTTATCGACCAATGCGTCGAATATGACGTTAATAGGGCTGACTTCAAGCTCGATATAATGATGCCCGGTCCGCTCCTCATCGATAAAAACCTCTACGACATCTTCTCTGTACAGCGGATCGTCCCTTCGGTTCAACGTCGCGACGACATAATCGTCTTCGCATTCAAATCGTATGTAAAGCGCTTCATCCGTCCAACATGCTTTCGCCGTCGTCGCCAATCTGGTGTCTCCGCCGGTCACGACATCCTTGAGCACCATGGATTCCACTTGATCCCACGGAATTTCCTTGTCTGAAGAAACCTTCTTGCAATCATATTGCATGCCGCATTCCTCCTACAGGATTTTTTTCCTCTCGGCCGAGGTCAATCTTCGTCCGCTCACATCAAGTACAATCTCGCCGCCGTCTAAGCCGATGATTCTGGACGCATACCGTTCGGCCAGCTCTACATTTTGCAGTGCACAAATGATTAATAAACCTTCCGCTTGATACAGCTGCTTCAAATCATCGAGCACCCGCTGCGCGGAATGGGGGTCCAAGTTGGAAACAGGGTCGTCAGCGATAATAATTTTCGCCCCTCTGCACAGCGCTTTCGCGATGGCGACTCGCTGTTTCTCGCCGCCGCTCATCTTTCCGACCTTCTGGAACGCCTGATCAAGCAACCCTACCTTCTCTAAATAATCCATTGCCCGAGTGTACTCCTCCGGCGACGGCTTGCCTCCGAGCAGCAAGCGCCAATACGAGAATTGGCGAAACCGGCCGCTGACTACGTTGCGGAAGGCGGTTTGCTTGCCGTTCATCTGCGGGGAGGGTTCAATGACAGCCCAATCTTTGCTAACCTTCCAGCGGGAAAACCAAGAAGGCGAAATCTCCTGATCTCCGTTATAGATAATCTTCCCCGAATCCCAGCCTTCCTGCAAAGCAAGGCATCGCAGCAGCGTACTCTTGCCGCTGCCGCCGCCGCCAACGACCGCAATAAATTCCCCCGCCTCAGCATGAAGATCAATGCTTTTGAGCACAGGAGTATCATTATATTTTTTAACCAGATGTCGTACTGTCAGCATTGCTACTATCTCCTTTGGCGCGTAAATGGATGGTCGTATTAATATTCCTTCAAAGACGCATGTTGAGCAGCCGTATGCAGATCACGCCACAAGCGGTTGACCGTCTGGTGCTCCATCAGCGCGGCCATCCCCAAGTGAGGAAATAGCGATTGTGCGGAATGCAGGACTGCCGCAGCCGCGGCCCTTCCGGAGCGAATGACCTCTTCGGCATATGCCTCATCTGCTTCGCCTTTCACATGAGCGGACCAGGATTGTTCTGCTGCATCGTAAAATTGTTTCGAATGTGTATCCAACAGCGCTTTGCCTTCCTCGATTCGTTCCGATACAAATTTCGCCCGGGCGGGATTGGTTCGGTCCCAGCGAATTTTATTCGTTTCCACCAACTGAGCGCACTCGTCCAGAAAATGACGTCCCATTCCAAGGCAAACCGCTGCAAAGGAAGCAACCGCGAAGGCCATAAATGGATACGTATAGATCGGGCTGTCATCATATTCCGGATGGCCGACCCGAAACACCCGCTCGTCCGGAACAAACACGTCGTGGACCGCAATCGAATGGCTGCCCGTCGCTCTCAGTCCGAACGCATGCCAATCCGTCACAATCTCTGCTTGTTCCGGTTCGAGCGCAAAGGCGAGCACCTCCTGTCCCTCGCCAACAACCGCCGTCGCCGTAAACGTCGTCGCATTCGGAGCTCCGCTGCAATACCCCCACTTGCCGCTTAACCGGTAGCCCCCTTCAACCCGAACCGCAGTCCCCGTTGCGTTGCCGCTTCCCGCGATCAAAGCATTCCTCGGGCCGAATACGGATTCCGACACGTCCGGAGGAAAATTAGAGACGAAATATCCGCCTCCCGAGCCGATCGTAACCGCCCAACCGAAGTTCCCGTCAATCCAAGAGGCTTGCTCGAAGATGCGCAACGCTTCCGGAAGCGCCGTAAATCTTCCGTTATAGCGTTCCGGTACAAATAATTTAAACAATTTGTGTTGATATATGATGTTTAACGCCGCTTCATGGAAGATACCGGTACGGTCCATGTCTGACGAAATGTTCCGAATTTGTTCAATCTCAGATGCTTGAAACCAATCCATAGCTCTGAACTCCTTTATAAAAAATCCCCTTCGTGCTGTGCTGCATGAAGGGGATTTTCGTCATCTTAAGCTTCGTTCCACAGCTTTCTAATTTGGGCAAGCCCTAAGCGGGTACCTTGCTCACAGTTCTCCATCCCTTCAAACTCAAGGGAGATGTAACCGTCATAGCCGTAATCTTTCAGAACTCGGATCACTCCCGGCAAGTCGATGTCTCCTTGTCCGGCAATCGCCCCGCGCAGGTTGTAACCTCCCGCTGTACGGAACCACCCTTCTCCGAATTCACGATACGGCGGACGTACATAGAAGTCCTTAAAGTGTACCATCGACGCGATCGGCAGGTTCTTCTTCACCGATACAACCGAGTTCTCATCGACACACATGAAGTTGCCGATATCTACGGTTGTCTTGAAGTTTTCGCGGTTTACCTCAGTAACGAGGCGCTTCACACGGTCAGCCGCTTGGATGTAGAAGCCGTGGTTTTCCACACTTGTTGTAATTCCATATTGTGCAGCGTAGTCGGCGACTTCTTGGCATGCCCGAACCAATGTCGGCAAATCCGCTTCGAATTGTTGGATGCCTGTTTCCGGAATCGGCCGGGAAGCGACGTCATGACGCATCCTCTTCACGCCAAGGCGGTTCGCAATGTCGACGTGAACCTTCAAATCCGCGATGCGCTGTTGAAGCTCCTCTTCCGATGATGTCACGAAATTGTTGCCAACGCAGTAGCCCGAAATCTCAATCCCTGCCTTCTCAGCGGCGGCACGGATCGAATCGATTAGCTCCGGATTATCCACTAACGTGAAACCCGCAGGTACGATTTCAATATGCTCTCCGCCTTGATCCGCAATCCATTGGACCACGTCGATAATGGTCATCCGGCCTTCGTTAATCGCACGGAATAAGCTATAACTGCTAACACCAAGTTTCAATGAAATACATCTCCCTTATCGGTATGAAAGAATAAATTCAACAGCCTTGCGAATATCGGCTTCCGGATTTGTGCCTACTTCCCGCTCAATGGTGAGGTATCCAGTGTATCCAATATCTTGCAGCGCTTTGAAATATGCGTCAAAATCAACCTTGCCTTCGCCCAACGGAAGCTCCGCGAAGAAGGCGCCTTCCGTTACCATCTTAGCGATTTTCTCGTGGTCCAAGCCTTCCGAATCCAGGCTGCCGTACACAATGCGGGGATCAACTTCTTTATAGCGGACGCCGTCCTTCACATGGGTGTGAACGATATAATCCTTCAGGGTGTAAACGCCCTGTACCGGATCGTCACCGGTCACCATAACCATGTTAGCCGGGTCGAAGTTTACGGCAACGCCTTTCCCCGTAAGCGTATCTAAAAATTCTTTCAGGTGTGCGGACGTTTCCGGTCCCGTCTCGATCGCGAAATGCGCATTCAAGCTGTTCGCATACAAGCTGAGCTCTTCGCAGGCTTTCTGCATATCCGCATAAATCCGTCCGTTCTTGTCGTCCGGTACGATCCCGATATGCGTCGTGACGATGTTCGTTCCGAGCTCCACCGCCAGGTCCAAAATACGCTTCGACTTCTCGATTTTCTCCGGATTCGCTGCGGCGTCTTGAAAACCATGGCCGCCTAAGTCGCCAACCAGAGCGGAAATTTCCAAACCTAAGCTGTCGATATATGCTTTTAATTCTTTACGAGCTTGCGGGGACAAATTATCGGGATCCATCTCGCCTTTGACGGCGTAGATTTGTACGCCCTCTGCCCCGACTTCCTTCGCTTTGATTAATCCTTCTCTAACGCCGACGCCAAAGCTGTCCACGATGACACCGATTTTATTCGTCAATTTCATGGATAACCCTCACATTCTATTCATTAATCGAAGCGTACTTCCCGGCCTGTACGGGCGGATTCGTAGACGCCGCAAAGAATCTTCATCATCTCAACACCGTCTTGAACCGGGCTGAGCGTTTCCTTCTCGCCGAGTGTGGAAGCGATGAAATGATTAATTTCATTCTTGAACGCATTCTGGAAATCGAAGGATACGTTATCGACTTGCGGAGCGGCGTTCAAGATCGTGTTGTATTTTTCAAGAACGAGGCTCAGCTCAGGCTCCAGTTCCGCGCCGCCTTTGTCGCCGTAGATTTTCACGTACAACTCGTCCTTCTTCGTATGCAGCGTGAAGCTGACGTCAACCATGATGGAAGCGCCGTTCTCGAATCGAATGATTGCATTTGCCAAGTCTTCAACCGTATTAATGGAAGCATCGTAGTCCGCTGCTTTATAGAATGAGAGATTTTGGATATTCGCGCGGTTTCCGAGCTGATTATATGTATTGCCGGACACGGAAACAACCTTCGGACGACCCATCAAGTACCAGCAAATGTCAATGACGTGAACGCCAAGATCAATCAACGGGCCTCCGCCTGAACGCTCAACATCCGAGAACCATCCGCCCGGGTTGCCGAGGCGGCGGGTGCAGGTCGCTTTCGCGTAATAGATTTGTCCGAGATCGCCGTTATCGATGAATTGCTTCAAGGTTTGCGTGTTGGAAGCGTATCTTCTGACAAAGCCGACTTGCAGCACTTTCCCGGATTTCTTAACCGCTTCTTCCACTTGCAGCGCTTCCTCTACCGTCTTGCAGAGAGGCTTCTCCACAAGCACGTGTTTTCCGGCATTCAACGCCGCAATCGAGATTTCAGCATGTGTATTATTCCAAGTGCATACGCTTACGCTATGTATTTCCGGTTGCGCCAGCAATTCATGATAATCCGTAAAGACTTTGCTTGCTCCATATTTTTGGGCTTTCGCCTTCGCGCGTTCTTCATTCAAGTCACAAATCGCATAGATCTCTACATCCGGATTGCTAGCATAGGCGTTCAGATGGACCTCCGAGATCGATCCCGCCCCGATGACGCCGATTTTCAATTTACTCATATCGTGATACCCCTCCACAAATGAATCGCTATCTTAACATACCTTTGTACACACCTGGGGATGAATCTTCAATCACAGTAGCTCCAACGGTCTTCGAATAGAATTCAGTCGGTCCCGCACCGCCAATCACCGCATACCCGTATCCGTCCGATTGCATGAGCCGCAGGGTGTGCAGCAGAAGCATCTTTCCAATTCCTCTGCCCCGTTCGTTCTCGTCAACACCCGTAGGTCCGAAGAACCCCTTTACCGTAGCGTCATAACAAGCGAAACCGAGCAGTTTGCCGTTCTCCGTCGCAATGATGCAGCTAATCGGGGAATTCGCGAACGCGACCTCCGCTTCGCTCGCCCATGCATCTCTAAAGTGTTCCCGAATCCAATTAATGACGACATGCTTCTCCGGACCGATCGCTCTCCGTACCGTTACTCCAGCCTCACGTTCATAAGCAGATACGGAGGGCTCTTCCGGCAGCTGATACAATTTCACAAGCATATCTGGCATATATGTACCTCCCTTGCGCATTTGGTATGTGATACGCACATATCTATTATATCGGAATGCAAGGGAGTAGTATATTCAATCTTCAAAATTTTTGGCAAATTCTTTTTTTATTCAAATAAATCTGAAGATAAATACCGTTCTCCGTTATCCGGCGCAATACACAGCACCTTTGCTTCGGCAGGGAGTTTCTTGGCGATCTCTAGTCCCCAATAAACGGAAGCGGCCGATGACGCACCGAGGAGAATTCCCTCTTGCGCAGCCAATCTTCTTGCCATCGCTTGCGCGTCGTGATCTTCAATGTGAAGAATTTCATCATATATTTTCGTGTTTAGGATTTTCGGTATGAAGCCCGGGCCCGTCCCAGGAATTTTATGCTTACCGGGTTTGCCGCCCGCCAAAACCGGCGAACCCGCAGGCTCCACGGCATAGATTTTCAGATTGGGGATCCGTTCCTTAAGCTCTTCCCCCGTACCCGTGATCGTGCCTCCGGTGCCCGCTGTAAGAACAAGCGCGTCCAGCTTCCCTTCGAATGCTTCGAAGATTTCGACAGCCGTTGTCCCGCGGTGGGCGTCGGCGTTTGCATTATTTTCAAATTGCATCGGAATATAGCTGTCAGGAATCACCGCAGCCAGTTCCTCTGCTTTCGCAATCGAGCCGCGCATGCCCAGGGACGCATCCGTAAGATGCACTTCGGCGCCGTAAGCTCTCATGACCGCAACCCGCTCCTTCGTTGCGTTCGCCGGCATTGTGATGATGCAGCGATACCCCTTCGCGGCGCACACCATCGCCAACCCGATGCCTGTGTTGCCTGAGGTTGGTTCAATAATCGTCGTCCGTCCGGGCGCAATCCGGCCCTCTTGCTCCGCGACCGCAATCATATTCGCCGCCGCGCGGTCTTTTACACTTTTCCCCGGATTAAAATACTCCAGCTTTACAAATACAGACGCTTGAATCCCCTGGGAGACGCGATTTAGTTTCACGATCGGCGTATCTCCGATTAAATCAATGACCGAATTCACCATTCTTGGCACGAAGGGATCATCCTTTCTCATTCTGTCAGCCCAAGAAGCTGCATGATTTCTTGACGATATTCTGCAAACCGCTCACTGTTGCGATTGCGCGGCCGCGGCAGATCTAAATGGAACTCCGCCGTAACTTGTCCAGGCCGCGGACTCATGACGTATACAGTATCCGCTAAATATAACGCTTCATCAATATCATGCGTAATGAGCAGCATCGTTTTTCCCGAACCGCTCCAGAGCCGAAGCAGCTCGTTCTGCATCGTAAGCCTCGTCATGGCATCCAGTGCCCCATACGGTTCATCGAGAAGCAGCACATCGGGATCCATAACGAGTGCTCTCGCGATCGCTACCCGCTGCCGCATGCCGCCGGAAAGCTGGCTTGGATAATAATGATTAAAGCCCGATAAATTCACCTTCTCCAGCACAGTGTTAATCCGCTCTTGCCGTTCCTTCTTCGGGACGTTCGCGAATTCCAGGCCAAGTCCGACATTATCCTCGACAGTCGACCATGGAAGCAGCGCATGCTCCTGGAAAATTAACATTCTGTCAGGCGAAGGATCCTTCACGGGAATGCCGTCAGCCAGCACCTCGCCGCTCGTCGGTGCTTCCAACCCCGCAAACATGCGCAGCGCCGTACTCTTTCCGCAGCCCGAAGGACCGACGATCGCAGCAAAACTTCCTTTATCTACTTTAATATTAATATCATTAAGAACTTGAAGGGAACCGAACATTTTATTCACATGACGAAGCTCTAAGGTTTTCATGTTATTTTCCCTCCCCTTGATTCACGTAACGCCAATGAAGCAAACGGCGCTTCAGTTGCTCCAGAACAACTTGATCCAACACGGACGCAATAATGCCGATGACCAGAATATACATCACGACGCCGCTCATATCGGCAATCTCACCGGCAAATTTAACGGCAAAGCCTAATCCGACGGCTACACCGCCCATCATTTCGGCAGCGACCAAACTCCGCCATGCGTTGCCGAAGGAAACCTGCGCGCCAGTAATGAACGCAGGAAAGGTTTCCGGCAGATACACCTTCCGCAGCAGCTGCGGCTTGTTTGCGCCAAGTACACGCGCCGCTTCCAAGTGCGTCTTATTAACGCCCTCCGCCCCGTTTAACACCGTTAAAGCCATCGGGAAGAAGCTTGCAATGGTGACAACGACAATGATCGGCGTATTTCCGAAGCCTAAGACTACCAGGAGAAAAGGCAGCCATACAATCGGCGGAATCGATTGCATAAAAGCAATAAATCGGCGTAAAAATTTCGCAAAGGCAGGATATAACCCCGCCAAAACACCAAAAAAGCCGCCTAATACGCAAGCGATCGGATACCCGATGCCCAGGCGGTACATGCTTAACCCAACTTGTCGCCAAAACGCGGAATTGTTCAAATCATCAACCAACCGCGATATCGAAGCTCCAACAGACGGAATAACAATCGGCTTCAGCCAATGACCAATTTGCAAAAGAATAAGCAAGAAAGCGGCGACCGCAAAATACGGCCAGACCCGCCCCCATGCCTTTAATAGAGTTGATTTCATCTAGTAGTAGACACTCCTTATTACTTTTGGGATTGCTGCCAAGATAAATCAAGAGCGGACTTAACGTCAATCTTCGTGTTGAGAATCCCTTGATCCACCATCATTTGTGCAACTTCTTCCATCCGCTGGATGTCTTGTTCGGTAATCTCCCAGTTAAACGTTTGTGAAACAATCGAAGCTTCGATGATTTCTTCCGCTTTAATCTCGCTGCCGTCCAACGCCGTTAACGTATCTTCCTGAATGAAATCATCTGTGATATAGGATGCCGCTTTAGCCGGATCATTAGCAAGCATTTCGATGGCTTCCTTCTGCGCGTCCAGCATCCGGTGCATCGCCTCGGTTTGATTCTTGGCCAAATCTCCGGAAGCGATCACCACCATGCAAGGGAACGGCCATTCTTGGCCGATTTCATAGATTTGTTCAACCGGCATCGTCAATTGCGCAATAGAGCTGTACGGTTCAAATACGAAGGCGCCGTCCACTTGACCCGCTGCAAGCGATTGAATCGCCACTGCCGGGGATACATATTGCATCGACAAATCTTCTCGGGTCAAACCCGCATTTTCGAATACGACGCCATTCAATACGATATCAGCCGTACTGCCTTGCGATTGAGACGCTACCGATTTGCCTTTCAGCTGAGCTACTTCCGAAATTCCGCTGTCATTCTGGACTAGCATTCCGTGGAAGCCCATCTGCGCGCCTCCGACAATTTTCAGATCCGCACCTTTATCCAACCAAGACAGACCGTTCGTAAAGCCAAGTACCCCGGCATCCAACTGCCCGCCGACGATCGCTTTAATTAATTCCGTACCGCTGGAGAACAGCTGCATTTCAACATCTAATCCGTGTTTCTCATACAAGCCCGCTCTCCAAGCCAGAATCGTCTGCGCGTCGTCCATAACGTTCAAGTATCCTAAACGCAGCTTCGTCTTTTCTTCGCCGCCTGCAGCATGATTCGACGCTGTGCCTCCGCAAGCCGTTAGCGTTAAAGCCATAATCAAAGCGAATGTTCCCGTTAGGATTCTGCTCCACTTTTTCTTCTGGTTTCCCATTCTTCTCTTTGCCCCCCGGGTTAATCATTAATAATACCTATCAAATTACTAGGCTTATTGTATTCGCTCCTTTATGCGGCGTCAACACCTTTTTTACACAAAAAATTTAGAAATACTTTAGCGCGTCTGCGCCTCCGACCGGGAAGCATCGGACAGACGCGTCCACACCGCAATGCCTAATCCGAGCAAAATGAAACCGCACACGGCAAAGATCCAATGCAGCGATAAGAACGCGCCTAACGCTCCTCCGAACAGGGGGCCGACCGTTGCCCCGAACTGGTTGGCGCTGGCCGTTAAACCGAAGGATCTGCCGCGGAATTCAGCCGGAGTGCTGTTCACCATCAACGTATTCACAGTAGGAACAATCCCGGCCATAAACAAGCCGAAAGCGAATTGAACCACTGTAAACAACCAGAGATCATATATAAAAAGCTGTGAAGCGACAACGACGCCGGACCCTGCTAGACAGACCGCAAGAATTTGCCTCCTCCCCCGCCGTTCGCCCGCCTTTCCCCACAAGGGAGATGCGATAATTCCGGCAATGCCGATGAGCGCAAAGATGAAGCCTGACACGAAGGAAGCATTCTCAACGCTGCCTGTCAGATTCGCGATATGCAGCGACAAGAAGGGCTGAAACATGTTGTATGACATTTGAAACAAGAGGAGCAGCAGAAGCAGCATCGCGAGAGACTTATTTTTTGCAACGGCGGCAAAGCCTGCCCTCATGGAGGATTCCCGTTTGATCTGTTCCGGCTCCCCCCCTTCATGGACAAAGAATATTACCGCGGCAGAGGCGATGAATATGATGGCGCCCGCAACAATGAACGACATCCGATATCCGAACCAGGTGGATAGAAGACCCCCGATCAACGGGCCGAGAATTCCTCCGGACATCGTACCCGCTTGCATCACTCCAAGGCTCCAGCCCAGCTTTTCCTTGGGTGCTGCGCCGGCAACGATCGACATCGAGGCAGGCACGAAGCCTCCCGCTAAACCATGAAGAACCCGGACGATCACCAATTCTACAGGGTTTCGCACAAAGGCAATGAGCGCGTAGATGACAGCAAGGCAAATGCCCGCCCGGATCACCATCTTCTTGCGTCCATACTTGTCCGCCACAGAACCCCATATTGGCGCCATGACAGCGCCTACAAAGAACGCGGTCGAATGGACGACGCCGGCCCAGACGTTTACTGACCGGTCATCTACGCCCAAGTCGAATAAGAACAAAGGCAGAAAAGGAACCGACATCGTATAGCTCGCGCTGCAAAGCAATACGCCGGCCCATAAGATCCACATGGTCCGTTTCCAAGAAGCCAATGGCGAACACATCCCGTCCTAACTTATGATTCAACCATATTAGACCTCTTGATTTCATTGAGCAAGGTACCGTTTTCTTCTTTAGCGGCACGAAAACTCCTCTATAAATGTAATAATCTCTCATTTTCTCCCGAATACGCGATTTTAATAACGCCTGCCGTCGTCCTTCATATGAACGGGTATGGGATGTACCTCCGTCACTCCGATTGCAGCTGTGTTCTTTGGATTAAGCTTTCATGTAAGAACACAGCCGCAAAAGTCGTTCCTCCGGTACATCCCATGCCCAACCCAACGTTATCGCAATAGTCACTAAGCGTAAAAAAACCTCGAACCGCTCGGTTCGAGGTCTCGTTATGGAATGAATCGTGATTACGCCTTCGCTGCTTCGATCTCGATGTTCACCTTCACATCGTCGCCGACCAAGAAGCCGCCGGTTTCCAACGCAGCGTTCCAGGTTAAGCCGTAATCGCTTCGCTTGATCGTACCGGTCGCGCTGAAGCCTGCTTTCTCGTTGCCCCACGGATCTTTGCCCGACCCTTCAAACACGGTCTTGAAGGTTTCGGATTTCGTCACGCCGCGAATCGTCAGATCGCCGGTAACGTCATACTCGCCTTCCCCGGTCTTCACAATTTCTTTCGCAACGAATGTCATCTTCGGATGGTTCTCCACGTCGAAGAAATCCGCGGAACGCAAGTGATTGTCGCGGTCTGCGTTCTTCGTGTCAATGGAAGCCAAATCAACGGAAAACTCAATCTTTGCCGTCGTCAAATCTTGCGGATCCGCTTCGATGTTCGCTTCGAATTGGCTGAACGATCCTTTCACCTTCGCGATCATCATGTGCTTGATCGAAAAATCTACACTGCTGTGTGTCGGGTCAACCGCCCATTTCGTAATAGTCATGTATGATTCCTCCTAATTTTCAACAACTTATTTATTGTAACTAAATAACCTTGAACTTATTTTATTTGAATTTAAGATAATATGTCAAGGATTTTTTTTGTATATTTTTCGACAACCTTTTTGCTCCGTTCTCCCGGGGATTATGTTACGATGAAACACGACGATCTTCTCTCGAGAAAGGACTTAAGACGTACGGTATGAAGACGCTTGTTATTGCAGAAAAACCCGATATGGGCAGAAATATCGCCGCCGCAATCGAGCCGAAGGCCGTAAACAAGCGGACGCACCTCGAAGGCGAACAATATATCATCACATGGGCAATCGGCCATCTGGTCACGCTCGCCGAGCCCGATCTATATGACGACAAATATAAGAAGTGGAACTTGCAGCACTTGCCTATTATTCCGGATCACTTCAAACTCATTCCGAATCCAAAGACGAAGCAGCAGCTGCAGGTCATTGCGGAGCTGGCCCAACGGTGCAGCGCCCTTGTGAACGCCTGTGACGCAGGACGTGAAGGACAGCATATTTTTTCGTTAATTCAACGGTACTTGGGGCTGCGTCATCCGGTAAAGCGGCTATGGATTTCCGACTTAACGCCGGAGACGATCCGAAGGGGCTTCGCTGAATTAAAGGACGCTTCCGAATACGAAAATTTAACGAAAGCGGCAAAAGCAAGAAGCGAAGCCGATTGGTTAATCGGCATGAACGGCTCCCGGGCGTTCACAACGAAGCACCGCGAGCTGTTGTCCGTCGGGCGCGTACAGACCCCTGTTCTCGCGCTTATTTACGACCGGCAGAAAGAAATCGAAGCGTTCTCTTCCTTAAAATATTACGAAGTTATTGCAGAGTTTTCTCAAAAAGGCACAAAATATAAAGGCACCTGGCAAGGGGATCGCCTCACCGACCGGACGGCCGCGGAAAAGATCGCAGAGAAAACGCGCGGAAAGAACGGCAGCATCATAGAGTACGAGATTAAAGAATCCAAAGAGTTTCCGCACAAATTATATGATCTCACCCTGCTGCAGCGGGAGGCGAACGGGAAATACGGCTTCTCCGCCAAGAAGACACTTGATCTTGCCCAGTCCTTATATGAGAAGCATAAAGCGATCACTTATCCGAGGACGAATTCCAACTATGTGAATGAAGAGAACATTCCCGATATGCACCGAACGCTGGATGCCATGAGGAACGGAAAATACAGCGCTTATGCAGCACAAGCCGAGAAACGGTTCGTCCACAAAAATAATAGTAACGTCTGCAACCCCAGCAAGGTTGAAGATCATCACGCCATTCTCCCGACGAGAAAAATACCGGGGAACTTAGCGCCAGACGAGCAGAAAATTTATGATCTTATCGTCCGAAGGTTCTTATCCCACTTCTACCCCGCCGCCGAGTACAAGAACCATACGGTGCTTACCGGTGTTGAGGGCGAGACCTTTAAGACGACGGTAAAGGAGTTGCTCCTGCTCGGATGGAAAGCAGTGTACGCCGATGCGGAAACAAAGAAGAAGAAATCCGGGGATGATGATCCGGAAGAAGAAGAAACGGATGAGCCATTGGCTCTTGATCCGAAGTTTGGCGTCCATTGCGGTCAATCGAAGGTCAAAGAGAAAGAGACAAGCCCTCCAAAGCCGTACACCGAAGGAACACTGCTAAAAGCGATGGAAAGCGCGGGGAAGCAGATCGAGAATGAGGAGCTTCGGGAAGCTATGAAGGATTCCGGCCTTGGGACACCGGCGACGCGCGCGGCCACGATTGAACGGCTGAAGCAAGTCGGATACATCGAGATGAAGGGCAAGCGGATCCTCCTTACGCAGAAAGGCCGCATTGCCGTCGAACTCATTCGGCAAGCGGGAGTCGATCTGCTCACCTCTCCAGAGATGACCGGCCATTGGGAGAAGCGGTTGAATGAGATTGCGAAAGGGCTCGCCGACGAGCAATCGTTCATGATGAAGGTGAAGCAATTCACGGTGTATATTGTTGATAAAGTAAAGGCTCAGACGATGGTATCCCGGTCCGCCTTCGAATCCTCTTCAGAACCGTCCCCTGCCCGCGGCCGAAGCCGAAGCGCTGCCGCTGCAGCAAAGACGAAGGCTGCGCCTTCCCGAACAGCGACATCCGGAACAATCGGATCCTGCCCCCGTGAAGGGTGCGGCGGAGAAATCTTTATGGGACGCAAGGGCTACGGCTGCACACGTTATAAAGAAGGCTGCAAATTTGTCATCTGGAAGAGCAGCTTCGGCAAGACGCTCAGCGATTCAATGGTCCGTGCGCTCCTTGAGAAGGGTAAAACCAGAAAGCTGAAACTCACGAAACACAATGGTGAAACCTTCGAAGCAAGCATCGTACTAACCGATCGAAATACCGGCAAGCTGGAGTTGGAGTTGTGATGGTTCGCTAAGCTGGCAATACGCAGGAATGACTGATATGATGTAGGGTAAATCTGAAGGAAACGGTGCGTGAAAATGTGGGCGTAAAGTTTAACCGGGACTATAAAGCGATTGTGAGCGATTTGGCGGAGGCTATTCTGACTATTGAGGACGGGTACGAAGCTTTCGAGATGACCGCTGAGGATTGGCGGCTGCTAAGCGGCACGGAACGGCTGGAATTTATGAGAACATTCGCCGACGACTTGTTTTACGGATTAGGGCAATCCCCCTCCATTCCCGTCGGATCAGGCAAGATTGAATATGTAGCCGCGAATCATATCATTAAAATCCACGATGGCGATAATGTCGTGCATATCGTGCAGCTGATTTAGGGAAGGAGCCTATCCTTCCCTTTCTTGATCAATATGCAATGTGCAGTTGTACCGCTCACAATCCCATTGCTGCTGGTCATTCCAGACAACGGTCGTAATGGACGTGTTGCCAATCCGCTCTTCCGGGACTTGCGGAATCAGATGCTTCAGTATGATCGCGATCATGGCACCATGGCTAACGGCTAAGATCCGCTGTCCCGGATGAGCCTTCAATACGTCACGGATAAAGGACAGCCCTCTTTCCAGCACCATTTCATCAGGTTCTTTCCCGAGGGTTAACTCATCCCAATTGGCCCCCCACCGCTCTCTTCGTTCTTCCGGCGTCGTTCCTTCCATCTCACCGAAATACCTTTCCCTTAACCGCTCATCGGATATCACCGGCAAGCGAAGGGAGTCTGCGATGATGGTTGCCGTCTCCAGGGCGCGGGATAAGTCACTGGAGTACACCGCATCCCATTTTTCTTGTGCCAGTCGTTCGGCTAACGCGCGAGCCTGCGATCGTCCCGTCTCATTCAGCGGGATATCCGTTTGCCCTTGCGCTCTCCTTTCAATATTCCAATCTGTAATCCCATGCCTCACCCATCCGATCCTTGTCATGGCGCTCTCCTTTTCTTTGATTAGTTGTAATACTAACATATTTCAGCTTAAGTATTGAATATGGCCAAGTAAAGTGTACAATGGCAGTGGTGAAATATAGATGGTAGAGACAACCTAATATAGAAAGTAGAGATCTATATGAACAGTCAATTACGGCCAAACCGGTGGAAAATCCTGCAGATTATCAATATGGGGACACTGATTTCTACGCTGGATGTCGGCATCGTCAATGTCAGTTTGCCGGTGATGGCCGAACAGTTCGGCGTCACACTGGCAAGCATTCAGTGGGTTGCCACCGCGTATTTGCTGACAATGGTGGCGCTTCTCCCCTTCCTTGGAAAAATATCCGATCGTACGAACCGCCGGCTCATCTACAGCTTCGGTTTTCTGATTTTCGGCGTGGGATCGGCTTGCATCGCTTTGTCGAACGGGTTTCTAGTCATACTCGTATCCCGGGTGCTGCAAGGGATCGGCGCCGCCATGATTATGGCGAACAGCCAGGCGATGGTGAGAGAGCTGTTTCCCGATCATGAACGGGGCCGCGCGTTAGGCATGAACGCCGTAGTGATTTCGATCGGAACGTTGTCTGGGCCAGCATTGGGCGGGTTACTGCTGGAAATTGCGGATTGGCCATGGCTGTTCTGGATTAACGTTCCCATTGCGGTTAGCGCATTCGTATTAGGCTATTCTTTATTTCCGCATACCGAAACCGGACATGACAGAAGTCCAATTGACGTATTAGGAACATTCTTGTTAGCTGGCGGAGTATGTGCGTTGCTTTACGCCACGGAAACGAGCAAGCAGCCGGAGGGCGGCGGCTCCGCTGCGCTGCTGTTCGCTGTAATCGGCCTTGTTATGCTGGCCGCTCTATGGCCCGTCGAACGGAGAATTTCGTACGGTATTATCGACCGCGAGCTGTTTCGCCGACGAAAAATATGGCTGGGTAATGCGCATTCCTTTTTTATCAATGTATCCCAAACGGCGACTTTGATTCCGATTGCGTTTTATCTGCAAGGCCCGTTGAACCTTTCCCCGAGCGCGACCGGCTTCCTGCTTATTCTTCAACCGTTATTGATGGGAATCACCGCGCCGGCAGCGGGATGGTTTCGGGACAAATACGGCGGGTATTTTCCGATTACACTCGGCTCGCTGCTTTGCGCCATATCCATGTTGTTTATTGTGTTCTCTCCAGGCGTTTCCGCTGTTGCCGTCGGTCTGCAGCTCGGATTGTTCGGCGTTGGCTTGGGGCTTTTTCACGCCACGAACAATGCCGAAATTATGAGCGACGCGCCCAGCGGGAAAATATCGTTAGCGGGAAGCTTGCTTGCTATGGTGCGCTACCTGGGCAATATCGGCGGCATCGCTCTCGCGGCGCTGATCGTGGGCTCCATGGGAACCGCAATGCAGCCGGCGGACAATATAGATTTACAGATGCGGCTGTTGTTCGGAATATGCTTCCTTTTCTGTATCGCTGTTACCGCAAGCGGGAAACTCCGTCCTAAGAAATAATAAATTTTCCTTATTTATTAATCGTTTTAATAAAAATATGCTATAATTAAATAATTGTATTTCGAGCTTTACATTTTGTTATTCGGCGTGGAAAGGATCGTTGAAGCTCATGGATACCTCTCTACTTTCCAAATTATACATGAATACTACGAATGAGCTTCTATTTCTCCTTGACGTGGAATATGAAGTCTCTTATAAATTCCGGTTCCAGTCCTTTAATCCGGCATATGCCGGGGTTACGGGACTCAACGAGGCATCTGTCGGCATGCTGCTGGGCGATGAAGTGAGTGAGCGTTCCGCGGCTGTCTGTGTGGATCGCTGCCTGGAAGCTGTAGAGAAGAAGCAACCGGTGAAATACGAGGTGGAGGCTATCCTTTCCGGCAATAAGATGTATATAGAGACAACACTGTATCCTTTCTTCGATCCTGCCGGACGCCCCACCCACCTGCTCGGAACGATTCGGGACATTACGGATCGTAAAATTTCTGAGCAGTTTATCAGGGAAAGCGAAGACCGGTACCGCACGCTTGTTCAGCTTTCTCCCGACGCGATCCTGATCATCGACGAGGGCAGAATTGTATTCAATAATGATGCGGCGGCGAAAATGTTAGAGGTCGGCCATGCAGACGAGCTGTTGGGGCGTAACTTCTATGAATTCGTTCTGGAAGATGATCAGCGATTGTTCAAACTATACATGCAGCGGATGCATGCGTATCCCAGCGAAGACATCCCCCGTTTCGAAACCGTTATCAGAAAGAATACCGGCGAAACCGTCGATGTCGAGGGCGCATCCGCATTCGTGGAATATAACAATAAGAAAGTGCTGCAGGTTGTCCTTCGCGACATAACGAAGCGGAATCAGGAAAAAGCGCAGCTGGAGAGGCTTTCCCAGCTGGATGGATTAACAAACGTCGCCAATCGGAGACACTTCGATCTCATCCTGCAGCGGGAAGTCAACCGCGCGCGGAGAAATAAGCATCAATTGGCACTGATTCTATTCGATATCGACGATTTCAAGCAATTTAACGACCATTACGGACACCTTAGCGGAGACGATTGCTTAAAGCGGATCACTTCGGAAGCGAAGCTGATTCTCAAGCGTCCCGGCGACTTATTAGCTCGCTTCGGGGGTGAGGAATTTGCCGTCCTGCTTCCCGAAACCGACCTTTATGGCGCCGAGACCGTCGCGGAGCAGCTTCGTAAGCATATCGAGCAGTTGGAAATTCCGCACGCCAAATCCGAGGTTGCTGATGTAGTCACGATTAGTCTCGGTGTCTCCAACATGATTCGCCCTTCTACGAACGAAATCATCCCGATGATCGAACGTGCGGATAAAGCGCTTTATCATGCGAAGAGGATGGGAAAAAACCGGGTGGTAGCGTTTCCCGCACCATAAATTGACGAAACGGAGGCACCGCACTTGAGAAGATACAATTTTTTTCGGCCGATCATGATCATTTTAGTTGCTTTTTTTGCAAATAACGTAACCACCTTGATCTGCACAGCAATCGGATTGTCCCGCGAGACGACGGATATGATCGCGATTGCCGTCATGGTCATCGCCGCCCTCTTTGTTTATACCCGAATGACAAAAAATCAGAAAAGGCATTAGTGACAAGAAGAGCTGTCCCGGAACGATTCTAGTCTGGGACAGCTCTTCTTGTCATAGTTGAGGCAACTCCAGCTTTAGCTTTCGGACCATTCGACCGAATAAGCCGGGCGGGTCCGCGGTAAATACCCTGCCGTCCGGCAGCGTAATTTTCCAGGCATGCAGCAGCTGATGGTTTACCCCGTCATATGCCTTCCCACCGTATTTCACATCACCGAGCAGCGGATGGCCGATGGATTGAAAGTGTGAGCGGATTTGATGGGTCCGCCCGCTCTCAAGCTCTACCTCTACTAATGAATAGCCTTCGTTGTATTGAATCGCCCGGTAGTGAGTCACCGCTTCCTTCGCATTGTCCGAATTCGCCACCCGCGTACGATTCGATTTCTCATCGCGTTCAAGGGCGGCGGATATCGTTCCGCTTCCGGCGACTCTCCCCTGTACCAACGTCAAATAATATTTCCCGATCTCCCGTTTTTGCACCCACTGATTCAGTTGATGCAGCGAGCCGGCTGTCTTCCCGATCAGGATCAACCCGCTTGTGTTACGGTCGAGCCGATTCGCCGAGGCCGGTTGAAACCAACGGCTGTCGAGCTGATCTTTGCGGTACAAATACGCATGGACACGCGTAATTAAGGTATCCTTCTGTTCCGAGTGATCCGGATGGGTAAGCAGCCCTACGGGCTTATTCACCACTAATATTTCGTCATCCTCATAGACGACGTCAATCTTCGCGCTGACCCCAACGAATTTCGGCTTCTTCTCGGAGCCTGCGGCATGCTGGAACGTCTCCTCATCCACCATAATGGTGACTTCATCGCCCGCGGACAGCTCGTAATTTTCTTTCTTCCGCTTGCCGTTCACCCGTACCTTGCCTTGATCAATCATTTTATAAATTTGCCCCAGCGGATAGTTCGGCATTAAGATCCGAACGTACCGGTGCAAGCGTTTGCCGCTTTCCGACGGCGTAACCGTTCTTGTAACCATCGCAGATTACCCTTCCTTGTCCCATGGTGTTCCCTCCATTATAAACATTGAAGGGCGGCAATGGTAGTGCGCGCCGATCCGTCAAGCCTTGCCTTCGAGCCAGAGAACTTCTTCTGTTGTCAGCTTGAGCTCAGAAGCCTCGTGACAAGAACGCATCTCGGCAATATTCGCGGGACCGACTAACGCGCAGGTTGGAAACGGTTGATTCAAGACATAGGCAAGCGCAATTTGAATGGTGGACACACCTTTCCGTTCGGCCAATTCGGCCGCACGCCGATATCGCGCCCAGTTATCATCGCTATAGAACACTCGAACAAGATCTTTATTTTCCGTATTCTCGGGAGAGTACCTGCCAGTGAAAAAGCCGCGGGCTTGCGACGACCAGGACAGGAGCGGCAGCTTTGACGCATTGTGCCACTCCCATGTTTCATCATCGACCGAAACACAGCCCTTCCAGAATGGCTCCTTCGCCTTCGCAAGGCTAAAATTCGGGCTGCTGAACGTAAAGCCGACGAGACCGTGCGACGAAGCGTATTCATTCGCTTCCTGAAGGCGTTGATAAGTCCAATTCGACGCGCCGATCGCTAGAACCCTTCCGGCTTCCACATGCTCGTTAAGCGCCTCTATGATCATCCCTACTTCCACATCGGGATCATCGCGGTGAAGCGCATACATATCAACATAGTCCAGCTGGAGCTGATCCAGGCTTGTCATAAGATCCTCGTAGATCGCGTCAGACCTCACTCGTACGCCGTTCTCATCCGGATGGGCCCCCTTCGTCCAAACATTGACTTGTTCGCGGTTGTTGCGATTGCGAATCCATAGCCCCAGCGCTTTCTCGCTTTCCCCGCCGGCGTAAATTTTCGCCGTATCGAATGTTGTGCCGCCTAAGGAGAAAAATTCATCCATAATCGGTTCAATGCGATCCATAATACTCGGGGAATAATAGTCCGTTCCGAGAATTAATCTGGATACTTCGCGCTTCAATCCTGGCAGCTGTATGGTTTGCATGCTGGTCACACCTCCGTTAGGAATTCAATGTAACTCGCCGGCGCTCATGCGCGGATTGCAGGCAAGCGTCAACGACCTTCATGTTCGCGATTGCATCTTCCGGCGGAAACTTCTGCGCTTCCCCGCGCACGGCCGCGGCGAAGTGATCCGCTTGAAGGGCATATGTATTCAATTGGGGAACTGGCAGCTCTGTTCGGCTAAGCTGATTGTACAGAACCATATTCTGATCGCCGGCGAACGCGAAAGGCAGCACGATCCTTCCTTCCGTCCCTAGAATTTCTAACGTGTTTCGGTTATCCGCCCACATCCCGCAATCAAAGGTAAGCGACACATCGTTCGGGAATTCAATCAATCCGGAAGCCATCATATCGACGTTCCCATGCTCCGGCGAGAAGAACGCCCTGCACGTCACCGCCTCCGGCTCGCTGCCCAACACCAGCCTTGCCGCAGAAATCGGATAGACGCCGACATCATAAATGGATCCTCCTCCCCACTCCTTCACATATCGGATATTGCCTTTATCTACTGCGTTGTTAAACGTGAATGTACTGTGAATCCCTCTGATTTCACCGATCGTGCCCGAAGCGATCATTTCTTTCACCTGATCATATCTCGGATGATACCGGTACATGAACGCTTCCGCGAGCACGACCCCGGACTCAGCGCATGCCTCCGCCATCGTCTGCGCCTGCCCTGCCGTTAGGGCAACCGGTTTCTCACAAAGCACATGCTTGCCTGCTTGGGCGGCTTTGACCGTCCACTCCATATGCAGATGGTTCGGCAAAGGAATGTAGACGGCGTCAATATCCGGATCTTCCAATAACGCCTCATAGGATGAATACGCTTTCAGAATTTCCAGCCTTTCCGCCGTTTGTTTCACCTTCTCTTCATTACGGCTCGCAATGGCCGAAACGACACCTGATTTGGATTCCCGAATCCCGGGAATCACCGAACCGATCGCGATTCCTGCACATCCGATGATTCCCCACCGCAGCTTTTGTTCCGCCAACCCGAATCCCTCCTGTAATTGGAATTCTTTACTTCATCTACCTATTATAGAGACTTTCCCGTTCGCATGGTAGAATTATATTCTTAATATGTTGACATTTTGGACGAGGTGAGGATGGATGGCTTTCGGGATCTCCCGCGGGGAATTAGAAAGATGGAAACAACAGGTTAAGGAAGGCCGCATCGCGTTCTTAACGCATTATTGGATAGATTCAAGGTTTCCCGGCATTACATCCGTGACGAAGGTGGGCTGTTCAGATCTTACGAAACTGCGCAAATGGGCCATATCGCATGGCTTGCCGCCCCAATACATTCATAACCGCGAGCAGTTTCCGCATTACGACATATTCGGGGAAACGCAAATCAGAATTTTACGCAAGGAGCGGCAATGGGATCAACTGTACCGGTTTGTAATTAAGAAGAAAGACGATCAAGCAGCCACGGGACCAACGCTTCGACCGTAACTTCCAGATTAGACCTCCCCTCCTCATTTCGGAAGGGCTCCATCATCCGGAAATAATCCGGATGACCGCCGATCAAACGCAACGCTGCTTTATGTTTCGGCTGACGGCCGCGCCACGCGCCTAACCTCGTAACCGGATCGGTGATGGCGCCGGCGTCATTGCAGGCATACATGAACGCGGTCCGATTCGCTAAGTCGCGGGGAATCGGGATTTTGGGAGAACCGATCATGGCGATCGCCGCAACACGTTGTCCTTGTCGAACTAACTTGGATGCCGCTCTTACCGCAGCGACTCCTCCGCCGCTATGGCCAATGAGGAGCACCACATCATCACCGGAACAAGAAAGATCCTTCAACACCCTCCGCCCGCCAACTGCAGGCAGCACGAGATCGCAAGCAATTTCTGCGGCTTGTCTCGACTTCGACCGAGACCAGTCCCCGTAAGGAAAAAGAGAGCTGGCGCGCACATGAAACCCGCTGCATCTCAACATTTCAGCAAGCTTATCCCGAAACGAATCCAAAAAATTCGGCGCGGTGTAAATCCCTGCGAGTGTGTACAATCGAACGTCAGCGCAAGGTTTGTTCATAATGGAGCGCCTCCTCGATCCGTTCCCCTAAGCTAGGATGTGTGTAGCGAAACCAATAGGTCAGCGCAGGAGGAAACATGATACCGCGGGAAGACAGCGCTAGCTTCTGATACATGGTTACCGCCGCCTCGGTGCGTCCGGTCAACTCGTACGCATACCGGTCAGCAGCCGCCTCCGAGCTTCTTGATACCGCACTCATTATCGGCGTTGACGCGAAAGACAGCACCGACAACAAGAGCAGAAGCAGCGGAAGCGCCGCCCAATCCCCCTGCTGTCGCAAGGATAGCCGCGATCCGTAACGCCGGAAGATGCAGTTGTAAATCTTAGCCCCTGCCCATAGGAGTACAAGCGCTCCCCCGATACTGCCCACTGCGCTCCACTGCAAATGATGCTTCACATAATGCGCCATTTCATGCGCAGTTAGCACTAGAATTTCAGGCTCTGAAAGCTTCTGAAGCGCCGTATCCCAGATGACGATTCTTAAGCTGGGTCCGATCCCGTCCACATACGCATTAATGGCATTCGTCTTCTCGGAATAGTTCGCTTGAAAGATCCGTTCCGTCGGAATCCCCGCTTCTTCCGTCATCTCGAGTATGGATTGCTTAAGATGTGTGTCGGCGAGCGGTTCGTACCGATAAAACAACGGATCAATGAGAATCGGCTGAATCAGCATCAGGAATAGAAGGAACGGAATCGATAGCAGCCATAACCGAAACCACCATGAACCGCCTCTCCTGATGAAGAAAAATACAACGGCTCCCACTGAAAGAAGCATGACGAAATCGAGACCGAGAGAGATCGCCTGATCCTTCGCCCATACCGGGAAGGATGCAGTGGATATTCCGTAATTCCTTGATAACCCGTAAGAAATAAGCTTTAAGGGCAAGGAAAGCACGAAGGTGACGGCCGCCAGCCAAGCAATATAGAAGGTGAATTGCGGGATATACGAAGTAAACCGGTTGGCGAACCGGTCCACGGCTTGGCGCGCGGCTCCGCTCGCGATCAGCCACAGTAAGATCCCCCATTCCCACGCGTACCCCGCAAAAAACAAAATATCGCGAAGCATCGAATATTGCCGGGAACGCTCCGCCTGAGCGGTATCCATGAAGGTGAACGGGTCCGCAGCCGTTCCCGCAACCTGTGCCGGAACAAAACTGCGGTACGCGAACCAGTAATATATGCTGATGACGGCGAGTGCCGCGATGGAATAAATGCAATAAAGACGGAATATTTGCTTCATCATCTCACCCAAACCATACGATCAGCGCGATCATGGTAATTAATCCGAAGATAAAGGAGAATGTCGAGGAGCTTTCATTCCCGTCGCCGTGGCTTTCCGGAATCAGCTCTTTGTAGACGATAAACAGCATGGCGCCTGCCGCGAATGCCAAACCGTACGGCACCAGATTAGACACGTATGAAGTTAAGAAATAACCTAGAAGTCCTGTGAAAATTTCCACGGTACCGGTTAGCGTTGCGATGAGGAATGCTAACCATTTGCGCACTTTCTGCGTCACGAGGAACAGCGCGACTAGCAGTCCCTCCGGCGCGTTCTGCAGCCCGATGGCAAGGGCAATCAGCGGGCCTAATCCCGCGCTTTCGCTTGCATAGCTGACCCCGACCGACAATCCTTCAGGCAAGTTATGCATCGTAATGCCGGTAATAATCAGCATGCTCTTCTGATCAAACTGGACGGATGCGTACTTTGAATGATCCAGATCGATATGCGGTAATGATCGCTCCATTACACTCAGCACCACTGTGCCCAGCAGAATCCCCAAAGCAACGGTAAGCAGATTCGATTGCTCAAGGGCAACCGGAATCAGATTGAACATGGTGGCGGAAACCATGATCCCGGCCGTAAACGCGAGCAGGATGTCCCGCCATCTATGAGTAATGACCCTCATCAATAAGATCGGCAGTGCTCCGACCCCCGTTGCCAAAGCGGATATGACACTTCCGATAAGAACGTCCCGCATCCCGCACCTCCTGTTGCAAATCATTTCATAATGGTAACATTATACCGCAAACATCAAAACAAGAGCACTCCTTATGGAGTGCTCTTGCCGCAGAAGATTACAATTTACGATTGCTTTGAATCGCCTTCGGCTGTTTCCGCTAAGGCTGCTGGAATTTCTTTGTTCGGCAGCTGTTTTTGCGTTAAGCCCTTAATGAGCTGTTCCACATCGATACCGGATACACTCTTCAACATCTCGGGAGCGGTGGACATCAACTCGGTGACATAATTGCTTACCCTGGCTGCGCCGGCACCATTGCCTGTATCGACAACCGTCAACTTATCGATGGAGCTGATCGGCTGAGCAATCTTCCCGGCAAGCTCAGGCAGCATCTTCACGATAATATCGAGTACAGCGGCCTCTCCGAACTTCGCGAACGCCTCCGCAAGCTTCTCCTTCGCTTCCGCCTCGGCTAAACCTCTCAAGCGGATGACTTCCGCTTCCGCAATCCCCTTCGCGCGTTCCGCCTCGGCAATCGCCAAGCCCTCCAGACGCTTCTGCTCGGCAAGCGCTTTGGCTTCGGCTTCAATCCGGAATTGCAGCGCCTCCGCTTCACGGATCGCGCGTAACTTCGCCGCTTCCGCCGCTTGCTCAACCGCATATTTTTCCGCGTCTGCCTTTTTCTTCACTTCCGCATCGTACTGCTTCTCGCGGCGGGAAATTTCTTTTTCCTCGATATCGATTTCCCGTTCCTTCCGTACGAGCTCCGCCTTCATCTGCTCCTCAATCACCAGCTGCTTCGACTTCGCTTCCTGAATGCTGTAAGCTTGGTCCGCTTCAGCCTTCGCCATGTCTTGGTCGCGTTTAAAAGCAGCAATTTTCAATTCCTTCTCTTTGACTGCTTCCGCGACGTTCGTATCTCTCAGCAGCTCTGCCTTCTGCCCTTCTTCGTCGGCACGCGCCCGCTCGATACGGGAGTCACGGATCGCTTGCGCTTCGGCAATATCGGCATCCCGTTTCACAGCGGCGATCCGCGGCTTCCCGAGCGCATCCAAGTAGCCGTGCTTATCTCGAACATCCTTGATCGTGAAGGATACAATTTGCAGACCCATCTTCTTTAAGTCGCGAGCGGCAACGCCTTGCACCTCTTGCGCGAATTTATCGCGGTTTTTGTAAACCTCTTCAACGGTCATCGTGCCGAGAATGGCCCGAAGATGACCTTCCAGCACTTCCTGCGCTTCCGATTTTAACGCTTCCGTCGGTTTGCCCATAAACTGCTCCGCAGCTGTAGCTACGTCCTCGGTCGAACCGCCGATTTTAATGATCGCCACGCCTTCCGCCATAACAGGAACCCCTTGCTCGGTGTACACCTCGGGAGTCGATACATCCAGCTTGTGCGACAAGAGGGAAATAAACTCAGCCTTCTGGAACACCGGCCAGATGAACGCCCCGCCGCCGCGGACAATCTTAATTTTCCTTCCGGAATCGTCAACTAGTGTATTCTTTGTTCCGAGCATGGAGCCCGTCACAACCATCGCTTCATCCGGGCTTACCGTTTTGTACCGCGCCCAGAACGCCAAACCCAACAATACAATAACGCCAATGATGACAAGCGGAATGATACCTAAACCTAACAACTCCATTCCATTTCCTCCTTTTATGTATAAATCCGCCGGTTTCAGCGGTCTTCCTCCCATCGGCATACGGTGACGACGCCATCCTTCACTTCAACGGCCAGCACCTTTTCCCCTGCTTTCAATTCTTCCTGCTCCATGCTGTTCGCAATCTCGTGAATTCTCCCATGACCCAACCGAAACTCCACTTCGCCATATCCTTGGACCGGAATCGGCACCGTTACCTCTCCGATTTTCCCGGCCAGTTCTGAAATCGAATAAGCAATAGAGCTTTCGGCCTCGCTCATCGGCTTCACATAGAAGAAGAACAGCAACACAGCTAACGCCGCCGCGATCAGAAGGGATAATGCAGCAACCGTCCATACCGATAATGCAGTGAGTTCCGTGAGAAGAATTCCCGCCCCGCCGAATGCGACGGCACCTCCAACCAGCATAATGGGATGAACCGCATCGGGCAAGAAGTCCAGCACACTGTCGATCCAGCCGCCAAGCACGGTATCAAAAAGGACAATCAATATTGCCATCGCCGCTCCGCCAATGAAACAAATCCAGTAGAATTCCAACATGCCGGAAGACCCCCTCCTTGCTTTCGTGACAGTAATGGATAGCTGCTAACTGTTAATACGGAAAAATTTTAATAACGTTGCGCTTTAAAACAAAAAATCCAAATATTTTCCTTTCATGAGCATAATGCGAGTTGCCGGGGGCAATCTATGAATACCATTTTCTTCTAAGTGATAAGGGATGTGTCAGTGATGAACGCATCGATTATTTCGATCGGAACAGCCGTGCCGGAGCATACAATATCGCAATCTGAGATTAAGGAAACCGTTAAGCGGATGTTTGGAACCCAAATCCCGCAAATTGACAGAATGCTGACCATATTCGAGAACAGCGGCATCAATCGAAGGCATCTATGCCAACCTTTGGAATGGTATCTTGAAGCGCATGACGTTCAGGAAAAGCATGCACTGTTCGTGCGCCATGCCACGGATTTAGCGGAGCGGGCCGTGCTGGACTGTCTGCGGCAAGCAAGCGTCTCCCCTGCAGACGTCGATCACATCATCTTTGTCACAACGACCGGACATGCAACCCCCTCCATTGATGCGCACTTGTGTAATCGGCTTGGCTTTCGGCGGAATTTGAAACGTACACCGATCTGGGGACTTGGCTGTGCGGGTGGGGCGGCAGGATTGTCTCGGGCGTCGGAATACGTTCAGGCGTTTCCACAGCATGTGTGCCTTCTTGTATCCGTTGAATTATGCAGCCTTACCTTTATCCGCGGAGATCTGTCCAAGAGCAATATTGTAGCCACTTCCTTGTTTGCGGATGGTGCGGCGGCGGCTCTCATCGCCGGAACGGAGTCAGCGGACCGGTGGAAGCAATCAAGACACCCTCGCGTTGCAGCGACCCAGAGCACAATCTGGCCCGATTCGCTTGGCGTTATGGGATGGGAGGTCATGAACGATGGGCTCAAGGTCATCTTCTCGAAGCACATCCCCTCGATCGTATCAAGCTCCATCTTAACGGAAGTGGAGTCGCTGCTGGAATCCAACGGGCTCCGTCTCCCGCAAATCCGGCACTTCGCCCTGCATCCCGGCGGAATGAAGGTGCTGCGCGCCTACGAGAGTGCGCTTGGGATGAACGTAGAGGCTCTTTCTCCTTCGGCTTCTGTCCTTAGGTCTTACGGCAACATGTCGTCATGCACCATTTTATTTGTACTCCAAGAAATACTCAAGTCAAGTCCTGTACCCCCCGAAGGGGAATACGGCATCGCGGGCGCGCTTGGCCCCGGGTTCAGCTCGGAGCTATTGTTATTACAATTTTAATCAAGTGAAAGGATGAATTTGTCTTGAATATATGGTTCGTATGTTGGATGACGACCGTCATTGTTCAGCGGTTGGCGGAGCTTCGGCTTGCCAAGCGGCATTCCGACATCATTCGCTCCGCCGGCGGATATGAGGTCGGTGCGGATCATTATCCTCGGATTGTCGCCGTACATGCCGCGTTCTTCATCGCGATGATCGCGGAATACATGGTTCGGTCACCTGTATGGTCCATCTGGATGGCCCTTGCCGCTGTCGCGTTTATCCTGCTGCAAACCGTCCGCTTCTGGTGCATCCGTTCGCTTGGAACGTTTTGGAACACCCGCATTTATGTCATTCCGGGGATGCGTCCTGTGCGGAAGGGCCCTTATCGCTATGTACGCCATCCAAACTATATGGTCGTTACACTAGAATTCTTGGTTCTTCCTCTCATGTTCGGGTGCTGGCTTACCGCGCTTGCCTTCCCGATTCTAAATATGGCCGTACTCCGCAGAAGAATCGCCGAGGAAGAACAAGCGGTAAACACCGCCGCTTCGGCGCAAACCCAATAAGTTAGAGAGGCGTTAAACCTATGGCGCATGAACAAGATTTCAGTCGGGAGCAACCTGGTGCATATCCCTATACGAGGGGGATTTATCCGGAGATGTACCGGAAGAAGCTCTGGACGATGCGGCAGTACGCAGGAACCGGCACTCCGAAGGAAACAAACCGCCGCTTGAAACGCCTCTTAAGTCAGGGGCAGACCGGATTGTCCGTTGCCTTCGATTTGCCGACCCAATTAGGGATCGATCCCGATGACGAGCGCGCCGCCGGAGAAGTTGGAACCTGCGGCGTTTCCGTGCCGGCGCTTCCCCAATTGGACCAAACGCTTCACGGCATACCGCTTGCGGAAATCAGTCTTTCTATGACGGTCAATGCAACAGCGCCCGCTATTTTTGCAATGACCGCATCCTTAGCGGGTCGACTTGGCATAGCTCCCCACCTGCTTCGAGGTACGATCCAGAACGATATGCTGAAGGAATTTTCCGCGCGCAACCTTTACATCTTTCCTCCAGAGCCGAGTGTGCGAATGGCTGCGGATCTAATGGAATTCTGCATCCGGCATTATCCCCGGTGGCATCCCGTGAGTGTCAGCGGATACCATCTGCGGGAAGCGGGGGCCGACGCCGGACAGGAGATCGGCTTCGCGATCGCCAACGGGATCGCCTATCTAGAACTGCTCTTGCAGAGAAATATTCATGTGGATGAGGTTGCGCCGGGCATGTCTTTCTTCTTCTCCGCCGGCAGCGGCGTGCTTGCTGAAGCGGCCAAGTTCCGGGCGGCGCGCAGGCTTTGGGCAAAGCTGGTCCGCGAGCGTTTTAAGGCGAAAAATCCGGAGTCTATGAAAATGAAATTCCACGCGCAAACCGCGGGCTCGGAGCTGACCTCCGTTCAACCGGAGCATAATATTGTCAGGGTGACGCTGCAAGCGCTGGCTGCGGTTCTTGGCGGCGCTCAAAGCCTGCATACGAACGCGAAGGACGAAGTACTAAGACTGCCCACAGCTTCCAGCGCATTGTTGGCGCTGCGCACACAGCAAATTATTGCCGCCGAGTCTGGAATCGCAGACCTTGTTGACCCCTTGGGCGGAGCCTATGAGATTGAGGCGTTGACAGACCGACTTGAGGATGAAGCGCGAAAGTGGATCCAAGCGGTTGATGCTCACGGCGGGGCGTTGAAAGCCGTAGAAATCGGGTTTGTACAAAAGAAAATCCGCGAATCCGCATACAAGGACTATGAAGCGATACAAACAGGCAAACGCAACATTGTCGGCGTGAACCGATGGGAGACTTCCCGCCCCATCCCCGTTCCGACAAGCGGAAACACAAGCGCGAAGCGCATGAAGCATCAAGCGTCAATGGCTGAAGCGATTCAACGGCAAAGATCTTCCCGAAGTGAAGAGGACGCGGCTCGGGCAATCCTCCGGCTGTTACGGGACGCAGATCAGCGGATGAACATCATGCCGGCCATGCTGGAAGCGGTCAATACCGGCTGCACGATCGGTGAAATATACGGCGCTTTGGAAGGATTGTTCGGAAAATATGATGAGGAAGTGACGCCAAGCCATGAGTACGAAAGTCAAAGTTTTGATCGCGAAGGTCGGGTTGGATGGACATAACCGCGGTGCGGTTCTTCTGACAACCGCGCTAAGAAAAGAAGGTTTTGAAACATTCTATTCGGGACTGCGCCGAAGTCCGGAGGAAATTGCCGGAATGGCTGTCCTTCATCAGGTGGACTGTGTCGGCTTGTCGTCGCTCTGCGGCGCTCATTCGGTATGGTTCCCTAAGGTCACGGCTGCGCTGCAAACTTTGTCATGGCAAGGTCAACTCGTCATTGCCGGGGGCATTATCCCTGTCGAAGATGAACTTGAGCTGCGCAAGGTGGGCATCAGCGCAATCTTTCGTCCGCATCACCCGATCGCTGACATAGCCGACTACATACGTAATCACGTAAAAACTGCAACGTTTCCCCCCGCCCGCAAAATCATGTAGTATGGATAGTAACTACATCATTTGCCGGAGGTTTCATGAATCATGGAAGAGATCATTATCGTCGGAGCGGGTCCTTGCGGATTGGCAGCGGCGCTTGCACTTCAGGACGCAGGCTATAACCCGTTAATCATTGAAAAATACAATATTGTTCACTCCATATACCGGTACCCGACGAATTTGCAATTTTTCAGTACGGCTGAAATGTTAGAAATCGGCAGCTATCCGTTCCCGACGCCGCATGATAAGCCGACTCGCCAAGAGGCGTTGGAATATTACCGGAATGTCGCCCAGCGGAGAAACGTGCGGGTCCATGCTTATGAAGAGGTGACTTCGATTCGGAAACTCGGAGAAGGCTTCCAGGTGATATCAAACCGCAGGGGCAAAAGTATACAATACGAGGCCAAAACGGTCATTGTCGCGACCGGTTATTTCGACCGGCCGAATCATATCGGTATTCCAGGCGAAGATCTTCCGCATGTATCCCATTTTTTCGCTGAGGCGCACCCGTATTCTGGTACGAAGGTAGCCATCATCGGCGGAAACAATTCGGCGGTGGATGCGGCTTTAGAGCTGCAGCGCGTAGGCGCTGAGGTTACGATTGTGTACCGCGGCGGAGCGGAACGGCAGAAGATTAAGCCTTGGGTTCGCCCGGTGTTTGACGGACTCGTTGCCAAAGGGAAAATCCGGATGCTTTACCGTTCCCGCATCATCAACATTGAAACGGACCAAGTCACCATCATGCACGATGAAGACGGTTCTTTGGAAATCGCCCAGGCGGATTTCGTGTTAGCGTTAACCGGCTTCCGACCTGACCGCACCCTGCTGGGCGGCGTCGGCTGCGAGCTTCAGCCGGACACTGGCGCCCCCGTATACAATCCGGAAACGATGGAGACGAGCATCCCTGGCTTGTATGTGGCAGGGGTCGTCGCATCGGGAGAAGACGCGAATGAGATTTTTATCGAGACCGGCCGTTACCATGGAACGGCAATCGCCCGGCACTTGCGCGCCGGGCGATCGTAGGGAACGGAAATATTTAAGAACCGAGCACAACCCGGTCATCGGCAAACTGCTCGCCGCGGATTGCGGCGAAGCGGTCGAGGAGCGTCTGTACGGTTAACGCCTGCTTCTCCTCCCCGCCGATATCCAATATAATTTTGCCCTTATCCATCATAATCAACCGGTTGCCAAGACGGATCGCTTGCTCCATATTGTGAGTGACCATCAATGTCGTCAACCGGTTTTCTTTTACGATTTTATCAGTCAAGGACGTGACAAGCTCCGCTCTCGACGGGTCTAACGCGGCCGTGTGCTCGTCCAGCAGCAGCACCTTCGGCTGCGTAAACGTAGCCATCAACAGGCTCAGCGCCTGCCGTTCACCGCCTGAAAGCAGTCCAACCCGGGCTGAAAGCCTGTCTTCCAGACCTAACCCAAGGCTCTGAAGATACTCCCTAAACAGCTTGCGTTTCGCGGTCGTCACACCTGAGAGGAAACCCCGCGGCTTACCGCGCAAATAAGCTAACGCTAAATTTTCTTCAATCGTCATATTAGGTGCTGTTCCTGCCATCGGGTCCTGAAATACCCGGCCGATCCAGCTGCTTCTCTGATGTTCCGTTAAAGCGTTAATGCGGTTTCCGTCAATCGACACCTCTCCGGACTCAGGAGTGAGTACACCGGAAATGACGTTCATCAATGTCGACTTGCCGGCTCCGTTACTGCCGATGACCGTGACGAAATCTCCTTCGTCAAGCGTAAGCGTCGCATTCGAGAGCGCAATCTTCTCATCGGGTGAATACGGATAAAATATCTTTGTTACCTTATCTAGCTTAAGCATTGGTATCCCCCGCCTCCCCTGCAAGTTCCGCGCTCCGCTTGCGGCCGATCTGACGAGATTTTCGCCGTTGATTCACCATCGGGATCACTAACGCGACCGTGACGATCAACGCAGTCATCAGCTTCATATCGGACGCTTCCAGCCCGTAACGAAGCGACAACGAAATGACAATCCGATAAATTACCGCGCCGAGAATGACAGCGATGGTGGCATGGAAAATTGTGCGCGACCCGAAAATAACTTCACCGATAATCACCGACGCGAGACCGATGACGATCATGCCGACGCCCATCTGAAGATCCGCAAAACCTTGGTATTGCGCAACGAACGCACCGGACATCGCAACAAGCCCGTTCGACAAACTCACGCCGATAATAATCGTAGTATCCGTATTTGCGCCAAAGCTGCGAATCATCCGTTGGTTATCCCCTGTCGCGCGAATGGCCAAGCCAATGTCCGTGCGAAGAAACCAGTCTATCGCAAGCTTAACGATAATGATGACCGCTACTGCCACAAAGATCGCGTAGCTTGCGCCAAAGCCGATATCCCCGTCCGGGAGCGCCGTGTCAACATTCAACAACGACAAGTTCGGGCGCCCCATAATCCGGTAATTGATGGAATAGAGCGCGATCATCATCAAAATCCCGGATAACAGTGCGTTAATTTTCCCCTTCGTATGGAGGAGACCCGTTACGGCGCCTGCCGCCAGTCCGCCGACGAACGCGGCAATCGTGCTGAGCCAAGGCGAATATCCCGCCAGAATCATGGTTCCCGCAATGGCGGCGCCTGTCGTAAAGCTTCCGTCCACCGTTAAATCAGGAAAATTCAAGATTCGGAATGTCAAGTAGACACCAAGTGCCATCAATGCATAAAACAAGCCTAATTCCACAGATCCGACCACAGAAAACAAAAATTGCATCCAGTTCTACCCTCCGTAAAAGCGAGAGTGGCCCGCACTGCGGGTCACTCTCATAGGTTTCAAGCTATTACTTAAAAACGTGAGACGACTCGTCAACGATCAGATCCCTCATGGCTTGCGTGATTTCAATCCCCTGGTTAGCGGCTGCTGTTTCATTAATATAGAGATCCAGTTGCTCCGGATATCCGACCGGAATGTCACCCGGTTTTTTCCCGTTTAACAAAATATCTGCCGCAAGCTTTCCTGTAGTGTATCCAATATCGTAGTATTTGTACCCGAACGTCGCGAAGGCGCCGGCTTGCACCGAATCAATATCTCCTGCGAAGAGCGGGAGCTTTTCTTTGTTCGCTACACCGACAACCGCATCAAGTGCAGATACGACGGTGTTATCCTTCGGAATGAAGATAGCGTCAACATTGCCTACCAGAGACTCTGCCGCTTGCAGCACTTCCGAACTGTTCGTAATGGCCTTCACTTCGATGGTGATGCCGTGTGCCGACAACGCCTCCGAAGCGCGCTGGATCGAAATAACCGAGTTCGGCTCCCCTTGGTTAATGACGGTGCCAATCTTCTTCACATTCGGAAAATGAGCCGCGATAAATTCCATTAATTTCTGAATCTCTTCCGGATGCGTGTCCGATACACCGGTTAAGTTGCCGCCCGGCTTTTCCGGATTGGTCACCCCAACATCGGCCGGCTCCGTAACGGCGGTAAAGATGACAGGCTTATCTTTAATTTGGTCCGCTAAGGCAATCGCAGACGGTGTTGCAATACCTAACACGAGATCCTTGCCGTCCGCTTTGAAATTTTGAGCGATTGTTACGTTCGTCGAGTTATCGCCCTGCGCAGTTTGGTAGTCTACGTTTAGATTTTTCCCTTCTACCAATCCGTTGTCGGCCAATGCAGCCAGGAAGCCTTGTCTGGCCGCGTCCAAGGACGGATGTTCTACGATCTGGGAAATCCCGATCTTATACACTTTCTCGCCGGAAGCGGCATTCTGACCGGCGCCGCAACCTGCGGCGAACAGCAGGGCCGCAGCCGCCATCGCCGATGTTAACGCTTTCCATTTCATAAAAAAATTTCCTCCCCCATGGTGTATCTCAGAATCTATCAAAAAATTACGCAAGTTACAGATATAATAAATGCTTGTCCCGTATTTCGTCAATCATTTGTCAATAAATAGATAAACTTCATAAAATAACAGGAGCTGTCACGTCCTTGGCGACTCTGTGACAGCTCCTCTTCGTTACGTTGTCTTCCAATCCTCCATCTGCATTTCGGATTCCAACGCATATTCAAAGTCCTCAATATCAAAAACTTGAACGGGTACTTCCGCGTCGATGACCCGTTCCAAGAAATCAATCTGGTCCGATAGAATAGGAGCCTGCTCTCGAACGGACGTCAGCAACAGCTCCGTCTCGATCGGATCAAACACCTCTCCGTATTGGGCATTCTCCAGCGAATTCACAACAATAAAAGAAACGTTGTCATTCACGACAAGCGGAGGACTGGCTCGCCACGGAACGGTAAACGACCGCTCGATTTTTTTGCGGTTGAACGGTTCCTCAAAGAAAGCGATCATTTCGCGAATCTTAGATTTGACGTGCGCATCGTCTGCCGGATCGGGCATAATCGGTTCTTCATTTTCTTGCATCTCATATAATTCTTGCACAGTGGAATACGGGATTAAATATTCCACCGGACGGTTCGGGACCATGATCTCTCCGTATATGGCCGCCATGACCGCTTCAATGACAAAACGCCGCTTCATTGTGGCGCACTCCTCCTTTCCCGGGGGATCTTATTTCTCAATACATTCATATCATAAATACCCGGAAAAGTTAAGATTCCTTCCGCCCGTTTTGTCCATTTCCCATTGAAACCTTACCCTACCAGCTTCACGATATGCAGTTCGGAACGGGCACGAAGATCAACATAACTGTCCCTAACCTTTATAAGCGGGCGAAGCGGATCGTCTTTAAACACAAACACAATTTTCCCCATTTCCTTGTTTGAAAGTAGCACATTGCTGCCGATCGCGGTTTCCATCATCCGATGAATAAATAAATTGGAGATTTTCGGATCCATCTTCCCGAAGACCATATCCTTCATCTCCGTTAATACTTTATAGAAGGGGATCTCCGTTCGGTATATGCGGTTTGTGGACATCGCGTGAAATACATCGGCAACAGCCACAATCTTGCTGAAATGATCCATCTCCTCCCCTGTTATCCCATAGGGGTAACCCTTTCCATCCACACGCTCATGGTGTTGCAAGGCGACCCATTTCACTTCCGGGGGCAGGCTTGTCCCGAATTGAGACAACATTTCGTACCCGTATGTCGTGTGCAGCTTCATCTGCTCGTATTCTTCATTTGTATATTTTCCAGGTTTGTTTAATAACTCTTGAGGAATGCGCACTTTTCCAATATCGTGAAGCGCAGCCGCTAAGGTCAATCGATCCAGGGAATCCTTGTCGAGGTACAGCCACCTGCCGATCATCGAGGAAAGGACTGCAACGCCAATGTTGTGCCGGAAGGTGTAATCATCCTTTGCTTCAAGACTAGACATGAGATCATAGAGTGAAGTGTAATTTGAAGCCTCATTGATTGTAGGGACTAACCGGCTCATCAACTCATCAGCCGCCGGAGGCTCCTCAGAATGAAACCGCGAGAAGATCGAGCGCATCTCTTCCGTTGCTTTCGTAATCATTTTCTCATTCTGGCTCGTACAATCGGCTTTCACCGTGCCGTTATCATCTATCAGTTGATGAGGTAACACAATGATATTATGCTTTTCCATCAATTTGATATGGATTTGATTTAACGTCGTACCTTCGGGGATCACCAATAAACCGGTAGCATTAAATAAATCGCAGTTTATGGTTTTCCCGATTAGCTCTTGATCCATCCTACGGTCACCCCAAGCACGATATTAATAATGTTAACAATAAACAACACTTATATTAATACAGCACACCAATAAAAGGAATGTCTAATTTGTATAATTGTAATCGTTGTCAAAAAATATTGTGAAATTTTACCTCATTAATAATACAAGCGGGTATCGCTACCCGCCCGAAGTAACCAAATGTAAGAGCCCCAGTACGATGCCGATTGCGAAACCGCACACAGCCCCGTTCACACGAATCCATTGAAGATCTTTCCCTACATGCTGCTCCATCATCGCAATCAGCGTATCATTGTCAAGCTTGTCGGCATTTTCTTTCACAAGCCGGCCGATCATCCCATGATTTTTCTCTACGAATACCGCGGCTTGATTCCGAATCCAATGATCCGCTGCTTGTATCCAATCCTCTCTGCCGGAGACGGCTTTGAGCGCCTTCTGCAGCATTGGGATGATCACGGTACGGCAATATTCCGGATCCGCCGCGCGTTCCGACAGCTTGTTCAACGCTTGTTTTACGCCATTTCCAATCAGCCGCTCAACATCTTCCCCCTCGGCAATATTCACCTTCCATTGCTCTGCTGCTAATAATACGCGATCATTGTCCGGCAAATCGCGGATCGCGGTCCGAACGGCGTCAAGCGCCTTTTCCCTTGCTGCATGTCCCGGCTGGCGCAAATCGGCAAGCAACGATAGAACAAAATCCTGCAGCAACCCGCCTAGTTTATCTTCATTCATAAATCCCGCAAAGGCGTTAACCGCAAAGCCCATAAACCCGCCGAGCTGCAGCCGGTCTAACGCCTTCATGGCAAGCCCCCCAAGCATTTCGCGCGTTTCCGCGCGTACTGCCATCCGCTCCGCATATGCTAACACCGCCTGAAACAGCGGTTCCTCGTAACCACTTTCCAGCACGCTTCCGGACAGGCGTTCGATGAGCGCGCGGGAATCCGCTTCGCGGATCCAACTTCGCACCTCTTGCGCCAATACCCCAGTCACCTTCTCCGGGGGAATCGAGGCAAGGAGCTTGGCCAGGATCAAGGAGATCCTCTCGCCAGCCGGCTCGGATTCCAAATATTCCTTAAGCTTATCAATAAATCGCTGGGTTATTTGGACGTTCTGCAGCTTACCAATAATACTCTCTTTATTCAATAATTCGGTCTGAATCGCGGTTACCAGCGCATTCGTCACCTTCTCCCTGTTCCTTGGGAGAAGCGCGGTGTGGGGAATCGGAATATTCAGCGGATGCCGAAACAGCGCCGTTACCGCAAACCAATCGGCTAATCCTCCAACAAGCCCCGCTTCAAATCCGCTTTGCAGCACCATGCCGATCGGAAGTCGCGCAATCGGGAACGTCGCGGCAAATCCCGCGCCCATAACCCCTAAAGATATGGCAGCAATATGTCTTGCGTTTTTTTTCATACCCTGTAACCTCTTCTGTCTATGTATTGGTTCCAATGCTGGAGAATACGGCGGAATAGCACTGTCATTGCTGCTTTCAGGGCAACTGCTGAACGTTCACCGCGAAAGTACAACTCGATCTCCCACCCTAACATCATTAGCGCGTTATCAATCATCATAGCGTCGAAGTCGTGCAATAAAGCTTCACGGCTTGCACCGTACTTGCCCTCCATAAGAAGTTGTATATGATGTTCAACGATCGCCCGCGCGATGTCGTCCTCAGGCTCCTCCTGCAGCAGTATGGCAACATCCCGCATTGGTGTCGAGACGCAAGCCCATTCCCAATCAATCAGCGTCAACACGCCCTCGCGTATAAGCACGTTCCCCCAATGGGTATCCCCGTGGGTTAGGACGGGCGGGCAAAGCAAACTGCTGTCCGAATAGTTCGAGTAAAACCGCTCAGCAATGTCCCGAAGGGTATCCACTTCCCCCCGGCTGTACGGCGAGTTCTCCGTTGCTGACAGCCTTTCCGACTGTTGCAAAGACCAATCCGCCCATTCGCGGCTATATGGATAGGTTCTCAGTCTTCCGGTGCGCCCCCATTGCTTTGCTGTCTGTTCTGTCCTGAGATGCAGCTGTGAAAGGATTGCGGACACTTGCTTCAATGCATCTCTACGCCGATCCGTATCCTTCGGTTCCAGAGGGTCCGAAAGTAGATAAGGCTCGCCCGTATGCTTCATCAATAAAGCGGCAGGCTCATCGGGAAAAACTTCAATAATATAGGATAACCACGGCTGCAACTCTTCCCGCAATGTGAATACCAGCTCCATCTCCCATGACCGGTTTGCGGCAGGCAATTTATAAATCAGCTTTTCGGCCTCTTCGCCCGCGCGGCTTGCGGTGATCTCCGCGATCATCGCGGCGAAAGGTCCTTTCCGTTCATTCATTTCCTCTATATGATAGCCTAGCGTTGCTAACCTTTCCTTGCATTTCTGCCAAAACAATTCCGCCATTCCCCTGATCCCCGTTCTTTTGCTTTACTCTACAATCGAATTATAATGCTTTCCTTTAAATTGTGGTAAAATAATTGTCAATTGTTCTGAGTAGGAAAGGATACTTTATGAATAAAATCTCTTTCTCGGCGGGGCCATTCCAGAAAATAACAATCGCTTACATCATTCTTGCCCTCCTCTTTGCATTCATTTATTGGCTTCCTCCGTTCCATCATGGGCAATTGTCCTTTGTCGACGCATGGTTTATCTCTTCAAGCGCATTAAGTACTACGGGACTGAGCAGTGTAGTGCTCGTTGACGCCTTGACTCCGGCTTCGCAATGGCTCATGGTGTTGGAAATGCAAATCGGCGGAATCGGCTTTATGGCGTTCATTGGATTTTACTTGATCCTGATGCAGCGTGACGCCTCTTTGCCGCAGATGACATTGATGAGATTCGATCATAATGGGCGCAGTTTTCGTAATATAAAAAATCTGACTGTGTTTATTGTGTTATTCTCCTTGGTTTCCGAATTTATCGGGTTATTGTTCATTCTGCCCGATGTGATCCGCATGGAAACCGATGTATTCACAGGATTTCGCACCGCGGTGTTTCATACCGTCTCGGCATTCACGAACAGCGGATTGGATTTGTTCGGCGGCACGATCGCTCCTTTCCATAATCATCCCGTGTTCATGCTTGCGACAGCCCTGCTTGTCATCCTTGGTGTTCTAGGTTTCCCAACCGTGTGGGAGTTAATATATTTGCGCAGGAAAAAGAAAAGCCTTTACACCAAAATCAACTTATTGCTTCATGCGATACTGCTTATGCTCGGCACCGTTCTCATCTCTGCGCTGGAATGGTTTAACCCGGCAACGGTTGGAGAGATGCCCTTCGGAATTCGGCTGTTGAATACGTTCTTTATGTCGGCGGCATCGCGCAGCGGCGGGCTCGGAAACGTTGATTTCGCATCCATTATGCCTGCAACGGCGCTGCTGATCATGCTTCTGATGTTTATCGGGGGCTCTGCGAGCAGTACGTCAGGCGGAATTCGGCTAACGACGTTCGCGATCTTAGTCGCCAAAGCCAGAAGCGCAATCCGGGGCAGCGCAGATATTACAATATTTCGAAAATCGCTGTATGATGAAGATGTGCAGAAGGCGTACATTGTTTTTTTCTTCCTGACTTCCTTCTTTATCATTTCTTGTTTTGTTTTGTACATCACCGAAACATCGTTGGATGTGTTCGCTGTCACGTTCGAAACCATGTCTGCCGTTACGAATACCGGGTATTCTTTCGGGATCACGGGAGATCTAACAACATTCGGAAAAGTATGGCTTTCGCTCATGATGATGATTGGGCGGATTGGCATCCTTGCCATTATTTACTCGATCATTAAACCGAAAAAAACAGCTGTGAAATATGTCAAAGAACCGATTATTGTCGGATAACATGCGGAGGGAAACATAACAAATGCGTAAAAAATATCTGGTGATCGGATTGGGGAAGTTCGGCAGTGCGGTTTTGAAGGAGCTCCATCAAGCGGGACATCATGTTGTCGGGTGCGATAAGAACGAGGCGCTGCTCGAAGCCGTTCAGATGCATGCCGAATTTCTTGTCCAAGGTGACGCCACGGATGATGCTGTACTTGATGAATTAAACGTCCAAACCTTCCATGGGATCGTTATTGCGTTAGCTACTGACTTTGAAGCTTCCCTCGTCATCGTTGCGAAATTGAAGAAGCGAGGCTGTAAACGCGTCGTTGTAAAATCGAATGATCGCTTTCGCGGCGAGATTTTGTCTGAGGTCGTAGGGGCTGACGCCATCGTGTACCCCGAAGAAGATTCCGGTCGGCGCACGGCGAGGCAGCTGTTGATGCCCGGCCTAATGGAATATATTGAGCTATCCCCTTATTGCAGCGGGATCGAATTGAAGGTACCCCCGTCGTTCGTTGGAAGAAATTTAATAGATTTGGATTTACGGAGGAAGTACGGGATTACTGTCCTTCTCGTAAACCGGGAAAATCATACAAAACCGATCGTCAGCCCCTCCCCGACGGAAACCTTTCACCCCGGTGATATTATATTTATTGTCGGCGAACCCAGGGATGTGGAGCGATTCCAGGAGCATTATTCATAATTCAATACATGTAAGAGGGCTGTCTATCCGCCAATGGGATAAACAGCCCTCGATTCGTCTTATAGCCACATATCAAGTTGAGCAACGAAGGTGTCCTTGGTTAGTTCCTTCTTCTGCAGGTCTGGAGAAGGCACCAACGAGTTGTAGAGGGCTACCTTTCGATTTAATTCCTCAAGCGAATCCTCCAAGCCGCCGGTTATGCCTAGCGCGGTTAACTTCTTTAATTGAATCAGGCGATCACGAACCTCTTGCTGCAAGATCAGCCATGTTTGCGCATTGTCCGCTTGCTCTTCCAACTGTTCCGCTCTCACCAATTCGAGTGTACCCAACTTGTCGTTCGCTCCTTTATGGCCTTAATGTTTCCTCCCCATTATAAATGGGATTAGCATCGCAAGATGTGACGAAATTGTGAACATTTTTAATATTATGTGTACAACTCTTCCGGGACAGATGCGAATAAGGTCGACAGCTTTCCGTTCGCGAAAATGTCAAGACGATGCAGCGCGCGGGTACATACCGTGTACAATAATTTGCGGTCGGTACCGCTGCCGTAATTCGCCTCATTCGCATTCCAGATGATGCAGGCGTCAAATTCCAATCCCTTGGACACATACGAAGGCAGAACGACCGTTCCCGACGGAAACACCTTGGTTTCCTTCGTTAACCTCGATGCTGTGACGGCTTGCCTCGTTAACAACCTATGCGCTTCCACACTTTCCGCTTCCGTCTTCGTAATGACGGCAATGGAATGATGTCCTTCCTCAAGAAGCCGGTTGATTTGCGCGGCGACAGCGCTCGCGTATTCATCATCCGGTACGTTGTCCAATACGGTAATCGTCGGTTTCTTCCCATCGCGTTCGAAGGGCTCGATCTCGATCCCGTCCGAAAGGATAGCACTGGTAAGAGCCACAATTTGTCGGGTAGAGCGATAGCTGCGGTTCAGACGAACCGTGAACGTATCCTCCTCCGGGAACAGGCGGGCGGAGGCAAGATGCCCTTCATCCGTTACCGATTCATGAATCGCTTGCGAGATGTCACCAACGGCCGTGATACCAGCGTTCGGAAATAGCCTTTGCAAATACGCCCACTGCAGCGGGGTGTAATCTTGCGCTTCATCCACGACGCAGACGCGTACCCGGTTCATTCGGGAGGCGCCGTGCAGCGCTTCGAGCAAATACAGCATCGGGACGGCGTCTTCATACGGGAGCCTCTCTTCCTCTCTCAGCCGGCGTGCCGTATCCGCCGCAATCCGTTCCCATACCTCCGCGGGGACAGGCAATGATTCCTGTTCTCTCACAGCACGAAACATACTCAAGTAAGTATCGACGATATCCAAGAACCCGAATTTCTTGATTTGCTCGCGAATCGGTTCATACGCTTTCTTCGATTTTGCGATGCTCAGTCTTTTCAATTCGTCATCTGTGCCTAAATATTTGGGTTCCGAACTCCACTTCTGGAATAAGGCGGAGGCTCTTTTCCGTTCCAGTTCCGAGACCCGCTCGTTCAACCATTCTTGCATGGAGCTTAACCGCATCGGCATCTTTAATTTCTTGTATGTGTGATAAAACAACTTTTCCAATACCTCTGCGCTGACCACGGTTTTGCCATTGCGTGTCAGCGGACGAAAGCGGACGCCTTGCTCAACCAGCGTTTCAGCGAAAGCGTCGATCCGTTCGGCGAAGGCGAGGCTCGATTTTAATCGAATGCCTGTTGTGCGTATATCCGAGTCCCGCTGCTCCGGCGGAAGCAAATACAAATATTCCAGTTGATCATACGGATGCTCCACCTCTTTCACATGCTTCAGCCGGTGCCATACGTAATCATAGAATGTTGTCTGTGGAATGGAGTCCTCTCCAAGCTCCGGCAATACATTCGAGACATAATCGTTAAATACATCGTTAGGAGAAAACAGCACGAACTGCTCCGGCTGCCATACCTTGCGGTACTTATAGAGCAAGTATGCGATGCGCTGCAGTGCCGCGGAGGTTTTGCCGCTTCCGGCGACCCCTTGCACTAAGACGAATTTCCGCTTCGTCTCCCGGATAATCTGATTTTGCTCTCGTTGGATGGTCGTTACAATGGATTTCATTTTGTCATCGGCATGCTGACCGAGCATCCGCTGCAGCATTTCATCGCCGATCGTTACACCCGTATCGAATGCGGACAACATCTTGCCGCCGCGAATGATGAATTGTCTTTTTAACAGCATCTCGCCGTTCACGACGCCATCCGGCGCCTCGTAAGATGCAGGCCCCGGTCCATAATCATAGTACATGCCCGATATCGGCGCCCGCCAATCGTAAATAATCATTTCATGTGTAGCAGGGTCGGATAACGACAATGTCCCGATGTAGATGGCTTCCGCTTCCGCCGATCCCTGCTCGCGGAAATCAAATCTCCCGAAGTAAGGCGTGGACATCAGCCGCTCCAGATGCTCCCGCCGGCCTTGCGCAAGGCGGTACCCGCGAGCGTGCTGCGACAGCTCCTGCGCTTGCTGTGTTAGCTGAACAGCCGCCTCAAACCAATCATCGGCATCATACACGACATCTTCCGTCAGCTCACGCTTACCGCCAACGAGCTGGCCTTTGCGTTCCTCTGCCGTTTCTCGCGTTTGCTGAATTTCGCGCTCGATTCGCTCAAGCACCATCTGAAGATGCGCTTTCTCTCTTTGTTCCTCATCCCAGCTTAAGCTCATGTTGCTCTCCCCTCGTTATCAGCTTTCATCCATTCGCTTAAACCCCGATAAATTTCGACCATCTCATCAAGCTTCATCCGCACCAATCCGCTGGAAGAAGGCCCCACAAATTCGCGCACGCCCTGCACATGCCGCAGTTCTTCGGGTTGAAACCCCCATTGATCCGTCTTCCTGTGCGCAAACTGTTCATATACACCTTTCCCTACAAAGCAAACCGCCTTCGGGCGATATGTCTGCAGTTTCGTCAGCAGCGTTTGCCTTCCTCGGTCGTACTCTTCCTTCGTAATTTCTTGAGCAGTTCTAGTCGGCCTCGGGACAATGTTCGTAAATCCATATCTGAGAGCAAGCAATTCGCTATCTTCCTCCGGTACATACAACCGCGGCGTTAACTTGGAAAGGTAAAGAATCTTCCAAAACCGATTGCTCGGATTGGCATAATGATGTCCGGTTTCACTGGAACGAACACTGGGGTTGAAGCCAACGAATAATATGGTAAGGCCTGGCGCAATGCGGTCAGGAATCGGGTTCAGCTTTTCCATATTGTTCATTCCCATTACACCAACAAATTAAACAGATCCGGGTGATCGTTGAGCGTAATAAAGGAGATGTTGCGGGAGCGCATTCTATCGATGAGCGGCGCATAATCCTCGGGATGCTTCAATTCAATGCCGACTAGCGCCGGGCCGTTCTCCTTGCTCGTTTTTTTCGTGTATTCAAAGCGAGTGATATCGTCATGGGTGCCGAGCACCCCATCCAGAAACTCCCGTAGTGCGCCTGCCCGCTGCGGAAAGTTAATAATGAAGTAATGCATCAATCCCTCATACAACAGGGACCGTTCCTTCATCTCCTGCATACGGGAAATGTCATTGTTTCCGCCGCTGATGACGCACACGACGTTCTTCCCTGCGATCTGTTCACGGTATAAGTCCAATGCGGCGACCGGTAACGCTCCGGCCGGTTCTGCAACAATGGCGTTCTCGTTATACAGCTCCAATATTGTAGTGCAAACTTTTCCTTCCGGAACGAGAATGTCATCGTCCAGCAGCGCCTTGCATATTTCATAGGTTAGCTTCCCCGCTCGTCTCACGGCTGTACCGTCAACGAACGGATCAATCCCCTCCAGCGTGACGACTTCGCCGCGATCAAAAGCCGTTCGCATCGTTGGGGCTCCGGATGCTTCCACGCCGATGATTTTCGTATTCGGGCTAAGACGCTTAACATAGCTGGAAATCCCGGCTGCCAATCCCCCTCCCCCGACGCCGACAAACAGAAAGTCGATCGGCTCCGGTGCCGAGCTCAAGATCTCGGCAGCGACCGTACCTTGTCCGGCAATAATCGCCGGATGGTCGAAGGGATGGACGAACGTCATTCCATTCTGTTCCGCAAACTTATTCGCTTCGGACAGCGCGTCGTCAAAGGTGTCGCCGACAAGGCGAATCATCACCTGCTCGCCGCCGAACCGCTCGACAGCGGACACCTTCTGCTTCGGTGTCGTCGCGGGCATAAAGACGGCCCCCGGAATGCCCAGCCTGCTGCACGAAAAGGCAACGCCCTGTGCGTGATTGCCGGCGCTGGCGCATACGACACCTCTCGAAGCGATGTCGCTCGGAAGGCTCCGAATAAAATTGTAAGCGCCGCGGATTTTAAAGGATCTAACCACCTGCAAATCCTCACGTTTCAAATATACATTGCAGCGGTACCGCTGTGACAGGATAGGATTCCTCTGCAGCGGAGTCTCCACAATAAGCTCCTTCACACGGGTTTGTGCGATCAAAATATCTTCGATTCTTATTTCAAAGTCATGTTCATACAAGGATGAATACGCTCCTTCGTCTCATTGTGATCTAACGAAATATATGGATTCATAATTTCATATGTGGCCCGTTTTTTCAAGGAGCGGGTTTCTGGCCGCAAAATACGAAAAGCCCGCCCTTCTAAGAAGGCAGGCTTTCGAATCAATCATTCATTATTAGTCCTCTAGCGTAGAAAGATCGCCTACAGGTAATCCGAGCTCCTTCGCTTTTAAGACGCGGCGCATAATTTTTCCGGAACGCGTCTTCGGGAGCTTATCGACGATCTCGATCTCCCGTGGAGCGGCATGAGCGGCAAGGCCCGTCTTCACATGCTGCTTCAGTTCTTCAAGGAGTTCCGGAGTTTCCGTATAATCCTCGCGCAAGGATACGAACGCTTTAATAATTTGCCCGCGAACCGGATCCGGCTTGCCAATGACACCCGCTTCCGCAACCGCCGGATGCTCGACGAGCTTGCTTTCTACTTCGAACGGACCTACGCGCTCGCCGGAAGTATTGATCACATCGTCTACCCGGCCCTGGAACCAGAAGTACCCATCTTCGTCCATATACGCGGAGTCGCCGGACACATACCAGCCCTCGAATTTGAAATACTCCTGATATTTCGCCGGGTTATTCCAAATCTGGCGCATCATCGAAGGCCACGGCGTCCTAATGGCTAGGTTACCTAATGTATAAGGAGGCACTTCTTTCCCCTCATCATCGATAATCGCCGCTTGCACGCCTGGAATCGGCTTGCCCATAGAGCCCGGCCGGATATCCATGCAAGGATAGTTCACGATCAGATGTGCGCCTGTCTCGGTCATCCACCAAGTATCGTGGATACGGTGCTTATACACCTTCATCCCCCAACGAATGACTTCCGGATTCAGCGGCTCGCCAACCGAGAGGATGTGGCGCAGACTCGTTAAATCGTATCTTTCCGCATCATCGTCGCCGGCGGACATCAACATTCTAAGCGCTGTCGGCGCTGTGTACCAAACTGTCACTTTATAATCCTGAATTGTAGAGTACCAGCGGTCCGCGGAAAAGCGTCCGCCGCGGATCAGATTCGTCGCTCCGTTCAGCCAAGGCGCGAAGATCCCGTAGGATGTCCCCGTTACCCAGCCCGGATCCGCCGTACACCAATAAATGTCGGATTCTTGCAGATCGAGCACCCATTGGCCGGTAATATATTGCTGGATCATTGCCCCGTGAACATGTACAACACCCTTCGGCTTGCCTGTTGATCCGGACGTATAATGAAGAATCATTGGCGTCTCCAGATCCACCCATTCGATCTCCAAATCCTCGGGAGCCGCCGCAATCATCTCAGGATAACTCACTTCGCGTTCTTCAAGATCGCCCGACGCGTCGATCAACACAATATGTTTCAATTGAGGAAGCCGTTCCTTAGGGATGCGGTTCTTCAACGCTTGCGTTGTTACGATGACAGTCGCTTCCGAATCCGCAAGCCGGTCCTCAACCGCTTGTTCCATGAACGCTTCGAAGAGCGGTCCGACGATGGCACCGATTTTCAATGCCCCGATGATGCCCGCGTAAATCTCAGGGGAACGAGGCATAAAGAAGAAAATACGGTCTCCCTTCGCAACGCCCAGCGAACGGAACACATTGCCGAACCGGTTGGAAAACTTGCGCAAATCCTCGAACGTATAGGTTTGTGCCCCATCATCGGTTACATAAATCAGAGCGGTTTTATCGCGGCGCTCTGTCTCGGTATGCTTATCAATCGTTTCATAGCCCATATTCACCTTGCCGCTCTTAAACCAGCTGAATTCCGGGTGAACGTCCTCCCAACGGAAAGATGAATACATTTGTTCATATGATGTAAGATTTGCAGGCTTACCTGTACTAGGGATCGTGTCATGAGTGTGCATGTCTTGCATGAATCTTCTCTCTCCTTTCAATACCTTTCTAAAGCAACTAAAAAATGAAAGCGTTTGTAGGGTATTATATAAGCGTTTTCATAGATGTGCAAAGTCTATAATTTGTCCATAAATGTGATGTAAACGTTACAAAGGCACATCCATTACTACAATACCACAAATTTCTCCGTCACAAAACCGTCACAACCTTGAATTTTGTTCACATTTTTATTTTTTTTTAATCTGTGTTTCATCTATTTTTCAGGTTTCTCTCCTACCATCGTCTTGAACATTAGAGAACATCATAAAAGGAGGTTTGATTCGCGATGCGAATCAAAGTATGGACAGCCGCGCTGCTATTCATTGCGGCAATGCTGCCGGCCTCTTCCGCGTTTTCGGCCGGCGAAATTACGGTGTACACTCCCCGGACCTATATCGAAGTTGCTCCTGGGGAAGAAGTGAACTATTCCGTAGAGCTGATGAACAACACAGACTCTGTGCAGCGTGCGGAACTGTCGGTCACCGGTTTGCCAAGCGGATGGAATTACAGCATTTCTTCCGGAAGCTTTAGTGCGAAAGAAATCGCCGTGAAACCTGATCAACAGCAGACGGTTACGGTGGAGGTCGAGGTTCCGTTACAGGTTCAGCGAGGCGTCTATCGTTTCACCGTCTCCGCCGGCAACGGCAACACGCTCCCGCTCGCGATAGAGGTAACGGAGCAAGGAACCTACGAGACGGAATTGACGACAGATCAACCGAATATTGAAGGACATGCCGATACTTCATTTACTTATAGCGTTCAGCTGCGCAACCGTACAGCGGAAACCCAAAACTACGCCCTGCGAGCGCAAACGGAACAGGGCTGGCAGGTTTCCTTCACCTCTTCAGGTGAACGGGTGTCGTCCGTAGAGGTAGAGTCCGGCGAATCGCAGACGATCTCTGTCAAAGTGACGCCGCCTACTCAAGTGGAAGCAGGCACATATAAAATTCCGATCGTTGCGGAAAACAGCTCCACTTCGGCATCGCTTGAATTGGAAACGGCGATCATCGGCAAGTATGGCATTGAGTTAACGACGCCTTCCGGTCTTCTAAGCACCGATATTACTGCAGGCAGTGACCGCAAGCTGGAGCTTGTCGTGAAAAATACAGGAACCGTCCCACTAGAGGATGTATCGCTTTCCAGCTCCACGCCGATCGATTGGGCAGTAGCATTTGAGCCGAAAACCATCGACACGATTGCTCCCGGAGACTCAAGCACAGTCGTCGCTACAATTACGTCCGCGGATCAATCGCTTGCCGGTGACTACGTGGTAAGCATGACCGCTCGTTCGCCGGAGGTTTCGTCCAACGCTTCCTTCCGAGTCAGTGTGAAGACACCTGTGATTTGGGGCTGGGTCGGCATTCTGTTGATTGCCGCCGTGATCGGTGCGCTGGTGTACCTATACCGTAAATATGGGAGGCGGTAACGGTGACAGCGAGGGAACCGATCATCCGCTTAACCCGTGTCACGAAAATGTACGGTGAGTACAAGGCGGTCGATAACCTTGATCTCTCGATATACCCCGGTGAAATATTCGGATTGCTCGGACCGAACGGCGCGGGCAAATCGACGACGATTCTGATGCTGCTCGGATTGTCGGAACCCACGTCAGGAAGTGTTCGCGTCTCCGGGCTTGATTCCGTGCGGCAACCGATCCTTGTAAAGCGGAAGGTTGGTTATTTGCCTGACGATGTTGGATTCTATGAGGATCGGACCGGACTTGAAAATCTGCTCTATACGGGCCGTCTCAATCGGCTCACCGATCAGGAAGCGCTGGCGCGGGCTGAGAAATGGCTGACAAGAGTAGGTATCGATTACGCGAAAGATAAACCCGTGAGCTCTTATTCGCGCGGGATGAGACAACGCCTTGGCCTTGCGGATGTGCTGATGAAGGAGCCCGATGTGCTTATTCTTGACGAACCGACGTTAGGCTTGGATCCGGACGGGATGAGGCAGCTGCTTGACTTAATTAAGACGCTCTCGAGAGAACGAAACATGACGGTTCTCCTCTCCTCCCACCATCTGCACCAGGTCCAATCGATTTGCGATCGTGTCGGCCTGTTTGTGCAGGGCAAGCTTGTCGGGGTCGGGAGCATTGCGGAGCTGTCTAAATCGCTCTTTGGCGAGGACGCGCTGCGCATCGAATGTGAAGCGAGTCCCGCTAATGAAGCTCTCATTGAGCAAATCCGGGGAATCGAGGGCGTGGCTTCCGTTGAGCATCAAGACAACCGAATTATCATTGACGCGGAACGGGACGTCACTCCGGAAATCGCTCAAACCGTTGTGCATTCCGGCGCTCAGCTGCGTGAGCTAAAACGGAAAACATTCGGCCTTGACGAAATTTACTACCGCTACTTCGAGGGGAGGGGTTCGGCGTGAGGGAGCCGTCTTTAAAGTTGCCCGCCGGGCTTCGATCGAGCTGGAATCGGCTATTGGCAGCACGCAAGAAGGACCGCGCGTATCATCCCTTCGACGCGATGGTGCGCAAAGAGCTGTCCGACCATCTGCGAAGCTGGCGAACCAATATCCTGGTCCTCCTTATGGGATTGACTTGTATTGCGTCCATCTATGCGGTCTTGAACGGACTTGACCCGAACGCGGATTTGGACGACACTACGAAGGAATTTCTGTTCCTTCGATTATTCACGGCAACCGACGGAACCATCCCACCGTTCATTACGTTCGTTGGGTTTCTTGGTCCGCTGCTCGGGATTGGCATGGGCTTCGATGCGATTCAGAGCGAACGAAGCCGCGGGACACTCAGCCGCACTTTAGCGCAGCCGATTCCGCGCGATTATATCATTACATCCAAATTTACCGCGTCGATTGCGATTATTGGGACGCTGTTCTTCGCCATCGGCTTGCTCGTCATGGCGCTCGGCATTCTGATGACAGGGATATTGCCGACACCGGAGCAATTTATTCGGATGCTGCTGTTTCTGGCTATAGCAGTCGTATATGTTGCCTTCTGGCTTAGCTTATCCGTCCTGTTTTCGGTAAGGTTGAAAAGCGCCGCAACATCAGCGTTGTGCGGTCTCGGCTTATGGATCTTCTTCCTTGTCTTCTATTCGATTCTCGTCAACGTCATTGTCAACGCTTTAGCGCCGCCATCCGAATATGAATACGTCACATGGACCTCTTGGTTCATGCGGATCAGCCCGAACTACCTGTTCGAGGAAGCGACCCGAACGCTGCTCATTCCGGAAATGCGCACCGTCAGCGGTTTTCTGACCCTTGAACAAGCGTATGGAGCAATCCCGAGCCCGTTGTCGATCGGGCAAAGCTTGCTCCTCGTCTGGCCGCAGCTTACGGCGCTGATCGCTGGCGCGCTGATCTGCTATGGCATCGCGTACGCCGGGTTTATGAGACAAGAAATTCGTTCGAGATAAAGGAACGGGCATGGGATATACTTCCGCTCTTTCGGTATATCCCCTGCCCGACTTTTATATTGAGCATCTATGTTTGCATCCATTTCCTTAACCGGGGAAGAAGTCTCTCCGCGTCGGCTTCTCCCAACAGATAAAGCTGTTCAAGCTTGGCGACATTCTTCTCTATTCGGCCGACGGGGAGCAGCTCGGACGGCTGGACGAGGAAGACGCGCCCCTCCTTCTCCAACCTCCGTACTAAAGCCATTGAATCGTTGTATACCTGTTCCCTCCGTTCTAAGGCTTCCACAAGCTTCGGATAACGGCGGTACATCCAGCGGGCGAGACGGCGCTGCTTGAACGGCTTAATCCGATATGTCTCGTGCTTGGTGAGAACGACAACCGCGCGGTCGCAGCCGTCATCCAGCGCTTTCTTAAGCGGAATCGGGTCAGCGATGCCTCCGTCGAACAGCGGTCTTCCATTCACCGCGACGGGCCGCGAAACGAACGGTAAGCTGCTGGACGCTTTAATAACCGCTGAGAACGCCTCCCTCCCCTTCCTCCATTCTTCGTCGCCAAAATAGACGGGACTCCCCGTAACCGGATCCGTTGTCACCATGACGAAGGTTTCCTGTGCCGCGAACAATGCATCGTAATCTAACGGATCCAACTCATTCGGAATGCGTTCAAAGATAAAATCCATCCCGAAGATACTCCCAGTTTTCAACAGGCTGCGCAAACCCAAGTAATCGGGGTGCGCGGCGAGGTTGACGGTCACTCTCCGGTTGCGTCCAACTTGTCTCGTTAAATAAGAGACGGCGTTGCCCGCTCCCGCGGAAACGCCGATCACGTACGGAAAATACAACCCGTTCTCCATGAATTTCTCCAGCACGCCGCCTGTATATACTCCGCGCATGCCGCCGCCTTCCAGCACCAGTCCAATCTTGCGTTCTTCCATGAATACCTGCACCCGTATCTTCGCTCCGTCCTATACAAAAACTTGTTTCATCTATTATATCTCTATCGACTCTCCGGGCTGCAAGGCATGCCCGATGATTCCGCGCTCCTTCAATTTTGCAACGAACCGTTCACCGTCCTGACGAATGGGCGGGAACGTATTGTAGTGCATCGGAATGACATGCTTTGCCCCGATCCACTCGGCCGCATCCAGCGCATCCTCAGGGCCCATCGTGAAAAAATCCCCGATCGGCATGGCCGTACAATCGATCATGTGCCGCTCTCCGATCATCTTCATATCTGAAAATAAAGCCGTATCCCCAGTATGGTACAATGTCTTCCCGCCCATCGTCAGCAAAATGCCGACAGGTTGTCCTGCGTAATGCACTTGGCCGTCTTCATCCTCAAAGGAAGAACTATGGAACGCTTGCGTCAGCTTCACACGGATCCCGTCCTGATCGTATGTACCGCCTGTATTCATCCCGATCGTCTGCGCTCCCTTGCGCGCAATATGGCCCGCAAGCTCTACTACGGCAATCACCGGGCAACCATTCGCTTGCGCAACGCCGGCGGCATCGGAAGAATGATCGGCATGGCCGTGAGTCAGCAGCACCGCATCCACCCGCAGGTCTTCAGGCTTAGCGGCTGCGACGGGATTCCCGGTTAGAAAAGGATCAATTACGACTCGTTTACCCCCACCTTCAACTAACAAGCAGGCATGACCTAGAAAGGTAATCTTCATCCTCATCTCTCCTTCATAAACGAATTCTGCCCTTTTTCCAACCCTAACCATATCATAATCAGAACATGAAAAAAAGCCGCCCCGAAAGCCTAATGAGGACGATCGGGACAGCTTGCAGCCTTCGTTATTCCGTGCTCTTCTTGCTGATATGGTTAAGGCTCGGCGGAAGCTCCTTCGCTTTTAACGGACGCAGCGTCTGCGCTTCCTCCGCAAATTCCGCCATGTTTTGCTGCTCATTGAAGCTCTTGCTAGGTCGCTTCACGCGTGTTGAACCGTTCAACTGGGATTCATTATGCATAAGATCATGACGCTCCTTCATTGTTTTTGACTCAATTGCTGCTGTGCTAACCGGACAAGCTCGCGAACGGTTAACCCCCCGATAACGCCGCCCACCTTGCCTGCTTCTTCCGCTTTTATATTTCCGTTATAACCGGGCTGAAGCGGAACGCCGATCTCGGAGGCGACCTCGTATTTCGCTTGATGCGGACGGTTCGGATCCACTGTGTATCCTTCTCTCCGCAACACTTCCGCTTGCATGGCTGTAATCCCCTCGCGAGCTTCGGGCACGATCAGCCGGTTCCGTCGACGATTTCGGGCCACCGAAAGATACACCTCCACATCGTGTTTAGCTACAGTATGCGTGTATCGGGTAGAAATCATGCAATACCAATAGAACTCAAGAATAAATGGATATTATTAGGCGAAATACTTCATCCATCGGGGTTATTTCCTGATTGCAATTGCTAATCGGTCCGCTATAATATTTTTATTGCGCTTATTTATCGGATAGGAACTAGAGTAGAGGGGGGAATTGACGATGCACCGATGGTCTTCTTACCTGAGAACTCCATTCGGGATCACGACACTGCTGCTTTTAATTAAGTACTATGGATTGCAGTTGATTGTATTTCAAAACCCCAATCCATTAGCTGGCTTGCTTGCGGCTTTACCTTCCGTGTTGGTGTTTACGATTCCGTTGGAGCTTCTGTTAAGAAATAAAACGAACAAAACGACGGCTTATCTGCTGTTGAACATTGTGTTATCGGGGCTTATGCTGTCTGTCATCATTTATTACCGCCAATTCGGCATTATTGTCACGTATCACGCGCTTATGCAAGCCAATCAAGTCATGGACGTGAGCGAAAGCATCTTCGAGCTGATTAAGCCGCTGTACGTATTATATTTTTCAGATATTCTCATTTATTTGGTGCTTCGGCTGATTCGGTTTCAACCACGAAGTTCAAACTTGCAATACCACCGCAAAGCGTTCGGAGGCATATTTGCAACGGTTTGCGCGGTCATCATACTGAACAGCTATGTGCACGGCAATGTATTAAATGAGTTAAAACAAGCGGAACGTATGGGAATTGTCAGCTATCAGCTGCACACGTTATTTACCGATATTCAGACGGCGAACGCCTCGGCACCTGCCGTATTGATTACTCCGGACTCGGTACGCGCTGTGAAAAATATTGAACTGGTTAAACAACCGGCCTATTTTGCCGCAGCGGAAGGACGAAATCTGATCGTCGTGCAGATGGAATCCTTCCAGAACTTCCTCGTCGGCATGGAGCTTGGCGGGCAAGAAATTACACCGACGTTGAATGAATTGAAAGAGCAAAGCTTCTACTTTAAGAATGTGTACCAGTCGATTGCTCAGGGAAATACATCGGATGCGGAATTCGTTGTAAATACAGGCTTTTATCCGCCGGCGCAAGGATCTGCTTCCCAAACCTACGGGGACAAGCGGATTCCAAGCCTGCCGAGGCTTCTGAACGGACTCGGTTACCAGACGGTTACACTGCATACGAATGAAGTGGAATTTTGGAACAGAATTCAGATGTATCCGGCCCTCGGCTTTAAGAAATATTATGATCAGACGTATTTCGGCGACGACGATATTATTGCGTTCGGGCCTTCTGATGAAGTGTTGTATAAGAAAACATTACCGGTTCTAACGAAGCTGCAAGAGCAAAATAAACCCTTCTACGCGCAATTGATTGCACAAAGCTCACATCATCCGTTCCTGCCCCCGGAAAACAAAGAAATGATCACTCTTCCGGAAGCATGGGAAGGCACCGATATCGGAAACTATATCAAGTTAGCGAATTACGCGGACAAAGCTTTAGGGCAATTTATTGACGCATTGAAGGAATCCGGCATATGGGAAAATTCGGTGCTTGTTGTGTACGGAGATCATTTCGGCGTATCGTCCCATTCGTTGTCGAACGAGGACAGGGAACTGCTTGAACAACAGCTCGGCCATGAATATGACCTGCGGACAGTCCACAACATTCCTCTCTTCATTGCAGTACCCGGGGTTACGGATGAAGGGCGAACGTTTACCCACACCGGAGGTCAGATTGACATCATGGCCACCGTGGCAAATTTACTTGGTATTTCATTGGACTCCTACGTGCAGTTCGGCCAAGACTTGCTGAATTACCAAGATAATATTTTAGCCAGCCGTTTCTACTTGCCGACAGGATCTTTCTACAACGACGAAATTATGTACATTTCCGGCGAAACGTTCGGTGAAGGGACGGTCATCCCGCTCTCCGTTGAAGATCCGCTGTTCGAAGCGGACCCGAACCTGTATCGGGACGATTTCGTGCGCATGATGCGTATGCTGCAGATGAACGACATCTATCTGGAATCGTTGCCGGTACGCCGATAATGCATGAGGGGTTGCTTACTAGTCTGTCTAGACTAGGGCAACCCCTTTTTACATATCACTGTCTAAATTTCCGCTTTAACTCAGCCAAAGGATAGAAGGTTCCCCGCCAATAGACTCCCCTTCTCCGATGCGCAAGCCATACCGAACGGACCAGGACCCCTAAGAGAACAAATACACTGATCGGAAGGACCACAGCCTCCCTGCCGTCTTCTTTCACAACGCTCCGGATGACCAGCACGTAATCTGTAATGAGCAGTCCCGCGGCGAGCAACCAGAGGACGAGTGTAAATCCCCTGCTCCAAATAACAGCAGTAAGCGGTGCCGCGAACAGCAGCAGCAATCCTGCGACGGCAAGAAGCGCAAGAGACAGCCTAAATTGGAAGCCGGAATACAAATTTTTCTCCAGTCCCTTAATCGCTTGTTTTAAAGATGTGTACCACTCTACCGCAATGTTGCCCACTCCGGAGACGACCCGCTGACGCAAGCCTTCTTGCTTGACCAGCATGCCTAGACGGAGATCATCATCCGGCCGCATCGCGAAGGCGCGATGTGTTCCAATCCGCTCGTACGCTTCCCTCTTCATCAAGTTAAACGCGCCGATGCCTAACCCCCCTGTACGCCGCAAATCGTCGTTCGCTGCCCAAGGCGGAAACAGAATGAAGACACAAAACATAAAGAAATGTACGAATGATTTCAGCCAGAAGGAACGTGCAATCAACCTTGGGATTAGCGTCAGGTGATCGATCTGATGCTGTAATACATAAGCCATACTGTCTCGGATCGTATGCGGCTCGAAACGAACATCCGCATCCGTGAACAGCAAATAGGAACCCCTTGCTTGCAGGTACCCTTGGTACAAAGCATGGTTTTTCCCGAGCCAGCCCTCCGGCAAGTTAGCGATATGGATGACGCGAAGAGTCGGTCCGCCGGCCGGCCGGCCGTCAGACCAAGCTTTCATGGCATCCAACCGAGCTCCGGTCGTGTCATTGGAACGGTCGTTGATCGCGATAATTTCTAAATGCGGATATGATTGATGATGTAGATAACGAATCGTATCCTGAATATTTTCTTGTTCTTCCTTGGCGGCGACAATCACGGACACGAGCGGCAGCCGTTCCGCGCCGGGCACCCGGCCCGGTAATTGTTCCAAGGAGGATCTCCCTAAGTACGATTGATAAAGTACCCATCCCCAGACGGCGCTTACGGCCAGCGCAAGGATCCATCCCAGCATGCTTCTACCTCCGTTGATGTCATATCGTAGCTTCTTATGTTTAGTATAAGCCGGAGCGTCATCTACGTCCAAATATGTTATATTGGGAGAAATAAACCATACTTTGATATGTATGAAAAAAGGAGACGCACGCGCATGACATCATCAGTCGAACAGCACCGCAGCGAAGCGCCGAACACGGTACGATGTATGGTCGTGACCGTATCAGACACACGGACAAAGGATACGGACAAAAGCGGCGCACTTATGCTAGAACTTCTCGATCAAGCCGGGTTCCCCGCGGTAAGATATGAGATCATTCGGGACGAGTATGATCAAATCCAGAGGTTGATCCGCGAGGCGGCGGCGGACGATCAAGTAGAGGCTTTGTTGATCAATGGAGGAACAGGCATCTCTCCGCGGGATACGACATACGAAGCTGTGAAAGGGTTGTTGGATAAAGAAATGCCTGGCTTTGGGGAGCTTTTCAGATACTTAAGCTTTACCGAGGATATCGGGACGGCGGCCATGCTTTCCCGCGCTGTGGCCGGCGTTGTCGGCGGCACCGCGATATTTTCCACTCCAGGGTCTACCGGCGCCGTCAGGCTGGCAATGAGCCGTCTCATTCTTCCGGAGCTTCGGCATGTGATGCGGGAGATTTACAAAACATAACCTACCGGTGAATGCGGCGAGTCCAAAATCCGCCTTTAAAAAATTTCGGTTCATACGAAATGACGAATGCCTTGGGAGACAACTCGCTTAGCTGCTCCAACAGCAGCTTCTCGTTGCTCCGCTTTAACAGCACCTGCATCACAAGACGTTTGCCGTCTTTGCCGTCCGCGGCCCACGAGGTGACACCGTAGCCTAGCGCGCGCAGCTTGAACGACAAATCGGTCTCCAAGGAATCTACGATCACCTGCACTTGGGCATAACCCAACGCAAGCCGTTCTTCGATCCGGGAGCCGATGTAAACCCCTAATCCGAAGCCTAAGCAATAAGCGGCTACATTCCAGAAGTTATCCAAACTGTCTAACACAAGCGTAAGTCCCATCAAATACACGAATACTTCGACGACGGAAAGGACAGAGGCAATCGCCTTCTGTCCTTTCACGGTCAGGATGACGCGCAGTGTATTTAATGAAACATACACGATGTTAATCACAATAATGATCAGTACGAACGTTACCATTTGCCACATCCTGTTGTCATCAATCCCTTGTCGCTATATAATCAGGCCGCGGCTCTGCTGCGATTGGATCTATAATTTATTTTCTACACTATTATTGCCAAAACATGCATTCCTCCCCGGGAAAAGACCGAAAGCAAAAGGAGCGGTCCCCGATGCGGGACAGCTCCTTCTCCATACTGCAATTATTTCTTTCTTCGATACTCCTGAAAGCGGTAAAGATACGGATTTGCGGTATTCAGTGGTCCCTCCGCCTCTTGGGCAAGGCGCCATTCGTCTTCCTTCCATTCAGGGAAGAAGGAATCGCCCTCGAAGGTGTGCTGGATGACCGTTACATACATGACATCCGCAACCTGCAGGAACGCCTCATAGATCGCGCTTCCGCCGATCACGCAGATCCGTTCGGCGCCTAATGCGAGATTCAGCGCCTCATCTACCGACCGCGCAATCTCAACGCCTTCCGCAGTAAATTCCGGATCTCTTGTCATCACGATATTTCTGCGTCCTGGCAGCGGCTTGCTGCCCATGGACTCGAAGGTCTTCCTTCCCATTATAACAGGATTCCCCCTTGTCACGCGCCGAAAATGCTTCATATCCTCCGGCAGCTTCCACAGCAGACGGTTATCCCGTCCAATCACGCGGTTTTCCGTCATCGCGAAGATCAGCGCAATTTCACCTTTCACTGCTTGCCCTAACTCCAGCATACTTGAACCCTCCCAAATATTCCTTCCGTTACACCGCGACAGGCGCTTTGATTTTCGGGTGGGGATGATAACCTTCCAGCACGACATCGTCGACTTCAAACTCGAACACCGACGGCACGTCCGGATTCAGCTTTAACGTCGGCAACGCCTTTGGCTCCCGTTCCAGCTGAATGTCGATCTGTTCAAGATGATTCAAATAAATATGTGCATCCCCAAGCGTGTGTATAAATTCCCCGGCTTCCAGCCCGCATTCATTCGCGATCATATGCGTCAGCAGCGCATAGCTTGCAATGTTAAACGGCACGCCCAAGAAGGTATCGCCGCTTCGCTGGTACAGCTGACAGGACAGCTTCCCGTCAGCTACGTAAAATTGAAACAGCGTATGGCACGGCGGCAGCGCGGAGCGCTGCGGTGTCACATCCTCCGGCGACCAGCTCGATACAATCAGGCGGCGCGAATCCGGATTGCGCTTGATCTCCTGGATGACGTTCGCCAATTGATCAATCGTCTCCCCCCGAGACGTCTCCCACCTTCTCCATTGCTTCCCGTATACATTGCCTAATTCTCCATATTTCCGGGCAAATTCATCATCGTTCAGCACACGCTGCTTAAAGATATCCATCTGCGCTTGGTACTGTTCGTTGAACGCCTCATCCGTCTGTGCGCGAAGCCCAAAATTCGTCATATCCGGACCAGTATATTCAGGGCTCTCAACCCACTTCTTGAACGCCCATTCATTCCAAATATTGTTATTATTTTGAAGCAAGTATCGGATATTGGTATCTCCCTTAATAAACCATAACAGCTCGCTGACGATAGACTTGAAAGCTACCCGCTTCGTCGTAAGCAGCGGAAAGCCCTCTTGCAGATCGAACCGCATCTGGTAGCCGAACACCGAGATCGTTCCCGTCCCCGTACGGTCCGTCTTCCTCGCTCCATTCGCCTTAATATGCTTTAATAATGACAAATATTCGTTCTCGTTTCTGCTCATGGCTGCCACCCTTGTCCACGTTGAATTGGTACCATTATACCTGTTTTTTGTCGCCGAATTCTACTTAATCCTGCTCACCGGCTTCCTTCCTGTTTTCTTCCTCACAATCAAAACACAGCACCGTCTTATCCGACATCACGATCCCATCCAAAAACCCGTCGCGGCAATATACCTGTTTCCCGCATTGCGAACACGTGCCTACCAACTCTTCCATGCGAATCACTCCTTCGAGAAGATGACATATTCAATCTGCAAAAAGGGTACGCCGAACATCCACATTCGATGCGTTGCGCGTAACGAACCTTCCGCATCCGGTCTGACGTGGAACGTTTCATTCAATGGAAGGCGCAACGGAAAGCCTTGAAGGACAAAATAAACCCCTTCATCTCCCACACTTTGCCCTTGGGGTTTACTCGTAAGCACCAACCCGTCACCATGATCATTACTAGGCTTTAGGATTCCTGCCATATTCCCGAAAGGCAGCGGCAACG
>Ga0182742_1000228_pt1 | contig 106480 bp, 96 predicted proteins | sample eDN5th37CBELigMG_FD_128880 | JGI IMG/M metagenome (GOLD analysis project Ga0182742, IMG submission 128880) | Enriched Miracle-Growth compost microbial communities from Emeryville, California, USA - eDNA 5th pass 37_C BE-Lig MG (version 2)... ...
CATTTAAGAAATCTCCGTTGATTTGAGTGACAAGAGCAGCAATCCAGCAAACCAGCCTGCCGCCCCCCTAACTCCGCGAAGGGAAGTTGACGCTATTGCATCAAAAATCAGGGGGGCTGGCTACGGCCGGCATCAGAAAAGTGCAGGTTTGCGACAGGCTTGTTGGGATATTGCAACATCACGGCAAGGCCTGGCCGATCGATCTAGGGCTAACCCTGATGAAACTGACCGAGCCCCTATTCATGCGACTTTCAGCCCTGCCCCTAATTTTTTGAGGCATTTCGGAGCCCTGTTTTTGGCGCGAGCTACGTTGCCGCGCGGCCGCGATCCGGCGCGGCCGGCCGGCACGAACCTTTCAGCCGCGATCGGTTTGGCGGCTGCAATCCATATGCCGATCCGTTTCCGTCCCCCGGCTTTCAATAACATTGTTATCAATAAAAATCGCCGCTATGATCGAACGCATCGACAACCGGTTCCCGCGCCATGCCCTCCACTTCCCCCCGCAGCGGCCGTAGCGAAAGCCTGAACGCGCTGCGCCGCCAGCTCATCCTCGACGCCGCCCAGCGCGTGTTCGAACGCGACGGGCTGGAGAAGACCACGATCCGCGCCATCGCCAACGAGGCCGGCTGCACCACCGGCGCCATCTACCCCTGGTTCGCGGGCAAGGAAACCATTTACGGCGCGCTGCTGGAAGCCTCGCTGCAGCGCCTGCACGCCCACCTGAGCGAAGCCGCGGCCACGGGCGAGGCGCGCACGGCCGCGCGCCGGGCGATCCACGCCTTCTATGGCTACTACGCCGAGCGCCGCACCGATTTTTCCCTGGGCATGTACCTGTTCCAGGGCCTGGGCCCGCGCGGACTGGGCCGCGAGATGGACGAACGCCTCAACGCCCGGCTGCGGCAATGCGTGGACCTGCTGGGCCTGGCCCTGGCCCGCACCAAGTCCTGGGACGCCGCCGTGGTCGAGGTCGAACAGATGAATCTCTTCACTTACCTGATGGGCCTGCTCCTGCTGCAGCACACCCACCGCCTGAAATCCCTGGGCCAGCGCGCCGACGCGCTGCTGGACAGCTATTGCAACGCCCTGGAGCAACGATGACCGCAACCGACCTGGACACCCGCGCCGAGGCCCCGCTCATCAGCCTGGCCGACTTCCACATCCTGCTGGCCGACCAGCATCCGTTCTCCATGCTGCTCGGCATCGACGTGATCAGCATCGGCTACGGCACCGCGCGCGCCGTGCTGCCGGCGCGCGACGCCCACCAGCGGCTGGGCGGCATCGTGGCCGGTCCCATGCTGATGGGCCTGGCCGACCTGACCATGTATGCGGCGGTGGTGGGCGCCACCGGGCAGGCGCACGCCGTCACCGCCAGCCTGACCATCAATTTCCTGCGCAAGAGTCCCGCCGGCGCGATCTACGCCGACGCCCGCCTGCTCAAGGTCGGGCGGCTGTCGGCCGGCGAAGTGATACTGACGGGCGAAGGCTCGGACGAGCCCCTGGCCCATATCGTCAGCACCTGGTCGGTGCCCAGGCCATGAACCCGCCCGCCAGCCTGCGCGTCAGCATCGTCGGCATGGGCAGGACCGGCACGCGGGCCGCGCGCCGCCTGCTGGCGGCCGAACCCGACATCGCGCTGACCCTCTACGACATCGAGCCCGACCGCTGCGAGGATTTCCGCGGCAGCGCCACGCTGGCCACCTCCGCGCGCGAGGCCCTGGCCGAGTCCGACACCATCGTGCTGGCCCTGCCGCGCGAGCGCGAGATCGACCGCACCCTGGAACGCTTCAGCGACGGCCACGTCACCGCACCGGTGGCCGGCAAGCTGATCGTGGACCTGGAGCCGCCCTCTGCCGAACGCGCGCGCCGGCTGGACCAGGCGATCGTGGAGGCCGGCGGGCGCTATATCTGCGCGCCGCTGCCCGGCGCCGCGGCCCCCGGCAGCGCCGAGGCCCGCCTGCTGCTGGCGCTGGCGTTCAGCGCCAGCGCTGCGCCGCCGCCACGCACAGCGCCAGCCAGCCGAAGCTGACCGCGAAGCCGGCGAATACGTCGCTGGCGAAATGGACCTGCAGCAGGATGCGGCTGAGCCCCACCGCCATGACCAGCGCCGCCATGATCGCGACCGCCGGCAGCCGCCAGGCCGGCGGCGCCAGCCGCCACACCAGGTAGCAGGCCGTGCCGTAGACCGCCATCGCCGCCGAGGCGTGGCCGCTGGGGAAGCTCCAGCCCGACACGTTGATGTAGCCGTAGCCGTGTTCGGGGCGCACGCGCTCGAAGCTGTGCTTGAGCATCCAGTTGAGCGCGCCGCCCGCGGCGGTGGCGACCGCGCAGAACAGGGCCAGCCGCCACTGCCGGTTCCACAGCAGGCCCAGCGTCATCAGCACGCTCACCACTGTCAGGAAATTCCGGTCGCCCAGGTAGGTGAACCAGGACAGCAGCCAGAGCAGCCACATCGACATGGACAGGCTCAGGGCGCCGGCCAGCGCCTCGTCGAACGCCACCACGGCGCCCTGCTGCCCGACCGCGTAGGCGAAGACCAGGAACAGGGCGAACGAAGCGCCGGCGGCCGCCGCGAAACACGCAGCGCGGCCGCGGCACGGCAGCTGCTGCCAGCCGCGCGCGGCCAGCATCGCCGCCGCGCCGCTCAGAAGCGGCAGCGCGATGAACAATAGCAAGGCATGGGACGCGACCCACGCCGCATAGACGTTGGTCATTTGCAAGCGTCCACGAGGAGATTTCCGCCGCCGGCCACGCTACAGCGCGACCAGCGTCTTGTCGACCGGTGCGAAAGCATGGGTCCCGGCGGCGTAGTCCCAACGCTCGACCCGGCAGCCGCCGTCGGCGTCGCGCTCGATCACGTTCACGGAATTGGGAATGCTGCCGCGCACGCGGTGCGAGCAGGCGGTGCCGGCCTGCACGATCCAGCCGCCGCCCCCGGCCTCGGGGCGCAGCGGCAGCACATAAGGCAGATGGATGTGGCCGCCCAGCACCAGGTCCACCCCGGCCTCGCCCCAGGCCTGCAGCGCGCGTTCGCGCCCGATCAGCAGGTTGGACAGGTCGGACTCGACCTTGGCGCGCACCGGATGGTGCGCCACCACCACCCGCAGCTGGCCCGGCCGGGCCTGGCGCAGGCGCTGGGCCACGCGGGCGATCTGGCCGCCGGAGATTTCGCCGTCCTTGTGGCGGCGCGGGCGCGTCGTGTTCAGGCCGATTGCCAGCAGGCCGTCGCTTTCGAAGACCGGTTCGAGCACCGCGCCCAGGGCGCGCTTGTAGTTGCCGTAGGGGTTGAGCGCGCGCGCCAACACGTTGAAAAGGGGGATGTCATGGTTGCCCGGCACGGCCAGCACCGGCAGCGACAGGCGCTCGATGAACTTGCGGGCGGCGGCGAACTGGCCGCGCCGCGCGCGCTGCGTGATGTCGCCGCTCAGCACCACCAGGTCGGGCGCAAGGCTGCGGGCCAGGTCCAGCACGGCCTCGACGACCGGCTTGCGTTCAGTGCCGAAGTGCGTATCGGAAAGATGCAGGATGCGCGTCATGAACGGTCCAGGTATTGCGGGTCCGTGGGCACCACCAGCGGCAGCCGCTCGGGGGCCACCTTGAATTCCAGCGGCGTGTCCATCCAGGAGATCTCGCCGTCCATCGCCACCTTGACGCGCCGCCGTCCGCGCACGCCCACCGACAGCCGGTCGAAGGCGAAGTTGACGACGTGCTCGGCGTCGCCCAGCCGGCTGGCCAGGCCGCGCAACAGCAGGCCATACAGCGCCAGGGTGCCGACCGGCCGCACCGCCATGGCGATCAGGCGTCCGCGTTCGAGTTCCTCGGCCGGAATCCCGATGTGTTCGAGCTGCAGCGGATTGTTGCCGACCACCAGGGTGGGAGAGCGCAGGCTGCGCGCCTTGCCCTCGTAGTCCAGCGTCAGGCTCAGCTGGCGCGGCGCGCGCAGCAGCGTGACCATGCCGGACCACAGGGCCACCAGCCGGCTGCGGCCGTACTTCTGCTTGTAGGCTTCGCGGTCTTCGAGCAGTTGCGGATACAGGCCCAGGCTGGCGTTGACCAGGAACAGCCGGCCGTTGAGCAGGCCGACCTGCACCGGCTGGATCCGGCCTTGCAGGAACCCGCGCAGCGCCGTTTCCGTATCCTGGGAAATGCCGTAGCTGCGCCCGAAGTAATTGAAGGTGCCCTGGGGCAGGATGCCGAAGGGCACGCCCTGGCCCAGCACGACGCCGGCCACGGCGCTGAGCGTGCCGTCGCCGCCGGCGGCGATCACCACGCCCTGCTCCTGCCGGGCGCGCCGCAGCGCCTCGCGGGCCTGTTCGGCCAGACGGGACGGGTCCTGCACGGGCATCAGTTCGTAGCGCCGTCCGGCCGCATCGAGCATGCCGCGGATGGTGTCCTGCAGCGCTTGCGCGTCGCCGCGCCCCGATCCGGTATTGAGGACGATGAAGAGCGGCTCTTGTCCCGTCAGGGACCGGGCCCCCGCCGCGGGGCTCTGCTGGGATGGCGTCATGGGTAAAACATACCCCATGCCGGCGACGCGCCGCAACAAAGCCCCTGGCCGATCAGCGGCCGATCGCGTAGGCCTGCATGAGGCGCGGCGTGGCGGCCGCGTGCAGCAGGCCGTCGGCGTCGCGCGAGGCGGCCGTCAGGCGCCCCACCGACCATTGCGGCACCTCTTCGATCCGGTGGCCGCGCTGGCGCAGCGCCTCGATCACCTCGGCGCCGAAACCGGCCTCCAGCGCCAGGTGCCCCGGCTTGCGGTCGCGCGGATAGAAGGAAGTGGGGAAATGCATGGTGTGCGACATGGGCAGGTCGATCGCTTCCTGCAGGTTCAGCCCGTGGTGGACGTGGCGCAGGAAGAACAGCAGCTGCCATTGTTCCTGCTGGTCGCCGCCGGGCGTGCCGAAGGCCAGGTAAGGCTTGCCTTCGCGCAGCGCCAGCGAGGGCGTGAGCGTGGTGCGCGGCCGCTTGCCCGGGGCCAGCGTGCCCGGCAGCCCCTCTTCCAGCCAGAACATCTGGGCGCGCGTGTTCAGGCCGAAGCCCAGTTCGGGAATGACCGGCGAGGACTGGAACCAGCCGCCCGACGGCGTGGCCGAGATCATGTTGCCCCAGCGGTCGATCACGTCCACGTGCGTGGTGTCGCCACGCTTGGCCGAGGCGCGCATGTCGGCCAGCGTGGGCTCGTTGGTGGCGCTGCCGGGCGCCGTGACCGGCGACAGGCGCGCGAGCGTCTCCATGACGCGCGCCACCTGCGCCTCGTAGCCCGGCACGATGCCGGGCAGCAGTTCGTGCGAGGCCGCGGCGCCGATCAGCGCGCGGCGTTCGTCGTTGTAGGCGTCCGACAGCAGATGCGCCAGCGGCACGTCGACGAATGCCGGATCGCCGTAATACGCCTCGCGGTCGGCGAAGGCCAGCTTCATGGCCTCGGTCAGCCGGTGCACGAACTCGGCGCTGTTCGGCCCGGCGGCCCCCAGATCCATGTGCTTGAGCAGCGCCAGGGTCTGCAGGAACACCGGCCCCTGGCTCCAGGCGCCGGCCTTGGCCACGGTATAGCCGTGGTAATCGTAGGTGACCGGCGTGTCGTAGCCGGCCGACCAGCCCGCCAGGTCGTCGGCCGTGATGACGCCGCGATGCGGCACGCCGCTCTCGTCCATGACCTCGTTGCCGCGCGCGTAGCGGTCGATCGCCTCGGCCACGAAGCCGCGGTAGAACGCGTCGCGCGCCGCCTCGATCTGCCGGTCGCGGTCTCCGCCCGCGCTTTCGGCCTGCTGCAGCACCCGGGTCCAGGTGCGGGCCAGCGCCGGGTTGCGGAACAGCTTGCGGGCCTGCGGCACCTGGCCGCCCGGCACGTAGACCTGGGCCGTGGTCGGCCAGTGGGTCTCGAAAAAGTCCTTGAGCCCGGCGATGGTGTTGGAGATGCGCGGCATCAGCGCGTGGCCGTGCTCGGCGTAATAAATGGCCGGTTCCAGCACGTCGCGCACGCGCATGGTGCCGTGGTCCCGCAGCAGCTGCATCCAGGCGTCGAACGCGCCCGGAATGACCGTGGCCAGCAGGCCGTTGCCGGGAATCAGCGCCAGGCCTTCGGCGCGGTAGCGCTCCAGCGTGGCCGCCGCCGGCGTGGCGCCCTGCCCACACAGCACCTCGACGCGGCCGGTGCGGGCCGAATAGAACACGGCGGGCACTTCGCCGGCCGGCCCCACCAGGTGGGGCTCGACCACCTGCAGCACGAAGGCCGAGGCGACGCAGGCGTCGAACGCATTGCCGCCGCGTTCCAGCAGCGACATGCCGGCCGCGCTGGCCAGCCAGTGCGTAGACGTGACGACACCGAAGGTGCCGAGGATTTCCGGACGCGTGGTGAACATGGGGGCACCTGGGCTGATTTACTTTTTGGCGAGGCTCACGCCCTTCAGGCGGATCAGGCCATCGGGATACGGCACGAAGCCATCGAGCTTCTTCTGCACGCCGAAGGTCCACGGCAGGTAGAAGAGGTAGACGATGGGACGCTGGTCCTGCATGGCGGCCAGCACCTGGTCGTACAGGGCGCGGCGCTTGGCCTCGTCGGATTCGGCGCGGGCGTCGTTGAGCAGCTTGTCCACGGCGGGATCGCAGAACTTGCCGTCGTTCAGGTTGCCCTTGCAGCTCACGTACTGATGGATGTTGCCGCTGGGATCGACCCGGCCGGACCAGCCGCTCTGGCCCACTTCGAAGTCGCCGCGCGCCAGCGAAGACTGCAGCGACGCGAATTCCACCGGGCGCAGCGTGATATCGAAGCCCGCTTCGGCGCCCATGGCCTGCACCAGTTCGAACACCTGCTGCATGGTGGTGTTGTTGCCGTAAGTGATCTCGAACTTGACGCGGTCGTAGCCGGCCTGCTTGAGCAGCGCCTGGGCCTTCTGCGGGTCGCGGCCCTTGTGCTCGGACGCCTTGTCGTAGGCGAAGCTGGCCGGCGGGAACGGCTGGTAGGCGGGCTGGAACATGCCTTCGCCGACCACCTGGTTGAGCACGTCGCGGTCGATCGCGAGGTCCAGCGCCTGGCGCACGCGCTTGTCCTTGGCCAGCGGGTTGTCGGCGCGCGCGCCGTTGCCCAGGTTGACCGAGATCGCCTGGAAGCCCAGGCCGGTGACCGGCGCGAGCCGCAGGTTCTTGTCGTCCTTCACCGCCTTGGCGTCGCTGGGCGCGACGCGCTCGATGATGTCCAGGTCGCCGGCGCGCAGGTTGTTCAGGCGCACCGTGGTGTCGGGAATCGGCGTGTAGACCAGGCGGTCGAAGTGATAGTTGGCCGCGTCCCAGTGCTTGGGAAATTTCTCCAGCACGATGCGGTCGTTCTGCACACGCTCCTTGAACTGGTACGGACCGGAGCACACCGGCTTGCCGCCCGGGTCCTTGTCGAAGCTGGCCGGCGACATCATCATGCCGGCGCGGTCCGACAGCTGCGACAACAGCGACGCGTCGGGCTCGGACAGCTTGAGCACCACGGTCCCGGCATCCGGCGCCTCGACGCTGGCGACCGTGGCCAGCTCGCTCTTGCGGTTGCTGTCGGGCTGGGTGCGGGCGCGGTCCAGGTTGGCCTTGACCGCGGCGGCGTCTATCGGCGTGCCGTCATGGAACACGGCGTCCGTGCGCAGCTTGAAGGTCAGGGTCTTGCCGTCGTCGGCCACCGTCCAGGACTGCGCGAGCTGCGGCACGATCTTCAGGTCCGGCGTGATGTCCACCAGCTTGTCGCACAGCGAGGCGAACACGATGCGGCCGACGAAGGTGCGGGCGCGCACCGGATCGAGCACGTCCGGGTCGTCCTGCAGGCCGATACGCAGGGTGGACTGGGCCTGGGCCCATCCGCTGGCCAGCATTCCGGCCATGGCCATGGCGAGGCAAAGTTTACGCATGCTTGTCTCCGTCTATATAGGGTTCGATTCTGCGCCAGGCGCGCGGGGATTGTATAGAGCGGCGGACGCCCCTCACGCCCGAGGCGCCGGCGGCGGCCGCCATGCGGACGCTTCAGGGAATCCGGCAGGGCGCGGCGAAGTCCACGCAGGCCTGGACCTGCTCGCGCAGGCTGGCCACCAGCGGACGCGCGTCGTCGCGCCGGTATTGAAACGCGTAGGGCAAGGCGCCCAGCGCCGGCTCGCAGTCCAGCACGCGCAGGCTGCCTTCGTCCTGCAGCTTGCGGGCCCAATGGCTGGGCAGCAGCCCCACGCCGGTGCCTTCGATCAGCAGGCCGACCACCGCCCCCCAGTTGTTGCAGCACAGGCGTTCGCCGCCGGCGTCGCGGCCGGCGAGCCAGTCGTCGATGATGCGCGTGGTGCCGGCCCCGGCCGGCAGCGTGACCAGCGGCAGGCGCGCCAGCAGTTCGGGCGACATGCGCGTGGCGCCGTCGAGCGCGGCCGGCGCCGCGGTCCAGCAGAATTCGGCCTGGCCGATGGGCGCGGAGGCGATGCCGGGCCGCGACGAACGGCCGGCGATCACGGCGAAATCCAGTTCGCCGTCGGCCACGCGCTGCTCCAGCACCTGGCCGATGTCCACATAGGGTTCGAGCACCAGCTCCGGGTAGGCGCTGCGCACGCCCCGGATCAGGCGCGGCAGCCAGGTCAGCGCGCTCAGTTCGCCCACGCCGAAGCGGCAGCGTCCGCGCAGGCCCGGGCTTTGCGCCAGCGAGGCGCGCACCCGCTCGGTCGCGGCCAGCAGTTCGCCGGCCTGCGGCAACAGGCGCTGGCCGGCGTCGGTCAGCACCGCCTTGTGGCCGCTGCGGTCGAACAGCGACTGGCCCAGCGCCTGTTCGAGTTCGGCGATGCGCTTGGACAGCGACGACACCGACAGATGCAGGCGCTCGGCCGCCACGGCGAAACTTGCGCAGGTGGCGGCCCAGTAGAAGGCTTCGAGTTGCTTGAGGGTCATGCCCGGATTGTAGAGGCGCGCAGCGCCCGGGCGACCCGTGGAATCACGCGGTCTTGGGCGTCAGCAGGTGCGCGGAGAACCGGAGGGTGTCGATGGCGGCGCGGAGCATGCGCTCGACGCGCGGCCACATATCGCCCTTGAGGCGATCGGACCAACAGATGCTGTCGAACACCCCGTCGACCAGGGCGTGGAGGTACAGATTGGACAGGCGCACATCCAGCGCGCGCGGCAGGTCCTCGCGCCTGACCGCGGCGCGCAGCAGTTTCTCCGAGGTGCGCAGCGCATGGCGCTCCCACAGGTCGCGGCGGCGCAGCAGCGGCGCGTTCTCGTCGCTGCGCTCGCATTTCAGGTACAGGATTTCCAGCACGCGCTGCACCGATCCTTCCTGCGCATAGATCTGGATGTACTGCCGCATGGAGGCGTAAAGCGATTCCAGGGCCTCGCCCTCGGTCGACACCTGGGTGAGCGGCGCCGCCTCGCCGAGCGCGCGGTCGCACATGGCGATACAGACGTCGATCTTGTTCTTGTAGTGGCCGTAGACGGCGCCCCGGGACACGCCCGCGTGGTCGGCAATGTCGCTCATGGTGGTGGCGGCCACCCCTCTGGACAGGAACACGTGCTCGGCCGCATCCAGGATGCGGTCGCGGGTGCGTTGGGACTCTTCTTTCGTCTTGCGGGCCATGCGGGGACCTCCTTCTCAAAAAACGGGTGCAAAAAAAAGGCGGCCTCGAAGCCGCCTTTTTGGACACTGTGAACATGTGTGAAGCGAAGAGCATACTTCCGAACAAAATAATTAATCAAGCGTGACGGATTAAATGATAGACTCGCTTCCCCACCCGGGAAAGTTGGCGCCTTTCCCCACGTAAGCCCCGCTGCGGGCCCATCAAGACAATTTCAAAAATGAAGCAAAAAGTCTCCCTACGCACGCTCGCCCTATCTTCCGTATTAATTCTTATTACCGGGTGCTCGAAGCCCGAAACCCCGCAAGCCGCCGACGCCCCGGCCGAGATCGGCGTCATCGTCGCCCGGGCTACGCCCACCAGCGTCGCCACCGAACTGCCGGGCCGCCTGGAGCCCTACCGCGAAGCGGAAGTGCGCGCGCGCGTGGCCGGCATCGTGACCGCCCGCCTGTACGAGGAAGGCCAGGACGTGGCGCGCGGCGCCGCGCTGTTCCAGATCGATCCCGCGCCGCTGCAGGCCGCCTACGACTCCGAAGCGGCGAACCTGGCGCGCGCCCAGGCCAACCTGTCCGCCGCCGCCGACAAGCTGCGGCGCTACGCCGACCTGGTGTCGGACCGCGCCATCAGCGAACGCGACCACGCCGAAAGCGTGGCCCAGGAACGCCAGGCCCGCGCCGAAGTCGCCCTGGCCCGCGCCAACCTGCAAAGCGCCAGGCTCAAGCTGGACTATGCGCGCGTCACCTCGCCCATCGACGGCCGCGCGCGGCGCGCGCTGGTGACCGAGGGCGCGCTGGTGGGCGAAGGCCAGGCCACGCCGCTGACGGTGGTGCAGCAGATCGACCCCATCTACGTGAACTTCGCGCAGCCGGCCGCCGAGGTGATGCAGCTGCAGAAGCAGATCCGCGCGGGCGCGCTGGAGGGCGTGGCGCCGGAACAGGTGCGGGTGCGGCTGCTGCTGCCCGACGGCACCGAGTACGGCCGCGGCGGCGCGCTGTCCTTCGCCGACCTGGCGGTGGACCCGGGCACGGACAACGTCACGATGCGGGCCTTGTTCGAAAACCCGAACCGCGAACTGCTGCCCGGCATGTACGTGCGGGTGCGGCTGGAACAGGCGATCAACCGCGACACCTACCTGGTGCCGCGCAATGCCCTGCTGCGCAGCGCCGACGGCGCGCACGTGCTGGCCGCCGGGCCGGACGGGGAACTGCAGAAAATCGCCGTCACCGCGCAACGGCTGCAAGGCCCGAACTGGGTCGTCACGCAGGGACTGGCGGGCGGCGAGCGCATCGTCGTCGAGAACGCCGCGCAGCTGGCGGCGGGACAGAAAATCAAGCCGGTGGAACGGGCAGCCGCGCCCGCATCCGGCCACCAAGGATAAACCGCAATGGCGCGTTTTTTCATCGATCGCCCCGTCTTCGCCTGGGTGATCTCGCTGCTCATCGTGCTGGTCGGCATCCTGTCGATCCGCGCGCTGCCGGTGGCGCAATATCCCGACATCGCACCGCCGGTGGTCAACGTCGGCGCAAGCTATCCCGGCGCTTCGGCCAAGGTGGTCGAAGAGGCCGTCACCGCCATCATCGAACGCGAGATGAACGGCGCCCCGGGGCTGATGTACACCTCGTCCAGCAGCGACTCGACGGGCTGGGCCAGCATCAACCTGACCTTCAAGCAGGGCACCAATCCGGACCTGGCGGCCGTGGAAGTGCAGAACCGCCTGAAGGCGGTGGAGCCGCGCCTGCCCGAATCCGTGCGCCGCGACGGCGTGCGCGTGGAGAAGGCGGCCGACAACATCCAGCTGGTGGTGTCGCTGAAGTCGGACGGCAGCCTGGACGACATGCAGCTTGGCGAGCTGGCCGCTTCCAACGTGCTGCAGGCGCTGCGCCGCGTGGAAGGCGTGGGCAAGGTGCAGGCCTTCGGCGCGGAGGCCGCCATGCGCATCTGGCCGGACCCGGCCAAGCTGACGGCCATGTCCCTGACGCCGGGCGACATCGTCTCGGCCCTGCGCAGCCACAACGCGCGCGTCACCATCGGCGAGCTGGGCAACCAGGCCGTGCCCAAGGACGCGCCGCTGAACGCCAGCATCGTCGCCGGCGAATCCCTGCGCACGCCCGAGCAGTTCGGCAACATTCCGCTGCGCGCGCAGCCGGACGGCGCCACCCTGCGCCTGAAGGACGTGGCCCGGGTGGAGCTGGGCGGCACCGACTATATGTACCTGTCGCGCGTGAACGGCATGACGGGCACCGGCCTGGGCATCAAGCTGGCCCCGGGCTCGAACGCCGTGGACACCACCCGGCGCATCCGCGCGACCATGGAGGAGCTGGCCCAGTACTTCCCGCCGGGCGTGACCTGGGACATTCCCTACGAGACCTCCACCTTCGTCGAGATCTCCATCAGCAAGGTGCTGATGACCCTGCTGGAAGCCGTGGCGCTGGTGTTCTGCGTGATGTACCTGTTCATGCAGAACCTGCGCGCCACGCTGATCCCGACGCTGGTCGTGCCGGTGGCGCTGCTGGGCACCCTGGGCGTGATGCTGGGGCTGGGCTATTCCATCAACGTGCTGACGATGTTCGGCATGGTGCTGGCCATCGGCATCCTGGTGGACGACGCCATTGTGGTGGTGGAAAACGTCGAGCGCATCATGGCCGAAGAGGGACTGCCGCCGCGCGCGGCCACGGTGAAGGCCATGGGCCAGATCAGCGGCGCCATCGTGGGCATCACGGTGGTGCTGGTGTCGGTGTTCGTGCCCATGGCGTTCTTCGACGGCGCGGTGGGCAATATCTACCGCCAGTTCGCCGTGACGCTGGCCGTCTCGATCGCCTTCTCGGCGTTCCTGGCCCTGTCGCTGACGCCGGCGCTGTGCGCCAGCCTGCTCAAGCCCATCGCCGCCGGCCATCACGACAAGCGCGGCTTCTTCGGCTGGTTCAACCGGGCCTTCGCGCGCCTGACCGCGCGCTACACGGCGCGGGTGTCCGGCGTGCTGGCGCGCCCCGTGCGCTTCGGCCTGGCCTACCTGGCGGTGATCGCCGCGGCGGCGCTGCTGTTCGCGCGGCTGCCCTCCTCCTTCCTGCCGGACGAGGACCAGGGCAGCTTCATGGCCATGGTCATCCTGCCGCAGGGGTCGCCGCAGGCCGAAACCATGGCGATGGTGAAAGAGGTCGAGCGCTACATGATGGAGAACGAACCCGTCGAGTACGTGTATTCGGTCAACGGTTTCAGCAACTACGGCAGCGGGCCCAACTCGGCCATGTTCTTCGTCACGCTGAAGGACTGGAAGGAGCGCGGCGCCGCCGACCTGCACGTGAACGCCGTGGTGGACCGCATCAACGACGCCTTCGCCGACCGCAAGAACGTCATGGTGCACGCGCTGAACGCCCCGCCGCTGCCGGACCTGGGCTCCACGTCGGGATTCGACTTCCGTCTGCAGGACCGCGGCGGCCTGGGCTACGAGGCGCTGACCCGGGCCCGCCGGCAGTTGCTGGCGGCCGCGTCCGAGCATCCCGCGCTCGCGGAGGTCGTCTTCGCCGGCCAGGAAGAGGCGCCGCAGCTGGAGCTGCGCATCGACCGCGACAAGGCCCAGGCCATGGGCGTACCGATGGACGAGATCAACACCGCGCTGGCGGTGATGTACGGGTCGGACTACATCGGCGACTTCATGCTCAACGGCCAGGTGCGGCGCGTGACCGTGCAGGCCGACGGCAGGAGCCGCGTCGACATGGACGACGTGTCGCGCCTGCACGTGCGCAACGTGCAGGGCCAGATGGTGCCCCTGTCGGCCTTCGCCACGCTGAAATGGTCGATGGGACCGCCGCAGCTAGAGCGCTACAACGGCTTTCCTTCCTTCACCATCAACGGCGCGGCCGCGCCCGGGCACAGCAGCGGCGAGGCCATGCGCGCCATGGAGGCGCTGGCGGCCGAGCTGCCGCGCGGCATCGGCTTCGACTGGTCGGGACAGTCGTATGAAGAAAGGCTGTCCGGCAACCAGGCGCCCATGCTGTTCGCACTGTCTGTGCTGGTCGTGTTCCTGGCGCTGGCCGCGCTGTACGAAAGCTGGTCCATCCCGCTGGCGGTGATCCTGGTGGTGCCGCTGGGCGTGATCGGCGCGCTGCTGGGCGTGACGCTGCGCGGCATGCCCAACGACATCTACTTCAAGGTCGGCCTCATCGCCACGATCGGGCTGTCGGCCAAGAACGCGATCCTGATCGTCGAAGTGGCCAAGGACCTGGTGCGCGACGGCCAGGGCATCGTGTCCGCCACCCTGGAGGCGGCGCGGCTGCGCCTGCGGCCCATCGTGATGACCTCGCTGGCCTTCGGCGTGGGCGTGCTGCCGCTGGCGCTGGCCACCGGCGCGGCGTCGGGCGCCCAGGCCGCCATCGGCACGGGCGTGCTGGGCGGCATCGTCACCGCCACGGTGCTGGCCATCTTCCTGGTGCCGCTTTTCTTTCTCATCGTGGGCCGCGCGCTCGGCATGCGCGTGCGCCCCGCGCGTCCGCAAGGCCGCGAACCGCTGGAGACCTCGCCATGAAGGCTATGGCAACACCCCTGCTTGCGCTGGCCCTGGCCGGCTGCTCGCTGGCCCCTGTGTATGAACGTCCGGCCGCGCCGGTCCCCGACGCCTACGGCGCGCCCGCCGCCGACGGACAGGCCGCCATGCCGCAGGACTGGCGCGCCTATTTCAACGACCCGGCGCTGCAGGCCTGGATCGACGCCGCTTTGCGCAACAACCGCAACCTGCGGGTGGCGGCGCTGCGCATCCAGGAAGCCCGCGCGCTGTACGGCGTGCAGCAGGCCGACCGCCTGCCCGCCATCGACGGCGCGGCCGAGTTCAGCCGCGGACGCGCCGTCGAACCGGGCCAGCCGCGCATGCCGGTGGCGGACCGCTATCGCGCCGCCGTCGGCATCGCCGCGTTCGAGCTGGATTTCTTCGGCCGCGTGAAAAGCCTGAGCGACGCCGCGCTGTCGCGCTACCTGGCCAGCGAGGAAGCGCACCGCGCCGCCACGCTGTCGCTGGTGTCGGAAACGGCCACGGCCTACTTCAACCAGCGTTCGCTGGCCGAGCAGCTGCGCCTGACCGACAGCACGCTGGCGCTGCGCGAGGCGACGCTCCGGCTCACCCAGCGCCGCTACGACGCCGGGCTGGAAACCGCGGTGGGCCTGCGCACCGCCCAGATGCTGGTGGAATCCTCGCGCGCCACGCATGCCGAGCTGAGCCGGGAATACCGCCAGGCCGTGCACACCCTGGGCCTGCTGGCGGGCGACTTCACCCTGCCGCCGGACACCGACGCCGTCACGCTGGAAAGCCAGAGCCTGACGCCGCTGGCCGCCGGCCTGCCCTCGGCCCTGTTGGCCCGGCGCCCGGACCTGCGCCAGGCCGAGGACATGCTGCGGGCCGCCAATGCGGACATCGGCGCGGCGCGCGCGGCGTTCTTTCCGTCCGTGCAGCTGACGACCGACATCGGCACCACGGCCGGCAGCTTCTCGGACCTGTTCGGCGCGGGCACGGGCGCCTGGACCTTCGCGCCCAGGCTGACGCTGCCCATTTTCAACGCCGGACGCAACAGCGCCAACCTGTCGCTGGCCGAGGCGCGCAAGGACATCGCGGTGGCGCAGTACGAAGGCAGCATCCAGCAGGCCTTTCGCGAAGTGGCCGACGCGCTTTCCGCGCGCGACACGCTGCGCGCCCAGATCGACGCGCAGCGCAAGGTCCGCGACGCCGACCGCGACCGCCAGCGCCTGACCGAAAGGCGCTACGAGCGCGGCGTGGCCAGTTATCTGGAAATGCTGGAGGCGCAGCGCAGCCTGTTCGAGTCCGAGCAGGAATTCATCCGGCTGCAGCAGCGCCGGCTGGTCAATGCGGTAGCGCTCTACAAGGCGCTGGGCGGCTGGGAGCCGCCCGGCTCATAAGGGCTTATCCGGCCTTGTCGATGCGGTAGGCGCAGCGGCGCGCGCCCGTGAGGATGTGCTCCTCGCGCCTGACCCGGAACTCGTCTCCGAGCACCTTGTGGAAGAGTTCCAGTTCGCTGCGGCAAAAGCCCATGCAGGTTTTCGCCGCGGAACAGATCGGGCAATGGTTCTCGATGAAGAGGAAGTCCGGGCCGTCCTTGCGCAGCTCGGCCATATAGCCTTCGGCGCAGCGGACTTCCACCAGCCGCTCCAGCCGCTCCTTCAAGCTGCGCGCGCCCTGCATGGCCTGGCGATAGCCGTTGAGCATGGCCGCTTCGCGCGCCGCGATCAGCTTTTCGACGCCCTCTTCGCCGAACACCTGGCGGATGGCGCCGATCATCTGCACCGTCATTTCGGCGTGCGTGTCCGGAAAGCGGCCGTGCCCGGCATCGGTCAGGAACCAGATCTGCGTGGGCCGTCCGCGGCCGGCGCTATGGCTTTCGCAATCCACCAGTCCTTCCGCGTGCAGGCGCGCCATCTGCTGGCGCACCGCCTCGGCCGTCACGTCCAGGGCCTTGGCGATGACGGTCACGGATTGCGGGCCGCGCGTCTTCAAGGTCATGAGCACGCGGTCCGCGGGTTGGTGCTCCCAGACGACGGGGCGGGACGGGCTGTCAGACATGAATGTGGATTCTCCGGATGTTTGCCTGGGATGTTCGGCTATGGTGCCACGAACCGCGGCCGCCGGTCAGCCGGCGTCCGGCGCCTCCCATCCGCCGCCTAGCGCCTTGTACAGCGCGATCAGCCGGGTATAGGACTCGGTTTCGGCCACGGCCACGGCGTCCTGGGCGCGCAAAAGCGTACGCTGCGCGTCCAGCACCGTCAAATACGGCGCGCTGCCTTCGCGATAGCGCAGTTGCGCCAGCTCCGCCGCCCGGCCGCTGTGCGCGGCCGCCTGCACCAGGCTGCCCAGGCGCTGCTGGGTCTGGCCGTATTCGGTCAGCGCCGATTCCAGTTCCTCGACCGCGCGCAGCACGGTCTGCTCGTAGCCGGCGGTGGCGCCGTCGGCCCGCGCCACCGCGCCGCGCTTGCGCGCCAGCGCCGTGGGCAGGTGGAACGCGGGCCAGTCGGCGCCGGCGGCCACGCTGAACGCGCGGCTGGACGACGAGCCGAAGTCCGCCCCGCGCAGGGCGATGAATCCGAGGAAGCCGCCCAGGTCGATGCGCGGATACAGCTCCGCGGTGGCCACGCCCACGTCCGCGTTGGCGGCCGCCATGCCGCGCTCGGCCGCCAGCACGTCGGGACGGCGCGACAGCAAGGCGCTCACGTCGCCGATCGGCAGGCGCACGTTGAGCGGAGCCAGGGGCTTGCCCGCCTCCAGCTCGCCCAGCTCCGCCGGGCGCAGCGCCGCCAGCACCGCGATCCGGTACAACGCCAGCCGGCGCGCCGCGATCTGCACCGGCACGCTGGCCTGCACGGTTTCCAGTTCGGCCCGCGCGCTGGCCAGGTCGCCCTCGTCGCCGCGCCCGGCCGTCACCATCGCCTGGATCACGCGCAGGCTGTCGCGCTGGCTCGCCAGATTGGCGCGCGCCACCGCCAGCCGCTGTTCCGCGCCGCGCAGCTCGAAGTAATTGCGCGCCACCTCGGCGGCCACGACGATGCGGGTCTGGGCCAGGTCGGCGGCCTGCTGCTCGCTGCGCGCCGCCGCGCCCTCGGCCGCCCGGCGCAGGCGTCCGAAAAGGTCCAGCTCCCAGGTGGCGTCGAAGCCGGCCCGGTAGCTTTCGGCCAGATTGCGCCGTCCGGCAGGCCCGGGGTTGGCCTGCGACAGACTGCGTTCGTAGCCCCCGCCCAGAGTCACGGCAGGCAGCCGGTCCAGTTCGCGCTCGTCCAGCACCGCGCGCGATTCGGCCAGCCGCGCCTGCGCCTGGCGGATGTCCAGGTTACGCTCCAGCGCCAGCGCGATCAGCCGGTCCAGCTGCGGGTCCTGCAACTGCTTCCACCAGTCGCGCTGCACCCGATCGGTGGAGAACAGGGCCTGCTCGGGGCTGGCCAGGGTGACGGGATCGGGCCTGGGCGCCCGGTAGTCGGGCCCCACGGCGCAGCCCGCGGCGGCCAGCGCCGCCAGCAGCGCCACGGCGCCGCGGCGCAGCCGTGTGCGGAAGGGAAAATCCGGGGTCGAGTGTTTCATGATGATTCCTTCGTTCAGGCCGCCGCGTCCTCGGCCTGCGCCAGCGCCAGTTCCCGGGCGCGCGGCGTATCGCTCGCCGCCCGGTGGTCGCGGGCGAACACGGTGTAGACGGTGGGCAGCACGAACAGCGTGAAGAGCGTGCCCACCAGCAGGCCCACCACGATGACCAGGCCCAGGCTGTAGCGGCTGTGCGCGCCCGCGCCGGTGGCGAACAGCAGCGGGATCAGCCCCATCACCATGGCGGCGGTCGTCATCAGGATCGGGCGCAGGCGGATGCGCGCGGCCTGCTCCATGGCGGCGCGCCGGTCCAGCCCGTGGCTGACCTGTATCTCGTTGGCGAACTCCACCATCAGGATGCCGTGCTTGCTGATCAGGCCGATCAGCGTCACCAGCCCGATCTGGGTATAGATGTTCACCGTGGCCATGCCCAGCGCCAGCGGAATCAGCGCGCCGCAGATGGACATGGGCACGCTCACCAGGATGATGAAGGGGTCGCGCAGGCTTTCGTATTGCGCCGCCAGCACCAGGTAGATCACGATGATGGCGAAGATGAAGGTGATCATCAGCGCCGCGCCTTCCTGGCTGAACTGGCGCGCGTCGGACTGCCAGTCGTAGCTGAAGCCGGCCGGCAGCGCCTGCGCCTGGCGGGTCAGGAACTGCACCGCGTCGCCCATGGTCACGCCCGGCATGGGGATGGCCTGGAAGGTGGCGGCGTTGAGCTGGTTGAACTGGGTCAGCTTGTTGGGCTCGACGCCCATGGACACGCTCACGAGGTTCGACAGGGGCACCTGCGCGCCGCTGGCGCTCTTGACGTAGTAGCGGGCCAGCGATTCGGGCGAAATACGCTGGGCTCGCAGGCTCTGCGGAATCACGTCATACGATCGCCCGTCCATGCCGAAGCGGTTGACGTAGTTCTCGCCCACCAGCACGGCCAGGGTATCGCCGATGGCTTTCATGGTGACGCCCAGGCTGTTGGCCTTGGCCCGGTCCACCTTCAGGCGCACGACGGGGTTGTTGTAGTCCAGGTCGCTGTCTACCACCATGAAGAGGCCGCTTTCCCGCGCCGCCTGCTTGAGCGCTTCCATGGCCTCGTAGACCACCGGGTAGTCGGCGGCGCTCATCAGCACCATCTGCACCGGCAGCCCGCCGGTCGATCCCGGCAGCGATGGCAGCTGGAAAGCGAAAATATTGCTGCCTTCGACCTGGTTGGCCATGGATTGCATGTCGGCCTGAATCTCGTCGGCCGAGCGCCTGCGCTGCTCCCACGGTACGAAATCCACGCCGCCGATGCTGTTGGACACACCGTCGGAGCCGTTGATGAGCCAGCGCCCGTTCTGTTCGGGCAGGGTCTTCATCACGTCGTCCCACTTCTTGCCGAACTTCTCCACGTAGTCGATGTTGGCGTGCTGCGGCGACTTGATCGCGGTGAGCACGGTGGACTGGTCTTCCACCGGCGCCAGCTCGCGCTGGGCCGCGTTGTACAGGAACGGCAGGCTGATCAGCACCGCCACCGCGACCAGCCCGGTGACCCAGCGGTGATGCAGCGACACGTCCAGCAGCCGGCCGTAGGCCGCGCCCAGCCAGCCGAAGAAATGCTCGGCGCGGCGCGCCATCCAGTTTTCCGAGACGCGGCTGTCCAGCAGGAACGAACTCATCACCGGCGACAGCGTCAGCGCGATGACGCCGGAGACCACCACCGCCCCGGCCAGCGTGAAGGCGAACTCCTTGAAGAGCGAGCCGGTCAGCCCGCCCATCAGGCCGATGGGCGCGTACACCGCGGCCAGCGTGATCGTCATGGCGATCACCGGCCCGGCCACCTCGCGCGCGCCGATCAGCGCGGCGCGCACCGGCGACTTGCCCTCCTCGATGTGGCGGTGCACGTTTTCCACCACCACGATGGCGTCGTCCACCACCAGGCCGATGGCCAGCACCATCGCCAGCAGGGTCAGCAGGTTCACGCTGAAGCCGAACAGGGCCATGATGGCCGCTCCGCCCAGCATGGAAAGCGGGATCGTCACCACCGGGATCAGCACCGCCCGCAAGGAGCCCAGGCACAGGAAGATCACGGCCACCACGATGACCACGGCCTCCAGCAGCGTGCGCACCACGCCGTCGATCGAGGCGCTGATGAAGCGCGCCAGCTCGAACGGCACCTGCACGCTGGTTCCCGGCGGCAGGTTCTGCTTGATGCCGGGCAGCAGTTCGTTCAGGCGCTTGACGATGACCAGCGGATTGCCCACCGGCGTGGCGTTCAGCCCGAAGTACACGGCCGGCTCGCCGTCCATCAGGCCGCTGGAATCCGAGGACGCCGCCCCCAGCTCGACCGTGGCCACGTCGCCCAGCCGCACGATGGCGTCGCCGTCGTGCTTGACGACCATGTCGCGAAACTCGGCCACGTTGACCAGGTCGGTGTTGACCTGGATGTTGGACACCACGTACAGGCCCTTGGCCTGGCCCGGCGCGGCCTGCACGTTGTTCTGGCGCAGCGCGTCGGCCAGCTCGCCGGCGGAGATGCCGCGCGCGGCCATGCGGAACGGGTCCAGCCACACGCGCATGGCCAGCTTCTGGCCGCCGTACAGCTCCACGCTGGCCACGCCGTCGATCGAGGAAAGCTGCGGCTGCACCACGCGCGACAGATAGTCGGTCAGCGCGGCCAGCGACAGGGTCGAACTGGAGAAGCCCACATAGGCCACGGCGGTCGCCTCGCCCGAGGATTTCACCAGCACCGGGTCGTAGGCGTCCTGCGGCAGCCGGTACTTGACCTCGTTGACCTTGGCCATCACTTCGGTCATGGCCTTGTTCGAATCGGCGTTGAGCTTCATGCGCACCGTGATGACGCTGCGCCCCTGGGTCGACGACGAGGACAGGTAGTCGATGCCCTCGACGGTGGCCACCGACTGCGCGATGGGCTGGGTCACGAAGCCCTGCATCAGGTCGGGCGAGGCGCCCGGATACTGCGTCGTGATGGTGATGGTGGTGCTTTCGGTCAGCGGATACTGCCGCACCGGCAGCCCGCTCAGGGCCTTGATGCCCAGCAGCAGGATGAGGGTGCTGACCACCAGGGCCAGCACCGGCCGGCGCACGAAGAGATCGGTGAATTTCATGTCGGTCTCCGCGCCGTCACCGAGCCTGCGCCACGGCCCGCGGCGCGCCGTCCAGCGCCACGGTGTCGTCGGGGCTGACGGCCACCGCCGCGCCGTTGTGCAGCCGCAATTGGCCCGAGGTCACCACCCGGTCGCCGGGCCGCAGACCCTCGGTCACGACCACCCGGCCGCGCACGCGCTCGGCGGTCCTGACATAGGCCTGCCTGACGGTCGGCGGGGCCGACTCCTGCCCGGCCTCGGGCGGGGTCAGCACATAGACCGAATCGCCGTAGGCGCTGTAGCTGATGGCGGTTTCCGGCACGGTGATCACGCCGGGACGGGCGGGCAGGCCGACCTCGCCATGCGCGAACATCCCGGCCGCCAGCGCGCCGTCGGGGTTGGGCAGCGTCGCCTGGATGCGCACGGTGCGCGAACCCGGGTCCACCTGCGGCTCGACAGTGGTGACCTTGCCGGTGAACTCGCGCCCGGCATGGGCGTCGACCGTCAGCGTCACCGGCTGGCCCACCTGCAACGCCCCCAGCGCCTGTTCGGGCAGCGTGATGTTGGCGTACATGACGGACGCGTCGGTCAGCGACACCAGCGGATCGCCGGCCCGCAGGAACTGCCCCAGGTGCACCCGGCGCACGCCGAGCACGCCGTCGAACGGCGCCTTGATGTGCTTTTGCTCGATCAGCGCCTGCACCCGCCTGATATCGGCGGCCGTCTGGTCGTAGTCGGCCTGGGCCTGGTCCAGCTGCTCGCGCGTGGCCGCCTGCTGCGGCAGCAGGCGGCGGGTGCGTTCCAGCTGCGCCCGCGCATTGCGCGCCTGGGCCTGCAGCCGCGCCAGTTCGCCCTGCTCGGGCGCGTCGTTGAGCTGCGCCAGCAGCTGGCCGGCCCGCACCCGCTCGCCCGGCGAGAACAGGATGCGGGCCAGGCGGCCGTCGACCTCGGCGGCCACCTGCACCTGGCGCGTGGCCTCCAGCGACCCGATGCCGCCCAGCGTCACCGGGAAATCCGCCTGCTGCGCCGCCGCCACCGCCACCTTGACCGGCGCCATGCTCCAGCCGCCGTTCTGCTTCGCGCCGCCATACTTCCAGTACAGCCCCGCGCCGGCCAGCGCCACCGCCAGCACCACGGCGCCCGCCTTCCACGTTCCAGAATTCGATCTCATGCCCGTCTCGTTATTTATCAAAGACACGGCTTTGAATAATCCTTGAAATCGTAGATTTCGTCAAAGAAGAAAACGCAAAACCCTACATAGCGTCGGCCTATTGCCGATGAACGGGGATGGCCCGGCGAAAAAAAACCGCCGGAAAAATCCGGCGGCGATGGATGGTGCGGCGGCGCGCGCTAGCGGACCATGTGCAGATAATGGCGGTGCCGTTCGTACTGGTCGAGGATGTCGCCGATCACGGCATCCCGGCTCCAGCCCATGATGTCGTAGTCCTGCCCGCCTTCGCGCAGGTGGACTTCGGCGCGGAAGTACTTGCGTTCGTCTTCGTCGGCCGCCTCTTCCGGCGTCAGGCTGGGCCGCACGAAGGCCTCGGGGCGCACCGCGTACCAGAAGTCCAGGTAATCGCCATGCGAGACCTCCAGCGTGACGGCGCCTTCGTTCTCGTCGTCGCGCACGGCCACGGCGTAGCCCTGGCGGCGCAGTTCGTCGGCCACGTCTTCCAGCGCCGGGCGCACCACGTCGGCGATGAAGCGCAGCACGTGGGCGCGGCGCGGCATCATGACCATGTTGCGCAGGCGCCGCTCCCAGGACTGGCCGCCGCGGGCCGGACGCGACAGGGTCAGCGACTGGTAGCGGATGCCGCGCTTGGTGGCGTCCAGCTTGAGCGCCTTGAACAGCCCCCACAGGGACAGCAGCAGGATGATGGAGAACGGCAGCGCGCTGGCGATGGTGGCCGTCTGCAGCGCGGTCAGCCCGTCGGCCAGCAGCAGCGCGATGGCCACCGCGCCCATCAGCAGCGACCAGAAAATCCGCTGCCACACGGGCGTGCGGTCCGAACCGCCGGAAGCCAGCAGGTCCACCACCAGCGCGCCGGAGTCGGCCGACGTCACGAAGAACACGGCCACCATCGCGATGGCGATGACCGACAGCACGCTGCTCCAGGGCAGCTGGTCGAGGAACGCGAACAGCGCCAGCGACGAATCGGCCTGCACGACCTCGGCGAAGCCCTGCACCTTGTCGACCAGGATCATGTGGATGGCGGTATCGCCGAACACCGTCATCCAGAACAGGGTGAAGCCGGCCGGCACCAGCAGCACGCCGGTCACGAATTCGCGGATGGTGCGTCCGCGCGAGATACGCGCGATGAACAGGCCCACGAAGGGCGACCAGGCGATCCACCAGCCCCAGTAGAACAGGGTCCAGCCGCCGATCCAGTCGGTGGGTTCGTAGGCGTACAGGTTGAAGGTCTTGTTGACGATGTCGGACAGGTAGGCGCCGGTGTTCTGCACGAAGGTCTGCAGCAGGAACACGGTGGGACCGGCGACCAGCACGAACAGCAGCAACACCGCCGCCAGCGCCAGGTTGGTTTCGGACAGGATGCGGATGCCCTTGTCCAGGCCGCTGGCCACCGACAGGGTCGCCAGGCCACAGGTGATGATGATGAGGACGATCTGGGTGGGCACGCCCACCGAGATGCCGAACAGCTGGTTCAGGCCGCTGTTGATCTGCGCCACGCCCAGGCCCAGCGAGGTCGCCACGCCCAGCACCGTGCCGATGATGGCGAAGATGTCGACGGCATGGCCGATCGGCCCGTGGATGCGGTTGCCGATCAGCGGATAGAGCGCCGAGCGCAGGGTCAGCGGCAGCCCGTGGCGATAGCTGAAGAACGCCAGGATCAGCGCCACCACCGCGTACACGGCCCAGGCGTGCAGGCCCCAGTGGAAGAAGGTGATGTTCATGGCTTCGCGCGCGGCCGCGACCGTGCCGCCCTCGCCCACCGGCGGCGACATGAAATGCATGACCGGCTCGGCCACGCCGAAGAACATCAGGCCGATGCCCATGCCCGCCGAGAACAGCATGGCGAACCAGGTGAAGTTGCGGTAGTCGGGCTCGCTGTGGTCGGGGCCCAGCTTGATGTCGCCGTAGCGGCTGACCGCCAGGAACACCACGGCCAGCAGAATGATGGCCACCACCAGTATGTAGAACCAGCTTGCGTTGCCCAGTATCCAGCTTTGCACGGACCCGAACAGGCTTTGCGCGGCCTTGGGCGCGAGTATCGCGAAGCCCACAAGCAGCAGCGTGAACAGGGCCGCGGGAAAGAACACGGGTCGGTTTATGGTGGATGGCCGGGTTTCTGAAGTCATGCAGCAGATCCTTGCGGCGAGGGTGGGAAAATCCGGCGCGCGCCCCCCTCAGTCCGGCTGCGCGCCGCAAGTATTACTATCACGGCCAAGCGCCGTCTGCCAAACTCGATCCCAATGCAGGCGGCCAGCCGGAGAGCCCTCATGATCGACCATCTGGACCACCTGGTCCTGACCTGCACCGACCCGGAAGCCACAGTGGATTTCTACACCCGTATCCTGGGCATGCGCCTGGAAACTTTCGGGGAAGGCCGGCAGGCGTTGCGTTTCGGCAACCAGAAGATCAACCTGCACGTGCGCGGCCGCGAGTTCGAACCCAAGGCCCATCTGCCGGTGCCGGGCGCGCTGGACCTGTGCTTCATCGCCGATCGCCCGCTGGATGAAGTCATCGAGCGGCTGCGCCAGGCCGGCGCCGCCATCATCGAAGGCCCGGTGCCGCGCACCGGGGCCACCGGCAAGATCCGCTCGGTGTACCTGCGCGACCCCGACCTGAACCTGATCGAGATTTCCGAGCTGCTGCCCTAGGGCTGTTCCGCCTGCGGCGGGCCGGATTCGCCGAACACCACGCGGCGGAAGAATCCGGCCAGCACGGCCTCGGTCATCTCCGGGGTGACGGCCTGCGGATCGAAGGCATAGCTGAACTGCATGCCGTCCGACAGGGCCAGCAGGCCCAGCGCCAGCTGTTCGGCCGGCAGCGGCAAAGGCGTGCCGACGCGGGCCGAAAACTGGCGGATGTATTCGGTGGTGGCCTCGCGCAGCTCGCGCATACAGGTCGCGAAACCGACGCGGAACTCCGGGTCGCGGGCGGCCTGCAGCTTGGCTTCCATCCACAGCAGGAAGCAATCGTTCTCGCGGTAGTGCGTGGAGTAATACTCCAGCACCCGCGCCTCCATCTGCGCACGCGACTCGCCGTCCTCGAAGATGGCGCGCATGTCGGCCATCACGCTTTCGTGGTCGCGCTTGAGCAGCTGCAGGAAGAGCTCGGACTTGCTGGAGAAATTGGAATAGAACGCCCCGCGCGTGTACCCCGCCTGCTCGGCGATGTCCTCGACGCTGGCGGCCACGAACCCCTTGGCAAGAAAAATCGATTGCGCAGCGTCGAGCAGACGCTGCCGCGTCTGGTCACGGCTTTGCTCTCGCGTAAGACGGACTTTTGACATGGCGGCAAGTTTAGCATCGGACGCAGTTTCGGATTCACCATTGAATCCAGATACATTGATGTATTAGAATCCAGGCCGTATCGGCCGGTAGCGGCCGCCTGTTTCTCCGCGCCGCGAGGTGTTCCGTGAATTGCCCTGGCCCAGGCCTGCGCCGTGCCGCCCCCGGCGCGGCGTCCTCTTCCCCGAGTACCCATTTGCTGCAGCTGCCCGCCGCCGCGCTGCTGGCGCTTGCGCTTGCCGGCTGCGGACGCGAGCCGGCGCCCGCGCCGGCGCCGCGCCCGGTCGTCGCCATGCCGGCCCAGGCCGACGAACGCCTGCCGGCCTGGACCCTGCCCGGCGAAGTCCAGGCGCGGTACAGCACGCCGCTGTCGTTTCGCGTGGGCGGCAAGATCGTCGAACGCGCGGTCAGGCTGGGCGACGCGGTCGAACCCGGCCAGGTCGTGGCCAGGCTCGATCCCGCCGACGCCAGCAAGAACGCGGCCAGCGCCCGCGCCCAATTGACCGCCGCCCAGCACCAGCTGGACTATGCGCGCCGGCAGCTCGACCGCGACCGCGCCCAGGCGCGCGAAAACCTGATCGCCACGACCCAACTGGAACAGACCCGCAACGCCTACGCCGCGGCGCTGGCGCAGCGCGACCAGGCCGCGCAGCAGGCGGGGCTGGCGGCCGACCAGCTCGAATACACGACGCTGCGGGCCGACCATGCCGGCGTCATCACCGCCGAGCAGGCCGACACCGGCCAGAACGTGGCCGCCGGCCAACCGGTGTACAGCCTGGCCTGGTCCGGCGACATCGACGCCATCTGCGACGTGCCGGAAAGCGTGCTGGCGGGCCTGGAGATCGGCCAGCAGGCCAGCGTCACGCTCGGCCCCCTGCCCGGCCGCAGCTTTGCCGCCGTGCTGCGCGAAATATCGCCGGCCGCCGATCCGCGCAGCCGCACCTATCGCGCCAAGCTCACGCTGCAGGCGCCCACCCCGGACGTGCGCCTGGGCATGACGGCCAATATCCGTTTCGACAACCCGGCCGGCGACGGGCCGCCCACGTATACGCTGCCGGCCACCGCGCTGTTCCATGACGGCCCCGCGCCCGCGGTGTGGATCGTCAGGCAGGGCGAAGACACGCTGGAGCTGCGCCGCGTCGAGGTGCTGCGCTTCGACGCGCGCACCGTGACCCTGGCCGGCGGCCTGCAGGCCGGCGAACGCGTGGTGTGGCAGGGCGTGCATACCGTGTCCGCCGGCGAAAAAGTACGCCCGGTGGCGCCGCTGCATCCCGAGGACCACGCCTCATGAGCGCGCCGGGCCACGAGGAAGGCCGCTTCAACCTCTCGGCCTGGGCGCTGCGCCACCAGCCGCTGGTGATATTCATCATCACGCTGGTGACGCTGTTCGGCGTGCTGTCCTACTCCCGGCTGGCGCAATCGGAAGACCCGCCCTTCACGTTCCGGGTCATGGTGATCAAGACGATGTGGCCCGGCGCCACCGCCCGCCAGGTGCAGGAACAGGTCACCGACCGCATCGCCAGAAAACTGCAGGAAGCCGCCAACACCGACTTCCTGCGCAGCTATTCGCGGCCCGGCGAGTCGCTGATCTTCTACACCATGAAGGACTCGGCGCCGGCCAGCACCGTGGCCGACCAGTGGTACCAGATCCGCAAGAAGGTCGGGGATATTTCGGCCACGCTGCCGCCCGGCGTACAGGGCCCCTTCTTCAACGACGAATTCGGCGACGTCTACACCAACATCTACACCCTGCAGGGCGACGGCTTCACGCCCGCGCAGCTGCGCGACTACGCCGACAAGCTGCGCACGGTGCTGCTGCGCGTGCCCGGCGTGGCCAAGGTGGATTACTTCGGCGAGCAGCCCGAACACATCTACGTCGAGATCTCCAACACCCGGCTGAGCCGGCTGGGCGTGTCGCCGCAGCAGATCGCGCAGGCCATCAACAGCCAGAACGCCGTCACCGCCGCCGGCACCCTGACCACCGCCGACGACCGCGTCTTCGTGCGCCCCACCGGCCAGTACGACAGCCCGCAGGCCCTGGCCGACACGCTGATCCGCATCGACGGCAAGTCGCTGCGGCTGGGCGACATCGCCACCATCCGCCGCGGCTACGACGACCCGCCCGTGGAGCAGATGCGCCTGGGCGGACGCCTGGCGCTGGGCATCGGCATCACCATGCAGCCCGGCCAGGACGTGGTCCACCTGGGCCGCGCGCTGAGCGCCAGGTTCGGCGAACTGCAGGCGCAGCTGCCGGCGGGCCTGACCCTGAAGGAAGTCTCCAGCATGCCGCGGGCGGTGTCGCATTCGGTCGACGAATTCCTGCGCTCGGTGGCCGAAGCGGTCGCCATCGTGCTGATCGTGAGCCTGGTCTCGCTGGGGCTGCGCACCGGCATGGTGGTGGTGATCTCGATTCCGGTGGTCCTGGCCGTCACGGCGCTCTTCATGGAGATGTTCGGCATCGGCCTGCACAAGGTGTCGCTGGGCACGCTGGTGCTGGCCCTGGGCCTGCTGGTGGACGACGCCATCATCGCCGTCGAGATGATGGCGGTGAAACTGGAACAGGGCTGGAGCCGCGCGCGCGCGGCCGCGTTCGCCTACACCAGCACCGCCTTTCCCATGCTGACCGGCACGCTGGTGACGGTGGCGGGCTTTCTGCCGATCGCGCTGGCCAAGTCCAGCACCGGCGAATACACCCGCTCCATCTTCCAGGTCTCGGCCATCGCGCTGATCGTCTCGTGGTTCGCCGCCGTGGTGCTGATTCCGCTGCTGGGCTATCGCCTGCTGCCCGAGCGCAAGCGCGAAGCCCACCTGCCCGAGGACCACGAACACGACATCTACGACACCGGCTTTTACCGGCGGCTGCGGCGCTGGGTCGCTTGGTGCGTGGAGCGCCGCTACCTGGTGCTGGGCGGCACGGTCGCGGCCTTCGCGCTGGCGATGGCCGGCTTCGGGCTGGTGCCGCAGCAGTTCTTCCCCAGCTCCGACCGCAGCGAACTGCTGGTGGACCTGCGCCTGCAGGAAGGCGCCTCGTTCGACGCCACGCTGCGCCAGGTGGAACGGCTGGAACAGGCGTTGCAGGGCCGTCCCGAGATCGAGCATTCGGTCAGCTACGTCGGCGCCGGCGCGCCGCGCTTCTACCTGCCGCTGGACCAGCAGCTGGCCACGCCCAACTTCGCCCAGCTGGTCATCACCACCCATTCGGTGGAAGACCGCGAAAAGCTGGCGCAATGGCTGCAGCCCATGCTGCGCGAAAAATTCCCGGCCATCCGCAGCCGCCTGTCGCGGCTGGAGAACGGGCCGCCGGTGGGTTTCCAGGTGCAGTTCCGCGTCAGCGGCGACCAGATCGCCGACGTGCGCGCGGTGGCCGAGCAGGTGGCCGCCGAAGTCCGCGCCGACGCGCGCTCGACCAATGTGCAGTTCGATTGGGACGAACCCTCCGAGCGCTCGGTGCGCTTCGAGATCGACCAGCAGAAGGCGCGCGAACTGGGCGTGAGCTCCAGCGATATTTCCGACTTCCTCGCCATGACGCTGTCGGGCTACGCGGTGACGCAATACCGCGAACGCGACAAGCTGATCACCGTCAGCCTGCGCGCGCCGCGCGACGAACGGGTCGACCCCGCGCGCCTGGCCACGCTGGCCATGCCCACGCCCAACGGCCCGGTGCCGCTGGGCAGCCTGGGCCAGGTGCGCTACGACCTGGAATACGGCGTCATCTGGGAACGCGACCGCCAGCCCACCATCACGGTGCAGGCCGACGTGCTGGGCGACGCCCAAGGCATCGACGTCACCCGCGCCATCGACGCCCGGCTCGACAAGCTGCGCGCCGGCCTGCCGGTGGGCTACCGCATCGAAGTGGGCGGGCCGGTGGAGGAAAGCGGCAAGGGCCAGTCGTCCATCAACGCGCAGATGCCGCTGATGGCGGTGGCCGTGCTGACGCTGCTGATGGTGCAGCTGCAGAGTTTCGCGCGGGTGCTCATGGTGGTGCTGACCGCCCCGCTCGGGCTGATCGGCGTGGTCGCCGCGCTGCTGCTGTTCGGCAAGCCGTTCGGCTTCGTCGCCATGCTGGGCGTGATCGCCATGTTCGGCATCATCATGCGCAACTCGGTCATCCTGGTGGACCAGATCGAACAGGACATCGCCGCCGGCCACAAGCGCGTGGACGCCATCGTCGGCGCCACGGTGCGGCGCTTCCGGCCCATCACGCTGACGGCCGCGGCCGCCGTGCTGGCGCTGATCCCGCTGTTGCGCAGCAACTTCTTCGGCCCGATGGCCACCGCCCTCATGGGCGGCATCACCAGCGCCACGGTGCTGACGCTGTTCTTCCTGCCGGCGCTGTATGCGGCCTGGTTCCGCGTGCGCCGCGACGAGCGCGACGAACCCGCGGGCGTGCCGCCCGGCGCCAACGCCGGCGATACCGTGGAGCGCGGAGCATGACGATGCCACGAACCCCGATCCGTCCCGCCGTCCTGGCGCTGCTGCTGGCCCTGGGCGGCTGCGCCTTCGCGCCCGACGGCAAGCCGCCGGCCGTGACGCAGCCCGCGCAATACGGCGTGGCCCCCACGCCGGCCGCCGGCGCCACGGCCCAGGGCGTGGCGCAGCGCTTCGAACACGGCGCGCGGCCGGTGCCCGAATGGTGGAAGCGCTACGGCTCCGCGGCGCTGGACGCGCTGGTGCAGGAAGGCCTGGCCAACAGTCCCGACCTGGCCGCGGCCGAGCGCAACCTGGCCGGCGCGCGCGAACAGCTGCGCGGCCAGGTCAATTCGTCGCTGCTGCCGGCCGTGGACGCCGGCGCCGACGCCACGCGCCGGCGCGCGCTCACCATGCCCAACCTGCCGGAGCCCACGGCCCGCTACAACGTCTTCACCGGCCAGGTGCAGGCCCGCTACGACCTGGACCTGTTCGGCGCGGCGCGCTTCGCCAACCTGTCGCTGACGGCGCAGGTCGCACAGCAGGCGTTCCAGCTCGAATCCGCGCGGCGCGCACTGGCCGGCAATATCGTCACCGGCGCCATCTCCGCCTCGGCGCTGGCGCAGCGCGTGGCCTTGAACGAAAAGCAGGCGCTGCTGGCGCGGCGGGTGGCGCGCGATACGCAACGCCGCTACGAGCTGGGCGCGGCCTCGCAGAACGACGCGCTCGACGCCGACCAGGACGCCGCCGCGCTGGAAGCCGCGCTGCCGATGCTGCGGGCGCGCTGGCACGCCACGCGCCATGCGCTGGCCGTGCTGCTGGGCCGCAACCCCGACCAGGCGCCGCCTGACCTGGATTTCGACAGCCTGGCCGTGCCGCAGCAGGTGCCGGTGGTGGTGCCGTCCGAACTGCTGGCCTCGCGCCCGGACATTCTGCTGGCCGACGCCGTGGTGCAGGCCGCCGCGGCCGACGTGGGCGCGGCCACGGCGCAGCTCTTTCCCAGCCTGTCGCTGTCGGCCTCCATGGGCCAGGCCGGCTTCAACTGGCCCGCGGCCATGTCGGGCGCCGGCGCGATCTGGGCCGTGGGCGCCTCGCTCACGCAGCCGCTGTTCCACGGCGGCGCGCTGCTGGCCGAACGCGATGCGGCCAAGGAGCGCTACCAGGCCTCGCTGCTGCAATACCGGCAGACGGTGCTGATGGCGTTCCGGGACGTGGCCGACACGCTGTCGCGGCTGGAGGGCGGCGGCCAGGCGCTGGCTTCGGCCGAAGCCTCGCGGCAGGCGGCCGGACAGTCCTACCGCAACACGGCCAGCCGCGTGCGGCTGGGCGCGCTGCCGCCCTACACCGAATACGCGGCCGAGCAGCATTACGTCGCCGCCCGGCTGCGCGAACTCGATTACGCCGAGGCGCGCCTGACCGAAACGGCGGCGCTGTTCCAGGCCATGGGCTCGCCCGCGAGCCCCGCGCCGGTCAGCGCTTCCCCAGCAGCCGCTTCACCAGGCTGACCGCGCCCAGCACCACTGCCCCGGCCGCCATGCCGAACAAGGCGTTGAGCAGGGTCGAGACCAGCGCCGCGGCCACGCCGCCGCCCACCGCGGAAGCGGCGTGTTCGATCGCGGCCGACACCGGCGCGATGCCATGGGTCAGGATGGCGCCGCCGACCATGAACATGGCCGCCGTGCCCACCACCGACAGCGTCTTCATCAGATAGGGCGCGGCCCCGACGATGCGCCGGCCCAGCCAGGCCAGGGCCTGCGAGGACTTGCGGCTGAGGTACAGGCCCAGGTCGTCGAGCTTGACGATGCCGGCGACCAGGCCGTAGACGCCCACCGTCATGGCGATGGCGATGATGGACAGCACCAGCACCTGGCGCGTGAAGTCGGCGTCGGCCACCGCGCCCAGGCTGATGACGATGATTTCCGCCGACAGGATGAAGTCGGTGCGCACCGCGCCCTTGATCTTGTCGCGCTCGAACGCCACCATGTCGACCGCCTGGTCCTGCAGGGCCTCGGCCCGGGCCGCATGGTTGCCTTCGGGCGAATCGCCGTGCGGCAGGTATTTGTGGGCCAGCTTCTCCACGCCCTCGTAGCACAGGAACGCGCCGCCCAGCATCAGCAGCGGCGTGATCGCCCAGGGCGCGAAGGCGCTGATGAGCAGCGCCGCCGGAACCAGGATCAGCTTGTTGACGAACGAGCCCTTGGCGACCGCCCAGACCACCGACAGTTCGCGGTCCACCGGCACCCCGGTGACCTGCTGCGCGTTCAACGCCAGGTCGTCGCCCAGCACGCCGGCGGTTTTCTTGGCCGCCACCTTGGTCATGACGGAGACGTCATCCAGGATGGTGGCGATATCGTCGAACAACGCGAAGAAACTGCTTCCGGCCATCGGCAGACCCCTGTCCTCGTAAGGTTTTCCGAGTGTACAGGCGGCGCACCGCCGCGCGTATGGCCGTTTTCATTCCTTTTGTGTCCGGATCGGCATGGCCGGACGGCCCGCCGCCGCCTACTCTGTAGGTTTTCCGTCCCGGGAGATTGCCATGCTCGCCCTGCGCCCCATCTGCGAACACTGCGACGCCGCGCTGCCGCCGGCCTCCACCCAGGCCCGGATATGCAGCTTCGAATGCACGTTCTGCGCCGATTGCGCCGAAGGCCTGCTGGGCAACGTCTGCCCCAATTGCGGCGGCGGCTTCGCCCCCCGGCCGGTGCGGCCGGCCAGCGACCGCAAGGGCGGCAACTACCTGGGCCGGTATCCGGCCAGCCAGGAACGCCGGCACCGGCCGGTGGACCTGGCCGCGCATGCGGCGCTGCGCCGCAGCCTGGAAGGCGTTGCGCCCGAGGAGCGCTAGAGCGCTTCGATGCGGGGATAGAGGTCGCGGTTTTCGCGCTGCATGCGGGCGTGGACCTCGCGCAGCACGATGTTGGCGTCGCTGCGGAAACCCGCCTCGTCGCGCGCCAGGCTGGCGGCGTTGTTCCAGCGCCGCGCGAAGCCCTCGTAGTTGCGCGCGATCTGGTCCATTTCGTCCTGGAAGACCCGTCCCGCGCGCGCCAGGTCGGCATCGCCGCAGCGCGCCAGCGCCGGGTACAAGGCCCGGTCTTCGACGGCCAGGTGCAGCTTGATCGTGGCGCTGATGGCCACGATGCCGCGCGCGATCTCGGCCGCGTTGCGGGCCACGCCGGCCTGCGCCAGCCGGCGCAGCGCCGCGATGCCTTGCAGGATATCCACGTGCTGTTGTTTGAATTTGTCGATGTTCATACCGGATTTCCTTGCCGCGGCGGCGGGGCGGGCGGCCCGCCGCCTGTCGTCGTGTCAGCCTGCCGCCTGCCCGCCACAGCACGCGCCGCCGTCGCCGGAACCGTTCTCGAACAGGATGTTGTTTTCGAGGTGGATGTGCGCCATCAGGTCTTCCTTGAAGGCGCGGATGCCGAGGTACAGCGCGCGCCAGGTGTTGCACGCGGCGCGCGGCAAGGTCGCGTTGTTGGTCAGGGCCAGCAGGCGTTCCAGCGCCACGCCGTGGTCGTCGTGCTCCATGCGCATGACGCGGATCGGCATGCTGGCCATGGCGCCGTGGCCGCGGGCCAGCATCGGGAACAGCACCTGTTCCTCTTTCTGCATATGGCTTTCGAGTTCCTGCTGCATGACGCGCAGGTGGTCGGCCAGGCCGGCGGGGCAGTCGGGGCTGTCGGCGTGCACCTGCTCGACCTTCAGCGCCAGCCGCATCAGTTCGGGCAGCTGGCGGCGATGAACCTCGTGATAGCGCTGCACGATGTGGTCGATCAGGTCGGCCGGCGTGGCCAGGCCCCAATCCGTTTCGGTGGACGGGTTCCTGGCCAGTTCGGCCAGGCGCGCTTCGATCTGCGCCACGTCCAGCGAACGCTGGGCGGCGGCCTCGGCCAGGCTTTTCTTGCCGCCGCAGCAGAAGTCCAGCTCATATTCGTGAAAGACCTGGGTGGCGCCAGGAATGCTGCGGGCCAACTGCCCCAGGGATTGCTCAACCAAGCTCATCGTATTCTCCAGTGTGCGTAACGGGTAACTGGAATAGAGCGAAATCCGTGCCAGGAAAAACTTGTTATTTATCAATTGCCTGCAATTTAATGGGTGAATATCACCCTATCGATTCTGGGTAATAATCACCCTCGGCGGTAGAATTCACCCCATGCAAAACCTCCTGCTCGCCGACCTGGTCGTAGACCTGCCTCCCGCCATCCGCTTGCAGCGGCTGGTCTCCAGCCTGCGCACGCATTTCCGCTGCGGCGCGGTGGCGCTGCTGCAACTGGAAGAAGACCACCTGCGCCCGGTCGCGGTCGACGGGCTGACCCAGGACGCGCTGGGGCGCCGCTTCGCGGTGCAGCAGCACCCGCGGCTGGCCGCCATCCTGGCGCGGCGCGGGGTCACCTGTTTCCACCACGACAGCACCCTGCCCGATCCCTACGACGGCCTGATCAACGGCATGGCCGGCGAACCGCTGCCGGTGCACGACTGCATGGGCACCAGCCTGCACACCGAGGGCCGGCCCTGGGGCGTGCTGACGCTGGACGCGCTGGAGGTGGGCACCTTCGACGCCGAGGCCCAGGCCGACCTGCGCGACTACATCGTGCTGCTGGAAGCGGCGCTGCGCACCACCCGGCTGGAAGCCGAGATCCGCGCGCTGCGCGTGGCGCGCGGCGCCGAACCGGCCGACAGCGCCGCGCTCGACGGCAACGAGATCCTGGGGCAGAGCGAATCCATCGGCCGGCTGCTGCACGAGATCGAAGTGGTGGCCGATTCCGAGCTGCCCATCCTGCTGCTGGGCGAGACCGGCGTGGGCAAGGAGCTGTTCGCGCACCGCGTGCACCGCCTCTCGCGCCGCCGCGACAAGCCGCTGGTCCACGTGAACTGCGCCGCGCTGCCCGAATCGCTGGCCGAGAGCGAACTGTTCGGTCACGCCAAGGGCGCCTTCTCCGGCGCGGTCACCGACCGCCCCGGCCGCTTCGAGGCCGCCAACGGCGGCACATTGTTCCTGGACGAAGTGGGCGAACTGCCGCTGCTGGTGCAGGCCAAGCTGCTGCGCACCCTGCAGAACGGCGAAATCCAGCGCCTGGGCGACGACCGCCCGCGCCGGGTGGACGTGCGCATCGTGGCCGCCACCAACCGCAGCCTGCGCGACCTGGTGCAGGCGGGCGATTTCCGCGCCGACCTCTATCACCGACTGTCGGTCTACCCGATTCCGATCCCGCCGCTGCGCGACCGCGGCAACGACGTGCTGCTGCTGGCCGGCCGCTACCTGGAGCTGAACCGCGCGCGCCTGGGCCTGCGCAGCCTGAGGCTGTCGGCCGAGGCCGAGGAAATCATGCGCCGCTACCGCTGGCCGGGCAACGTGCGCGAGCTGGAGCACGTCATCAGCCGCGCCGCCATCAAGGCCGTCAGCCACGGCGCCAGCCGCAATGAAATCGTGACCCTGGGCGCCAAGCTGCTGGACCTGGCCGACGGCGACATGCCGTCGCCGCCGCCGGAAGACGACGCGGATTCCGACGCGCACGCCGCCGGCGTGACGCAGCCGCTGCGCGCCGCCGTCGACGCCTGCCAGCGCCAGGCGATCCGCCGCGCGCTGCAGGCGCACCAGGGCAACTGGGCCAACGCCGCGCGCGCGCTGGAGGTGGACCCGAGCAACCTGCACAAGCTGGCGCGGCGCATCGGGTTGAAGGGGTGAGGGTCTGAGGCGGCCCCTGCCGCCATCTACCCGCCCATCCCCGTGCTATCCAGAATCGCCTCGCGGAACTCCGTCATCAACGGCGACCAGGTGGTGTCGTGGCGCGAAATCAGCGCGATGTGGCGCTGCAGGGGCCGGCCCAGCGCGACCGGCAGCACCGCGATGCTGCGCTCGGCGTCCAGCGCGCTTTGCGGCGCGACCGCCAGCAGGTCCGAGCCGGCCAGGAGCGCGAGCGTGCCTTTGGAGAAATGCTCCACCTCGAGCGCGGCCGTCGGCAGGCCCAGGCCGGCTTCGGCATAGCGCGCGTCCAGCGCCTTGCGCGCGATGGAGCTGGAAGCCGGCAGTATCCAGCGCTGTCCCTGCAGATCGCGCAGCGACAATTTGCGGCGCGCGGCCAGGGGATGCTTGCGGCTGGCCGCCACGCACAACTGGTCCTCGATGATGGGCTCCTGCAGCAGCGCCGCCGGCGCGGGCGCATAGACCGGCGTCACCGCCAGGTCCAGCCGGCCGCTGGCCACCTGTTCGTTCAGGTCGTCGGACAGGCCCTGGGTCAGCTCGATGCGCAGGGCCGGACGGCGCGGCAGCAGCAGGCGCAGCGCCGGCATCACGAAGCTGTCCACCGTGGCGCCGGTCGCGCCCACGCGCAGCAGTCCGGCCGCGCCCACCCGCAACTCCATCGCGTGCCTGACCGCATCGCGATACTCGGCCCACAGCTTGCGCGCGTGCTCCAGGAACACCAGGCCCGCCGAGGTCAGGCGCAGGCCGCGCCCGCCGCGGTCCAGCAGCGCCAGGCCGGTGTCGGCCTCCAGGCGCTGCAGCGACTTGGACAGCGCCGGCTGGCTGATGTCGCAGGCCGCCGCGGCGCGGCCCAGGTTGCCGTGTTCCACGGCCGCCAGGAAGTATTCGATGTCACGCAGCGACAGGTTCATGAATATTATTTATGGGAATTCATACCTTCAGGAATATTACGCCAAGCGCCCCGACCTAGAATTTCCGTCGTAACCGACAAAAAACAGAGGGTGCAGCGCGTGGCAAACAAGCCCAACATCGTACTGATCGTGGCCGACAACCTGGGATGGGGAGAACTGGGCTGCTATGGCGGCGGCGCCCTGCGCGGCGCGCCCACGCCGCACATAGACCATCTCGCCGCCGAAGGCCTGCTGCTGCAGAACTTCAACGTGGAAAGCGACTGCGTGCCGACCCGCTCCGCGCTGATGAGCGGCCGCCATCCGATTCGCACCGGCTGCCTGCAATCGGTGCCTCCCGGGCTGCCGCAGGGGCTGGCGCGCGACGAAATCACGCTGGCGCAGCAGCTGTCGGCGCAGGGCTACGCCACCGCGCACTACGGCAAATGGCACCTGGGCGACATCCCCGGCCGCTACCCCAGCGACCGCGGCTTCGACGAGTGGTACGGCATTCCGCGCACCACCGACGAGAGCCAGTTCACGTCCTCGATCGGTTTCGATCCCGCGGTCGCCGACATCCCGCACATCATGCAGGGGCAGGCCGGCTCGCCCTCGGAAAACGTGAAGGTCTACGACCTGGACACGCGCCGCGGGATCGACGCCGAACTGGTCGAGCGCTCCATCGGCTTCATGCGCAGGCACGCGCAGGCCGCGCGCCCCTTCTTCCTGTACCTGCCGCTGGTGCACCTGCATTTCCCCACCCTGCCGCACCCGGATTTCGCCGGACGCAGCGGGGCCGGCGACTTCGCCGACTCCATGGTGGAAATGGACCACCGCGTGGGCCAGATTTCGCAGGCGGTGGACGAGCTGGGCCTGCGCGACGATACCGTCTTCATCTTCTGCAGCGACAACGGCCCCGAGTTCCGCAAGCCGTACCGCGGCACCGCCGGCCCCTGGACCGGCACCTACCATACCGCCATGGAAGGCAGCCTGCGCGTGCCCTTCATCATCCGCTGGCCCGGCAAGGTCGAGCCGGGCCGGGTCTCCAACGAGATCGTGCACGTTACCGACCTGTACACCACGCTGTCGCGCATCGGCGGCGCGCCGATTCCGCAGGACCGGCCCATCGACGGCGTGGACCAGACCGACTTCTTCACCGGCGCCAGCCCGGCCTCGGCGCGCGAGGGCTTTCTGTTCTACATCAAGAACGACCTGCGCGCGGTCAAGTGGCGCGACTGGAAACTGCATTTCTACTGGGAGCCGGAGGTCAACGAAGGCAAGGGCAAGCTGGAGTCGCCCTATCTGTTCAACCTGAAGCAGGACCCCAAGGAAGAGAGCGACATCCTCATCTTCAACACCTGGGTGCTCGGCCCCATTCTGAAAATGGTGCAGGCGTTCAACCAGTCGTGCCTCGCCCACCCGAACACGCCGCCCGGCAAGCCGGACCCCAGTTGAAGGCCCGGGCGGAACCGCCAACACAACACAAGAAAAGCATCAGGGGAATACCATGAAGTTCGTCATCCGTTGCGGCGCGCTGCTGTTCGGCGCCGCGGCCTTCGCCGCCGCCGGCGCGGCGCAGGCCGGGCTGGACTGGCCCGCCAAGCAGATCACCTGGGTCGTGGGCTTCGTGCCCGGCGGCACCGCCGACGTCCTGACCCGCATCGCCGCCCAGGAACTGGCGCGGCAAAGCGGGCTGAACGTGATCGTGGAAAACCGCCCGGGCGCGGCCGGCGCCATCGCGCTGCAGCTGGTGGCGCGCAGCAAGCCGGAAGACGGCTATCTGCTGACCGTGCCGGGGCCGCTGGTCTACCCCACGCCGCAGCCGCGGATCGGCCATGAACTGTCGCCCGTCATCCTGATGGCCGAAGGCCCCATGGTCATCGTCGGACCGGCCAAGAACGCGCGCGCCACGCTGCAGGACGTGCTGGCCGACGCCAGGCGCCGGCCCGAAGCGTGGAGCTACGGCAGCTCGGGCAACGGCACTTCGCAGAACCTGGCCGGCGAACTGCTGAACCAGTATGCCGGCACGCGCATGGTGCACGTACCCTACAAGGGCGGCGGGCAGGCGGTGTCGGACGTGGCCGGCGGCCAGATTCCGCTGGCGATACTGGGCTCGGCCCCCGTCATGCCGCAGATCAAGGCCGGCGCGCTCAAGGCCTACGCGGTCACCACGCCGTACCGCCTCAAGAGCCTGCCCGACGTACCCACGGTGGAGGAAACCGGCTTCAAGGGCTACGCCGCCACGCAATGGTTCTCGGTCGCCGCCGCCAACAGCATCCCGGCGGCGCAGCTGGAACAGGTGAACGCGGCGCTGCGTACCGCCATCGCCACCCCGGAATTCAAGGCCGCCGTCGACAACGCCGGCATGATCGCCGGCGGCGGCTCGCCGGCCGACCTGCAGAAGTTCATCGAGGCCGACGACGCCAAGTGGAAGAAGCTGCTCGACAGCGGCGCGGTCAAGCTGCAGAACTGAAGCAGGCGCCTCAGCTCATGTAGACGCCGCCGTTGATCGCGTAGTTCGCGCCGGTAACGAAAGCGGCCTCGTCCGAGGCCAGCCACGCGCACAGCCCGGCCAGGTCCTGGGCGGTGCCCAGGCGGCCGACCGGCACGCTTTCGACGATGCGGTCCAGCAGCGCCGGCGGGAAGGCCTTGACCGTGTCGTCGGCGATGAAGCCCGGCGACACCAGGTTGACGGTCACGCCGCGCGCGGCCACTTCCTGCGCCAGCGAGCGCGTGAAGCCGATGACCGCGCCCTTGGCCGTGGCGTAGTTGATCTGGCCGATCTGGCCTTTCTCGGCCGCCACCGAACCGATGTTGATGATGCGGCCCCAGCCGCGGTCGGCCATGCTGTCGACCACCTGCTTGGTGCTGTTGAACAGCGTGTCCAGATTGCTGCGCAGCACCGCCGACCAGTCGGCGCGGCTCATCTGGCGGAAACGCATGTCCAGCATGGCGCCGGCGTTGTTGACCAGCACGTCGATCTCGCCGACCTCGCGCCGCACCTTGGCGAAGGCCGCCTCGGTCGAGGCCCAGTCGGTGGCGTCGCCCTCGGAGGCGATGAAGTCGTAGCCCAGCGACTTCTGTTCCTTCAGCCAGTGGTCCTTGCGCGTGGAGCGCGGGCCGCAGCCCGCCACCACACGGTGTCCCGCAAGGTGCAGCGCCTGGCAGATCGCGGTGCCGGTGTGGCCCATTCCGCTGGTGACATAAGCAATGCGCAAAGCCATGACAAGTCCTCAGGAAGTTTGACCCACTAGCGGGAACAGGCCGAACGCCAGCGCGGCGGCCAGCATCACCAGGCAGACCATGGTGGCCCACTTCAGCGAATAGCGCTGGTGGTCGCCGAAGTCGACGCCGGCCAGGCCCACCAGCAGGTAGGTGGAAGGAACCAGGGGGCTGAGCAGGTGCACCGGCTGGCCGACCAGCGAGGCGCGCGCCATCTCGACCGCGGAAATTCCGTAGCCCTGCGCCGCTTCGCTCAGGATCGGCAGCACGCCGAAGTAGAAAGCGTCGTTGGACATGAAGAAGGTGAAGGGCAGGCTCACCAGCGCGGTGATGCCGGCCAGGTACGGCCCCATCGCGTCCGGGATCACCGCCAGCAGGCTGCGCGACATGGCCTCGACCATGCCGGTGCCCGACAGGATGCCGGTGAAGATGCCGGCCGCGAAGATCAGCGACACCACCGACAGCACGTTGCCGGCGTGCTGCGTCACGCGGCGGCGCTGCTCGGCCAGGTCGGGGTAGTTGATGACCAGCGCGATCGCGAAGGCGATCATGAACAGCACCGGCAGCGGCAGCACGCCCAGGATCAGGCTCACCATCAGCGCCAGCGTCAGGCCGGCGTTCACCCACAGCAGGCGCGGACGGCGCAGGTCGTGGTCGACCTCGATCTCGGGCAGCGTCTTGGGACCGTCCTCGTCGTAGCCCGCGTGCAGCGACGCGCCCTCGGGCAGCGACAGCACGCCCAGGCGGCGGCGTTCGCGCAGCCCCAGGCAGAACGCCAGGACCAGGATGGCGACGATGGCCACGCCCATCACCGGCACCAGCGGCACGAAAATGTCGCCGGCGTCCACGTGCAGCGCGCTGGCCGCGCGCGCCGTGGGCCCGCCCCAGGGCGTCAGGTTCATGACGCCGCTGGCCAGCATGGCCAGGCAGGTCATGGCCAATGCGTTCATTTTCAGACGCCGGTACAGCGGCAGCATCGAGGCCACCACGATCATGTAGGTGGTCGAGCCGTCGCCGTCCAGCGAGATCACCAGCGCCAGCACGGTCGTGCCCACCACGATCTTCAGCGGATCGCCCTTCACCGCGCGCAGGATGCGGCCCACGATGGGGTCGAACAGGCCGGCGTCGATCATGACGCCGAAATACAGGATGGCGAACATCAGCATCACGCCGGTCGGCGCGATCTTGCGGATGCCGTCCAGCATCATCTTGTCTATGCCCGCCCCGAAGCCGCCCAGCAAGGCAAAAAGAATGGGAACAAGAATGAGCGCCACCAGAGGCGACAGGCGCTTGGTCATGATCAGCGTCATGAACGTGATCACCATGCCGAAGCCAAGCAGGGTCAATAGCATGAGGGTTATCTCCGACTCGTCGTTGTTATGCGAGGCAGCCTCCGGCGGGGGAAGCTGGACCGCAAGACTAGAAACTAAAGCTGTCGACAACCTGTCTTTTTCGTGGCGAACGCTGGTCCGTCCCCCTGAATCTCCGTGCGACAATTCCCGCCATGCGCATACTGGTGATCGAAGACGACGAGGACCTGGCCGACGCCATCGTGCGCCGGCTGCGCCGGCTCGGCCATGCGGTCGACAGCCAGAACGACGGCCTGAGCGCCGACGGCGTGCTGCAATACGAGACCTTCGACCTGGTCATCCTGGACATCGGCCTGCCGCGCATGTCGGGCTTCGACATCCTGCTGCGCCTGCGCGACCGGGGCAGCAAGACGCCGGTGCTGGCGCTGACCGCGCGCATCGACATCGAAGACCGGGTCCACGCCCTGGATACCGGCGCCGACGACTACCTCGCCAAGCCCTTCGATTTCCGCGAGCTGGAGGCGCGCTGCCGCGCCCTCTTGCGCCGGCCCGCGGCCCAGGCCGCGGGCGTGCTGCGCTTCGGCGAACTGGCCATCGACAGCGCCGCGCGCCAGGTCACGCTGGGCGGACGGCGCATCGAACTGCCCAAGCGCGAATACAGCCTGCTGGAGATCCTGCTGGCCGGCATGAACCGCAGCGTCAGCAAGGCCGAAATCGCCAGCAAGCTGTTCGCCTTCGACGACGACGCCGCCCCCAACGCCATCGAGGTCTACATCGCCCGCCTGCGCCGCAAACTCGAAGGCACGCCGCTGCGCATCGAAACGCAGCGCGGCACCGGCTACCTGCTGACGGCGGTCGGCGAGGCGGCCGACGATTCCGAGTAGCCCGTGCCGCAGCGCCGAATCTCCGTCCGCCGCCGCATGCTGGCCACGCTGCTGGCCCTGTTCGCGGCCGCCCTGGCGGCGCTCTACCTGCTGGTGCGCGGCTACGCCTACCAGACCGCCGACACCACCTACGACCAGCTGCTGCGCGCCTCGGTGCTGTCGATCGCCGACAGCCTGCAGTTGGTGCAGGGCGAATGGCGCATGGACATGCCCTACGCGTCGCTGGCGCTGCTGGAGCAGGCGCCGCGCGACCGCGTGTTCTACCGCGTCACCGCCGGCGGCGGCGAACTGGTCTCGGGCTACGCCGACCTGCCCTCGCCGCCCGCGCGCACCGAGGCCGCGCCGGCCGACACGCCGCGCCTGTTCGAAGCCCGCTACCAGGACGAGCCGGTGCGCGTGGCCTGGATGGAGCGCAAGATCGCCGGCCCGCGCGACGCAGAAACCGCCGTCATCGAAGTCGCCCAGACGCGCGAGGCGCGCAACGCGCTGGCCGCCGGCATACTGTGGCAGGGCACGCTGGCCCTGATCGGCTTTGCCGCCGCGGCGCTGGCGCTGGCCTACTGGGGCCTGCAGCGCTCGCTCTCGCCGATCCAGCGCATCGAGCGCGAACTGGCCGCGCGCGGCGCCTCCGAACTGCATCCCATCGATGCGCCCGTGCCGCAGGAGCTCGACACCCTGGTGCATGCGCTGGACGGCTTCATGGCGCGCCTGTCGGAAAACCTGGACACGCTGCGCCTGTTCATCGCCGAGGCCGCGCACCAGCTGCGCACGCCGCTGGCCGCGCTGCACGCCCAGATGGAAGTGGCGCTGGACGAGGAAGACCCGGCCGAACAGCGCCGCAGCCTGCTGGCGGTGCTGCGCAACGCCGAGAAACTCTCGCGCCTGGTCAACCAGCTGCTGTCCGACGCCAGCGTGATCCACCGCAGCAACGTCAGGCAGTTCCAGCCGGTGGACCTGGCCGAACTGCTCGGCCAGGCGGTGTACGACACGGTGCCGCAGGCCGACCCGCAGCCCGACGTACGGCTGCGCCTGCCCGACGCCGGCGACGCGCATCCGCCGGTCGTGCCGGGCGACAGCCTGATGCTGCGCGAAGCCTTCAAGAATCTGATCGACAACGCGCTGCGCCACGGCGCCAACGAAGAAGGCCACATCGAAGTGCGGCTGGAGCGCGCGGACGCGGGCTGGCGCGTCGCCGTGTCGGACCGCGGCCCCGGCATACCGCCGGCGCTGGCCCACGCGGCGTTCGAGCGCTTCACCCGCGGCCCCAATCCGCGCTCGTCCGGCGCCGGCCTGGGGCTGTCCATCGTCAAGCGCGTGGTCGAGATCCACCAGGGCCAGCTGGTCCTGAGCAACCGGGTGGACGGCGGACTGGAAGCCGCGATCACGCTGCCGGGGACGGCCCATGAAAAGTAGGCTCATCGCCGCCTGGCGCGGGCTCGCCATCGCCGCCGCCGTGCTGCTGCCGCTGGCCGGCCAGGCCGCCGAAACCAGCGGCGACGGGCTGACGCTGGGGCCGGCCGACAGCCGCAACGTGCTGGTGGTGCATGCCTCCAACAGCGTGCAGGTGTTTCGCGGCGTGCTGGAGGATTTCAGCCGGCTCAATCCCTCCGTGCGGCTGGAATACACCGAGATCTCCACGCAGGACCTGTACGCGCAGGCCGTGGCGCGCGCGTGGCAGGCGCCCGGCGCGCGCACCGGCCCGGACATCGTCATCAGCAGCGCCATGGACCTGCAGACCAAGCTGGTCAACGACGGCTACGCGTTGCCCCATGTGTCGCCCCAGACGCAGGCGCTGCCGCGCTGGGCGAACTGGCGCGACGAGGTCTTCAGCATCGGCACCGATCCCATCGTGATGGTCTACAACACCGACAGGCTGCCGGCCGCGCGCGCGCCGCGCACGCGGCGCGAACTGCTGTCGCTGCTGCAGGCGCCGGACCAGCCGCTGGCCGGCAGCATCTCGACCTATGACGTGCAGGGCAGCGGCATCGGCTATCTGGCCGCCACGCAGGACACGCGCCTGGACAGCATGGCCGGCGCGCTGCTGGCCGCGTTCGGACGCAACCGCGTCGCCATGCACGCGTCCACCGAACATGCGCTGGACCAGCTCGAGCGCGGCCAGACCACGCTGGCCTACAACCTGCTGGAATCCTATACGCGCCACCGCATCGCGCGCGGCGCGCCGCTGGCCATCGTGTACCCGCAGGACTACACGCTGATGCTGTCGCGCTCGGCCATCATCCCGCGCCAGGCGCCGCGTCCCGATCTCGGCGCGCAATTCCTGGACTACCTGCTGTCGCCGCGCGGCCAGCAGATGGTGCAGGAGCAATCCGGCATGCGGCCGGTGAACGCCTCGGTCATCGCCGCCGCCGGCGTGCGCCCGGTGGGCCTGGGCGTGGGCCTGCTGGTGTACCTGGACCCGCTGAAGAAAAAACACTTCCTGGACCTGTGGCGTGCGGCGGTCCAGGCGCCGGCCGCCGGTCCCGCGGGCGCGCCGGCGACGGGCGGCCCGGGCCCCGGCGGCGCGCTTGATTGAAACGCTCCGGTACGGCCGCACCAGATCGATGATTCTCATCCGAAGCGCGCATTTGCGAGGATAATTTGCAAAAGCGGCAGCGGCTGCCATGCCTGCCTGAACCAGAGTCGGAGGCGTCAAATGGCCGAACACATGCTTGCGGTCCGGCGAGCCATCGAGGCCGTCAGCCACCTTACCGATCCCGATCCGCCTTGGCAGGACATACTCACTACCGCGCGCGACATGGTGGGCGCCGACAGCAGCGCGCTGCTGGTGTTCGACAGGCGCAACAACCTGGTGAACCTGTATTCGCACGGCTGTCCCGAGGGCTGCACCGCGGACTACCAGCAGCACTACTACCGCCACGACGTGCTCGAAAAAGATGCGCGCCTGTCGCCGGCCGGCACGTGGCTGGACACCGCCAACCTCCACCAGCGCGGACAGCTGCATCGCACCGAATACTACGCGGACTTCATGGTCAAGCACCGCATGGCGCAGATCGTGTCGCTGGTGGTCGAATCGAACGCCACCATGCACGCTGGCATCGGCTTCCAGCGTTCGACGATCGACGACAAGACCTATGAACGCGTCCAGCAAGGCGCCTACGCGCATTATTTCCGCATGCTGCGCGGCCTGCTGGCGCAACGCGAGCAAGCGCTGGCCATCGGCTGGCGCTCCATCGAGAGCGCATTCGGCGACGTCGGCGAAGCGGTCCTGCTCATGACCAACAACGGCCTGGTGGCCAGGATGTCGCCGCTGGCCGCGCGCTACCTGGACGACGGACACGGCTGGAACGTGAACGGCGGGCGCCTGCGCCATGCCGATGGAAAGATGCAGGCGCAGCTCGACGCCTGCCGCGCGGCCGTCGTGCGCGATGGACGCACGCATTCGCTGGCCTCGTCCACCGGCTGGGGCGAGCTGTGCTGGATCGACGTCAGCGTGGCGCCGGAAGCGCTCAACCTGGTCGGCGAGCACATGCTGCTGGTGCGCATGCGGCGCAAAAGCGCCTTCGCGCCGCCCGACATCGACCGGCTGGTATCCGTGTTCGCCATCACGCATGCCGAAGCCGCCGTGCTGGCCGGACTGGCCGCCGGCCACAGCGTCGAAGAGATCGCCACGCTGCGCCAGGCCTCGGTGCTGACCGTGCGCAAACAGGTGGCGTCGCTGCTGAGCAAGATGGAATGCAGCCGCCAGTCCGAACTGGTGCGGCTCGCCTCCCTGCTGTAGGCCGCGCCCGGCCGCGTACTCCATTTTGGGTATGCGGGCGCATCGGTATGCGACCTACGATGGACTCGAAAGCATGAAGCCGGATGCATGTAACCGGTCGCGCGGCTGCCCTTGCCGAGACTGCCTTCCCGCAAGCCCCGAGGACACCGGTCCCAACGCCGCGCTCACTCTTGCCATCGAGGAGCACCTCATGAAAACCGCCCTATTCTTCCGTGTCGCCGTCCCGGCCGCCCTGGCGGCCGCCGCGCTGCTGTCCGGTACGGCAAGCGCGCAATCGGCCGCGGCCTCGCCCGACGACAATTCCACCGTCACCCGCGAGGACGTCATGCGCGACCTGGCCGCCTGGAAGCAGGCCGGACTGGAAAACAGCTGGAGCGGCGACAGCACGCCTGACGTCTACAGCCCGCAATACCGCGCCAGCTACCGGCAATACATGGACACGGTGAAGCCCGCCGCCGCGCCCCCGGTCCGCGCACAGTGAACCCGGTCCGCAGCCGGCGCGCCGCCTTCGGTCAGAACGTCACCTTGACCGACGGCGCGCTGCGCTGCGCCTCGCCGTGGAATACCGCTTCGATATTGTTGCCGTCCGGGTCCAGCACGAAGGCCCCGTAATAGCCCGGATGATAGTTGCGCGGTCCCGGCGCGCCGTTGTCCTTGCCGCCGTTCGCCAGCGCCGCCTGGTAGAAGGCATCCACCATGGCCTGGTCCCGCGCCTGGAACGCCAGATGGTGGCGGCCCGTCAATTGCCCCAGCGCGGCCTTGCTGTCGGCCGTGGACACGAACAACTCGTCGGCCCAGAAATAGTCGTCGCCGGCCCCGCCCATCGGCACCTTCAGCACCTCGAACACCGCCTCATAGAAGCGCCTGCTGGCGGCCAGGTCGCGCACCACCAGCTGGATGTGGTCGATCAGCCGGCCGCGATGGATTTCGTGCGTCTGCATGGGAGCTCCCGTGAGAAGAGTGTGGATTTCGACTATAGCGCCGGCCGCCGCCGGGGCCTTTGTTGCATCGCTGCATAATTTGCCATAATTGTTCACAAATTGCGATTTTTCGAGCAGAATCGCGGTTGCGCGACACCGCGCGCCACCTAGCCCGAGGAACCGCCCCATGAGCACCGCAAGCCGCTTGCTGGAAGACTCGTATCGCCGGACTGACCGAGCCATGCTGCCGCTCTTGTGGCTGCTGTGCATCGTAGGGCTCGGCATGGCGCCGCTCTACAACCGCTGGGGCGAAGCCACCACTGCGGGGCTGCTGGCGGCGGGCATACCCACGCTGCTGATCCTCTGGCGTCCCGGCCGCCTCTCCACCCGCCTGGCCGTGGCCTGTGGCCTGATGGTGCTGGCCGCGCTGCACATCCACCTCGCATCCGGCCAGACGGAAGTGCACTTCGGCATTTTCGTGCTGCTGTCGCTGCTGCTGGCCTATCGCGACTGGCGCACCATCCTGTGCGCGGCGCTGGTGATCGCCGTGCATCACCTGTCCTTCAATTACCTGCAGCAATGGGGATACGGCACGCTCTGTTTCACCGAGCCCAGCCTGGGCATGGTGCTGCTGCATGCGGCCTATGTGGTGGTGCAGGCCGCGGCGCTGGGATGGCTGGCCTGGAAAATGGAGCGCGCCGCCGTCGCCGCCGAAGAACTGGCGCGGCTCAGCGCGCACATCGGACGCGAACCCGGCATGTTCGACCTGCGCTTCGGCGGGCTGAGCATGGCCAGCGGCCTGGGCCGCAGCTTCAAGACCACCATGGACGCCGTGCATCGCACCATGAGCGAAGTGCGCTCCACCGCGTCGGCCCTGTCGGCCGCCTCGCACCACATGATGCAGGACAATCTGCAGCTGGACGAACGCGCGCGCACCCAGGCCGAATCGCTGGCGCGCACCGCGACCTCCATGCATGCGCTGGCCGCCAACGTCCATGACAACGCGCAGCGCGCCCAGCAGGCCGGCCAGCTCAGCGAGCAGGCGCGGCAGATCGGCGGACAGGGCAGCGCCGCGGTGGCCGGCGTGGCCGCCGTGATGGGCGAGATCCAACAGGAATCCCAGAAGATCTCCGAGATCACCGGCCTGATCGACAGCATCGCGTTCCAGACCAACATCCTGGCGTTGAACGCGGCGGTGGAAGCGGCCCGCGCGGGCGAAAGCGGACGCGGCTTCGCGGTGGTGGCCAGCGAAGTCCGCGCGCTGGCCCAGCGCAGCGCCGGCGCGGCGCGCGAGATCCGCGGCCTGATCGACGGCTCGCTGGAGAAAACCAGCAACGGGTTCCGCCAGGCCGACGCCGCCGCCGGCGTGATCCGCGAGGTCGTCTCCAGCATCGACCGCGTCGCCGGCATCGTCGCCGAGATCGGCGAGGCCGGCCGCGCCCAGAGCGCCGGCATCGAAGAGGTCAACCAGGCGGTCGACAAGATGGACGAACTGACCCGCCAGACCGCGGCCCGCGTGGCCCAGGCCGCCAGCGCGTCCACGGCGCTGCAATCGCAGGCCGCGCATCTACTGCAGGCCGTGGGCGTGTTCCGCCTGCAGGACGACGGCCCGTCCGCCGAAGCGCCGCGCCTGCGCGCGCAGGCGGCGCCCGGCCATCCGCCGGCGCCGGCGCTGGCCGGCGCGTGACGGGACTTATTGCGCCTTGATGCCGGCCTGCTCGATCACGGCCTTCCAGCCCTCGGATTCCTTGCGCACCCATTCGCGGGCCTGCGCCTGGCCGGCGTAAGGCTGGCGTATGCCCAGGCTCGCCATGCTGCGCTGGAATTCCGGCATGGCATAGACCTGCGCCAGGGTCTTTTCCCAGATCCGCACGATCGGCTCGGGCGTGCCCTTGGGCGCCATCACCAGGAAACCGAAGGCCACGTCGTAGTTCTTCAGGCCGGCCACGCCGGACTGCGCCACCGTCGGCACCTCGGGCAGGTCGGCGTCGCGTTGCCCGCCCGACACGGCCAGGGCCTGCAGCTTGCCCGCCTTGACGTGCGGCAGAATGCCGGGCGTGGCGAGAAAGGCGGCCTGTATCTGGTCGCCCAGCAGCGCGTTGACGGCCGGGGCGTTGCCGCGGTAAGGCACGTGCGCGGCCGGTATGCCGACGGCCAGGCGCAGCTTTTCGAAGGCCAGGTTGCCCGGGCTGCCGTAGCCGGCGGAGGCGTAGCTGATGGGATGCGACCTGGCGTAGCTGAGGAACTCGTCCAGGGAAGCAACGCCCAGTTCGGGCCGCACCGCCAGGGCCATGCCGAAGCTGCCGGCCAGGCTCACCGGTTCCAGCCGGGCGGTGACGTCGCGCTCCAGGCCCTTGAAGATAAAGGGATTGACCGTCATCAGCGTGTCCAGGGTCATCAGCAGTGTGTAGCCGTCGGCAGCGGCCTGGGCCACGGACTGGGCGCCGATGTTGCCGGACGCGCCCGAGCGGTTCTCGACCACCACGGTCTGCCCCAGCAGTTGTCCAGCATGCTGCGCGATGGCCCGGGCCTCCAGGTCCAGCGGTCCGGCGGGCGGAAAATTGACGACCAGGCGTATGGGGCGCGTGGGGTAGTCTGACGGCGCGGCGGCCGCGGCGCCTCCCAGCAACATCGCGGTACAGAACAGCAGCATGGGCTTGATCATGGTTGTCTCCTGCCTGGATGTCAGGCGATGGCGGTGGGGTGCGGGCTGGTTTCGGCGTGGCGGATCATGCTGCGCGCAAGCGTCATCAGCAGCTCGCCGCGCAGCGCGGCGGCGGCCGGATCGCTCCACAGGTTGCGCAGTTCGTGGGGGTCTTCCTGCAGGTCGTAGAGTTCGCCCCAGTCCGCGTCCGCGTACACGCTGAGGCGGTGGCGCGGCGTCTGCAGCGTGCGCATGCGGGTGCGGCCCGCAAAGCCGAACATGGTGCGCTGGCCCTCTTCTTCGATCAGCGCCGCGTCGCGCACCGCCGTCGCCGCGCCGGACATCAGCGGCAGCAGCGACTGGCCCTGCATGCCGTTGTAGGCGGGCAGGCCGGCGCGGGCCAGCACCGTGGCCGCGATGTCGGCGGTCGAGCACAGCGCCTGGCTGCGCGGCGCGGCCGGCGCGGCCTGCGGGTCGCGCCAGATGAAAGGCGTGCGGATCAGGCTCTGGTAATGGACCGGCCCCTTGAGCAGCAACTGGTGATCGCCCAGGTAATCGCCGTGGTCGCTGGTGAAGATGACCACGGTGTTCCGGTCCAGCCCGGTCTGGCGCAAGGCCTGCATGACCCGGCCGATGGTGGCGTCGATATGGCTGATGGAGCCGTAGTTCAGCGCAATGGCCTCGCGCGCCTCGCGCTCGGTGCAGGCGAAGATCGCCGGCGTGTGCTTGACCGCCTGGTTGCGGTCGCGCTGCTCATGCAGCCACGCCACGTGCGGCGGCGGACGGTGGCCGGGCGCGGCGCAGGCATGGAAGGACGCCGGCAGCTCCACGTCTTCGGGACGGTACATGTCCCAGTACTTGCCGTGAGGCGTGAACGGATGGTGCGGATCGGGAAACGAACACTGGATGAAAAACGGCTTGCCGCCCGCGGCATGCTCGCGCAGCAAGGCGATGGTCTGGTCGCCGATATAGGCGTTGGTGGAGCACTCCTCTGGCACGCGGGTACGCCAGGCCTGGTGATGCCGGGTCAGCTCGAACTCCGGCGCGGGCAAGGCGTGCTCGGGCCCCCACAGGCGCCGCGCCTCGGGATGCTCTTGCGCCAGCCAGCGCTCGTAATGGCCCCAGACCTGGTCGCCGTGGTCCACCGCCAGCGCCACGCGCCCGAAACCGTAGAACGGCGTATCCAGGTCGTGGGCCGGATCGGTGCGCCACAGCGGCCCCCACTCCTGGTCGTAGTCGCCGGGTTCCGCGGTCCAGGCTTCGCCCTGCGTGCCGTCGCCGCCGGCCGGCGGCCAGGCGGGGCCGTTGCCCGTCATGTTCTGCAAATGCGCCTTGCCGACCAGCGCGGTGGCGTAGCCCGCGCCGCGCAGGCGTTCGACGAAGGTGGTGGCGCGCTGCGATAGCGGGATGCCGTTGTGGCGCACGCCGTGCACTGAAGGCATGCGGCCTGTCATCAGCGTGGCGCGGTTGGGCATGCAGATCGGCGAGGCCACGTAGAAGCGGTCGGCGGACCACCCCTGCGCCGCCAGCGCGTCCAGTTCCGGCGTGCGCACTATGGCGTTGCCATAGCTGCCCAGATGATCGGCGCGCTGCTGATCCGTGATGAATAGCAGGAAATTCGGCTGCATCGTGTCTCCTCGCCGCCGGGTCGATGCCGGCATGGCTCTGTTGTGCGGCCATTATGTGCAGGGCAGACATGAATTGATAATGAATTAATATTACTGAGCCATAACCACAGACTCATGTCTGAAAAGACGACGGACACGCATGGACTGGACCCACCGCATCCGCCTGCGCCACCTGGCCATCCTGGTGCGCCTGTGCGAGAGCCGTAACCTGAGCCAGGTTGCGTCCGAACTCAACATCACCCAGCCGGCGCTGTCGAAATGGCTGCGCAGCCTGGAAGAAGACATCGGCCTGCCGCTGTTCGAGCGGCATGCGCGCGGCATCGAACCCACACTGTACGGACTGGAACTGCGCACCCACGCGCGTGAAATCCTGGGTAAGCTGGGCCGCGCCCAGGACACCATGGCGCAACTGGCCCACGGCGCCACCGGCACGCTGGCCGTGGGCGTCACGCCCAATATCGCGCCGGTGCTGCTGCCGCCCGGCATCCGGCGCTTCCGCGAACGCTATCCCAAGGTGCTGCTGCGCCTGGCGGAAAACACGCTGGACCACCTGCTTCCGCTGATGCAGGAAGGCTCCTACGACGTGCTGGTGGGACGCCTGGAGCAGCACTCGCTGCCGCGCAATCTGCACTACGAAGAGCTTTACGACGAGCCCATCTGCCTGGCCGTGGGCGGCAGCCACCCGCTGGCCGGCAAGCGCTCGGTCACCTGGCGCGACGTGCAGGCGCATCCCTGGATCGTGCCCGGCCCCTCCACCCCGATGCGCATGCGGATGGACTATGAACTGGCCCTGGCCGGGCAGCCCGCGCCCTGGCAGCAGGTCGAGTCCTCGTCGGTTCTCGTCAACCTCTCGCTATTGGCGGATTCGGACCTGGTGATGCCGATCTCGGAACGGCTGGCGCGCCATTTCGCCAGGCAGAACATGATCCAGGTGCTGCCGCTGGCGATGCGCAGCCGCGGCATCACCGGCATGGTGTGGCGCGACGCGGCGCTGGCGTCGGAACATGCTGCCTACTTCATGGAGTGCCTGCGGCTGTCGCGCTGACCCGGCGCTACCCGTTCACATAGAACATCAGTTTGGCCAGGATCACGATGGCCACCATGTGGCAGAACACGCTGCGGTGTATGCGCCGCTGCCGCTCGGGCGTGAGCCGCTTGCGCCGGGCCATCGTCAGCGCCGTCACCACATGCGCCAGCACGCTCAAGGCCAGCAGGATCTTCAGGCTGAACAGGATGCCGAAGGGCGACGAGCCGGGGCTGACGAGCGCGCCCCGGTACTGCCAGGCCAGGCCCAGGCCGGCCAGGTAAAGCACCAGCACCGCCCACGGAACCACCGAGCGCACGCGCGGGCCGAGCTGGCTGCCCAATGCCTTGCGCACCTCGGCGGGCAGGCGCTTGTGCACGGGTTCCAGGAACAGCACCTCGAAGGTCACCGTGCCGACGAACACGAAAGCGGCCAGCAGATGCAGGACGAGCAGCAAGGGATAGGTATTCATGGCTGGGAGCTCCTGCAAACGATTGTCTCACCCCGCCGCCCCACCGATGGATGAGCTAAATCAAAGCGGCCCGAGCCAGTCAGGGTTCGGCCCCGGCCACCGCCAGCAGTTCGCGCAGGCGCTGCGCGTCGGCCTGCATGCTGCCGCCAAACGGCGAGACCAGCGAGACCGGCCTGAGCCGCCCCCGGTGGAGCAGCGCGCAACGATCGACCAGGCCCAGCAGTTCGTCGGGGTCGTCGCTGACGCACAGCAGCGCCGCGCCGCTGCGGACCACGGCCTGCCGGCAGCAGTCGGCGAGCTGGCGGCGCGCGGCCGGCTCCATTGCGTTGAAGGGCCGGTCCAGCATCAGCAGGTCGGGAGCCAGGGCCAGCGCGCGCGCCAGGGCCGCGCGCTGCGCCAGGGCGCGGGGCAGTTCGGCGGCCGGCGACTCCATCGCCGCGTCCAGGCCGACGCGGCGCAGCCAGTACGCCGACACGCTGCGGGCCTCCGGCTCCGGCAATCCCGACGCCCGCAACGGCAGCGCCACGTTCTCCAGCGCGTGGCGCCAGAGCAGCAGTCGCGGCTCCTTGAACATCAGCAGCGGATGCCGGAAGCCATTGCGCAGCACGCCGCCGCTGGGACGCGCCAGGCCGGCGGCAAGGCGCAGCAGGCTGGTCTTGCCCGCGCCGCGCGGGCCGATCAGGCCCAGCCGCTCGCCCGGCCGCAGGCGCAGGTCCACGTCGTGCAGCACGTGGCGGGCGCCGTAGCGCAGCGAAACGGATTGCATTTCAAGCATGGCGGGGCTGCTCCAGCAAGGGTTCCAGCCGGCGCCGCAGCGGCCGCAGGCAGGCGAATTCCAGCGCCGCCGCCAGCCCCAGGATCAACAGCGCCCAGGCGATCAGCTCGGCGCTGGCGAAGGCGCCGCGGGCATTGGCCAGCGCGTGGCCCACCCCGCTCTCGGCGCCCAGCGCTTCGGCCATGACCACCAGCCGCGCGCCGGTGCTGGCTGCGCCGATCAGCGCGGCCAACAGCACGGGCCGGAGCACCGGCAGGTACAGGTGGCGCAGGCTGCGCCACATTCCATAGCGGTAGACGCGCGTCATTTCGACCAGCTTGCAATCCACCGCCTGCACGCCCTGGACGGTATGGGAGTACATGCCCGGCGCCATGATCAGCGCGGTGATGACGATCACCATGGGCGAGCCGCGGCCGAACCACAGCGCGGCCGGCACCACCGCCACCACCGGCGGCAAGGCGGTCAACAGCCAGCGCAGCGGCTCGATCAGCCCCCGCAGCCAGCCGCTGTGCCCGGCCAGCATGCCCAGCGCGAAGCCGACGGATGCGCCGGCCAGCACGCCCGCGCCGATGCGCATCAGGCAGACGCCGGCATTGGCGTAGAACTGCGGGCTGTGCAGCAATGGGCCGATGGCGCGCAAGGCCTGCCAGGGCGTGGCCAGCACTTGCGGGCCGAGCTGGCGCGCCGCCAGGTGCCAGGCCAGCACCAGTAGCAGCACGCCGGCCGCGCACCAGGCCGGCGAGATCCGCACCGGGGCCGTCCGGCCTGGCAAAAGCAGGGCGCCGGAAAGGTTGGCGCAAGCGTGGCGGCGCGCGAAAGAGTCTGTCATTGAATTCCTGGATATCACACGAGAATGATTTACATAAAAATCTTCTCATTCACGCCGAAACACCCAGAATGACGATTATCAATGCCGAACCGGCGGCATGGCGTCCAGTTCGGCCGCGCGGCCCAATGACGATTGTCATCGGCGGCCGGCCGGCCGCGCCGGACAATGGCTGCGCGCCCACTACCCTGCCTGGTTCCGCCATGCCCCAGACCGCCCCCGCATCCGCTCCGAACTTCATCGCCGAATCCGACATCCAGCAGATGGTGCACCGCTTTTATGCCTTGGTGCGCCAGGACGAAATACTGGGGCCGATATTCAACTCCCGCGTGGCCGACTGGGATCACCACCTGGAGATGCTTTGCGATTTCTGGTCGTCGGTGCTGCTGGGCACGGGCCGCTTCAAGGGCGGGCCGGTGCAGGCGCACGTGCGCATACCGGACTTGTCCTGGCCCTTGTTCCAGCGCTGGCTGGGGCTGTTCCACGGCGTCACCGCCAGCCTCGGGCATCCGCTGCTGCAGGAACAGGCCGACATCATGGCCGAAGGCATCGCCGCCAAGCTCTGGAGCGTGTGGCAGACGCGGCACAGCCTGCCCAGCCTGCCCGACGTGCTGCCGGAAGGCGTGCGGCCCTACTCACAAAGTCCGATATTCACCCCCGACAATCTGCCCGCCGCGCTGCGCACCGCGCATACGGTCAAGGAAGGCACATGGGGATTGCTGCTGGTGCATGCGGGCGTGCTGCGCTATACGCTTGACGACCCGCCGCATACCGAGGTGGTGCTGACCAGCGGCCAGCAGGTGGTGATCGAGCCGCAGGTGCGGCACCACGTGGCGTTCGAGCTGCCGGGCAGCTTCCAGATCACGTTCTGCCGGGCCGAGGCGTAGCCGCCTCGCCCGGCGCTTTCACGTGCTTCTTACTGTGCTTCTTACTTCTTGCGGGCGGCGCCCTGCTCCACCACCATGTCCAGCACGTACACCTGGGACGGCGCGTCGGCCGGCGGGTTCTTCCAGTCGTAGCGCTTGACGCGCAGCACGGTGCGCATGCCGTCCTGGTGCTCATAACCCTCGATCGACTGGTACAGCGGGCGCCATTCGTCGGTCGTGGGCTGCGCGACGCCGGCCTCGTTGTAGCGGCGCTCGCGCACCATCAGGCACTGGTAGCCGGGAATCAGCGGATGGCTGCACGCCGTTTTCTTCGGGGCGACTTCCAGGAACATGATTTCGCCGGCGCTGCCGTAGCGCGTTTCCGGCGTGGGCTCGCCGACGAACTTCAGGACGCTGCCGTCCTTGGCCACCAGCTCCAGGGCGGGCTCGGCGCTGTCGCCGCCGAGCGTGGCGCGCAGCTCGCCCTTCAGGCGCAGGCCGAGTTCGGCGTCCAGCTTCATCAGGGCCGGTTCGCAGGCCTTCATGGTGGAGGCCAGGTTGTCGATGCGCAGCACGCCGTTCTTGTAGGCGTAGCCGCCGAACTGGGTGTTGCAGCCGCCGCGCACGCTCATCTTGTCGTCGCTGAACTCCAGGCGCAGCGGACGGCCGATGCCTTCCTGCAGCGCGGCTATCGGCTTGCCCGAGGCGTCGACGGCGGAAGCCAGGCGCCAGTGGTAGGCGGGCAGGGTCACTTGGCTGGAGGCGGAGGTGGCGGCGTTGGTAGGCATGGAGGATTCTTCGCGAGGGGACGATGCCGGGGCGCAAGCTTGGAGCAGCGCGGTGCATACGGACGCAAGGAGAATGGTTTTTTTCATGGTTCGGTCCTTTGAGCCGGATGGCACGGGTGAAAAGCGGCATTCTACGTCCGGGGTATGGACGAATCGGACCGAAGGGCGGGTAGGCCGTTTCAAAATCTTGCAAGCCGTTCCGGCTTCCCCCGCGCGGCCGGCCCGCCGCGTTTACACATAGACACGATACCCGCAAAATCCTGCATTTCTTGCCAAAAAGCCGCTAACGGCGCGCTGACCACCCCTATCTTCCGGATTTTGCTCTCCGCCGGACGCGCCGGCGGACCGTCTTGCGGAATATCCGCTTTCCCGCATGCGTCCATCGAAAGCATGCCCCGCACGCCACGGCATGCCCTCAGACCAACCTGGCGCGCCGGCCCCGGCGCGCATCGGAATACAGCGGAAACAACCATGAAGTCGATCAGAAAGTTCGCCTGCGGCGTGGCCGCCCTGGCCTGCCTGGCGGGCCCCGCCGCCTGGGCGGCGCAGGACCTCAATGTGTACGGACCGGGCGGCCCCGCCCCGGCCATGAAGGAAGCGGCCGCCGCCTTCGGCAAGCAGCACGGCCTGCGCGTGACGGTCACCTCCGGCCCCACGCCGGCCTGGGCCGAACAGGCCAAACAGGACGCCGACGTGATCTACAGCGGCGCGGAAAACATGATGAGCGGCTTCGCCACGGCGCTGCCCGGCGTGTTCGACCTGCGCGAGGCCCGCCCGCTGTACCTGCGTCCCGCCGCCATCCTGGTGCGTCCCGGCAACCCCAAGGGCATCGGCGGCTTCAAGGACCTGCTCAAGCCGGGCGTCAAGGTCATGGCGGTCTCGGGCGCCGGGCAGACCGGGCTGTGGGAGGACGTGGCCGGCCGGCTGGGCGACATCGACAGCGTGCGGGCGCTGCGCGCCAACCTGATCCTGCCGGAAGCGGGTAACAGCGCCCAGGCCCGCAAGCAATGGACCGAGGACCAGAGCATCGACGCCTGGCTGATCTGGAACATCTGGCAGGTGTCGAATCCCGATCTGGCCAGCATGGTCGAGGTGGAAGAGCCGTACCGCATCTATCGCGACGCCGGCGCGGTCGTGACCCGCAAGGGCAAGGCCAATCCCCAGGCCCAGGCCTTCGTCGATTTCCTCGAAGCGCCCGAAGGCAAGGCCATCTTCCGCAAGTGGGGCTGGAAGACGGACTGACCGGGTCCGCCCGCCTCAGCCTGCGGCTTCGGGCGGGTGGCTCAGCGACCAGATCGCGTCGAACAGCGTGCGCTGCAAGGCGGCGAATTCCTCGCTTTCGATGATGAGCCCGTAGTTCTCGCGCCGCGACGACACCAGCGCGACGCGGTGGTCGTAGATCAGCGCGGTCATGGATAGCGTCATGTGTTCCGGCGCGAAGCGCAGTTCGCGCAGCTCGTCCACGCTGGACGGCCAGATGTCGGCGGTGTCGCGGCTGCGCGAGCGCACGACCTTCATGTGGATGCCCAGGGCGATCCGCTCGGCGCGATAGACGTCGATCTCGTCCAGGCCGGGCGCGTCCTCCAGCTCGGACATGGAAAAGATCGCGCGCAGCTGCTTGGACTCGGCCGACAGCGAATCGCGCAGCACCGTGCGCACGCCCTCGGCGCCTTCGTAGAAGCGGATGTTGGGCTTTCCCTTGGCCTGGTTATAGAGCGAGCGCAGCTGCGGCATCATGTTTTCCAGCATCTGCCGGCGCGCCTGCGCCTGCTCCAGCAGCACGCTGGGATCGAGCGCGGTGACGAAGCGCCGGCTGCCGCGATCGTCCAGCGCGATCAGCCCGTGCTCCTGCAGGCGCGTGACGGCGTCGTAGACCGTGGTGCGCGGCAGCCCCGCGCGCGTGGCGACCTCCGACACGGGCGCCTCCCCCAGCTCTATCGCGGCGCGATAGACCTTGAACAGATTGCCGCTGATGCCCAGGCGGGCGAGTTGATCTTCTACATCCATTGCGCCGGTTCGCTCGTTGTTGGTGAATGGCCAGAGCCACCTGCCGCAGTGTAACGAAGCGCTCTGCCATTCAATTTGTCGGAACAATCCGACTTAAAAAATTTAAGTCGGAGTTTTCCGACACTATATCGCTTTGTCCACTCAAATCACCGGAGCAGGAAACAGGGAAAACACCTAGTTTTACTAACTTATCATTAATAATCAATGCATTAGATAAACTTCCCAAGATAAAACCGACACATGCGACATTGACGCATATACCCGACAAACTTACGATTCGGCGTCATGATTCCCGTAAAACGGGAAGCAAAAGAAATCGATGTCGGAAATTTCCGTCATCTTTGTCCGGACGCGTACACCCAGGGGAGTCACTCATGCGCCTATCCCGTAAAACCGCACTGGCCACGGTCAGCGCCCTTTTGCTGTGCGCCAGCGCAGCCCAGGCCCAATCCGACCGCAGCGTCCGGATCGGCATCTCGACCTTCCTGTCCGGCGCCGGCGCGGTGTTCGGGGTGCCGGCCCGCGACGCCGCCGAACTGGTGGCCGCCGACATCAACCGCCAGGGCGGCATCAAGGGCGCGCAGGTGAAGCTGACGTTCTTCGACGAGAACCAGGGCGTGGACAACACGGTTATCGAGTACAAGCGCCTGGTCGAATCGAACCAGGTCGACGCCATGGTGATCGGGCTGTCCAGCTCGACCTGCCTGGCGGTGGCGCCGGTGGCCGAGCAGCTCAAGATGCCGACCCTGCTGTGGGACTGCGGCACCGCGCGGCTGTTCGAGGAACAGCGCTACGACCACGTGTACCGCACCGCCGACTACACGCCCTCGAACAACGTGGCCGCCGCGCTCTACCTGCTCAAGGACATGCCGCAGGTCAAGACCATCGCCGGCATCAACCAGGATTACGCCTTCGGCCGCGACAACTGGGCCGCGTTCAAGGAGGCGGTGCAGGCGCTGCGGCCGGACGTGAAGTTCGTGGCCGAGCTGTTCCCCAAGCTGGGCACGGCCGACTATTCGACCGAAATCTCGCGCCTGTCGGCGCTGCGCCCCGACGTCGTCTTCACCACGCTGTGGGGCGGCGACATGAACACCTTCGTCAAGCAGTCGTCCTCGCGCGCGCTGTTCCGCACCAGCCGCCTGGTGGCGCCCAACGGGCAGAGCTCGCTGGAGCAATTGGGCAAGACCTTCCCGGCCAACGCGATCGTGGGCATGCGCGGCGACAGCTGGGCGTTCAACCCGGCCATGCGCGACAACGCGCAGCACCGCAAGTTCGTGGAAGACTTCCGCGCCAAGACGCGCGCCTATCCCAGCTTCCCCGCCTACCACATGGCCCAGGCCCTGTCGGCCGTGCGCCAGGCGCTGGAACAGCGCTGGGACGGCCAGCCCGCCACGCTCAAGACCGCGCTGCTGCAAGGCTGGGACGGCCTGCAGCTGGACGACTACACCGGCAAGCTGGCCATCCGCGCGGACCACCAGGCCATGGAAGGCCAGCTCTACGGCGTCAGCCAGCCGGCCGAGGGCCAGCCGTTCCTGACGCTGTCGCGGCTGGCGCTGATTCCGCCCGAGCTGGTCTCGCCGCCGGTGGGCGAAAAGACCGACGACTGGCTGCGCACGCTCAAGCCGTCGCTGCTCGAACAGATCTCCATCCCGGCTGAATAACGGCGGCGACCATGCAGCAAACCCTATTGTTGGCGCTCCTGGACGGGCTGGCGCAGGCGTCGGTCTCGTTCATGGTCGCGGTGGGGCTGAGCCTGATCTTCGGCATCATGCGCATCCTCAACATCGCCCATGGCAGCTTCTACGCGCTGGGCGCCTATACGGCCGCGGCGCTCGGCCTGTGGCTGGCCGGCCCCGACGGCGGCGCCTGGACCTATCCCGCGCTGCTCGCGGCCGCGCTGGTGGTCGGGCTGGCCCTGGGCCCGGTAATCGAGCGCGTGCTGCTGCGGCGCGTCTACGGCAAGGAACCCTCGCTGCAGATCCTCATCACCTTCGGCATCTTCATGATGCTGGAGGACGCGCAGAAGCTGCTGTTCGGCGTGGAGCCCATCTTCGCCGACGCGCCGCTGGCGCGCCTGGGCATGCTGGAGATCGGCGGCATCTACTACACCGTCTACCAGCTCGTGCTGCTGCCGGCCGCGGCGGTGGCGGTGATGGCGGGCCTGACCTGGTTCTTTTCGTACACGCGCCAGGGCAAGCTCATCACCGCCGTGATCGAGGACTACGAGGTCGCCTGCACGCTGGGCGTGAACGCCAGGCGCGTTTACCTGCTGACCTTCACGCTGGGCGCCATGCTGGCGGCGCTGGGCGGCGCGCTGGCCTCGCCCACCACTTCGCTGGTGCCGGGCATCGGCGCGGACACCATCGTGCTGTCCTTCGCCATCGTGGCCGCGGCCGGGCTGGGCCATTTCCAGGGCGCGGCGGTGACCGCGCTCATCATCGGGCTGGGCCAGGCGCTGTGCGTGCACCTGTACAGCGAAATCGCATCGGTCGTCCCCTACGTGGTGATGACGCTAATCCTGCTGGTCCGGCCCTACGGGCTGTTCGGCCGCGCGCAGGTGAAGAGGGTTTGAATCATGCAATTTTCTCTACGCGACAAGGCGCCCGTGCTGCTGGCCGCGGCCATCCTGCTGGCCGCGCCCGCGATGGCGCCCGGACTGCGCGCCATCCTGTTCATGGCGGTCGCCGAGGCGGTGGTGGCGCTGGGCATCCTGGTGCTGCTGCGCGCCGGCCAGATCTCCTACGGCCACGCGCTGTACTTCGCCGCCGGCGCCTATGCGGTGGCGTTCGGATCGCGCTGGCTAGGTCCGGAACTGCTGCTCACGCTGCCTTTCGCCGTGGCGTGCAGCGCGCTGCTGGGCGCGGCGCTGGGCGCCATCCTGGTGCGCTACCGCGACATCTTCTTCGCCATGCTGAACCTGGCTTTCTCGATGGTGGGCTTCACGCTGCTGCTCAAGCTCTATGACCTGACCGGCGGCAGCGACGGCCTGACCGTCGCGCAGCACCGCTACGCCGGCCTGGCGCTGCCGGCCGACGACTACGGCCCGGCCACGTATGCGCTCGCGGTGGCGCTGCTGGCGCTGGCGCTGCTCGCCACCTCGCGCTATCTGGCCTCTCCCCAGGGCCAGGCGCTGTCGGCGCTGAAAACCAACGAGACCCGCCTGGAATACCTGGGGGTGTCGGGCCGCGCCGTGCTCTACCGCGCCTACGTCGCCTCGGCGGCGCTGGCCGGCCTGGGCGGCGCGCTGGCGGCGCTGGGCACCGGCCACGTCACGCCCGAACTGGGCTACTGGACCAAGTCCGCCGAATTCGTGTTCATCGCGGTGCTGGGCGGCGTGGGGCACGTGGCCGGCGCGCTGGCCGGCGCGGTGGGCTTCGAACTGCTGCGCAGCTACGCCAGCGCTGCGGCCGCCAACGCCTGGCAGCTCATCATGGGCGCCGTGCTCATACTCATCGTGCTGTTCGCGCCGCAAGGCCTGTGCGGCCTGGTCAGGAAAGCGGGCGCGGCCCGCGCCGCCAAGGAGGCCTCGGCATGAGCGCGCCCATCCTGCAGGCCCGCGGCCTGCACATCGAATTCGGCGGGGTCAAGGCCGCCAACGGCGTGGACCTGACGCTGCACGCGGGCGAACTGGCCTCCATCATCGGCCCCAACGGCTCGGGCAAGACCACCTTCCTGAACCTGTGCACGGGCTATGTGCGGGCCTCGGCCGGCAGCGTGCAGTTCGACGGCGTGGAACTGACGCGGCTGCCGCCGCGCCGGATCGCCCGGCTGGGCATCGCGCGCGCCTTCCAGCTGCCGCAGCTCTTCACCGAACAGACGGTCGAACAGAACCTGCTGCTCGCCATCGCCGCGCGCCGCGGCTTCTGGCGGCTGTCGCCGCTGTCCACCCCCGAGGCGCGCGACGAAGCCGCGGCGCTGTTGCGCCTGTTTCACCTGCAAGGCCACAGCAAGCGCGAGATCGGCTCGCTGCCCGAAGGCGTGCGCAAGCTCATCGACATCGCCGTGGCGCTGGCGCTCAAGCCGCGCCTGCTGCTGATGGACGAGCCGACCAGCGGCGTCAGTTCACAGGAGAAATTCGCCATCATGGACATGCTCATACCCGTGCTGCGCGACCAGGGCATCACCGCCCTGCTGGTCGAGCACGACATGGAACTGGTCGAACGCTACATGGACCGCGTGGTGTTCTGGAACGCCGGCCAGGTGGCGGCGGTCGGCACGCCGGCCGACATCCTCCAGCGCGAGGACGTGCTGCGCGACGTGGTGGGAGCGATGTGATGCTGCATATCGACCGACTCACCGCCCGCATCGAAGGCGCCGCCGTCCTTCGCGAAGTCGGCCTGGATCTGTCCGCCGGCGAAACGCTGGCCCTGATCGGACGCAACGGCGCGGGCAAGACCTCGCTGCTGCGCGCCATCATGGGCGTGCTGCGCGCCGACGGCGGCACGCTGCGCTTCGACGGACAGGACCTGCGCGCCATGGACGCGCACCGGCGCGCCGGCCTGGGCATCGGCTACGCGCCCGAGGAACGCCGCCTGATCGGCAAATTCTCGGTGCTGGAGAACATCATGGTGCCGGCCTGGGCCTGCGGCCTGCCCGCGCGCGCGGTGCGCCAGCGGCTCGACCTGATCTACGCCGTGGCCCCCGAGCTGCCCGCGCTGAGCGCGCGCGCCGGCGGCCTGCTGTCGGGCGGCCAGCAGAAGATGGTGGCGCTGGGCCGCGCGCTGATGGCCGGCCACCGGCTGGTGCTGCTGGACGAACCGTTCCAGGGCCTGGCCCCGGCGCTGGCGCTGCGCTATGCGGACAGCCTGCGCACGCTGCGCCGCCAGCAGCCCGAGCTGGCCATCATCATCACCGAATCCAACCCCAAGTTGCTCGACGCCATGGCCGATCGCACCCTGTCGATCGAACGGGGCGCCATTTCCGCGGCAGACGCCGCCAGACAGACCCACTAAGGAGTCCCTATGCATTTGCGAGCCGCGGTGATCCAGACCGCATCGGTTCCCTTCGACAGCGCCGCCACCACCAGGAAGGTGGTCAAGCTCATCCTGGAGGCTGCCGCGCAGGGCGCGCGCCTGCAGGTGTTCCCCGAGGCCCTGCTGTCGGCCTATCCCAAGGGCGCCGACTTCGGCGCGCGCGTGGGCGGACGCCTGCCGCGCGGACGCGATGAGTTCCTGCGCTACTACGACAGCGCCATCGACGTGCCCGGCCCCGAGACCGAACAGATCGCCGAGGCCGCGCGCGAAGCCGGCTCGTACGTGGTCATCGGCGTGATCGAGCGCGACGGCGGCACGCTGTACTGCACGGTGCTGTTCTTCTCGCCCGAGGGCGAACTGCTGGGCAAGCACCGCAAGCTCATGCCCACGGCGATGGAGCGGCTGGTCTGGGGCTACGGCGACGGCTCCACCCTGCCCGTGTTCGACACGCCCTTCGGCAAGCTGGGCTCGGTGATCTGCTGGGAGAACTACATGCCGCTGCTGCGCATGGCGATGTACGGCAAGGGCATCCAGCTCTACTGCATGCCCACGGCCGACGACAAGGATTCGTGGCTGGCCACCGCCCGCCACATCGCGCTGGAAGGCCGCTGCTTCGTGCTGACCGCCTGCCAGTACCTGACCCGCGCCGACTTCCCGGAGGACTACGACGCGATCCAGGGCAACGCGCCCGACACCGTGCTGATGCGCGGCGGCAGCGCCATCGTCAGCCCGCTGGGCGAGGTCCTGGCCGGACCGGACTATGAGGGAGAGTGCATCCTGACCGCCGACCTGGACCTGGACGACATTGCGCGCGGCAAGTTCGATTTCGACGTGGTGGGCCACTATGCGCGGCCGGACATCTTCCAGCTGGTGGTCGACGAATCGCCGACGCCGCCGGTCGTGCTCAAGCGCTGACCGGCGGGCGCCCGGCGCGATCAGCCGATCACGCGGAAGCGTTCGGCGTCGCCCATGAACGGCTTCTCGCCGAAGCCGTTCTCATTGGAGCCGAACGGCATCTGCGCGCGCAGCTTCCAGTAGGCCGGGATATCCCACTGGCTCGCCACGGCGGCGTCGATCAGCGGGTTGTAGTGCTGCAGGCTGGCGCCCACGCCGGCGTTGGCCAGGGCGGTCCAGACCGACAGCTGCGCCATGCCGCCGGCCTGTTCGGACCAGACGGGGAAGTTGTCGGCGTACAGCGCGAACTTCTCCTGCAGGCTGCGCACCACGTCCTGGTCCTCGAAGAACAGCACGGTGCCCACGCCGGCGGCGAAGCTCTTGAGCTTGGCCTCGGTCTTGTCGAACCCTTCGGCCGGGGCGACCTTGCGCACTTCCTCGATGGCGATATCCCACAGTTTTTCGCTTTCCGCGCCGAACAGGATCACCGCGCGCGAACTCTGCGAGTTGAACGAGGACGGGCTGTGCTTGATCGCTTCCTGGATCAGGGTTGCCAGTTCATCCTTGGGCATCGACAGATTGCGGCCCAGCGAATATTGGGTGCGGCGCTTCTTCAGCGCTTCGAGGTAAGCATTGCTCATGACGATATGACCTTCCGACTGGTAGATAGAGAAACGTGCATGAGGAATTCTACGGCCCGCAATGGCGTAAAGCGCCGATGCCGCCGCGTTTCCGGCCGGAACAAACCGTTCCACTCATGCGCCAAATCTTCCGGCATCGCGGATGCGTTTATGCATTACCCGCCAGCCTGAAGCCTGCCGAGCCCATCAGGGCTTACCCCTATTACCCGTCTGCCGTCAAAAAACTATCGTATTCGAGAATTATCAAATAAGAGAATTCTCGGTTCCGACAAAATGACAGCAGAGCCCCTATACGATTACGCCGTGATCGGCGCCGGCATCGCCGGCGCCTCGGTCGCCTACCGTCTCAGCGCCACGGCCTCGGTCGCCGTGTTGGAACGCGAGCCCCAGCCGGGCTATCACTCCACCGGCCGCTCGGCGGCCATGTTCATGGAAACCTACGGCACCGCGCAGATCAAGGCGCTCACGCGGGCCAGCCGCGCCTTCTACGAAAACCCGCCGCCGGGCTTCAGCGACACGCCGCTGCTGCATCCGCGCGGCGTGCTGTACGTGGCGACGCCCGAACAGGAAGGCCTGCTGCACCAGGTGTATGAAGACTTCCGCAGCCAGTCGCCCAACGTGAGGCTGATCGACGCCGGGCAGGCGCTCGCCCGCGTGCCCTGCCTGCGCGCCGAACAGCTTTGCGGCGCCATCGAGGAGCCGGACGCCCGCGACATCGACGTGCACGCCCTGCACCAGGGATTCCTGCGCGCCATGACGCGCCAGGGCGCGGCGCTGCTCAACCGCGCCGAAGTGGTGGCCGCGGTCCACGCCGACGACGCCTGGACGTTGACGCTGGCCGACGGCCGCCAAGTGCGCGCGCGCGCCGTGGTCAACGCCGCCGGCGCCTGGGCCGACCAGGCCGCCGCCCTGTGCGGCGCGCGCCAGGTCGGGCTGCAGCCGTGCCGCCGCACCGCCTTCACCTTCTCCGGCCCGCAGGACGTGGATTTTTCGCGCTGGCCCGCGGTGGTCGGCGTCGACGAAAGCTATTACTTCAAGCCCGACGCCGGCCAGCTGCTGGGCTCGCCCGCCAACGCCGATCCGGTCGAGGCGCACGACGTGGTGCCCGAAGAACTGGACGTGGCCACCGGCATCTACCGGATCGAGTCCGCGACCTCGCTCACCATCCGCCGCCCCCGGCACACCTGGGCCGGGCTGCGCTCCTTCGTGCGCGACGGCGACTTCGTGGTGGGCTGGGACCCGGAGGCGCCGGCGTTTTTCTGGCTGGCGGCGCAAGGCGGCTATGGCATCCAGACCGCGGCGGCGACCTCGGAGCTGGCCGCCGCGCTGCTCATGCGCCAGCCGCTGCCGGCCCATCTGCACATGCACGGGGTGGACGCCGCCGCCGTGCGTCCCGCGCGCCTGCGCTGATTGTTCATCGACCCCCAACTCTCTCTTTACGCGGAGCGGCAGCATGAGAATATTTTCCGGGTCCCTCGCGACCGAGACCAACACCTTCTCTCCCATTCCCACCGGGCTGTCCGCCTACCGCGCGCGCGGCTACTACCCCGCCGGCCAGCATCCCGACCGCATGCAGATGTTCTCCGGCCCGCTGTGGGCCGCGCGCCAGCGCGCGCAGGGCAAGGACTGGACCCTGATCGAAGGCATGACGGCCGGCGCCACGCCGGCCGGCATCACCACCCGCCATGCCTACGAAACCCTGCGCGACGAACTGCTGGACGACCTGCGCCGCGCCGGCAAGGTCGACATCGCGCTGTTCGGCCTGCACGGCGCCATGGTGGCCGACGGCTACGACGACTGCGAGGGCGACCTGCTGCGCCGCGCGCGCGAGATCGTGGGACCCGATACCGTGATCGGCGCCGAGCTCGACCCGCATTGCCACCTGACCGCGACCATGACGGACAGCGCGGACTTCCTGGTCTGTTTCAAGGAATATCCCCACACCGACATCCTGGAGCGCGCCTACGACCTGGTGGACCTGTGCGTGGCGCGCGCCGAAGGCCGCATCCGCCCCACGCGCGCCGTGTACGACTGCGAGATGATCTCCATCATGCACACCAGCCGCGAGCCGATGCGCGGCTTCGTGGACCGCCTGCTGGCCATGGAAGGCAAGGACGGCGTGCTGTCGGTATCCATCGCGCATGGCTTTCCGTGGGGCGACACGCCCGACATGGGCTCCAAGGTGCTGGTCTACACCGACGGCGACCAGGCCGGCGCCGACGCGCTGGCGCGCGCGCTGGGCGCAGAGATCATCGGTTTTCGCGACCAGCTCGCGCCGCCCTACCCGGGCGCCGACGATGCGCTGGACCAGGCGCTGGCGCTGGACGATTTCCCGGTGGTGCTGGCGGACTCCGCCGACAACGCCGGCGGCGGCGCGCCCAGCGACGCCACCTTCATCCTGGAACGCGTGCTGGCGCGCGGCATCCGCGACGTGGCCACGGGTCCGTTCTGGGACCCGGTGGCCGTGCAGCTCTGCTTCGAGGCCGGCGTGGGCGCGCAGATCAAGCTGCGCATCGGCGGCAAGGTCGCGCCGGTCTCGGGCCGGCCGCTGGACCTGGACTGCGAAATCCTGGCGCTGCAGCGCGACGCCGTCATGACCGGCCTGGCCGGCACGCCGGCCCTGCTGGGCGACACCGCCATCGTGCGCAGCCAGGGCGTGACGCTGGCCCTGACCACCAATCGCACCCAGGCCATGGGCACCGACCTGTTCACGCAGTTCGGCGTGGACCTGGCGGCCATGAAACTCATCATCGTGAAATCGTCGCAGCACTTCTACGCCTCGTACTCGAAGGTGGGCCGCCACGTCATCTACGTGGAGACGCCGGGCGCCATCACGCAGGACTACAACGCGTTGCCGTTCGTCAAGCGCAAGCTGCCGAAATGGCCGTTCACGGCGTGAAGCGCCGTCCACCGCCGCCCGCCACGGGCGCCGCAAGACCAAGGGGAAAACAATGATCCGACGTATCAGTTTGCTGGGCGCAGCCGCCCTGCTGGCCATCGGCGCCGCCGCCGGCGCGGCCGCGCAGACCAAGACCCTGCGCCTGGTGCCGCACGCGGACCTCAAGACGCTGGACCCGCTGTTCAATACCGCCTACATCACGCGCAACCACGGCTACATGGTGTTCGACACCCTGTTCTCGCAGGACGGCAAGGGCCAGGTGCAGCCGCAGATGGTGGACACCTGGACCGTGTCGGAAGACGGCAAGTCCTGGCGCTTCACGCTGCGCCCGGGCCTGAAGTTCAACGACGGCACGCCGGTCAAGGCCGAGGACTGCGTGGCCTCGATCCAGCGCTGGGCCAAGAAGGACACGCTGGGCCAGGCCATGATGGCCGCCGGCGCCGAGCTTGCCGCCACCGGCGACAACAGCTTCACGCTGACCTTGAAACAGCCCTTCGGCCTGGTGCTGGACGCCCTGTCCAAGCCTTCCGGCATGCCGCCCTTCATCATGCCCAAGCGCCTGGCGATGACGGACCCCAACACCCAGGTCACCGAAATGGTCGGCTCCGGCCCGTTCCTGTTCAAGCGCGACGAATGGGTGCCGGGCAACAAGGTGGTGTACGTCAAGAACCCCGCCTACGTGCCGCGCGCCGAGCCGGCCGACGGCCTGGCCGGCGGCAAGCAGGTCAAGGTGGACCGGGTCGAATGGGTCTACATCCCCGACGGCAACACCGCCACGGCGGCGCTGATGAACGGCGAGGTCGACATGATCGAGCAGACCACGCCGGACTTCCTGCCGGTGCTGGAAAGCAATCCGGACATCACGCTGAACACCTCGGTGTCCTCGCAGGGCATGGTCGTGCTCAACTCGCTGCATCCGCCCTTCGACAAGCCGCAGGCGCGCCAGGCCCTCTACTACCTGGTCAGCCAGAAGGAAATGCTGTCGGCCATGGGCTACCCCGAGAAGTACCGGGTCGACTATTGCGCCACGCTCTATGTCTGCGGCTCGCCCCTGGCCACCGACGCCGGCGCCGCGCCCTACGCCAAGCGCGACCCGGAACGCGCCAAACAGCTGCTGCAGGAGGCCGGCTACAAGGGCGAAAAGGTCGTGGTGCTGTATCCGACCGACCACATCAGCGCGCCGGCCGTCATGGTCCTGGCGCAGAACATGAAGAAGGCCGGCATCAACGTGGACCTGCAATCCATGGACTGGGCCTCGCTGGCCGCGCGCCGCCTGAAGAAAGACCCGCCCGCGCAAGGCGGCTGGAACATCTTCCTGACCTGGGGCGGCTATTACGACGCCAGCACGCCGGTGACCAACCCCTGGCTGTCCGCGGCCTGCGGCAACAGCCTGCCGGGCTGGCCCTGCGACAAGGAGCTGGACGCGCTGCGCACGCAATGGATCCGCGAAACCGACGCGGCCAAGCGCAAGCAGATCGCCGCGCAGCTGCAGGCGCGCGCCTACCAGACGGTGCCGTACGTCATGTGGGGCGAATTCAGGCCGGTCTCCGCGTTTCGCGGGCTGCAGCACACCGAGCTGCTCAAGACCGGCATCCCGGTGATGTGGAACATCGAAAAACCGTAAGGCAGACGCCGGGCGCGGCTTGCGCCCGGCCGCAAGCCGGGGGGAAAACAGCGTGAAATTCATACTGCGCCGCGTCGCGGCCGTCATTCCCGTCATGGCCGTGGTCGCGGTCGTGGTGTTCCTGCTGATCCACCTGTCGCCGGGCGACCCGGCGGCCGTCATCGCCGGTGACAACGCCACCGCCGACGACGTGGAGAAGATCCGCCAGAACCTGGGCCTGGACAAGCCGCTGCTGCAGCAGTTCGGCATCTGGGTCGCGCACATCGCCAGCGGCGACCTGGGCACCTCCATCGCCACGCAGATGCCGGTCTCGGAACTGATCGGCCAGCGCATGGGCCCCACCCTGTCCATCGCCGCCTTCACCATGCTGTTCGCCGTGGTCGCGGCGATACCGCTGGGCGTGCTGGCGGCCTGGAACGCCGGACGCTGGCTGGACCGGCTGGTCATGGTGGGCGCGGTCTGCGCGTTCTCGGTGCCGGTGTTCCTGATCGGCTACAGCCTGGTCTACGGTTTCTCCATCAAGCTGGGCTGGCTGCCGGTGCAGGGCTACAAGCCGCTGTCGGCCGGCCTGGCGCCCTATCTGCGCCACCTGGTGCTGCCCTGCCTGTCGCTGGGCCTGGTGTATATGGCGCTGCTCACGCGCATGACCCGCGCCACCATGCTGGAGGCGCTGTCCGAGGACTACATCCGCACCGCCCGGGCCAAGGGCCTGTCGGCCGGCCCCATCGTATGGCATGCCTTGAAGAACGCCGCCAACCCCATCGTCACCACCATCGGCGTGGGCGTGGCGCTGCTGATCGGCGGCGTGGTGGTCACGGAGACCGTGTTCGCCATTCCCGGCCTGGGCCGCCTGACCATAGACGCGGTGCTGCGCCACGACTATCCGGTCATCCAGGGCGTGCTGCTGGTGGCCTCGGGCATCTACGTGCTGATCAACCTGCTGGTCGACCTGAGCTACCGGCTCTTCGATCCGCGCATCCGCTACTGACGGGGAGACGCATGACTACCGCAACCCTGCCGCTGCCCGCCAGGCGTACGCGCCTGCGCCGCGCGCTGAAATCGCTGCGCCGCCACCCGATGCTGTATGCCGGCGGCGCCATCCTGCTGCTCCTGGCCGCGATCGCGCTGGCCGCGCCGTGGCTGGCCACGGTCGATCCGCAGGACATCAATCCGATGGCGCGCATGAAGCCGCCCTCGTCCGAGCACTACTTCGGCACCGACGCCCTGGGCCGCGACGTCTACTCGCGCACGCTCTGGGGCGCGCGCGTGTCCCTGGTGGTCGGCCTGGTGGTGGCGGCGGTCGCCACCGCGGGCGGCGTCGCGCTGGGCATGGCGGCCGGCTATTTCCGCCGCCTGGACGCCGTCATCATGCGCATCATGGACGGCCTGATGGCCATTCCCGGCGTGCTGCTGGCGATCGCGCTGATGGCCACGCTCAAGGGCGGCCTGGGCACCGTGATCGTCGCCATCGTGATCCCGGAAGTGCCGCGCGTCGTGCGCCTGGTGCGCGCGCTGGTGCTGACGATACGCGAGCAGCCCTACATCGAGGCCGCGGTGTCCTGCGGCACGCGCGTGCCGGCCATCCTGCTGCGCCACGTCCTGCCCAACCTGTTCGCGCCGCTGATGGTGCAGGCCACCTTCATCGCGGCCTCGGCCATCCTGACGGAGGCCGTGCTGAGCTTCCTGGGCGTGGGCATCCCGCCGCAGATACCGAGCTGGGGCAACATCATGGCCGAGGGTCGCAACTTCGTGGCCGTGGCCTTCCACATCATCCTGTATCCCGGCCTGTTCCTGGGCGTGGCCGTGCTGGCCGTCAACCTGGTGGGCGACGGACTGCGCGACATGCTCGATCCGCGCCTGGCCAAAAAGCTGTAGGAGCGTCCATGCAAACCCGACCCGTCCTGAGCGTGCGCGACCTCACCACCTGTTTCGACGGCGACGAGACCACGGTGGTCGCCGTCGACGGCCTGTCGTTCGACCTGATGCCCGGCGAAACCCTGGGCCTGGTGGGCGAATCCGGCTGCGGCAAGAGCGTGACCTCGCTGTCCATCATGCGTCTGCTGCGCGCCCCCGGCCGCAATGCCGGCGGACGCATCGAGTTCGACGGCCAGGACCTGCTGGCCCTGCCCGAGAAAGCCATGCGCGCGATCCGCGGCAACCGGATCTCGATGATCTTCCAGGAGCCGATGACGTCCCTGAACCCGGTGTTCACCGTCGGCCGCCAGATCAGCGAATCGCTGATGCTGCACCAGGGCCTGTCGCGCCGCGACGCCCTGGCCCAGGCCGAACAACTGCTGGACCTGGTGCAGATCGCCGACCCCGCGCGCCGCGTGCGCGAGTACCCCTATCAGTTGTCCGGCGGCATGCGCCAACGCGCCATGATCGCGATGGCGCTGGCCTGCCAGCCCAAGGTGCTGATCGCCGACGAACCCACCACCGCGCTGGACGTCACCATCCAGGCGCAGATCCTGCACCTGCTGCGCGACATCCAGGCGCGCCTGGGGACCGCCATCGTGCTGATCACGCACGACCTGGGCGTCGTGGCGCAGATGTGCCAGCGCGTCATCGTCATGTACGCCGGCCGCAAGGTCGAGGAAGGCGGCGTGGACGACGTGCTGGACCGCCCGCAGCATCCCTATACCCGGGCGCTGATCCGATCGCTGCCCGATTTCGTCGACGGCCAGGGCCACGACGCCCGGCTGGCCGAGCTGCCGGGCATCGTGCCCGTGATGACGCCGGCCTCGCGCGGCTGCGCCTTCGCCGCGCGCTGCCCCGAGGCGCAGCCGCGCTGCCGCGACGCCGCCCCGCCCGCCGTGGACGCCGGCAGCCGCCACCGCGTCTGGTGCTGGGCGCGCGCCGAAGGACTGGCCGCCGCGCCCGCGACCGGCGCCCTGACCGCGTGAGAGCCGCCATGAACCTGCACGATATCCCCCTCGCGCCCGCCGCGTCCGCCATGTCCGCATCCGCCGCGCCCATGCTGGAAGTCATCGACCTCAAGAAGCACTTTCCGGTGGACGGCGGCAAGGTGCTGCGCGCCGTCGACGGCGTGTCGCTGTCGGTGCCGCGCGGCCAGACGCTGAGCCTGGTCGGCGAATCCGGCTGCGGCAAATCCACCACCGGCAAATGCCTGATCCGGCTGGCCGAACCCACCGCCGGCCGCATCCTGCTCGAAGGCCAGGACCTGGCGGCGATGAACGGCCGCCAGCTGCGCGCCATGCGCCAGCGGGTGCAGTTCATCTTCCAGGACCCGTTTTCGTCCATGAATCCGCGCATGCGGGTGCGCGACATCATCGGCGAGCCGCTGCGCAACTTCGGCCACGGCCGCGTCGCGATCCGCGAGCGCGTGGCCCAGCTGCTGGCCCGCGTCAGCCTGCGCCCCGACGCCGCCGACCGCTACCCGCACGAATTCTCCGGCGGGCAGCGCCAGCGCATCGTGATCGCGCGCGCGCTGGCGCTGGACCCCGGGCTGATCGTGTGCGACGAGCCGGTGTCGGCGCTGGACGTCTCGGTCCAGGCCCAGGTCATCAACCTGCTGATGGACCTGCAGCGCGACCTCGGCCTGACCTACGTGTTCATTTCGCACGACCTGAGCGTGGTGCGCCACATCAGCCACCAGGTGGCCGTGATGTACCTGGGCCGCATCGTCGAAAGCGGCCCGCGCGACGCCATCTTCGGGCGCCCGGCCCATCCCTATACCCGCGCCCTGCTGGCCGCGGTGCCGTCCGCCCGCCGCGGCGAGCGCACGCCGGTCGAGGTGCTCAGGGGCGAAATCCCCAGCCCCCTGTCGCCGCCCTCGGGCTGCGCGTTCCGCAGCCGCTGCCCCATGGCCCGGCCGCGCTGCGCCGAAGAAACCCCGCTGCCGCGCCACGTCGCCCCCGGGCAGCAGGTCGCCTGCCACTTTGCCTAGACGGAGATACGCATGTCCCTGCCTGACGCCACCCCGTTCGATTACATTCTTGCCGGCGGCACCGTCATCGACGGCGCCAACACCCCCGGCCGCCGCGCCGACGTGGGCGTGCGCGGCGACCGCATCGCCGCCGTCGGCGACCTGGCCGGCCATGCCGCCGCACGCCGCATCGACGTCGCCGGCAAGGTGGTGGCGCCCGGCTTCATCGACTCCCATACGCACGACGACAACTACCTGCTCAAGCGCCGCGACATGACGCCCAAGATTTCGCAGGGCGTCACCACCGTGGTCACCGGCAATTGCGGCATCAGCCTGGCGCCGCTGGCGCACGCCAATCCGCCCGCGCCGCTGGACCTGCTGGACGAAGGCGGCTCCTATCGCTACGAACGCTTCCGCGACTACCTCGACGCGCTGCGCGCCGCGCCCGCCGCCGTCAACGCCGCCTGCATGGTGGGCCACTCCACGCTGCGCGCCGCCGTCATGCCCGAGCTGCAGCGCGAGGCCACACCCGCCGAGATCGAGGCCATGCGGGCGCTGGCCGACGAAGCCCTGGCCAGCGGCGCCATCGGCATCTCCACCGGCGCGTTCTACCCGCCCGCCGCCTGCGCCAGCACCGAGGAGATCATCGAAGTCTGCCGGCCGCTGGCCGCGCGCGGCGGCATCTACGCCACCCACATGCGCGACGAAGGCGAGCACATCGTCGCGGCGCTGGAAGAAACCTTCCGCATCGGCCGCGAACTAGGCGTGCCCGTCGTGATCTCGCACCACAAGGTCATGGGCAAGCCCAACTTCGGCCGCTCCCGCGAAACCCTGGCCCTGATCGAGGCCGCCATGGCCGGCCAGGACGTCTCGCTGGACGCCTATCCCTACGTGGCCGGCTCCACCATGCTCAAGCAGGACCGCGTGCTGCTCGCCGGCCGCACCCTCATCACCTGGTGCAAGCCCTGCCCCGAACTGAGCGGGCGCGACCTGGACGAGATCGCCGCCGAACGCGGCAAGTCCAAGTACGACGTGGTGCCCGACCTGCAGCCGGCCGGCGCCATCTACTTCATGATGGACGAGCCCGACGTCCAGCGCATCCTGGCCTTCGGCCCCACCATGATCGGCTCGGACGGCCTGCCCCACGACGAGCGCCCGCACCCGCGGCTGTGGGGCACCTTCCCGCGCGTGCTGGGGCACTACTCGCGCGACCTGGGCCTGTTCCCGCTGGAGACGGCCGTCTGGAAGATGACCGGCCTGACCGCCGCCCGCTTCGGCCTGGCCGGACGCGGCCAGGTGCGGCCCGGCTACTACGCCGATCTGACGGTCTTCGACCCGGCCACCGTGGCCGACTCCGCCACCTTCGAGCGGCCCACCGAGAGCGCCGCCGGCATCCATTCGGTCTACGTCAACGGCGCGCCGGTCTGGCAGGACCAGGCCTTTACCGGCCTGCACGCCGGGCGCGTGCTGAACCGGGCCGCCTGAACCGGGCGCAACCTTTACAATCCGGCAAACGCGGCGGGGCTTGCGGGCCCCAGCCCCAGCCCTCAACCCTTGATGCCAGACCGCTACATGGCCCTACCCGGCAAGACCGTTCCGCCCGAAATCGTGGGCAAGGAAGAAATGGGCGCTCGCCTGCGGGCCGAGCGCAAGGCAAGAAAACTGACCTTGCAGGAAGTCTCCCGCGCCAGCGGCATCGCGGTGTCCACGCTTTCCAAGGCCGAGCTGGGGCAGATCGCCCTGAGCTACGAGAAATTCGGCGCGCTGGCCCGCGCGCTGGACGTCGACATGACCCGGCTGTTCATGCTGGGCGACGCCTCCCAGGCCGCCGTCGCGCCGACCTACGTCAAGAACAAGCTCGGCGACGCCTGCGACTATGTCACGGAGAACTACCACTACCGCCTGCTGATGGGCGAATACCCGGGCAAGAAAATGACGCCCATGGTCGCCCTCATCGACTCGCGCAAAGTGGTCGAGTTCGAGGACTACATCCGGCATCCCGGCCAGGAATTCGCCGTGGTGCTGTCGGGCAAGGTCCGCATCCAGTTCGAGAACGGCGACAGCGTCGTGCTCGCCAAGCACGAAACCGCCTATTTCGACAGCAGCATCGGCCACGTCTACCTGTCGCTGAGCAAAAAGCCGGCCGAAGTGCTGGCGGTCTGCAGCGACACCGACGAAGTGCCCTCGCGGCTGAAACCCGCCTGACTCGCGCACCTGGCGCCGATACCGCAACGACGATCACGACAAGCAGCAATGCGCATCACCCCCACACTGACTCTTTGCGCGGCCCTGGCGGCCGGCAACCCCGCCCTCGCACAACCCGTGCTGCGCGACATCGGCGCCATGCTTTCCGGCGCCAAAAGCGGCAGCGCCATCGTCCGCAGCGACCGCGGACTGCTGCTGGAAACGCGCCACTGCATCGACGGCCAGGCGCCCGTCGCCGCGCAGCTGCGCGGCCACCTCGGCGTGGCGCACGAGGCTGCCCTGCTCGACCTGTTCCAGCGCATCCTGTGCGCCCGCTCCGACGACGGCATGGGCAAACTCTCCATCGCCCGCTACGGCGAGGACGCGGCCGACTCGTTCGGCACCGGCATGACGTTCTACTCCGGCAGCAAGGAACTGGGCGAATGGCCCATCGAGATCGAAAGCCACAGCCCGCGCGACGAGGCCTATATCTCCATGCTGGGCCTGACGCCGAACAGTCCCATCAGCGGCGTCTCGCTATGGCAGACCCCGTCGCCCGGCCGCGTGCGCGTCTGGTTCGCGCCGTTCCTGCACAGGCCTTCGGACGCCATGACCTACGACTTCGAACTGCGCGGCGAGCGCTGGGTCTGGGTCGCCGCCGTCTCCTCCTCGCGCATATTGGGCTAGCGTGCGCCGCCGGCATCAGACTGTCATATAAGCCGGCGATACTGGCTCCGCAATGCGCGCAACTCCCCGGCATCCCCGGGGAAAGGCCCGGATATCTCTGGATATCCCTGGATATCCATATGAAAGGTAATTCGTTGCCGCGCCTTGCCGGCCGGCCTACGATGCCTGCCATACCCCGGGCCAGACGCCCGTACCAAGGTTCCACGAAGGTTCCAATATGCAACGCCTGATATCCCCGATCCTGAGCCGCCGTCCGGCGCTGCTCGCCGGCCCCCGCAGCGCGCGCCGCTATGACGCCGTCGTGTCCCTGCAGGCCTACCGCGAAGCCCGCCAGCTGCGCGAATCCGCCCAACGCATCCTCGCCGTATCCGCGCGCTACATGCTGCCGGGCGCCTGAGCGCCTTATAGAAAGCCGGCCGCGCGGAACATGCGCTCGTAGATCTCGCGCAGCGTCGCCTCCTTGCGCTTGTTGTACGCCATCACCTGCATCGCGCCCACGGCCGCGGACTGCTTGGCCCGCGCATACAGGTCGCGGTCCGCCGGATTGGCGCGCAGCCAGTCGCGGAACATCCGGTGCCGGATATTCTCCGGACAATCCGGCCCGAACACATGCAGGTTCGCCGCCGGCGCCTCCAGCCGCAGCGCGCGGTGCTGATGCCAGGACGGCTCGCGCAGCGCCAGCACATAGCCGATCGCCTCCAGCGGCCCCACGTAGTCTTCCTCCCGCGCCGGATCGGCCACGGTCAGGTCGATGTCGATCACCGGCTTGGCCGCCAGCCCCGGCACCGCCGTGGACCCCATATGCTCCACGTCCAGCGCCGCCGGCCCCAGCGCCTCGCGTATCGCCGCGGCCAGCGCCTCGTAGCGGGCCGGCCATCGGGGATCGTAGGGCACGACTTCCACCGGCGCCGGCGCCGGCCGGCCTCGGACCCAGGGGTCTTCGTCCGGGTCCGGTTCGTGGTGTTTCATGATTTCTTCGGGTGTCGCCATGCGATATATCCTACTGCGGCGAACGACGGTCTCGATTACACACGCCCAGGCAAGCCGACGGATAATGGGCTGATCGAATCGTTCAACCGCCGGCTGCGTGATGAATTCCTTAAGGAGCGCATTGGGGCAACTACCTGCTCGCGAAGATCAAGGGCGCGACACGATGAAGTCGCTTCCCAGCTCCGCCAGGTCGCGGCACCCAAGCAACCCCAGGTTGCGGTCGATTTCGGTTCCCAAAATGTCGATGATGCGCGCCACGCCGGCCTGTCCGGCCACGGACGCGCCGTAGAGAAAGGGGCGGCCCAGGAACACCATGCGCGCGCCCAGCGCGATGGCCTTGAGGACGTCGGCGCCGCGGCGGAATCCGCCGTCGACCATGACCGGGAAATTCGGGCCCACCGCGGCGACGACCTCGGGCAAGGCGTCCAGGGCGCCCTGCGCGCCGTCGAGCTGGCGTCCGCCGTGGTTGGAGACGATGACGCCGTCCAGGCCCATTTGTTCCGCCAGCCGTGCGTCGCCGGGATGGGCGACGCCCTTGAGGACGATGCGGCCCGGCCAGATGTCGCGCATCCAGGCCAGGTGCGACCAGTCCAGCCGGTCGCGGCCGCCGCGCAGGCCGCCCTTGGGTTCTTCGGTGATGCGGTAGCCGCGCGTATCGGCGACCACGTTGCAGAAGCGCGGCACCTGCCGGTCCGAAAGCAGGGTGCGGAGAAACACGTTGGCGGACCAGCGGGGATGACGCAGCCCGTCCCAGAGCAGGCCGCCGCTGAACTTGAACGGAATGGTGAAGCCGTTGCGCTGGTTGTTCTCGCGGTTCGCGCCCACGGGCGTGTCGATGGTGACGACCAGCACGTCGACCTCGTTGGCCCGCAGGCGCCGCAGCAGCGGTTCGATGACTTCCCTGTCGCCGGGGATGTAGCCCTGGTACCAGAAATCGGCATCGGCCTGGCGCAAGGTTTCCATGGCCAGCGTGGAAAGGCCGCTGAGCACGAACGGAATTTTCGCCTCTGACGCGGCCTTGGCCAGGTCCCATTCGCAGCGGTGGCGGCACATGGCGGTCATGCCCATGGGCGCGATCCCGAAAGGATGCCGGTATTGCCTTCCCCAGAGTTCCACGGCCTGCGTGCGCTGCGCGACGCCGACCAGGCCGCGCGGACGGAACTGGACCGAACGGAACGCCTCGCGGTTGGCTTGCAGCGTCAGGCAGTCTTCGGTGCCGCCGTTGACGTAGCCGAACACCGCGTGCGGCAGGACCGCCTTGGCCGCACGCTCGTAGTCGCCTATCGACAGGAGTTTCTTTGAGTTCATTGGAGTTGGATGTTCGCTTCGGTGACTTTGGCTTTCCAGAAATCCCGTTCGGCACGCACGCGCTGGGTGAAATCGGCGGAAGAGGTGCCGGTGATCACAAAGCCGAGGGACTCCATTCTTTCCTTGAATTCCGGGGTCTTCTTGACTTCGGCAATGCCCGCTTCCAGCTTCTTGAGCACATCGGGAGGCAGTTTCGCCGGTCCCATCACGCCCGTCCAGCCTCCAACGTCCACGCCCTTGAAGCCGCTTTCTTCCATCGTGGGAACGTTGGGCAGCATGGCGTTGCGTTGCTTGGAGGTGATGCCCAGCGCCCGCACCTTGTCGCTCTTGGCGAGCCCGATGGCCGCATCGGTCTGGGCGAACACGAAACTGACCTGCCCCGCCATGACGTCATTGAGCGCCGGGGCATTCCCCTTGTAGGGAACGTGCAGCATGGGCGCGTTGGCGGACCGGGAAAACAGTTCGCCCGCAAGATGGTTGGTGCCGCCCAGGCCCGAGGAACCGTAGCTGACGGCCGTCGGGTTCTGCTTGGCGAGTTCCACCAGTTCCTTGAGATTCGCCGCCTTGATCTGAGGCCCGGCGAGCAGAACCAGGGCGTAGTCGACCAGATCGGATACCGCGGTGAAGTCCTGCGTGACGTCGTAGCGGAAGCTGGGCTGCGTGAGCGGCGCGATGGCCGTCACCGGGGACACCATGATCCCCAGCGTATAGCCATCCGAAGGCGCGCGCGCCAGGGCCGTCAAAGCGACGATGCCGCTGGCGCCCGTGCGGTTCTCGACCACCACGGGCTGGTTCCACAGCTTGCTCAGGCCGAAGGCGAGCTGGCGCGCTATCAGGTCCGTGGGCCCCCCGGCGGCGTAGGGCACCAGAAAGGTCACCTGCTTGGCGGGGTAGGCGGCGGCCGCCTCGTCCTTGGCATGCGCGGGCACGCCCGTCATGCCGGCCGTGACGATGGCCAGGGCCAATGCCGCCTTGATGGCGGAACGCCGATTTGCTTTCATGCTTGTCTCCTGTTTTTATCTTTTCGTTCCACGCTTGCCGCCTTTGTATCAAAGGCGGCGCAACGGATCCGTTTTCAATCGATGGTGATGTTCGCGGCCTGGACCGTCTTGCCCCACATATCCCGCTCCTGCAGGATGAAGCGCTGGAACTCGTCCGGCTGCATGGCGCGGGGCGCTACGCCCATGTCCGCGAAGCGTTGGATCACTGCGGGAGCGGCCAGCGCCTGCACCATCGCCTGATGCAGCTTTCCGATGACTTCCTTGGGCGTGCCCGCCGGCGCCACCATGCCGTTCCAGGCCGACACGTCGAAGCCGGGGATGGTCTCGGCGATGGCGGGCACCTCGGGCGTCATCGGGGAACGCTGGGCGGTCGTGACCGCAATGGCCTTGAGCTTGCCCGCCTTTACATGCGGAAGCGCGGAGATCATCGTGTCGAAGCTCAGCTCGCATACTCCCGCGATGGTGTCCGTGATCGCGGGCGCGCTGCCCTTGTAGGGCACGTGCGTCATCTGGATCTGCGCGCGGTTGCAGAACAGTTCGCCCGCCATGTGGGTGGAATTGCCGGTGCCTGAGGTGGCGAAGTTGAGCTTGCCCGGGCGCGCTTTGGCGTATGCGATGAATTCCGGCAGCGAGTTGACCTGCAGGCTGGGATGCACCACCAGCATGATGGGCCCTTCCTGCAGAAAGCCGATGGGCGAAAAACTGCTTGCGAGGTCATAGCCGGGCTTCTTGTACAGCCAGCTGTTGATCGGGTGAGCCGTGGTGAGAATACCGATCGTGTAGCCATCGTTGTCCGACCGCGCCAAGGCCTCGAGCCCCAGGTTTCCGCCGGCGCCGGGGCGGTTTTCCACCACGAAGGTCTGCCCCAGCGCGCGGCCCATGCCTTCGGCCGCCAGCCGAGCCGCGATGTCGGTGGACCCGCCGGGCGTGAAAGGCACGATGACCCGGACGGGCCGGCTTGGCCAGTCGCCGGAGGCGAAGGCCCGCGGGGCGAAGGCGCCGGCCAGCGCCGCGGCTGAGAGTTGTTTGAGCACGGTACGTCGAGTTTCACGCATGTATCCAGTCTCCTTGTATTTGGACCTTTGCCGTCCAGATATGCAGAGCCATCGTCGCCTGGCTCTGCCACTCGGCCACACAAACAAAGGTAATTCACTAGACGAAATTAATTAATCATCCATTGAAAGTTTTATTTCTTTATTGTAATTTTGGCATGCATCATCATTCAATTTGGAGAAGAACGCAAGTGCCTATCCATCAAGGAACCCGTCCCGAGACCTCCCCCGAACTGATCAAAGCGTTCGAGGGCCTTGCTACCAGCACCATCGGTAATGTGCTCGACGACCTCGGCATCGGCAGCATCGGCCTGAACCTCGGGCCGGTCGCGCCGGGAATGCGATTCGTCGGCGCCGCGCTCACCGTCAAGGAAGTGACGGGCGCGAAGAACGCCTACCTGCCCTCCGAGTTCGGGCTGGGCGCCGTCGTCGACATGTGCCGGCCCCTGGATGTCGTCGTGATCGACAACGGCGGCCAGCAGGTGTCCACCTGGGGCGGGGTGGCTTCAGTAGCGGCCGTGCAGAACGGCGTCGTAGGGCTGGTGGTGGACGGCGGCGTGCGCGATGCCGACGAGATCATCGAACTGGGGTTCCCGGTGTTCTCGCGCCACGTCGTGCCGCTGTCGGGCAAGACGCGGGTCAAGGTCATCGAGATCAATACCACGGTGAAGATCGATGGCATGCCCGTACATCCGGGCGATATCATCATCGGGGACTCCAGCGGCCTGGTGGTGGTGCCGCGCGATCGGGCGGCGGAAGTGGCGCAGCGCGCAAGCGAACTCGAACACCAGGACAGGCTGGCCAGCGACGAAATCCGGGCGGGACTTTCGTTCACGGAAGCGCTGCGCAAGTACGCTAAACTCTGATCCGCAGCTTGGCCGGAGCGCGTCAGCGGCTGGACTCCAGCCTACGCGTGCCCCGCCTTGTAGACCAGACTATGCCGAGACCACGTAAAAATCCTGCATCTTCCACCGCCGCCGGGACGGCCGCACTGACCGATAGCGCCAAGGGGAGCGGGCCGCTGGCCGGCACCCTGTTGCGCGGACTGGCCCTGCTGGACACCCTGATCGCCGCAAGCCACCCGATGACGCTCGCGGAACTGGCCTCCGACGTCAAACTGGATCTAAGCACCACGTTGCGCCTGTTGAGAACGCTGGAGGACGCCAAGCGCGTCCTGCGCATCGGCGACGGCAAATACTATCTGGCCTCGCCTTCCACGCTGCGTCCCCTGGGGTTGAAGCACCCGCTGGAAGAACTGCGCCGCCAGGCCGATCCGCTGGTGCGCGGCCTCGCGAACAAGGTGAACCAGTCGGTCGTGCTGGTAGCCTATATCGGCGGCGAGCGGGTCGTGGTCGATGTGATGCAGGCGGGCACTTCGCTCAATCCGTATTACTCGACCTGGCTGCATGGCCCCATGCATGCCTCCGGTCCGGGCAAGGCCTTGCTGCTCGCATCCGATCCGGCCAGGCGCGAGGCGCTGCTGGGCAAGCCTCCCTATGCGGCGCGGACCAGCAAGACCCTCACGACGAAGGCGGCGCTGGACGCGGATCTCAAACGGGCCGCGGAGAACGGCTACGTGCTGGTGCGCGACGAGTTCTACGATGGCCTGAGCGCCATTGCGGCCAATTATTATTCCTGGGACAAGACCGCGCTTGGCTGCCTGGCGATCACGGCCTATTCCGAAAGCTTCGACGACGAGACCGTCGCGTTCGTCGCCAGGGAACTGCTGGCCTGCACCCGCCTGATGCCGCTCCAGGTGCCCGCTCTGCAGCAGATCGCGCAACTGTCCGGCCGTTGACCGCGGCCGGACGGCGCCATCGCGGTCAGTCCTGAGGCTGAATGCCCGCGGCCGCGGCAACACGCTTCCAGCGCTTGTTCTCGGCGATGATGAATCGGCGGAACTCTTCCGGCGAAGATGGCGAGGGCTGCACGCCGGAGGCGGCGAAGTTCTGCTTGATCTCATCGGATGCGAGAATCTTCACCAGGGCTGTATTCAGCTTCTCGACGATCTCCCTGGGCGTTCCCGCCGGCGCGAGCAGGCCCTGCCACGACGAAGCCTCGAATCCCGGTATGCCTTCCTCGCTCACCGTGGGCAACTGCGGCGCGGCGTCGGAACGCTTGTCGGCGGTGAGCGCCAGCGCCTTGACCTTGCCGGCCTTGACCAGCGCGCCCATGGTGGAATAGGGATCGATCATGAAGCCGATCTGTCCGCCCAGCATCGCCTCGATCGCGGGACTCGTGCCCTTGAAGGGGACATGGGTCATCTTCACGCCCAGTTGCGCGTTGAAGGCTTCGGTGATCAGCTGGTACGAACTGCCGGACGTGCCATAGAACATGTCGCCTTGAGGGCGCGCCTTGAGGTAGGCCGCGAGCTCCTGGATGCTGTCGGCCGGCACCGCCTTGCCCACGACGACGACCAGCGGCTGCTTGGCCACCAGGCCGATGTGTTCGTAGCTCTTGACCGGGTCGTACCGGATCTGCCGGTACATCACGGGATTCGTGCCCAGCGGGGCGATGCCCGCCACCAGCAGGGTATAGCCGTCGGGCTCCGCCTTGGCGGCCGCTTCGCACCCTATCATGCCGCTGGCCCCGGGCCGGTTCTCCACGATGACGGGCTGCCCGAGCTCGGCGCCGAGATGGTTGGCGATCGTGCGCCCCATCACGTCGGTGATGCCGCCCGCGGCGAACGGGACGATGATGCGGATGGCGCGCTGTGGATAATCCGTCGCATGCGCAGCGGTCGCCATCGCGGCCGCCGATAACAGGAACAGGCTGCCGATCAGTTTCTTCATCTTCTTGTCTCCTTCAGTGGATGGGGAACCGCTCACCGCGCGGCGACCGGCTTCAGGCGGACGTGTACGCCGTCTTGATGACGGTATAGAAGTCCACCGCATACTGGCCCTGTTCGCGCGGCCCGTAAGAGGAAGCCTTGCGTCCGCCGAACGGCAAGTGGTAGTCCAGACCGCTGGTCGCCTGGTTGACCTTGACGATGCCGGCCTGGGCCTGCCGCTTGAATTGGGACGCGTGGCGCAGGCTGGTGGTGCAGATGCCGGCGGCGAGACCGAATTCCGTGTCGTTGGCGAGATGGAGCGCTTCCTCGAAATCGCGGGCCCGCGTGACGGAGGCGACGGGGCCGAAGATCTCTTCGCGGGCGATCCGCATGGACGGGTCGACCTCGCTGAACAGGGCGGGCTGCAGGTAGAAGCCCGGCGTGTCCCGTTCCAGGCGCTCCCCGCCCCAGACCAGGCGGGCGCCTTCCTTGCGGCCGATGTCGATGTACGACAGGTCGACGTCGAGCTGCTTGCGGTCCACGACCGGACCGATATGCGAGTCGGCCCGCAAGGCATGGCCGATCCTGAGCGTTTCCAGCCGCCTGGCGACGCCCTGCACGAAACGGTCGTGGATGCCCTCTGTCACGATGAAGCGGGACGATGCCGTGCAGCGCTGGCCCGTGCTGAAGAACGCGCCCTGCACGGCGCATTCCACCGCGACGTCGAGGTCCGCGTCGTCCAGGATGACCAGCGGATTCTTGCCGCCCATCTCCAGTTGCATGCGTTTCATGGACGAGCCGGCCACGCAGTCGGCCGCGATGCGGCGGCCCGTGGGAACCGAACCGGTAAAGCTGATCGCGTCGACCTCGGGATGCGAGCACAACACGCTGCCGATCTGGCTTCCGGGGCCCATCACCAGATTGAGCACGCCATCCGGCAAGCCGGCGCGGTGCAGGATGTCCACGAGCGCCCAGGCCGAGGCCGGCACCAGATCCGCCGGCTTGAACACCACGGTATTGCCATAGGCCAGCGCCGGCGCGATCTTCCAGGCGGGGATGGCGATGGGGAAATTCCAAGGCGAGATCACGCCCACCACGCCCAGGGGCTCCCGGGTGACTTCGGTGTCGCTACCCGGCTGCAGGCCGGGCAGGCGGTCACCGCGCATACGCAGCGCCTCGCCCGCCATGAAGGACAGCACGCTCGCCGCGCGCGCCACCTCGCCTATGCCCTCGGGCAGCGTCTTGCCCTCCTCGCTGGAAAGCAGACGCCCCAACTCCTCCCTGCGCGACTGCAGCTCATGGGCCGCGCGAGCGAGGATGTCGTGGCGCAGCTGCGGGGAACTGCCAGACCATGCCGGGAAGGCGGCGCGCGCCGCCTCCACGGCATGTTGCGCGTCGGCCGCGCCGCCGCGCGCGTACAGGCCGACGATCTCCCGCGTGTCCGATGGGTTGACGTTCTGCGTGACGTCGGCCGCATCGCACCATTCGCCTCCGATCAGGTTGCGATGCGCCGCTTTTGCTGTATCCATGGCGGTGTTCTCCGTGCTTGGGTTCAGGCGCGGCCGCGGCCGGCGGCCAGCGCGGATTCGCGCACCTGCGAGAGCGTGAAAGCGGGGCTGATGGCCTCCGGGTCGATCACGCAATGCAGGATGGCGGGCTGGCCGCAGGCCAGCGCGCGCTCGAAGGCGGGGGCGAAATCCTCCGTTTTCTCGACGCGCTCTCCGTGCCCGCCGAAGGCGCGGGCATAGGCGGCGAAGTCGGGGTTGCGCAGCGCCGTGGCGCTGATGCGGCCGGGATACTCTCGTTCCTGGTGCATGCGTATCGTCCCGTACATGCCGTTGTCCACCACGATGACGATGATCGGCAGCCCGTATTGCACGGCCGTCGCGAACTCCTGGCCGTTCATCAGGAAACAGCCGTCCCCGGCGAACGCGACCACGGTCTTGTGCGGGAACACGCGTTTTGCGCCCACTGCGGCCGGAACGCCATAGCCCATCGAACCGGAGGTCGGCGCCAGCTGGGTGCCGAATGCGTCGAAGCGGTAGAAGCGGTGAATCCAGGTGGCATAGTTGCCGGCGCCGTTGCATACGATGGCGTCCTGCGGCAGCACCTTGTTGAGATGCTCTATCACCCTGGACATCTGCAACGCGCCCGGAGTCGCCACTGGCTCGGTGCTGCGCCATGTCTCGTAGATGGTGCGCAGCCTGGCGGCATATTCCGCGCGGGATTTCGAGGCCGGCAGCGGCTTGGCGGCCAGCGCCTCGACAAATGCCGAGGGAGTCGCGCAGATGCCGAGCGTGGGCGCGTAGACGCGGCCAAGCTCGGCTGCATCGGGGAAGACGTGGATGAGCTTTTGCCTCGGAACGGGAATGTCGAGCAGGGTATAGCCCTGGCTGGGCGTCTCGGACATCCGGCTGCCGACCAGGAGAATGAGATCGGCCTGCTTGACCTGTTCGACCAGGGCCGGATTGGGCCCGAAGCCGAGATCGCCGACGAATGATTCGTTGCTGGTTGGAAAAAGCATCTGACGGCGCAGCGAAACGGTCACCGGCAGGCGCGAGTCGCGCGCCCACTGCGCGAAACGGCTTACCGCCTCGGCGGTCCAGCGGGTGCCGCCGAGCACCACCAGGGGCCGGCTGGCCTGGGCCAGGAGCGCCAGCGCAGCGGCCACCTGCCCGGCGCCGGGATAGGCTTGCGTTTCCTGGGCCGGCTGCGCATCCGCGCATTCGACCCGGTCGACGAGCATGTCCTCGGGCAGCGCGACCAGAACCGGCCCGGGCCGGCCCGACATGGCCGTGTGGACCGCACGCGACACGATCTCTGGTATGCGGCGGGCGTCGTCGATCTCGGTGGCCCACTTCGCGAAATGGCTGAATGCGGCGCGGTAGTCCAGCTCCTGGAGCGCACCGCGCTCGCGCACGCCGCGTTCTATCTGGCCGACGAAGACCAGCACGGGAGTGGAATCGTGCGAAGCGATATGGATTCCAGGCGTCGCGTTCGCGGCTCCCGGCCCCCGCGTCACGAAGCAGGCGGCGGGCCGGCCGGTCAGCTTGCCATGCGCCTCGGCCATCATCATGGCGCCGCCTTCCTGGCGGCATACCGTCACGTTGATGTCGGCATCGTGCAATGCGTCCAGCACCGCAAGATAGCTTTCGCCCGGAACGCAGAAGACGTGTTCGATTCCGTGGATGCGAAGCTGGTCGACCAGGATCTGGCCGCCGGTGCGGGGCCGCGACATCGGGACGGGGGCTGTATGCGTTGCGCTCATTGCTTCTCGGATGGTTGCGTAGATGGAGAGGGGTGAATTTTCGGTTTTCATCATAATAATGAAAGTAAAATTTCACAAGCAGCAAAATTTATTTTGATAAATAATGCGCGTACCGGCGTCGCATGCAAAGTGCCGCCTTGTCGCACAAAGGAAATGGAGGAGACGATGGACCTCGGTATTTCAGGAAAGAGAGCGTTGGTGTGCGCTGCCAGCAAGGGATTGGGCTACGCCTGCGCCCAGGCCTTGGCGCGGGCCGGCGTGCATCTGGTGATCGTGGCGCGCAACGAGCCCCCGCTCCAGGCCGCGGCCGGGCATCTGAGATCGTTGGGGCCGGTAAGCGTGGAGGCCGTCGCCGCCGACATCACGACCCCGGAAGGGCGCGCGGACGCGCTTGCAGCCGCCGCCCGGCTACCCGACGGCGCACGGGGGGAATTCGACATACTCGTGACGAACGCGGGAGGCCCGCCCGCGGGCGATTTCCGTGATTGGGACGACGCGGCCTGGCACCGCGCGCTCGACGCCAACATGCTCACTCCGATCGCGCTGATGCGCGAGACGCTGGATGGCATGATGTCGCGCGGCTGGGGGCGGATCTGCAATATCACCAGCACGGCGGTAAAGGCCCCCAGCCCTTATCTGGGCCTGTCCAACGGGGCGCGCAGCGGCCTTACCGGCTTTGTGGCGGGGCTGGCGCGCCAGGTCGCGGGCAGCGGCGTCACCATCAACAACCTCTTGCCCGGCACGTTCGATACGGACCGGCTCAGGTCCAATCTGGCCGCGGGCGCCGCTCAGGCGGCGATGGAACTGGAGGCCTACATCGCCAAGCGCCTGGACGCCATTCCCGCGCGGCGCTTTGGACACGCGGAGGAGTTCGGGGCCGCCTGCGCCTTTCTTTGCAGCCGGCAGGCCGCCTACATTACGGCGCAGAATCTGCTGATTGACGGCGGCGCCTATCCCGGCACCCTGTAACCCCTTCATCGAACAAGAGGAAAATCCATGACTTCAGCCATCGTCATGCGCACCACCGGAGGCCCGGATGTCCTGCAGTGGGAACCCATCGAAGTCGCCGAGCCGCAGGCGCATGAAGTGCTGCTGCGCCATACCGCCGTCGGCGTGAACTATCACGACGCGTATGTGCGCTCGGGTCTTTACAAGACCCTGGCCCTGCCGGGTATTCCGGGCATCGAGGCGGCCGGAGTCGTCGTAGCGGCCGGAAGGGACGTACGGGATTTCAAGCCGGGTGACCGCGTCGCCTATGTCACCCGGCAATATGGCGCCTATTCCGAACGGCGCGCCATCGCCGCGGATCTCCTGGTGCCGCTGCCGGACGGCGTGTCCGACATCACGGCCGCGTCTTCGTTGCTCAAGGGCCTGACCGCGCAGATGCTGGTCCAGCGCGTGTATGCCGTCCAGGAAGGCGATTGGGTGCTGGTGCATGCGGCGGCGGGCGGGGTCGGGACGCTGCTGTGCCAATGGGCGCGGCACCTGGGAGCCAATGTGATCGGCACGGTGGGCTCCGCGGAGAAGGTGCCGCTGGCGCTGGCGGCCGGCTGCCATTCGGTGGTGCGCTACCGCGACGAGGACTTCGTGGCGCGCGTGCGCGAGATCACCGGGAACGCCGGCGTCCAGGTCGCGTACGACGCGGTGGGCAAGGACACGTTCTTCGGCTCGATGGAATGCCTGGCGCCCTTCGGACATCTCGCGAACTACGGCCAGGCGTCGGGCGCCGTGCCCGCCTTCGAAGTGTCGATGCTCTTTCCGAAATCCAATTCGCTTTCCCGCCCCAGTGTCTTCCAGCACGTGCGAACGCCCGCGCTGCTGCGCGATGCTGCCCGGCGCTACTTTGCCGCGTGCCAGGAAGGCGCCCTGGACATTCCGGAAAGCCAGGAACTGCCGCTGCGCGATGCGGCCCGGGCGCACGCCATGTTGGAGGACCGCTCCCGCCTCAGGCCGCTGGTGTTGCGCGTGGACGGAAACTGAGCGGCGAGGGGCGGCCTGCGCCGGCGGCTGTCAGGAGGAGGATCGGTCGCCGCGGCAGTGCGGCGCGCATCGTGGAAGGCGAAATGCGGTGAGCTTTCGCCATCTTTCTGCATGCTTGGTATGCGTGGGGATTGCCTGGGGCCTGCCTGGGATGTTGCCTGCGAAAACTTGATTTTCTGCAGTCAATGGATCTAGGCCCTATCCTGCAACCCGTTGAAATTGAACGTTATTGATTATATGAGTTCAACGGATTCTAAATGCTTGGTGCCGACGGCGAGACTCGAACTCGCACAGCTTTCGCCACTACCCCCTCAAGATAGCGTGTCTACCAATTTCACCACGTCGGCTGGGGTTTCCAGAAAATCATAACTTCCTGGAAAGTCGAGCATTCTACCACGCAAATTGCAATTCGGGGGAAACGGCCGGTTCTTTGTCGTCCGGCCCGCTCCCGCCGAGTTGCAGCAATTCTAGTTGATCTGCAGGTTCGTCGCCTTGACGACTTCCTCCCATTTGCGCGTTTCGCTTTCCACGAAGGCCTTGAACGCCTGCGGCGTGTTGGGCGGCGGGGGCATCAGAAAGCCGTTGTTCTGGTAGCTGGCCGCCAGCGCGGGGTCGGATGCCAGGGCCTTGTTGATGGCGGTATTGACCTTCTGCACGATGTCCGCCGGGGTGCCGGCGGGCGCGAATACGCCGAACCAGGCCGCCACGTCGAAGCCGGCCACGCCGGATTCGGCGATGGTGGGGATTTCGGGCGCGAACGGCACGCGGCTGCCGGTGGTGACGGCCAGGCCGGTGAGCTTGCCGGCGCGCACGTGCGGCAGCAGCGGCGGCAGGTTGTCGAAGATGGAATCGACCTGTCCGCCCAGCAGGTCGGCCACGGCCGGGCCGCTGCCGCGATACGGCACGTGCAGGATGTCGATGCCGGTCTTCATCTTGAAGAGCTCGCAGCCCAGGTGCGCGGACGAGCCGTTGCCGGGCGAGGCGCAGGTCAGCTTGCCGGGATGCTTTTTGGCGTAATCGATGTATTCCTGCACGGTCTTGACGGGCACGGCGGCGTTGACCGCCAGGATGTTGGGCACCACGTTCAGCAGCGCGACGGCGTCCAGGTCCTTGAGCGCGTCGAACGACATCTTGGAGTACAGGGACTGGTTGATGGCGGTCGAGATGGACCCCACGAACAAGGTGTAGCCGTCGGCGGGCGCGCGCACCACCGACTCGGCGCCGATGTTGCTGTTGGCGCCAGGCTTGTTCTCGACCACGAAAGTCTGGCCGAACTCCTTGCCCAGCACGTCGGCGATCATGCGGGCGCTGATGTCGGTGGTGCCGCCGGGGGCATAGCCCACGACCAGCCGCACCGGCTTGGACGGATAGGCATCGGCCTGGGCGTGGGCCGGCGCCGACGCGAAGCAGGCGAGCGCCGCCGCGGCGGCGGCCAGTCTGGTATGGATCTTCTTCATGTTTCCTCCTGTCGAAAGCGGATCGGCGCGCCCCGGGCGGGCGCGGCCGTTTTTATCGTTGTGGGGGCTGGCGGCGGCCTATGCCGGGCTGGCCGGCCGTATCGGCGCGATCAGATCCGGCGTGACGTCGGCCAGGCTGCTGCAGCCCAGCAGCGCCAGGTCGGTCGAGATTTCGCTGCGGAAAATCGCGGCCACCTTGCGGATGCCGGCCTGGCCGCCGACCGCCGCCCCGAAAAGCTGCGGCCTGCCGGTGAACACCATGCGCGCGCCCAGGGCCACCGCCTTGAGCACGTCCGAGCCGCGGCGGAATCCGCCGTCGACCATGACCGGAAATCCGGGCGGCACCGCCGCCACGATCTCGGGCAGCGCCTGCAGCGGCGAAATGCAGCCGTCCAGCTGGCGGCCGCCGTGGTTGGAGACGATGACGCCGTCGGCGCCGGCCGCGCAGGCCTGGCGCGCGTCGTCGGGATGCATCACGCCCTTGAGCACCAGCTTGCCCGGCCAGTTCTCGCGAATCCAGCGGATGTGCTCCCACGACAGCTTGTCGCGTTCGCCGCGAAAGCCGTTGGGCGGGTCCTGCGTGATGGGCGGGCCGATCTCCTCGTAAAGATTCGAGAAGCGCGGCACGCCGCTGCCCAGCAGCGTGCGCATGAAGACGTTCAGGCTCCAGCGCGGATGCCGCAGGCCGTCGAGCACCACGCTGGCGCTCATCTTGAAAGGCACGGTGAAGGCCAGGCGCTGCAGGTTCTCGCGGTTCGCGCCTACGCAGGTGTCGATGGTGACCACCAGCACCGGGATCTCGGCCTGGCGCAGGCGGCCCAACAGCCTGCCGATGCGTTCGGTGTTGCCCGGCAGATAGGCCTGGTACCAGCAGCGCTTGCCCGTGGCCTGCTGCAGGCGTTCCAGCGGCACGCTGGAAGCGCCGCTGATGATGAACGGAATCTCGGCGTGCTGCGCGGCCTGCGCCAGCGCCAGGTCGCACTCGTGCATGACGATGGCGGAGAATCCGGTGGGCGCGAAACCCACCGGCATGGCGTAGGTCTGGCCGTAGAGTTCGACCTTGCTGTTGCGCTGGTCCACCACGCGCAGCCCCCGCGGCCGGAACCCGACGTCGCCCAGGGCGCGCACCGACTCGGCCAGCGAAGCGCCGTCCTCGGTGCCGCCGCAGACGTAGCCTTCGACGCAGCGCGGCATGATGCGCCGCGCCTCGCGCTCGAAGTCGCGCACCGACAGGCAGCGGTCCAGCCGGCTCATGCTACCGCCGGCTCGCCGGCCTGTACGCCCAGCGCCTGCAGACAGGCCGCCAGCGAGCGGTCCTGCGTGTCCTGGTAGAGCGCCAGCTCGTCCAGCACCGGCGCGCCCAGCGCCTGCTCGAAAGCGGCCTGGCTGGCGTTCTGCGCGTATTCGGCCTGGCCCTTGTCGCCCAGGTTCGACTGGAAGATGCCGGCGGCGCTGACCGGCAGGAAGTCTTCGTACACCAGCGGCTCGTAGCGGATGTACCCCTGCTCGATCAGCACTTGCGCGTCGGCGCTGGCCGGCGCGCCGGTCTTGCCGGTCAGGTAGTAGCGGAAATACGCCAGGCCCTGGGCATGCAGTTCCGAGTAGTCGTCCGGAAACGCGGCGAAGCAGTCCTGCAGGTTCTGCATGTAGGCGGCGGCATTGCTTTCGTTGGTCGCGCCCGGATTGCGGCTGCGCGCCAGGTCCAGCAGGTGGTCGTACAGCGCGCGGCCCTTGCGCGTGAGCGCGACGCCGCGCTGTTCGATCTCGCCGAAGCGGGCCGTATGGCTGCCGGGCGCGGCGCGGCCGTCGGCGCCGATGAAGCTGACGGCTTCCTCCAGCGCCTTGAAGCTGGTCTGGCGCAGCAGGATCGGGCACTTGCGCGGCGGCGGGCCTTCGATCACGGCCTTGGCGGCCACGCCGCGGCGCGGCATCTCGGCCTGGGCTTCGTCGATGTCCAGCGTGCGCGGCGTCAGGTGGTTGATGTGCGGGCCCTTGAAGGCCACCACGTCGGCGATCAGGCGGTGCTGGCCATGCAGCTCCTGGTAGTCCTGCAGGCTGACGGTGGCTTCGCCGTGCCAGCGGAAAGTGTGCAGGGCTTCGGCCACGAATTCCCGGGCGCAGGCCTCGTCCAGGCCGCCCTCGGCTTCGAAGCGCACGGCCAGTTCCAGCGCCCGGGGGGTGAAGATGCGGCGCGCCGCCAGGATGCGTGCGGCCTTCTCGCGCAGCGCGGCGTCGTCGATCAGTTCCAGGCGCAGCAGCGAGGTGAAGACGCGGAACGGGCTGGCCTGCAGCGCCTGCTCGTGGGTGGCGCGAAACGCGGTGGAGTGCACCGGCACGCCGGCCGGCGACAGGTCGTAATAGCTCACGGGCTGCATGCCCATCACGGCGAACACGCGGCGCATATTGGACAGCTCTTCGGCCGTGCCGACGCGGATGGCGCCATGGCGCTCGATGTCCAGGCGCTCGATCTCGCCCGTGCGCGCCAGCTGTGCGGCCAGTTCGGGCTGCTCGGCCAGGGTCTTGGCGTTGACCTGGGCGACCAGGTCCAGCAGCGTGTCATACAGGGGCACTTCCGACTTGTACATGTCGGACATGGCGCGGGAGAACCAGGCGCGGATCTGGTCGGGGCTGACGAAATTCTGATTCATGGCGGGCGTGGCGCATAGGTAGACAAGGCCCGCATGAAATCATGCCGCGCCGCCGCAATCAAATGAAAAATTTCGGCTTAATCAGTCCATTTTTTCATGGACGGCGCGCGGCTTCCTGCTCGACCCAGGCGACGAACTGCTTGATCTTCGGCACCTCGGCCGAATGCTCGGAATAGGCGACGAAATACGCGCCGTCGCTGGGCTGCACGTAGCCCCACGGGATCACCAGCTTGCCGGCCTGCAGCTCTTCCTCGGCCAGCAGGCGCGGGGTCAGCGCGATGCCGCAGCCGCTTTCGGCGGCGCGCACGCACATGTAGAAAGTGTCGAAGCGCGGCCCGTGGTAGCTGCGGTCGGACTGGAACTGCTGGTGCGAGAAATAGTCGTGCCAGGCCTCGGGCCGCGAGGCGCACTGGATCAGTTCCTGCGCGCTCAGCGCTTCCAGGCTGTCGACCCGGTCGCCCGGCAGGAAGCCGGGCGCGCAGACCGGCACCACTTCGGCCTCGAACAATTCGCGGCACTGGGCGCCGGGCAAGGTGCCGTGGCCGAAGAAGAACGAAATGTCGATCTTGGCCTGCATCAGGTCGAACGGCCGGGTCTCGCTGCGGACCTTGACCTGGATGTCCGGATGCGCGGCCATGAAGCGCTTAAGGCGCGGGATCAGCCAGCGCGCGCCGAAGGTCGGCTGGGTGCCGATGGTGAGGACCTGCGTCTCGCTGCCGTAGGTCAGGATGTAGCGCGAGGACATGTCCACCTGGTTCAGGATGGCCCGGACCTCGGACTGATACAGCGCGCCCGCCGGCGTCAACTGCAGGCGCCGCCGCACCCGCAGGAACAGCGGGTTGCGCAGCAGCGCCTCGAGTTGCGCGATCTGTTTGCTGATCGCGCTCTGGGTCATGTGGAGTTCCTCGGCGGCGCGCGTGAAGCTCATGTGCCGCGCCACCGCCTCGAAACACTGCAGCGCCATCATCGATGGCATCAAACGCTTTTCCATGGGGGCCGATCCAAAAATACCTGTGCCGGCGGCCCGCGCATCCTCGCCGGCCGCCGTCCGCCCGCATTATCGCAGGCCGTTCCAGCGCGACCATGACGTTCCAGCGCGCCCATGAAAAAGGCCGGCTTGCGCCGGCCCCGTGGACTGCTGTGGCTTACTTCGCCGGCGTTTCGGCCGGCTTGTCGCCGGCGGCCGGAGCCGGCGCGGCGGGCGCGGGGGTGGCCGGAGCCGCCGGCACCGACGGCACCGAGGCGTCGGGCTTGGCCGGGGCGGCGGGCACCGATGCGGCGCCCGGCACGGACGAGGCCGGCGCCGACGAACCCGGCACCTGGGGCACCGAACGGTCGGCCGGGTAGCTTTGCATCACGCCCGAATCGACGCCGGGAGCGGCCGAGCCCTGGTGGCTGAAGTAGGCCAGGCCGGCGGTGGACGCGAAGAACACGACGGCGGCCCACTTGGTCGCGCGCGACAGGAAGTTCGCGGCGCCGGTGGCGCCGAACAGGCTGCCGGCCGAGCCGCTGCCGAAGGCGGACCCCATGTCGGCGCCTTTGCCCTGCTGCAGCAGGACCAGGACGATGATAGCCAGCGCCGAGATCACTTGGACGGCCAGCAGAAGTTTGAACGTGATGGGCATTACAGACTCCGGAGCGGAAACTTAGATGGCGGCGATACGCAAAAATTCTTCGGCCACGAGCGACGCGCCGCCGACCAGGGCCCCGTCGATATCAGTCATGGCGAACAGACTGGCGGCGTTGGCAGCTTTGACGCTGCCGCCGTACAACACTTGCACCTGCTCCGCGCCCAGCGCGCGCAGCGAGGCGCGGATGGCGCCGTGGACTTCCTGGGCCTGCTCGGGGCTGGCGCTGCGGCCCGTGCCGATGGCCCAGACCGGTTCATAGGCCAGCACCATGCGCGACACGGCGTCGGCGCCCAGGGCCAGCACCGGCTTGAGCTGGCGCTCGATCACGGCCAGGGTATTGCCGGCGTCGCGGTCGGCCAGCGATTCGCCGACGCAGACCACCGGCGTCAGGCCGGCGGCCAGGGCGGCCTGGGCCTTGGCGGCCACCGTTTCGTCGGTTTCACCGTGCAGCACGCGGCGCTCGGAATGGCCGGCCAGCGCCCAGCGGCAGCCGAATTCCTTCAGCATGGGGCCGGACACCTCGCCGGTATAGGCGCCCTTTTCGTGCGCGCTGACGTCCTGCGCCCCCCAGGACACACTGCTTCCGGTCAGGGCCGATGCGGCTTGCGCCAGGTACGGAAACGGCACGCAGACGCCGATTTCGCAGTGGCTCGCAGCATCCGCGGCGCGCAGCTCGGTCAGCAACGCAGCGTTCTCGGCCAGGTTACCGTGCATCTTCCAGTTGCCCAGCACGAGGCGGGCGCGGTTTTCGACTGAAGTCATGGCGTAGTGTCTAGAGAGGATGCGGGCGGCGAAAAGCGCCCACGGGCCTGCCTGGAAATAATTCCAGGCGAAACCCGTGATTGTATCCTGTTGCGGGGCGCTACGCCGAGAGGCCCCGCGATTCTTACATCGTCAGAATGATTTTGCCGATGTTTTCGCCGCTTTCCATCATGGCGTGGGCCCGGGCGGCCTCGGCCAGCGGGAAGGTCGCGTGCACGATGGGCTTAATGTCCCCTTTTTCCAGCAGCGGCCAGGCGCGTTCGCGCAGCGCGCGGGCGATGGCGCCCTTGAAGGCGACCGGCCGCGGACGCAGGGTCGAACCGGTGATGGTCAGGCGGCGGCGCATGACCTGGGCCGTGTCCACCTCGGCGCGGGCCCCGCCCAGCTGGGCGATGATGACGATGCGCCCATCGTCGGCCAGGCACTGCATGTCGCGGGCGATGTAGTCGCCGGCCACCATGTCCAGGATCACGTCCACGCCGCGCCCGCCATTGGCCTCCAGCACTTCCTTGACGAAGTCCTGGGTCTTGTAGTTGATCCCCAGCGTGGCGCCCAGGGCTTCCACGGCGCGGGCGCGCTCGTCGCTGCCGACCGTGGCGTAGACCTTGTGGCCCAGTGCGCGGGCAAGCTGGATCGCCGTGGTGCCGATGCCGCTGGCGCCGCCATGCACCAGCAGGCTCTCGCCCTCGGACAGCCGGCCGCGGTCGAACACGTTGCTCCAGACCGTGAAATAGGTTTCCGGCAGGCCCGCGGCCTCGATATCGGACAGGCCCTTGGGGATGGGCAGGCATTGCGCCGCGGGCGCGACGCAGTATCCCGCGTAGCCGCCGCCAGCCACCAGCGCGCAGACGCGGTCGCCCACGGCCAGGCCGCTGCCGGCGACGTCGCCGCCGACGATCTCGCCGGCCACTTCCAGGCCGGGCAGGTCGGAGGCGCCGGGAGGCGGCGCGTAGTTGCCCTTGCGCTGGAACACGTCCGGGCGGTTGACCCCGGCCGCGCTGACCTTGATCAGGACTTCACCCGCGCCGGCTTGCGGCGTGGGACGCTCCACGGGGACCAGGACCTCGGGGCCGCCCGGGCGGGAGATTTCTACGGCGTGCATCGCGTGCCTCCTTCCTTTGCATCAAATGGATTATTATTGCGCCCTTTGCTGCGGATCGCGTCCGCCTCGGCCCGATTGTTTGCCAGATGGTCGAATCGCCGCAAGATTTGCCGCACAATACTGTGCCGCACAATGCGCGGCAAAGCCCCCCGGAAGCGTGGCAGAGTGGTCGATTGCACCGGTCTTGAAAACCGGCAACGGGCAACCGTTCGTGAGTTCGAATCTCACCGCTTCCGCCAACACAGGAAATCAAGCCCTTGCGTGCGCAAGGGCTTTTTTTCGTCCCCGCGCGGCATCCGCGGCGCCGGCCCGGTTCGCCGGAATGCGCCGCAAGGCGTAGTATGACGATAGCTGTCGCTGTTCACGCTCCTGCGGAGGGCTCCCGGACCGGCGCGCCCTCCCCCACTCCAGGGAGGTTGTCATGTACAAGCACATACTCATCCCCATCGACGGCTCCGCGCTGTCCTTCTCCGGACTGGAGCAAGGACTGGGCATGGCCCGCGCGCTGGGCGCGCAAGTCACGGTGCTGACGGTCTACAGCCCCTTCCATACCATTTCCATGGAAGCCGTGCAGCTGCAGGGCGTGCGCACGGAGTACGAGCGCCACGCGCGCGACCTGGCCCAGTCGTACCTGTCGCAGGCCGCGGCCAAGGCGCAGGCCGCCGGCGTGGCCTGCACGACCGAAATGCGCGAGAGCAACAGCCCCTACCAGGCCATCATCGACCTGGCGATGACCCAGGGCTGCGACCTGATCGCCATGTCCTCGCGCGGCCACGGCGCCATGGCCGCCATGCTGCTGGGCAGCGAAACGCAGAAGGTGCTGGCGCACTCCACGCTGCCGGTGCTGGTGTATCGCTGAGGCCTGTCAGGCCGCCGCCCGGAAGGTCTTGGGAATCCCGGCGGCGGCCACGCCGCTGCGCAGGCTTTCCTGCGGCAGCGCCTCGGCCAGCAGGGGACGCGCGGCCAATAGCCGCGGCAGGTCGATGCCGGTGCCATAGCCCATGCTTTCCAGCATGAACACCAGGTCCTCGGTGACGATGTTGCCTGACGCGCCGGGCGCGAACGGGCAGCCGCCCAGCCCGCCCAGGCAGGCGTCGAAGCTGCGGATGCCTTCGTTCAGGCCGGCCAGCGCATTGGCCAGCCCCAGCCCCATCGTGTCGTGCAGGTGCAGCTTGGTCAGGCGCGCGCCCACGGCGTCCTGGGCGGCGCGCACCGCGTCGCGGACCTGGGCGGGATGGGCGTAGCCCACGGTGTCGGCCAGGGCGATCTCGTCGGCGCCGGCGCGGGCCGCGGCCGCCGCCACCCGGGCCACCCGCGGCAGCGGCACCGCGCCTTCCAGCGAGCAGCCGAAGGCGGTGGCCACGGCCGCGTCGATGCGCATGGGCCGGCCCTGGGCGCGGACCCAGTCGACGATGGCCGCCAGCGCCTCCAGCTGCGCGTCAGTGCTCTTGCCCACGTTGGCGCGGCTGTGCGTGTCGCTGACCGAGACGGGAAACGACAGCACGTGCGCGCCGGCCTCGTAGGCGGCGATGGCGCCCTTGAGGTTGCAGGCCAGCGCACAGACCGTCAGCCCCTCCACCTTGAGCGCTTCGGGCAGGATGGCGCCGGTGTCGGCCATCTGCGGCACCAGCCGCGGCGACACGAAACTGCCCACCTCGATCTCGCGCAGCCCGGCCTCGGCCAACTGCCTTATCCAGCGCAGCTTGTCGGCGGCGGACATCATGCCTCTGGCCATCTGCAGCCCGTCGCGCGGGCCCACTTCGCAAAGCCTGACTTCCTGGTTCATATGCGGCGTCCTGTGGTCTGAAGCGGGCTTATTGCTGCACCACGATGCCCGCGCTCTTGATGGTCTCGCGCGCCTTGCCGATGTCCGACTGAATCAGCGCGGCGAACTGCTCGGTGGAAACCGGATCGGTCTCCAGCCCCTGCGAGGCCAGCGCCTCCTGCACGTCCTTGCGCGCCAGCAGCTTGTTGAAATCGCTGTTCAGGCGGGACACCACGGCCTTGGGCGTCTTGGCCGGAGCCAGCACGCCGTAGTAGGTGACCACGCTGAAGTCCTTGTAGCCCAGCTCGGCGACGGTGGGCACGTCCGGCAGCGCGGGATTGCGCTTGGGCGAGGTCACGGCCAGCGCGCGCACCTTGCCGGACTTGATCAGCGTCGCGGCCGACGAGATCGACGAGCCCGCGAACTGCAGGTGGCCGCCCATCAGGTCCGCCAGCGCGGGCGCCGAACCCTTGTATGGCACGTGCTGCATCTTGAAGCCGGCCTCGTGCTGCAGCATCTCCATGGCGATGTGCACGCCGCCGCCCGTGCCGGAAGTGCCGTACGAGATCTTGTTGGGCTCTTTCTTGGCGGCCTCGATCACTTCGGGCAGGGTCTTGTACGGCGAGCCGTCGGCCACCAGCAGCACCATGGGCGTGGTGGCCACCAGCGCCACCGGGGCCAGGTCCTTGACCGGGTCGTACGACACCTTCATCAGCAGCGGTATCAGCGTGACGTTGTCGGACTGGCCTATCACCAGGTCGTAGCCCTGGGCGGGCGAGCGCGCCGCCTCGGCCAGGCCCAGCGCCGTGCCCGCGCCCGGCTTGTTTTCCGGGATGACGGCCCAGCCGTTGAGTTCATGCAGCTTGGTGCTCATCAGGCGGCCGATATAGTCGGTGCCGCCGCCGGGCGTGGACGGAATAATGATGCGGATGGGCTTGTTGGGGTAGTCCTGCGCGTGCGCCGTGCACGCGGCGGCCAGGGCGGCTACCGCCAGAAGTTTGCGGATCATCTCGGGTGTCTCCTCTTCGATGGAAGTCTTGGCGGTCTGTCGCCGCCTCGACGGGGTTCGGGCGCCGGCGTCCCCTCAGGCGATGACGCCGGCCGAGCGCAAGGCGTCGATGCGCTCGGCATCCCAGCCCAGGCCCCGCAGGATGGCTTGCGTGTCGCCGCCCCGGTGGGGCGGGTCGCAGCGCTTGCCGGCCTTGCGGCCGTCGAACTCGATCGGCAGGGCCGCCGCGTCGATCTCGCCGCCCTCGGGCAGCCGGGTCTTCAGCAGCGCGCCGCCGGCGTTGAGGTGCGCGTCCTGCAGCAGGTCGTGCGGCTGGCGGATCGGACCGTAGGACAGGTTGGCCGCCTCCAGCGCGGCGCACAGCGCATCCGTCTTCCAGGTCTTCAGGATCTCGGCCACGCCCGGCACCAGCCACGGCCGCGCGGCTTCGCGATCGACGGCGGTGGCCAGCCGCGGATCGGCGGCCCATTCCGGCGGCAGGAAGGTCTGCGCGAAGTTGCGCCATTGCGCATCGCCGACCACCGCCACGAACACCCGGCCGTCGGCCGTATCGAAGATGTCGTATACCCCCCAGGGCGGCCGCCGCTCGGCGCCCATGGGCCTGGGCGCCGATCCGGTCAACTGGTACTGGGCGATGAACTGCGCCACCAGCAGCAGGTTGTTCTCGAACAGGCCCGAGCGCACGTGCCGGCCGCGCCCCGTCAGATGGCGGTCGTGCAGGGCCGCCAGCGCGCCCACCACGCCGAACGTTCCGCCTAGGATGTCGTTGACCGACGCCGCCACGCGCTGCGGCGTATCGGCGCCCCCGTTGATATAGGCCAGCCCGCCCATCATCTGCACCACTTCGTCGAGCGCGGTGCGGTGTTTGTAGGGGCCGGACAGAAAGCCCTTGAGCGATACGTAGATCAGCTTCGGGTTCGCGGCCGACAGCGATTCGTAGTCCAGCCCGTACTGGGCCAGGCTGCCGTCGCGGAAGTTCTCCACCAGCATGTCGGCCTGCAGCGCCAGCTCGCGCACCACCGCCTGCCCCTGCGGCGCCTTCAGGTCGATGGCCAGGCTTTGCTTGTTGCGGTTGAACACCGGGAAATAGCCGCTGCCCGAACCCTTGAGGCGGCGCGTGCGGTCGCCTTCGATGGGCTCGACCTTGATGACTTCGGCGCCCAGGTCGGCCAGCGCCAGGCCGGCCGCCGGCCCCATGATCATGTGGGACAGCTCCAGCACCTTGATGCCGCGCAAGGGCAATTCGTCGTTGTCCATGAAGGGTGAAGCCGGTGCTGCGCTCATCGATGTTTCCTCTGGCCCGCGTTGGATGAACCGGCGCGGCCCGCTCCGGAAACCGGGCCGGCCGCCGCCGCAATGCATCCATGATCGCCGCCGCGGGCGCGTCGCGGGTAGCGGTCTTTCAGCACCGGGGCATTCTCGTTTCGGAACGTCCGGGTTAGCCCCAGTGAGGCGTCACGCGCCGGCGGCGGGCAGCACGCCCAGGTGCGCCAGCAGCGTGCGCGCCGCCGGCGCCAGCGCGTCCGGGTCGCGCACGGCGATGCACAAGGGCGTGCTGGACCAGGGGCCGGTCAGGCGGATGAAACGGATGTCCAGGTGCGCGTGGCGCGCCTTCAGGTACAGCGGCACCACCGCCACGCCCATGCCGCGGGCAACCAGCGTGCAGATGGTCTCGTGCGCGCTGACGCGGGCGCTGATGCGCCGCGTCACGCCGGCCTCGCGGGCGGCCTGCTCGAATACGCTGCTGATGCCGTTGTCGCGGTTCAGCTCGATCTGCTCATAGGGCAGCAGCTGCGCATAGTCCAGCGTTTCGCGCTCGGCCAGCAGATGCTGCCCCGGCACCACCGCCGCCAGCTCGCAATGGCCGCAGGGATAGACCTGCAGGCCCTCGTGGCCGAAGTCCGAGCCCGCCGCCACGTCGGCCTGCCCTTCCAGCACGGCGCGAAACGCGGCCTGCGTGGTGTCCTCCTGCAGCAGGATGTCGATCTGCGGATGCGCGCGGCGAAACGACTGGATCTGCTCCGGCAGCTCGCCGGACAGCGCCGCCACGCTGACCGCCAGCCTGACGCGCCCGCGCACGCCGGTCGCGAATCCCGCCATTTCGCGGTGCATGCGCTCTATGTCCTGCAGCAGGCGCCGCACGTGCGCGGCCAGCGCATCGCCGGCCGGCGTGGGCTGCACGCCCTTGACGCCGCGTTCCAGCAACAGCACGCCGAATGCCTCTTCCATTTCCGACATGCGCTTGCTGACCGCCGAAGGCACGATGTTCTCGCGGGCGGCGGCGCGCGCCAGGCTGCCTTCCTGCAGGGCGGACAGGAACAGGCGCAGCGACACCAGATCGATGTCGCGCGGCGGCGGGATGAGGGGTGCGGCGGGTTTCATGGGCGCAAGTGTCCCGCGTTGTCCGCCGCAGCGGTCACGGGGGTTTCCCCGATAGCCGTGCCCGAAGGCATCCAGTCGAACGCCTCCAGCAGGCCCAGCACGCTGCGCCTCACCGCCGCCACCGCCGCGTCGCGCAATGCGTCGGCCCGCCATCCCATTTCGATGGCGTAGCCCGGCATGGCCAGCGGACAGGGCAGCATCCGCAGCCCCGTAGCCGCGGCCAGTCCGCGCGCGGCATGCGCGGGCAGGGTTGAGATGGAATCGCTGCCGCGCAACAGAAAGGCCAACGCGGCGAAATGCGTGGTCGACGCCAGCACCCGCCGCGCCAGCCCCAGGCCGTGCAGCACCTCGTCCACCACGCCGATGAAGCCGCCCGAGGACACCAGCACGTGCCGGCGGCGGATGAACTCGTCCACGGTCAGCGCCGCCTGTCCCGGCGCCAGGCTCGCCGGGTCCAGCAGACAGGCGTAGCCGCCCTGCCCGACCGTCACCCGCTGCAGGGCATGAGAAGCCAGGCCGCCCGAAGCAATGACCAGATCGGCCTCGCGCGCCATCAGCATGTCGGCGGCGAGCCGGCTGTGGGTCTGCCGGAAGATGAGGCGCAGGCCCGGCGCGCTGGCGGCCAGCGCGCCGATCGCCTGCCGCCCCAGCGCGATCTCGAAGTCGTCGGACAGGCCCAGCGTCACCGACCGCCCGGCGAAGTCCGCCGCCTCCGGGCGCGCCAGCGCCAGGCTCTGGCGGCACTTGTCCAGCGCCTCGCCGATGACCGGTCGCAGCTCGCGCGCCCGCAGGCTGGGCGCCAGGCCCCGGCCGGTGCGCACGAACAGCGGGTCCGCATACAGCGTGCGCAGGCGTCCCAGCGCGGCGCTGACCGCCGACTGCGTCACGCCGAGGCGCAAGGCCGCGCGGCCGGCCCCGCCCTCGTCGTAGATCGCCTCGAAGACCTTCAGCAGGTTGAGGTCCGTCGATTCGATATCAATTCTGTTCATATCATTTATCTCCGGGCGGGATTGATTGATTTTAGGGCGGGCCGGACACTGTGCCGACCCTCCATCCACCCGCGAGCCCCCCATGACCGCGAAAACCGTCGCCGCGCTGCAGATCGGCGCTTCCCCCGAAGGCAAGGCCCGCACGCTGGAACACATCCTGGCCTTCGAAACCGACATCGCCGCCAGCGGCGCCGCGCTGGTCGTCATGCCCGAAGCGCTGCTGGGCGGCTACCCCAAGGGCGAAATCTTCGGCACCCGCCTGGGCTACCGCCTGCCGGAAGGCCGCGAGGCCTATGCCCGCTATTACGAGAACGCCATCGACGTGCCCGGCCCGGAAACCGACGCCCTGGCCGCCCTGTCGCAGCGCACCGGCGCCAGCCTGGTCGTGGGCGTGATCGAACGCGGCGGCAGCACGCTGTACTGCACCGCGCTCTTCTTCGAGCCCGGCGCGGGCCTGGCCGCCAAGCACCGCAAGCTCATGCCGACGGGCACCGAGCGCCTGATCTGGGGCCAGGGCGACGGCTCCACCCTGCCCGTGGTCGACACGGCCGCCGGCCGCATCGGCGGCGCCATCTGCTGGGAAAACCACATGCCGCTGCTGCGCACCGCCATGTACGCCAAGGGCGTCGAAATCTGGTGCGCGCCCACGGTGGACGAACGCGACATCTGGCAATGCTCGATGCGCCACATCGCCCACGAAGGCCGCTGCTTCGTGGTCAGCGCCTGCCAGGTGCAGCCCTCGCCCGCCGAACTCGGCCAGGACGTGCCGGGCTGGGAAGCCACCCGGCCGCTGATCAACGGCGGCTCGGTCATCGTCGGCCCGCTGGGCCAGGTGCTGGCCGGGCCGATGCACGGCGGGACGGGGCTGCTGACCGCGGAGGTCGACACCGAAGAGCTGGTGCGGGCCCGCTACGATTTCGACGTGGTGGGGCATTATGCGCGTCCCGACGTGTTTTCCCTGACCGTGGACGAACGGCCGCGCACGTCCGTGCGTTTCACCGAGTGATGGACGCCGCCGCCAATATCCCCATGCGCGGGATGGTATAGTCACGCCCGCTGCCGGCCCTCACCGGGCCGGCAACGCCCGAGTGGTGAAATTGGTAGACACAAGGGACTTGAATCAATTTGAGCCCTTTGGAGGAAACTCCAAAGGTGTAGCCCGTCAAACTCGGCGAATGCCCTGGACCCGTTCCGAGCCAACGCCGAGCCAAGCCCAGGCCGTATCGCCGGGGAAGGTGTAGAGAGCAGACGGCGGGCACCTAAGGCCGCAAGGCTAAGGTGAAGGCGTGCTCCAGACCACGAACAGCGCCCGCGCTGGCGGCGAAAGCCGAAGTGGTAAGAAAATCCCTCGGCCTCGCGGCCGTACCGGTTCGATTCCGGTCTCGGGCACCACCCATTCCCCGCGCATCGCCTGCGCCAGTCGCGCAGCGCTGCCGAAGAGTCCATTATTCTTGCGCCTCGCCTTTCCACCCTGTCCGGCCGCACCTTGATCGTCCCTGCCGTCTCTCCGCCCTTCATCGTCCTGGACGCCTGCGTTCTCATGTCCGGCATTCTGCGCCGCCTGCTGCTGCGGCTGGCCGAGGCGGGGGTGTTCGTGCCGGTCTGGACCGACCGCATCGGCGAGGAATGGCGCCGCAACGCCTCGCGTATCTGGGAGATCCCGCCCGAGGTCATGAGCGAGATGTGGGACGAGATGAATGCGCGTTTCCCGGCCGCCCGGGAGTTGGACACGGCGGTCTACGAGGCGTCGCTGCGCTACAGCGATCCCAAGGATTTCCACGTGATCGCGGCCGGGCTGGCGCGGCGCGCCCGCTGCGGCCTGCAGCAGCCGCCGGTGGTGCAGGTGCTGACCTGGAACCTGAAGGATTTCAACCGTTCCGAACTGCGGCGCCAGGGGCTGGACGTCTACAACCCGGACCGCATGCTGGTGCAATGGTGGCAGACCGGCGCCGACCGTATCCGCGAAGCGGTGGCGCAGGTGCCGGCCGACTACGTCGCGCTGGGGCGCGAACCCGAGCCGCTGGCGGCCACCCTGCATCGCGAGCGGCTGTATGGCCTGAGGAATCTGCTGGCGCGCGAAGCGGGCTGAGCCGCCGCGCGGCCGCGCTCAGTGGTCGTGGTTGCTGGCGGCGAAACCCGCCGCGTTCAGGACGTCGATCACTTCCTGGATGTGGTCCGGGCCGCGGGTCTGCAGCACGAAATCGACTTCGACGTTGCGCACCGGCAGCGAGGTGAAGGCGCGCTGGTGGTGGACCTCGGTGATGTTGGCCTGGGCGTCCGCGATGAGCTTGGTGGCGTGGGCCAGCGCGCCCGGCAGGTCGCGCAGGTCCACGCGGATGCGCGCCAGGCGTCCGGCGCGCACCATGCCGCGCTCGATCAGTTCGCCCAGCATCAGCGGGTCGATGTTGCCGCCGGTCAGCACCAGGCCGATGCGCTTGCCCTTGTAGCGGTCGCTGCCCGCTTCCTGCGCGTGCAGCAGCGCGGCCAGGCCGGCCGCGCCGGCGCCTTCGACCACGGATTTTTCGATCTCCAGCAGCACCACGATGGCGTGTTCGATATCGCTTTCGGACACCAGTTCGATGCGGTCGACCAGTTTGCTGACGATGGGCTGGGTCAGCGCGCCGGGCGATTTGACGGCGATGCCTTCGGCGATGGTGTACTGCCCCTGCGGCATGGAGACGCCGGTGACCGCGGCGTACATGGACGGGAAGCGTTCGGTCTGCACGCCGACGATCTCGATGCCGGGCTTGAGCGCCTTGGCCGCGGTGGCGACCCCGGATATCAGGCCGCCGCCGCCGATGGCGATGACCAGCATGTCGAGCTGCGGCTGGTCTTCCAGCATTTCCAGCGCCACGGTGCCCTGCCCCGAGATGACGGCCTCGTCGTCGTACGGATGGATCATGGTCAGCCCGCGCTCCCGGGCCAGCTCGTAGCCGCGCGCCTTGGCGTCGTCGAAGGTGTCTCCCGCCAGCACCACCTCGGCGCCGAAGCGGCGCGTGTTGGCGATTTTCACGGTGGGCGTGAAGCGCGGCATCACGATCACCGCCGGCACGCCCATGCGCTGCGCGTGGTAGGCCACGCCCTGGGCGTGGTTGCCGGCGGACACGGCGATCACGCCGGCGGAGCGCTCGGCGTCCGACAGGGTCAGCATGCGGTTCAGCGCGCCGCGCTCCTTGAAGGAAGCCGTGAACTGCAGGTTCTCGAATTTCAGCCAGATCTCGGCGCCGAAAATATCGGACAGCGTGCGGGAAAGGGTAAACGGGGTCTTCAGCACCTGGCCGCGCAGGTTCTCGCGGGCGGTCTGAATGGAAGCGATATCGATCACGATGGGAAATCCTTAGCGCACCGGAAGGAAATTGAAGAGCAAGAGCCCCTGCGCATAGTTGATCCCGATGCGCCGCGCGTTCTCGCCCAGCAGATTGGCGATCAGGTCCAACCGGCCGATGATGGCGCCGAATTCGCGCTCAAAGCTGAGGTTCGTGGCGTTCTGGGACATTTCGTTGGCCAGCAGCAGCGGTTCGCCCTGGTTGTCGCGGCGCGACGCCAGCAGCCAGGCGGCCGCTTCGACGTTCCGTGCGGCATTGTAGACCCGCTGCCCGTCCAGCGCGTCCATGGCGTACAAGCGGGTTTTCCCATTATGGGCCGCGATGATGGTGTCGGCCAGGCCGTAGATGAATGCGCCGACGCGGTCGCCGGTGTAGTTGGGGTCCAGCGACACCGCCAGGATCTGGATGTCGCGCAGGCCCTGCAGGTCGCGGGGCGGGATGCGGACTTCGATCGCGTGCTTGACCAGCGCCACCGCCTTGGCCTGGTCCGGGGCCCCGGTCTTGCGCCATTCGCGCGGGTTGCGGCGATACAGCTTGTCCAGCAGCACGTAGAGGCTGGCGAGGTTGTCGCGCACCTCCAGCGTGACGGTGCGGTTGAAGTCGGTCTGGCCGAACTGGTCGGCGGACATGTCCTCGCTCTTGGGCCCGCGCTGGCCGGGCGCGGGGTTCATACAGCCGGCCAGCAGCGCCGCGATCAGCCCCGCCGCGCCAGCGGATCTCAGCCATCCGGTCATGCCTTGCCCATCCGTTTCCCCCATGCGCTCTACCGGCCGCCGGCGGCATCGGCCCGGTCCGGCTCTTCGCGCAAGACTTTACAGGAAATCGGCGCGTCGTCGGCCGCGGCCGGCTACAGAATGAAAAACGGCGCCCCGAGGGGCGCCGTTCCTGGCTACCGGTCGCGCAGGCTTATTCGGCTTGCGGTTCCGATTGCGGGGCGGCTTCCGGAGCGGCAGCGGCCTGCTGCTGCTCGATGCCGCCGATGGCCTTGATCGACAGGCGCAGGCGGCCCTTGTCGTCGGCCTCGATGACCTTGACGCGGACCTGCTGGCCGACCTTCAGCACATCGTTGATGTTGGCGATGCGGTAGTTGGCGATCTCCGAGATGTGCAGCAGGCCGTCGCGGCCCGGCAGCACCTGCACGATGGCGCCGAAGTCCAGCAGGCGCAGCACCGAGCCTTCGTAGATCTGGCCCACTTCGACGTCGGCGGTCAGCTCGACGATGCGGCGCTGGGCTTCCTTGGCCTGCGCTTCGTCGACGCTGGCGATCACGATCGTGCCGTCGTCGGAGATGTCGATCTGCGTGCCGGTTTCTTCGGTCAGCGCGCGGATGGTGGCGCCGCCCTTGCCGATCACGTCGCGGATCTTCTCGGGGTTGATCTTGATGGTCAGCATGCGCGGGGCGAAAGCCGACAGCTCGCCGCGCGAACCGTCCAGGGCTTCCTTCATCTTGCCCAGGATGTGCAGGCGGCCTTCGCGGGCCTGGGCCAGCGCCACCTGCATGATTTCCTTGGTGATGCCCTGGATCTTGATGTCCATCTGGAGCGCGGTGACGCCGTTCTCGGTGCCCGCGACCTTGAAGTCCATGTCGCCCAGGTGATCTTCGTCGCCCAGGATGTCGGTCAGCACGGCGAACTTGCCGCCGTCCAGGATCAGGCCCATGGCCACGCCAGCCACGTGATCCTTGACCGGCACGCCGGCGTCCATCATGGCCAGCGAGCCGCCGCAGACCGAAGCCATCGACGACGAGCCGTTGGACTCGGTGATTTCCGACACGATGCGGATGGTGTACTGGAAGTCTTCCGGAGCCGGCAGCAGCGGGATCAGCGCGCGCTTGGCCAGGCGGCCGTGGCCGATTTCACGGCGCTTGGGCACACCAATGCGGCCCGTTTCGCCGGTGGCGAACGGAGGCATGTTGTAGTGCAGCATGAAGCGGTCGCGGTACTCGCCCATGAGCGCGTC
>Ga0182742_1000229_pt1 | contig 106413 bp, 93 predicted proteins | sample eDN5th37CBELigMG_FD_128880 | JGI IMG/M metagenome (GOLD analysis project Ga0182742, IMG submission 128880) | Enriched Miracle-Growth compost microbial communities from Emeryville, California, USA - eDNA 5th pass 37_C BE-Lig MG (version 2)... ...
CGGGCGCGAGGCGCGGAGCAAGCCGCCGTTTCCCTCGGACCCGCACTACGATGCGAAGGCCTGGGAGCAATGCGTGGCCCGGAAGGGTCCGGGCCGCGTGTTGTTCTGGAACGTTGCTGGGCCGGCGCGGGCGTAGCCGCGATGTAGGACAGCGGCCTAGTTGGAGCTCTTTCGGTTAGAAGTCTTCATGATCCGCGCTGCCTTCTTCGCTTCCTCGTTTAGCTTCGGCAGCTGCTCAATCGCGTCACAGTTCTCCGGGTTGTTGATGCGATAGGGATGATTCGTGCCGAGCTTCTCAAACTGCTCGATCCCCGCAACGTATTGCCTGTGAAGCCAGAGGTATTTCGACAGTACGTTGGGCTCAGTACTCGAAAGCCCACGCTTCAGGATACTCGCAAGATCTCTTAGGTAGAGAGGATAGTTGTCGTCGTCCATGCCAGCGGTTTCAACGACGGACCGCCATGAGACGTAGTCGAAATAGTACTGGCCATCTTCATCTCTCGTCATAAAGGCGCGGACGGCCCGTGCTTCATACGCTGCATCATGCTGATCTGCGTGGGCCTTCCGCGCGATCGATACGAGCTTCCGGTTGATGAGCACGCGGGGGTTCTTCGCGACTTTAGACTCCAAGTCGTACGCCTCCACCATCGCAGGGCCAACCAAGTATCGCTTCGTGTGAACCAAGTTCCCGATGGTCACCGCGCCGCGGACGAGATAACCGCGGATTGCCAGGTCGATCACTGCGAAGGCGATATCGCTTAGGAGATAGAACACCGCCGACTGCTCGTGCACGGCGTAGGATAGAACGACGGAGTCGGAAAAGGTCGTGATACTCCGCGTATGGTAGAGGTCGGCATCCTCCCGGCCTATGTCATATAGCCGGTCGATCGCCTTTAGCAGAGACCGCAGATTGCGGCTGTCGCCGACCGTACTCTGGATGATTTCCCTGAACCCGAGAAAGTCGAGGAATAGGATGATCCGCTGTTCGTAATTCTGCGGCCGCTGCGCCCTCCTGCCCCGCTTCGCCATGATCGCCGTCCAATACGCGTTGGCCCTCCGACAATTCGTACAATACCCGCGCTGCTTGGCGATAGGCTACAATAGATACGCGGCCCGGAAGGGACCGGGCCGCGTGTTGTTCTGGAACGTTGCAGGGCCGGCACGGCCTTAATGCGCGGCCTGCGCTTCGATCGCGACGATGCAGAGATCGCGGTAGCGCTTGATTGCCTTCGGACTGGAACTGACGGGGTTGATCTCGAACGCCCGGAGGCCCTTGAGGTCGCCGGCCTTGGCGAGTTCGACCACATTCGAGAGCTTGTTGCGGAAGCGCTTGTGGGTTTCCGCGCTGAAATCCGGCGGTTCGGGCAGCTTGCCTTCGCGCGCCGCCGCCTCGATCGCCGCGCGCTTGCCGAGCGGGCGCTGCTTGTCAGCCAGCCGCGGCTCTCGCGATGCATCGGGCGCAAGCTTGGCATCCTTTGGCTCGACACGTTTCGGCTCTTGCTTCAGGCGCCACGTGAAGCCGTCCTTCGCCTTGACGATCTCGATTTCGTCGAGGTCATGGCAGGCCGCCTTCGCGGCACGCTGCGCGTTGAATTTCTTGGCGTAGGTCTTCATCGGACTCTCCTTGCTTTCGGTTGGGATGTCGTCGGTAACAAGCGCCGAACGGCCATCGGCGTCGATGGCGTAGATCAGGGCACGGCGCCCATAGGGATGTTCGGCTTCAAGGCTTGGCGCGGACTCGTTCCGCGCTTCGGTCAAGGTCCGCGCGGAAGCGTGCGCGTATTTGCCTCGGCCGATGAAGAGCGCGAGGTCGAACCGGACCGCATTGGCGATGATCGCGGCATCGCGTTCGGTTGGCGGATGAACTTTCGGCATGAGATGCCCTCCGTTTGACACGAGCAGTCAGGCTCGACCCGCCAAAGAGAGCAACTGATAAGTCACTGGATTTTCTGGAATATCGGGAGCGCGAGAGGAGCATGGGTCTCTCCCGCAGGGCCTATGCCCGACATCGCGGCGTGGCCGAGAACGCGGTTCGCAAAGCAATCACCTCGGGCCGGATCACGCTCGAACCGGACGGCACCATCGATCCCGAGAAGGCCGACCGCGATTGGGCGGCGCGCACCGATCCGGCCCAGCAGCGCGGAGCGCATGCCCCCTCGGCGCCGAAGCCGCCCCGCGAGCCTGTTCATGACAAGGCGGTCCCTCGCGCCGCGGTCGATGCGGTGCAGAAGACGCTTCGCGAGTCCGGCGACAAGGTGGAAGGGGATGTAACCTTCCTGCGCGCTCGCACGGCCAACGAGGTCATCAAGGCGCAGGAGCGCAGCGTTCGCCTCGCCAAGATCAAGGGCGAATTGGTCGATCGGGCACGTGCCGTCACCACGGTGTTCGGGCTGGCACGACGTGAGCGCGACGCCTGGGTGCAATGGCCAGCGCGTGTCGCCGCGCTGATGGCCGCGGACCTGCAAATCGATCCGCATCAAATGGAAACGGTTCTAGAAAAGCATGTCCGACGGCATCTCGCCGAGCTCTCGGACGTCCGGGTCGAACTCAGGTGAGGCCTATGACGGCGAGGCCGACATCATCCGCGCCTGGGCGCGGGGTCTCGCGCCCGATCCGGCGCTGACGGTTTCCGAATGGGCGGATCGCTATCGCATCCTATCGTCGCGCGCTTCCTCGGAAGCGGGCCGCTACCGGACGGATCGCACGCCCTACATGCGCGCGATCATGGACGCATTGTCGCCGTCGCATCCGGCGCGGCGCGTGGTGTTCATGAAAGCGGCGCAGGTCGGCGCCACCGAAGCCGGCAACAATTGGATCGGCTACTGCATCCACCAGGCGCCGGGACCGTTCCTGGCGGTTCAGCCGACGACCGATCTCGCCAAGCGTCTTTCGCAGCAGCGCATCGACCCGCTTGTCGAGGAGTGTCCGGAGCTCCGTGCGCTGATCATGCCGGCCCGCGCGCGCGATTCTGGCAATACGGTCCTCGCCAAACGCTTCGCCGGCGGCCAGCTCATTCTCACCGGCGCGAACAGCGCGGTCGGCCTGCGCTCGATGCCGGCGCGATGGCTCTTCCTCGACGAGGTGGACGCCTATCCCGGCGATGTCGAGGGCGAAGGCGATCCCGTCGCTCTCGCCGAAGCACGCACGCGGACATTCGGACATCGCCGGAAGGTGTTCATGGTTTCGACGCCGACGATCAAGGGATTGTCGCGCATCGAGCGCGAGTTCGAGGGAACGGATCAACGGCGGTTCTTCGTTCCCTGCCCGCACTGCGACCACATGCAATGGCTGCGCTTTGAGCGGCTCATCTGGGAAAAGGGCGGGCCCGAAACCGCCGAGTACGTCTGCGAGAACTGCGAACGCGGAATCGCCGAACACCACAAGACGGCGATACTGGCGCGCGGTGAATGGCGGACGACCGCGACGGGCGCCGATCCGTTCGTGGTCGGCTTCCATATCTCGGGCCTCTACTCGCCGGTCGGCTGGCTCTCATGGGCGCAGATCGCGCGCGAATGGGAAGCGGCGCAGGGAAACGACGCGGCGCTGAAAACGGCGAAGAACACGCTGCTCGGCGAGACCTGGCAGGAGCGCGGCGAGGCGCCGGACTGGAAGCGTCTTTACGAACGCGAGAAGGAGCATGCGCTCCGCGCCATTCCATGGGGCGCACTCGTGCTCACCGCCGGCGCCGACGTGCAGCACGACCGAATCGAGGTCGATATCTGGGCCTGGGGCCGTGGGGTTGAAAGCTGGCTCGTCCATCATGTCGTGATCGACGGCGATACTTCACGGCAGACCGCCTGGGATGACCTGACGCGGCTGCTTGCCGCCGAGTGGATGCACGAAGGTGGCGCCTCGATGCGGATCGCGCGGCTTGCGATCGACTCGGGCGACGGACGCTCCACATCGCAGGTCTATGCCTGGGTGCGGAAATTCGGCGCCGGCGTCGCCGCGGCAATCAAGGGCGTCGATGGCTTCGACCGCTCCGCGCCGGTGGACGGCCCCACCTTTGTTGATGCCACCGAAGATGGCCGAAAGATTCGGCGCGGCGTCCGGCTGTGGAAGGTTTCGGTCGCGGTATTCAAGTCGGAGACCTACCGCTTCCTTCGGCTTGAACGTCCGACGACCGAGGAACTGGCCGGTGGCGTGGCGTTCCCCGACGGCTTCATTCATCTGCCTCTCGGGATCTCGGCCGAATGGGTGAAGCAGCTCACCGCCGAGCAGCTCGTGACCGTCCGCGATCGTCGCGGCTTCACCAAGCTCGAATGGCGGCAGATGCGCGAGCGCAACGAAGCGCTCGACTGCCGCGTCTATGCGCGCGCCGCCGCCTGGATGCTCGGGATCGACCGCTGGCAAGACGCGAAATGGAAATCGCTTGAGCGGCAGGTGGCCACGGATCGACCGCCCGAACAGGTGGCGGGCGAAGTCAGGCCGCCTCCCGCGTCGGGCGAAAAACGCAAATCGAGTTGGCTGGGTGGCCGCGATGGAGACGGGAGATGGTTTCGATGAGCTGGACGCAAGCGGAGCTTGACGCTCTGAAGGCGGCCTATGCCAGCGGCACGACCCGCGTCACCTATGAAGGCAAGACGGTCGAATATGATTCCGAGGCGGCGTTGCTTCGGCGCATTCAGATCATCGAGTCCGCCATCGCGGCGGCCGGCGGCAATCCGCGTCCGATCGCGGGATTTGTCTCGTTCTCTCGCGGAGACCAATGATGCAAGCGCCGGCCGCAGCGCCGACGTTGCTTGATCGCGCGATCGCGGCCGTGGCGCCGCGCGCCGGCGTCAAGCGGTTGATCGCGCGCCAGGCCTTCGACGGCTTGGCGCAGCGGGCCTATGACGGCGCCGCACGTGGGCGACGCACCGACGGCTGGCGTTCGACAGGCGCGTCGGCCGACGCGGAGATCGCCTCGGCCGGCGCGCTCCTGCGAAACCGCATGCGCGATCTGGTGCGCAACAATCCGCACGCCGCGAAGGCGGTGAGCGCCTGGGTCAACAACATCGTCGGTGACGGCATCACGCCCCGTGCAAAGACGGGCAATCCAACGCTCGACCGCAAGATCGATGCACTGTTCGCCGAATGGTCGAAGGTCTGCGACGCGGATGGCCGGTCGGATTTCAATGGCCTCACCACGCTCGCCGTGCGGGAGATGGTCGAGGCCGGCGACGTGTTCGCGCGGCGCCGGATTCGGCGCGCCGAAGACGGCCTGCCGGTGCCGCTGCAAATCCAGTTGAACGAGGCCGACCACCTTGACGAATCGAAGATCGACGGACGCCCGGACGGCGGTCGCACCGTTCGCGGCATCGAATACGACGCGATCGGGCGCCGCCTGGCGTACTGGCTCTTCCCGGACCATCCGGGCGACATCGCAATTCCAATGTCGCGCGGCATCGCTTCGGTCCGCATTCCGGCCGATGGCGTGGTGCACCTGTTCCTGCGCGATCGCGTCCAGCAGCGCGGTGTACCGTGGGGCGCGGCGGTCATGCGCGCGCTTCGCGACTTGGACGATTGGACGAATTCCGAGCTCGTTCGCAAGAAGACCGAAGCCTGCCTTGTCGGCATCGTGACCGCGGCGGACGATGCCGATCAGGGCGTGGCGCCCGCCGTTGTCGATGCCGACGGCAAGACGATCGAGCAGTTCGAGCCCGGCCTGATCGCCTATGCGCGCGGCGGCAAGGACATCAAATTCAACCAGCCGGCAGCAACCGCCGGCATCAGTGAGTGGCTCCGGGTACAGCTGCACATCATCGCGGCGGGGTTTCGCCTGCCGTATGAGCTGCTGACCGGCGATCTCAGCCAAGTCAACTATTCGTCCATCCGCGCCGGCATCGTCGAATTTCGCCGGCTCGTCTCGGCGATCCAGTGGCAGGTCGTCATTCCGACCTTCTGCCAGCCGGTGTGGGACTGGTTTATTGCCGCGGCCTACGCGGCCGGATCGATCCCGGTGGCTACCGCAGGCGTCGAATGGGAGCCGCCCAAGTTCGAGTACCTCAACCCGCTCGATGACGCGCGGGCCGACCTCATGATGGTGCGCATGGGATCGACCTCGCTTCGCCGCGTCGTGGCGCGCCAGGGCGAGAACCTCGAAGACATTCTCGCCGAAACCGCGGAGACCAACGCGATGCTCGACAAGCTCGGGATCGTGCTCGACAGCGATCCGCGTAAGGTCACGCAGCAAGGTCTCTATCAGCCCGAGCCGCCCAGCAGCGACCAGGCCGACAGCGGCACCGCGAAGAAGTCCTAATCCAAGGAGGCATTCATGCCCGAACAGATTCGGGAGCGCCGCGATGCGCTCCCGATGCAGACCCGCCTTGCGCCGGTCTCTTCGATCGATGCCGAGGCACGCACAATCGGCCTCGTCTGGACGACCGGCGCTTCAGTGCGCCGCCGTCGGTTCGATTGGGATTCGATGCGGACGGTCAACTACGACGAAGTTCTCATCGTCTCGGACAAGGCCGTCGATCTGTCGCGCCTGAATGCTGGCGCCGCGGTCCTCGACAGCCACAACGCCTATACCACGCAGGCGCAGGTGGCGGTTGTCGAACGGGCAGCGATCCGGGACGGCGAAGGCATCGCCACGATCCGCTTCCCGAAACCGGGCGTAGATGAAAGCGCGGATCGGCTTTTCGCCCTCGTCGCAGATCGGATCGTGCGCAATGTGTCCGTCGGCTACTCGATCGACAAAGTGCGCATCGAGAAATCGGAGACGGCCGGCGAAGTCGAGAAATGGTTTGTCGAACGCTGGACGCCTCACGAACTCAGTTTCGTGACCATCGGTGCCGATCCGGGCGCGCAGGTCCGCGCCGATCAGCCGGGTCGCCTCTTTTCCTTCGAGATCACCAACCGGGTGAAGCCCAACAACCAGGAGAGTCATGCCATGTCGATGACCAACGACGTGCCGGGCAACGCACCGGCCGAAGACAAACCCAATGAGACGATCCGCACGGTCGAACCTCCCGCGCCGGAGCCGGTGAACGCGGAACGGGTTCGCGCAGAGGAGCAGGAGCGCATCACGACGATCACGGGCCTCGTCGATCAGTTCAAGCTCGATCGCACGGTGGGCGATGATCTCGTGAAGCGGAACGTCTCGGTCGCCGATGCCCGCAAGGTGATCCTCGACAAGCTCGCCGAGCGTGACGCGCGCGGCACGGGGCACTCTCAGGTTTCGATGCCGGCCGGCGGCCTCGATGCCACCGTCACCCGCCGGGAGGCCATCGCCGAGGCCATTCTGCACCGCGCGCAGCCGCAGGCTTTCGCGATGACCGACCGCGCCCGCGAGTATCGCGGCATGCGCCTGATCGACGTGGCGCGCGACTGCCTCGAAGCGGGCGGCGTTCGCACGCGCGGCATGACGCCAAACGAGATCGCCTATCAGGCGACGCGCGCCGCAGGGCTTCAATCGACCTCGGATTTCCCGCTGATCCTTGCCGCCGTCGCCGGCAAGCGGCTCCGGCAGGCTTATGCCGGGACGCCGCGCACGTTCCAGACGTGGGCACGCGGAACGACGGCGACCGACTTCAAGCCGATGTACCCGACGCAGATCGGCAATTTCCCGGCGCTCAAGCCAGTTATGGAAGGCGCCGAGTTCAGCTACGGCTCGATCGCGGAAGGCCGCGAGTCCTACCAGCTCGCGACCTACGGCCGGATTGTCCCGCTCACGCGGCAGGCGATCATCAACGACGACCTTCGTGCCTTCGACCGAGCGCTCGGGACCGCCGGGCAGCGCGCGGCCGATCTGGAATCGAGCATCGTCTACAATGTGCTCCTTGCGAACGCGAACCTCGCCGATGGCGTGGCGCTCTTCCACGCGAACCACGGCAATGTCGGCACCGCCGCGGTGATCGCCGAGACCGCGCTTTCCGAAGCTTGGGAGAAGATGACCCAGCAGAAGGATCTCGGCGACGGCGCGGGCGCGGACAAGGAGTACATCGACGCCCGTCCCCGCTACATCATCGTGCCGCCTGGTCAGCGCACGATCGAGGCGCGCAAGATGATCGCAGCGACGACGCCGGCGAAGGCCTCCGACGTGAACGCCTTCACCGGAACGCTGCAAGTCGTCGAGGAGCCGCGCCTCTTCAAGACCGGCGGCCCGCAGCCCTGGTATCTCGCCGCGGACCCGAATCTCGTCGACACGGTCGAATACGCTCATCTCGAAGGGCAGACGGAGCCGTTCATCGATCAGCGGGCCGGCTTCGAAGTGGATGGCGTGGAGATCAAGGTCCGGCACGACTTCGCCGCCAAGGCACTCGATTATCGCGGCCTGTTCTACAACGCCGGCGCCAACTCGTAAGCCGGCGCTCAGTCATCGGATCAACCTGAAAGGACCGCTTCGGCGGTCCTTTCGTTTCAGGAGACAACCTCATGAAGAACTACGCGCAGGCCGGCGACACGATCACGGTCCCGGCGCCCTACGACCGCCTTTCCGGCGAAGGCGCGAAGGTCGGCCAATTGTTCGGCGTATGCACCGCGGATGCGCTCAGCGGCGCCGACGTGGCGCTCAAGACCGCAGGCGTCTTCGATCTGACCAAGGCCGGCTCGCAGGCATGGACCGTCGGCGCGCTCGTCTATTGGGATGACACGAACAAGCGCTGCACGACTGTTGCGAGCGGCAACCTGCTGATCGGGGCGGCCACCGCAGCCGTTGACAACGCGGCCGGTTCGACGATCGGGCGTGTTCGGCTCAATGGCATCACGCGCGCGGACGAAGCGTAAGACTGATGCATGCGGCCTTCGGGGCGGCGATCGACGCTATCTTCCGCGATGGCAACGTCGCGGAAGACGCGATCTGGCGAGCGGGAGGCGCCGGAGACTCCGTTGCCGTTCGCGTCATTCGCAAGTCGCCCGATGAGGTCGTGGGCTTCGGAAGCAGCCGCGCCATCATGGCCACCGTTCTGATCGACGTGCGGGTGGCGGAAGTCGCATTGCCCGCAGCGGGCGATACGGCCGAAATCGACGACAGTCTGTTCGAAATCATCGGCACGCCCATGCGTGACGGGCTGGGTCTCGTATGGACCTGCGAAGCGACGCTTCACGAATAGGCTGCTTCCTCGCCCGATAGTTTCGAAGGGTGCGGATGCAAGATTACTCGACATGGACGGTAACTTCGTAGCCCAGCGACCTAAGCGCTTTCGAAGTGCGTCCGTTTCGGGGCGGAAATCGGTCCGGCAAAGCCCAACCTACAATCTCTCCCAGAGCGCTGATGCCAAGGCCATCAATCTTCCACTTCGGATCGTTGACACCCTGCCAAAGACGCTCCGGAAGCTGCTCGCTTGCACCACCATACAAAATATAGTGGAGCAGATTACGAACGCGCGCCCCTGCGGATGACTGGTCATTCCATATCCGCTTTGATAACGCCGCGACCTTCTGGGGAATCGTGTAGCGTGTGCCGTCTTCTGGAAGGTCCACCGCTTTGTTGGGCACTCGCCGCGCATAGTCTTTGATTGCGTGGACACCCATGCAAACCTCTAAAAAGTCGTCATAGGTCATCCCGTTGATGTGCTCCTCAGCGAGCGCTGTGCGGAGAAACGGGGCTGTTGTATTGAGCATCTCATCTTCTGATGATGGCGCTTTGGGCAATTGTCGCCACCACTCGACTGCTTCAGCCAGCGCCTCCTTTCGGCGGCGTTTATTCGCTTCGAAATATGAGGCGTAGTTGGCCTTCCGTCCGTCAAAAGTGCGTTGGTAATAGTGTGCGTGAAGAAACTGATCGGCCTGAGCCCCCATTGGAGCGGAGTTGCCAATCCAGACCGGTTGGTTCTCCGGAAGGCTTACCATAGCTCCTATATCTCTAAGGTCTTGCAACGTTGAGTGCCATTCCTGCAGGAACGCCTGACGCTTGCGCTCGTTCGCCGTCTTAGGAGCGGTTTGAACGAGACCGGGCCATTTCGTGAAACTTGGGCTGGACCAGAATTCCTTTGAATCTGGTTTCGTTGCGCCAAGCACCTTGGCCCGTCTGCTCATTTCTTGAAGCAGTTCTTCGGTCAGCGGAGTTGAGTGAGCTTCAAGCGTCGCGAACAGGTCGAGAAGATCGTCGGCCATGTCAACGCTCATTTCCCCCTCGGGAAAGAAGCACCCGGCCTCGATATTCTTGTACCACGCGGAGTCGGTCAGATTGGCCGATCCGATGTATGCGCCTACTCCACGCCACCAGATCACCTTGGCATGGTGGTGCTGGACAAGTCGGCAAACGAAGTTCGGAGATTTTCTGCCTAGGAAGGTAGTTAGAATGGGAATGCTAACTGCAATTTGATCGTCTAGCCGGCCGTAGAATTTGAGCGATATCTTATTGCTCCAGCACCAATCGAACAGAAGTGATGGTGCTGTAGCGTACGCGACGGCGGCCAATACCTCCTCCGTATCCGGAGCGCAATTCTCGGTGATATTCCGGAGGTAATGCCCGTTGATGCCCCCCATAACTAAGCGCATGTGATCGATTCCCCCAAGAAGGCTTGCGCCCTGGCCGCACGCCCCTGGCGGCCATTTTACTCACCTTTTTACACAACCAGCGGACGTAGGCCATGCGGATCAGCCTCAAGGCCGACGATCTCGGCCGCATCTTGAAGCGCGCCTATGACGACGGCGAGATTGCCGTTTCGAAGGCCATGAACGATGTCCAAGCCAGCCTAAAGGACGACCTCCGCGGCCAGGTCGTCGGCGCCGGCATGGGCCAGCGCCTCGCCAGGACGTGGCGCGGCACGCGGTATCCCGAAAGCCGCCCCAGCATCAACTCGGTCGCCTATGTTTGGTCGCGCGCGCCCGATATCGTCGACGCGTTCGAGCGCGGCGTTCCGATCATCGCGCGGAACCGACGGTTTCTCGCGGTGCCAACGAAGGACGCGGGCGTCAGCCACACCACCGTCAGGAACAAGCGGCTCACGCCGGCCATCTGGGAAACCGAAACCGGCGTGAAGCTTCGGTTCGTTCCGCGCGGTGGCCATGCGCTTCTCGTGAGCGATGCGAGCTATGTGCGACAGCCGGCGCGGTGGCGCCGGCGCAAATCGTTCAAGCCGATCCGGACGCCTTTGAGCAGCGGCCGGCGCTTCCTCGTAGTTTTCGTGCTGCTGCCGATGGTCAATCCGCGCAAGCGGCTCGATGTCGAAGGCGCCGGCAACCGCTGGGCCGATCGCGTCGGCGGCATCATTGCCGCACATTGGAGATAGACGTGGCAAGCAAGCGCGAGCAGGTCATCGAGGCGATCAAGAACCTCCTCGTGTCCGCGCTGCCGAACGCCGAGATCAAGCGCAACCTTGACAAGCCAGAGCGCATTCCTGCGGGCGGCCTCGTGATCGTCCGCGACGGTGATCCGGGCGAGCCGGAAGTTCTTCTGTCGCCGCTCGTCTATGTCTACGAGCATCGCGTGCCGATCGAGATTGCCGCCTTCGCATCGGCCTCGCTGTCGCGCGAAGAGGTGCTCGATCAGATGCTTTCGTCGATCGGGACGGCGGTCGCGGCCGACCGAACGCTCGGCGGCCTTTGTGAATTCCTCGATACGGAAGCGCCCGTCTCCGCCGATGTTGAGACCGCGGGCGCCGTCTCCGGTCGGTGGGCCGAGGCGGCGATCATCGCCGCCTATTCGACCCCCAATCCTCTGATCTGACCCTTCCTACAAGGAGGCTTCCATGGCCCGCGCACGCGGCGCCAACGCCGTCATGGCGTTGGCGTTTGAAACCACCTATGGCGTTCCGCCCGGCTCCGGCTTCAAGAAAATGCCTTTCGTCTCTTCGGCGCTGGGCGAACAACAGAACCTGATCGAAAGCGATCTTCTCGGCTATGGCCGCGATCCGCAGCAGCCCGCGCGCGACGTGATCAACAACGACGGCGATATCGTCGTCCCGCTCGACCTTCGGAATTTCGGATATTGGCTGAAGCTGCTGCTCGGCGCGCCCACGTCAACCCAGGGTGTCGCCGCATCCGGCAGCTTCACGTTCGATTCGCAGCCTGAGGATGGCAGCACAATCTCCATTGGAGGCGCCGATTGGACGTTTGTCGCAGCCGGCCCTGCGGGCGACGAAAGCCTGATCGGTGCGACGCTTCAGGAAACGCTCGCCAATGCGGTGATCGGCCTCAACAAGAGCGCCACCGCGGCGCTGGCGTCGCAGACCTATTCGCTCAATCTCGCGGGCAACGCGATCCTGATCGAGTCGGACACGATCGGCACGGCCGGCAACAGCGTCACATTGGACGCTTCGACAACGCCCGACTCCAACGCCACCGCCTCTGGCGCTACGCTTGGCGGCGGCGCGGCTACGGGTCCCTATAACCACGTCTTCGCATCCGGAGCGCTTTCGCTTCCCTCGGCGGCGATCGAAGTCGGGATGCCGGACGTTCCGAGCTACGGCATGAATTTCGGGGCAATGGCCGACAAGCTGACGATCCAGTTGCAGCGCTCGGGCCTGCTCAATGGCACGATCAGCGTGATCGCGCAGGGCGAGACGCGCAACGGCGCTTCCGGCGCAGGCTCGCCCACAGAGCAGGCGATCGAGCGCTTCACGCAGTTCACCGGTCAAATCCGCCGCGACGGTGTGCCGCTCGGCAACGTGGTGTCGGGACAATTCAGCTATGCGAACGGCCTCGACAAGGTGGAGGTGATCCGGCCCGACGGACGTATCGCCGGCGCCGATCCCGCGATGCTCGCTGTCACCGGGCAGGTGGGCGTGCGCTTCGCCGACACCTCGCTCCTCGATTTGGCCGTCGCGGGCACGCCGATCGAGCTCGTGTTCGAATGGTCGATTGCCGCCGGCAAGCTGCTGCGTTTCACCGTGCACAACGTGAACCTGCCGAAGCCGAAGCTGCCGATCACCGGTCCGGCCGGAGTGCAGGCGACCTTCGACTGGCAGGCGTCGGAGCACCCGGTTCTGGCAAAGACCTGCACGGCAACGCTGGTCAACGACCTATCCGCGTACTGATCCATCCGCTCGCGCCTCGCGAGCCGTTTCCAACCAACCGAGGACAACGATGCTGAAACTCGCCGCGCGCGAGCGCGATCCCTATTGGCTTCATCTCTTTCCCGGCGTTCGGATCAAGGTTCGCCCGATCACCGTCGCCGCCATCATCGCCGCACGGCAGGCTGCGGCCGAGGCAATGAAGACGGCGGCGGACGAGGGCATCTTCCTGGGCAGCGCCGCCTTCACACGCTCGGTCGCGCGCTGGGGCATCCTCGAATGGGAGGGCGTCGGCGATGCCGAGGGCGCACCGGTCGAGCCGACGCCCGAAAACATCGATGCGCTGCTTGAGCACTGGCAGGCTTTCGATGCCGTTGACCGGCTCTATGTCGCTCCGGCGCTGATCGGGATCGACGAAAAAAACGCATCCTCGCTCTCGCCGAATGGCACTTCGGCGGGGGCGAAGCCTATTGCGCGGCGTGCCCGGAAACGTGCGCCGGCTGCCCTTACCTAGAACACGCGCCGAAAACGGACGAGGGCAAGGCGGCGTGGGAAGTCTTCCGCCGCTCAGCCGGGCAGGTGCGCGCCGTCATGGGCGGCGTCTACGGCCTCGACTTCAGCGCCGTGCTTCTCCTTGCCGACGCCATGGGCGCGCTCTCTCCCGTCCTTGTCGATGCGCTCGCCGAGATCGAGCCGCTGATCGTGCGCGCCTACGCGAAGGAATCTAGCTCGTGACCGATCGCAACGTCTCGATCCGCATCGGCGTCACGGGCCGGGATGAGGTCAAGCGCGCCTTCGACGATATCGGCAAGGCCGGCCAGGACGCTTTCAACAAAACCGCATCCGCGATGGATGCCGCTGGCGCGGCGACCGATCGCGAAACCCAGCGCTTGCAGCGTCTCGCGCAAGCCGCGCGCCAGGCGGCGAGCGCGGACGAGGCGCAACGCAAGTTCAATGCCGTCCTGGGCGTCGGTGCACCCAGCGCCGGTTCGGCCCGCGACTCGGCACGCGTGTTCGAGGAAGCGGCGAAGGCCGCCGAAGACCTCGAAGCCCGCACCAAGGCGTTGCGCGCGCAAATCGATCCGCTCGGCGCCGCGCAAGCAAAACTCAATGCCGAGATCGCCGAGGCCAATGCCCTCTTCAAGACCGGCGCAATTTCGGCGCAGGAACAGGCGGCGGCGCATCAGCTCGCGCGCAATCGCTTCGATGCCACCTCCAAGGCGCTGAAAGGCGTCGGCGACGGCTCGCGACTCGCCAGTTACCAAATCGTCAATCTCGGCTATCAGCTCAACGACGTGGTGGTCGGCCTTGCGAGCGGGCAACGGCCGCTGACCGTGCTCGCCCAACAGGGCACGCAAATCGCGCAGGTCTTCGCCGGCTCCGGCATGGGTGTCGGTGGCGTGCTCAAAGAGCTCGGCCGCGTCGTTATCGGGCTTGTGTCGCCCACGACGCTGCTTGTCGCCGGCCTCGCCGCCGTCGGCGGCACTGCGCTTTACGCCTACAACAGCTACATCACCGCGCAGAAAGAGCTTCAGGTCGCGATCGCTGGCGTCGGGCGGGCCGCCGGCGCGACCGTCGATCAGCTCAACCGGATCGCGGACACGGCGGCGAGCGCCGGGCGCATTTCGGTAGCGGCGGCGCGCGACATGGAAGTCGCGTTCCTTCGCACCGGCCGGATCGGCGTCGATCAATTTGGCGATCTGATCACCGTTGCGAAGAATTATGCCACGACCACCGGTCAGGAAATCGATGCCGCCACCAAGGAGTTGGCGGAAGCGTTCGCCGATCCGGCCAAGGGCGTCGATCTGCTCAATTCCAAGGTCGGCGGCTATGACGACCGCACTCGGCTGCTCATCAAGACGCTTGCGGCGCAGAACGACATTACCGCGGCACAGAAGGTCCTCTTCGACAATCTCAAGCCGTCGCTGATCGACGCCGCAACGGCCACGACCGCGCTCGGGCGCGCCTGGGATTACGTCAAGCGCAGCGCTTGGGATGCCACCGACGCCATCGGCCGCGCGATCGACCGCGCCACCGACCCGACGCTTGGGCAGCGTCTCGAAGACCTCCAGAAGGAGCGCACCAACGCCACCACGCTCGGTGGCGAATACGTTCCGGGCTATATGGGCATGCCGGCCTTCGTGCCGTCGCGCCCGCTGTCCGCCATCGACGCCGACATCGCGAATGTCAATCGGCAGATCGCAGAGCTCGAACGGAAGGCGGCGGACGCGAAAGCCGACGCGCTGGCGGCGCGCACTTCGACAATTGCGGGCGAGCTTGGCCGCAGTCTCACGCCGGGTTTCAACGACCTCCAGACGCTGAAGAACCAGCAGGCCCAGCTTGCTTCGGCGCTGAACGATCCACTCGCCCGCCAGAAGGTTGCCGACCTCAAGCAGGTCGAGGGAGCCTATGACGCCGTTTCCCGTGCCGTGAAGACGTGGCTCGATCCGGCCGAGAAGGCGCGCCGCCTGGACGAGCTGGAAATCCAGGCGCTCAACGCCAAGAGTCCAGCCCAGAAGGCAGCTATTGCCGAAGAGCGCCGCCGGCTCGAACTCGCCGGCCAGGCGATCACGACCGGCACGGCGGAAGCCGAGATCACACGCGCCGGGACAAGAGCGCGCGCCGAGGCGGCGCATGCGATTGCGGAGCAATCGCTGGCACTCACCACCAACGCACGCGCCTCGCTCGATGTGGCGAACGCCTATCTGCAAGGCGCTGCCGCTGCGCAGCAGGCCGAAGCCAAGCGCAAGGCGCTGACCGAAGCGATCCGCAACGGCGTCGATGTCGAAATGCGGATGCGGCAGATTCTCGCCGACGAGATCGCTCAGACCGCCGCGCAATCCGCGAAGTCGGTCGCGGACACCGCCGCGCAGGCTGACGCGCAGAAACGGCTCAACGATGCCATCGCCGCAGGTTCGCTCACCATCGAGCAGGCGCGCCGGCAAATGCAAGTCGAGCAGGCGATCCGGCCCTTGCTCGTGGCGCAGTCGCTCGCGGAAGGCGAAGCGAAGGCGACGCTGACGCGCATCATCGATGCGCTACGCGGCGCCTACGGACGGCTCAATGCCGAAGAGGCGCGCAACAATGCGCTCCGGCAGATCGAAACCCAAAAGGATCAGATCGCGCTCTTGCAGCACCAGATCGAGCTTGCCGGCACGAACGAATCCCAGGCGGCGATCGAAATTGCACAGCTTCAGGCCAAGCAGCAGCTTGTCCAGCAAGGCATCGATCTCGGCTCGAAGGAGGCACAGGTCGTTATTGCCAATGCGGGCGCGATCGAGCGGCTCAATCAACAGCTTCAACTCGCGAAGGCCTCGCAGCAGGAGCTTGTCAGCCTTACCGACACGACCTTCAACCACTTCGCCGACCTGATCGCGCAAGGCAAGACCGACTGGAAATCGTGGGCGGATGCAGGACGCGCGGCCATTCTCGACATAAACCGCGAGCTTCTGAAGCTCGCCCTGCTCAATCCGCTGAAAAACCTGCTGTTCGGGACCAATCTGCCGACGATTTCGTCGGCCGGCGGAATCATCGGTTCGATCCTGAAGAGTTTGAAATTCCACGAGGGCGGAGTCGTCGGCGCAGGCGGACAGCCGATCCTGCTGCCGGCAGCGATCTTTCATCGTGCGCCGCGGCTACATGACGGCGCATTTCTCTCGCCCGATGAAATCCCGGCGATCCTCCAGCGCGGCGAGCGCGTGCTCAATCGTCAGGAGGCGCAAAGCTACAACGCGCGGGCTTCTGCGGCGTCGCCGATCGTCAACGTCACCATCCAAACGCCGAACCCGTCCGCCTTTGCCGCGAGCCGCACGCAGCTCGCGGCCGATCTGTCGCGTGCAGTCCAACTCGGAATGCGGGGACGCTGAGCCATGCCGCAGCCCTTCCTCGATATTTCGTTTCCGGACGCGGTGGCGCGCGGCGCAACCGGAGGACCGGGTTTCTCGACCAACGTCGTGACGCTCGGCTCGGGCGCCGAGCGCCGCAACATCCAATGGGCGGACGCGCGGGGCGAATGGAATATCTCGACGGGCATCCGAACGCGCGCCGAAATGCAGGCCGTCATCGCGCATTTCTACATCGTGAAGGGGCGCGGCTATTCGTTCCGTTTCAAGGATTGGACCGATTATCAGGCGACCGATCAGGCGATGGCCGAGGTCACGCCGACGGTGTGGCAGCTCGTGAAACGCTACAACATCGGCGGCTACGAGCACGAGCGGACGATCACCAAGCCGGTGCTTGGAACGGTCGCGATCAAGATCGGCGGTTCGCCCGTGGTGCCGTCGGAGATCGATTATCTCACTGGTCTCGTCACGTTCGGCTCGGCGCCGGGATCGGCGCCGACCGCGTCGTTCGAGTTCGACGTGCCGGTCCGCTTCGACACGGACAAGTTGCCGGTTCAGGCGAACGCCTGGGACCAGCAGATCGTCTCCCAGATCAATCTTATCGAGGTCAAGGAATGAAAACGCTTGATCCGGGCCTTGCCGCGCATCTCGGCGGCGGCGTCACGACGCTTTGCCATTGCTGGCGCGTGGCCCGCAAGGACAGCACGGTTCTCGGCTTCACCGATCATGACCGGGATCTCCTGATCGATGGCGTGACCTACAAAGCGGCCACCGGATTCACCGCAACGGCGATCGAGGATCAGCTCGGGCTTGCGGTCTCGAATCTCGATGTGGACGGCGCGCTCTCGTCGGCCGCGATCACCGAGGACGATCTCAATGCCGGGCTCTATGACGACGCAGCCGTCACCATCATGCGCGTCAACTGGCAGGACGTGTCGCAGCGCGTCGTCCTCCGCTCCGGCTTCCTCGGCCAGGTTACGCGGGGCGAGACGAGCTTTTCCGCCGAGTTGCGCGGGCTGGCCGCCAAGCTTGACCAAAGCGCCGGGCGCATTTTCCAGCGCACCTGCGCCTGGGAGCTTGGTGATGCCCGCTGCCGGATCGATCTCGGCGCGCCCGCACATCACGGCAGCGGCACGATTGCGAGCGTCATCAGCAATTTCGATTTCACAGCGAGCGGGATCGGTTCGTTTGCATCCGGCGTATTCAGCCGCGGTAAGATCACGTGGAGCAGCGGCGACAATGCGGGCCTCGAAATCGAAGTGAAATCGCACTCGCAAGGCAGTCCCAATTCGCGACTTTCGCTCTTCCTGCCGATGCCGCGCCCGATGCACGTGGGCGATGCGTTCACGATCACCGCCGGCTGCGACAAGACGCCGGCGACCTGCCGCGACCGTTTCGCCAACGTCGTCAATTTCGGCGGCTTTCCCCACATGCCGGGGAACGACTTCGCGCTCTCCTTCGCCAAGCAGGGCGACAACAACGACGGCACGTCTCTCGGAGGCGGTTTCCGTGGTTAGCCGGGCCGACATCATCGCCGAGGCGCGCTCGTGGATCGGCACACCCTACGCCCATCAGGCCTCCGTGAAAGGCATCGGCTGCGACTGCCTAGGGCTGGTGCGCGGCGTCTGGCGCGCCGTCTATGGCGAGGAGCCCGAGCAGCCGCCGCCCTATAGCCGCGATTGGGCGGAAGCGCACGGCCGTGAGACGCTGGCCGAAGCGGCCGGCAGGCACATGATCGCGGTGGCGACGGACAAAATCCGGCCTGCCGACGTGCTGCTCTTCGCCATGAAGGAGAATTCGCCGGCGAAACACTGCGCGATCCTGACTGCGCCCGGTCGAATGCTGCATTCGATCGAGGCGCACCCGGTTGCCGAGGTATCCCTTTGGACCGGAAGCGAATCGCGGCAGCGCCTGCGCTTTGCCTTCTCGTTTCCTTTCCTCGCGGACTGAACCCGATGGCAGCTCTTATTCTCACCGTCGGGGCGGCGGCCCTGACGGAAGGCGCAGCCGCTTGGGTCGTAACCGCCGCGACGGCCGCGGCGGCGGTCGCCGGAAGCTACATCGATGCGCAGCTTTTCGGTCCCGGTCCGCAGAAGCAGGAAGGCCCGCGCCTCGACAATCTGCAAGTCCAGGCTTCGACCGAAGGCGCGCCGATTCCGGAGATCGCCGGCCGCGTGCGTATCGCCGGACAGATCATCTGGGCGACCAAGTTCAAGGAGGTGGCCAAGACCGAAACGAGCGGCGGTGGCGGTGGAAAGGGTTTCGGCGGCGGCGGAGGAACGGTCCAGACGACCACTTACACCTATTATGCGAATTTTGCGGTGGGGCTTTGCGAAGGTGTGATCGATCGCGTCGGCCGCATCTGGGCGGACGGCAAGCCTCTCGATATGAGCGGCGTCACCATGCGCTTGCATCGGGGCACCGCCGATCAAGCGCCGGACTCGCTCATTGAAGGCATCGAGGGAAGCGCCAACGCGCCAGCTTATCGTGGCACGGCTTACGTGGTCTTCGACAACCTTCAGATCACCCAATTTGGCAATCGGCTGCCGCAGCTGACCTTCGAGGTGTTCCGGCGCGTGTCGCGGTCCGACGGCTCGGGGCTTGAGGACATCGTTCAGGCGATCACGCTCATTCCGGGCGCCGGCGAGCGGGTCTATGACACGGTGGTGTCCACCCGCGATCTCAGCGGCGGCGCCACCACGCCGGAGAACAAGTTTGCGGGCCAGGCGACAGCGGATTGGACCGTCGCGCTCAATGACCTCGAAGCATCGCTTCCGAATGCCGGGACTGTGCTCTTGGTCGTGGGTTGGTTCGGCGACGATCTCCGCGCCGGCCAATGCACGATCCGCCCGAAAGTCGAATTCGCCGACAAAAGCACGACGCCGAATGCATGGCAGGTTCATACGCTCAGCCGCGCCGCTGCTGCGGTGGTGAGCACCGTCAATGGACGGCCCGCCTATGGCGGCACACCCTCCGACGATTCCGTTGTGCGCGCCGTCCGCGACCTCAAGGCGCGCGGCTTCTCGGTCATCTTCTATCCCTTCGTGTTCATGGACATCGCGCAGGGCAACAGCCTGCCCGATCCCTGGACCGGAAGCACCGGCCAGCCTGTCTATCCCTGGCGCGGGCGCATCACCTGCGATCCCGCGCCCGGACGGCCGGGAACGGCGGACAAGACCGCGGCTGCGGGCACGCAGGTTGCTGCGTTCTTCGGTTCGGCAGCGCCGGGCGACATCTCCGTTTCGGTGAACGGCAGCACGGGTGCGGTGTTCACCGGCTATTCCGGTCCGAGCGAGTGGAGCTTCCGGCGCTTCATCCTGCACTACGCCAAGCTCTGCGCGGCCATCAACGCCATTGACCCCGGCGCGGTGGACGGATTCTTGATCGGCTCGGAGTTGAGAGCACTCACGACCGTCCGCGACAGCGCGACGACTTTCCCAGCGGTCGCGAAAATGAAGACGCTGGCCGCCGATGTGAAGGGCATTCTCGGCGCCGGCGTGAAGGTCGGCTACGCGGCGGATTGGTCGGAATACAACAACTACAATCCAGGCGACGGCACCGGCGACCTCCTCTTTCATCTCGACCCGCTTTGGGCCGACGGCAACATCGATTTCGTCGGCGTCGATCTTTACGTGCCGCTCTCGGACTGGCGTGACGGCAATGCGCATCTCGATGCGCTCGCGGGCGCGGCGTCGATCTACGATCTCGACTATCTGCGCGGCAACATCGAAGGCGGCGAGGATTACGATTGGTTCTACGCCGACGCCAATGCACGCGACGTGCAGGACCGATCCCCGATCGCCGACGGCGCCTACGGCAAGCCCTGGGTGTATCGCGCCAAGGATTTTCGCGGTTGGTGGCTTAATCAGCACTTTGACCGGCCGGGCGGCATCGAGAGCGGCACGCCGACCGCGTGGACTCCGCAAGGCAAGACGATCTGGTTCACTGAGTTCGGCATTCCCTCAGTGGACAAAGGCACGAACCAGCCGAACGTCTTTTATGATCCGAAGTCCTCGGAAAGCGAGCTGCCATACTATTCGCGGGGCACGCGGGACGATCTGATCCAGCGCCGCGGCATCGAGGCGATGCTCTCCTATTGGGGCGCAAACAACCCGGTCTCGTCGGTCTATGGCGGCCCGATGGTCGGGTTGCTTGCCGTATGGACGTGGGACGCGCGGCCCTATCCGGCTTGGCCGTCGCGGACCGATGCATGGGGCGACGGCGATCTCTGGCCGCTCGGGCATTGGCTGAACGGCAAGATCGGTCTCGCCGATCTCGCGGCGCTCGTTGCCGAGCGATGCCAGCGCGTCGGCTTCACGCAATATGACGTGACTGCGCTAGCCGGGATCGTCGTCGGCTACGTGCGCGACCGGCCGATGTCGCCGCGCGCCGAGATTGAACTGCTGATGAACGACTACGCGTTCGATGCAGTGGAAAGCGAAGGCGCGATCCGCTTCCTGCCACGCGGCCGTGCGGCAGTGGCTACCATCGGCCCTGACGATTGCGTCATGTCCGAGCAGGGCGACATCGTGAAGCTCACGCGGGCGCAAGAAACCGACCTGCCCGATGTTGTGTCGGTAACCTTCATCGATGGGGCCAAGGATTATCAATCGGGAACGGTCGCCGCGAGCCGGATTGCCGGGTTTTCCGAGCGCAAGACCGATGTGACGGTCCCGCTCGTCATGGACGAAATCCAAGCGCAGGCCATCGCCGACCGCGCGCTCGCCGAGGCCTGGATCGGGCGGGAAACCGCAAAGCATTCGCTGCCGCCCGATCAGATCGCGCTCGACGCCGGCGATGTGGTCAATCTCGTGATTGATGGAAGCGCACGCGAGTTTCGCCTCAGCCGCATCAATGACGCCTGGTCGCGCTCCATGGAGGCGCAGCGATGCGAGGGCGCGGTCTATGCCCCACCGCTTCCAGGATTGAAACCGCCCGTCTTCGAACCACCGCCGGTCTATGGCCGTGCCATCCTCGAGTTCCTCGACCTGCCGATGCTGCGCGATGCCGATCCGGGATACGCGCCCTATGTCGGCGCGTCGGCGACGCCGTTCGCCGGCGTCGCGCTTATGGACAGCGCGACGGGCACGAACTACGCGATCGACACGCTTTTGCCGATCCGGGCGACGATCGGCGAGACCGTCTTCGACTTCTGGTCTGGGCCGACGGCGTATTTCGATATCGTCAACACGCTGCGCGTGAAGCTCTATTCGGGCGAGCTCGCGAGCCTCGATGAGGCAACGATCCTCTCGGGAGGCGCCAATGCGCTCGCGATCAGGAAAGCCGATGGCGATTGGGAAATTCTGCAATTCGCCACTGCGACGCTCGTCGATGCCGGCGTCTACGACCTCACGAACCTGTTGCGAGGCCGGCTTGGGACCGAACACGCCATGCGCTCGCCGATCGCGGCCGGCGCGCGCGTCGTGATCTTGGACGGCTCTATTGCGCAGATCGACGCAGCGCTGTCGGAGCGGGGCGTTCAACGCTTCTACAAGTGGGGGCCATCGAGCCTCGATCCGTCCGATATTGCCTGGCAGCAGGGAACGTTTACGGCCCGCTGCGTCGGGCTGATGCCATGGTCGCCCGTGCACGTCACCGGGATTCGCAACGGCGCAGGCGACCTCTCGATCACATGGGTTCGGCGCACGCGCTTCGGCGGCGCATGGGCGGATGGCGCCGACGTGCCGCTCAATGAAGAAAGCGAGCGCTACGAGCTCGATATCCTGAACGGCCCGAGCGTTGTCCGCACGATTGCGGCGACTTCGCCGACCGTGACCTATACCGCCGCAGAGCAGACCGCCGATTTCGGATCGCCACAGCCCTCGGTTGCCCTGAAGGTCTATCAGATCTCGGCCACCGTCGGCCGCGGCTGGCCGGCCGCAGCCACACTCTGAATCGTCCCGCTTCAATCAAGGAAGGAACGCGATGCCAACACCGCGCCTCGCGCTGCCCTATATCGTGCAAGGGCAGGCACAGAAGGAGGTCACGCATAACGACGCGCTCGTTCGCCTCGATGCCCTTGTCGATCTCTACATCCTCGATCGTGATCTCGCCGCACCTCCCGGCTCGCCCTCCGATGGCGAAGCTTACATCGTGGCGGCAAGCCCGACCGGAGCATGGGCAGGCCAGGCCGGCAATATCGCCTACTGCATCGACGGCGCTTGGCGCTTCTATGTGCCGGTCAAGGGCCTAATTGCCTACATCACCGACGAGCAAAAGATGCTCGTCTTTACGGCAAGCGGCTGGGTCGATCTGGTTTCGGTTCTCGCCTTCCAGAATCTTTCGAAGCTCGGCATCCTTACGTCCGCCGACAATACAAACCGTCTCGCGGTCAAGTCCGACGCGGTTCTGCTCAGTCATGACGACGTGACGCCGGGATCGGGCGATCTGCGGGTCACGCTGAACAAAAGCGCCGCCGCGAAGGACGCGGGCTTCGTCTTCCAGGACGGCTTCAGCACCCGCGCACTGTTCGGGCTGCTTGGCGACGACAATTTCACCGTCAAGGTGACTCCGGACGGATCGACCTTCTACACCGGCCTGTCGATCGACAAAGCCACGGGCAAGGTCTCCTTCCCGGCCATGGCGAAGCTCTCCGCTTACATCAATTACGATCACTACGCGGCAACGACCTACGTCAACACGGACATCAATAACGAGGATCTGGACACCGCGAACGCCTTTGCTTCCAACGTGTTCACGGCGCCCAGCACCGGACTTTACAAGGTGGGATATTCGCTCGGCTGGACCCAGAACGGCGCGAACGCGCCGACCTCCATGCACGGCCGGTTGCTCAAGAATGGCGCAACCGAGGTTCTGCCCGCCGCATCGCGAGCGTCCAACAATGCGGCCGATACCGGCAAGATCATCATCTGCACGCAAGGCATCATCTCGCTGACGGCCGGCGACACCCTTCGCTTGCAGCACAAGTTCTCGTCGCTGGACGGCTACGCCTCGGCGAACATCACCCGCTTCTGGGTAGAGCAGATCACCTGATCGCGGCCGGGTCGCGGCGGCACAAATTCAGCACACGCGAAAGGAGGCAGGCATGGACCTGCAATGGTGGATCACGGTCATCGGCGTTCCGCTGGTCGGCGCACTGTTCTGGCTGCGCTTTCATGATCGTGACGACGTGGACACAGCGCTGCGCGGCCTCAAGGACGAGCTCGCAAACTACAAGCTTCTGGTCGCGACCAGCTTCGTCTCGGTCTCGTATCTCAAGGACGTGGAGGGCCGCATCATGGCCCACCTCGAGAAGATCGAGAAGAAGATCGACCGCGTGATCGAGCAGCGGCATCCGCCGGCCGATTAGCGCGGCTCCCAAGTCCCGCCGTCCCACGAAAGCCCGCCATCCCGGCGGGCTTCGTCGTTTCAGGAGACATCACATGCTGCCATCCCGCTATGGCTGGCTCACGCGCGAGCCGGGCCCGAAGATGATCGTCGAGGCGCTCCAGCTCTACGGCACGCTGGAAACGCCCGGATCGGCGAACAACCCGACCATTCTCGCCTGGGCGAAGGAGGTCGGCGGCGAGGTCGCCGATACCTACAAGGCCGACAGCGTTCCGTGGTGCGGCCTGTTCATTGCGGTGGTTGCGAAGCGTGCCGGCAAGGAAATTCCCGCTCATCCGCTCTGGGCTCTCTCGTGGTCGGCCTTCGGCGCGAAATCGCCAGCCGCGGCACTTGGTGATGTGCTCGTGTTCGTGCGCAACGGTGGCGGACATGTCGGCCTCTATGTCGGCGAGGACGCCTCCGCGTTCCACGTGCTCGGCGGCAACCAGTCCGATCGCGTGTGCATCACCCGGGTCGCGAAGGGCCGCCTCTATGCCGCGCGCCGGCCGCTCTATCGCGTCCAGCCTCCCAACGTGCGGCCGATCCACCTCGAAGCGACCGGCGCTCTGTCGCTGAACGAAGCCTGATCCTTTCCGCCCGTTTCCGCCCCTTTCCGCCTCGGTACCGAGAGCCGGCGCGTGATGTGCTCCGGCGACCGGTGACGCGGTGATCCCGTGCTCGGCCGGGTCTGTCGAGCAATCTGGACATCGAGGTGAACTATGAACTGGGACAGCATTCAGCAACTCGTGCGCATCGTCGCATATGCCGTCGGCGGTTATCTGCTGGGGGATGCCGTGGCCAATAGCGAGCAATTCCAGGCCGCCGTCGGCGGTCTCGTGAGCGTTGGGGCATTCGCATGGTGGTTCTACTGGGAGCGCAAGCGCGCATAATTTGACGGAAGCAGAGAAATGAACTGGCTCGCGGCCCTGGCGGCGCTCGCTCGGATCGTTCTCGCCATCCTCGAAATGGCGCGTGAACGGCAGGCCGAGGGTGCCGGCAGGGCCGAAGCCCTCGCGGAGTCCGCTACTAATGCTCTCGATCTCATTCGCAAGGCGCGCGATGCGCGCCGCGCTGCTGCCGATGCCGCTGCTGATCCTGACCGGCTGCGCGACGACGACGGCTTCCGTCGGGACTGATGCCGTCGCGTGCTCGGCATTCGAGCCGATCCGGTGGTCGAACAAGGACACCGAGGACACGATACGCCAGGCGAAGGAGCACAACGCCGCCTGGGTCGCAGTCTGCGGTCTGGCTTCGACCAAAAGGTAGCCGATTGGGATTTTGATCAGGCTTGGCCCGCAGCCTCGACGATTTCCGCGGACTTCGCCTTTTCTTCCTGCCATTGGTGATAAGTCAGCCTGGACCCCACTACCTTCCATTCGAGGCGCCCATTGGAATTGCGATCAAGCACCACCGCTGCGGCGGCTGAAGGACTCTTGAATGTATATGGCCGAACAAACTCGTAGAACTTCCCATCAGCTGACGGACTCAATACGCCCTGCGCAATGAGCTCCTGCTTGAGCTCTCCATATGAATTGCCACCCTGATAGCCCGCATCTTTCAACGCTTGACTACCCTTCAGCACGATGAATTCGCCCTCCTCTTCGACGCCGACGGCTTTGACGCCGCTCTTGTGCCGGATCTCGAAACTCGCCTCACCGGCTTCCGAAGCGCTGCTGGTAGGTTTCGTCGTTGCGATCGGCCGCGGCTTTAGAAGGTCAAGTCCAACAACGGGAAGTATCACTTTGAGATTTGCTAGAAACGCTTCCATGTTCGCGCGATCGGCCTCCGGCATCCGCCTCTTGTCGGAATTTGGTGCCTGACCATTGTCGAGGCTCACCCGGCCCGCTCCAATCGCCATCTCGATTAGCCGGGCCTCCAAGTAGCGAACGTGCCCCTTTGTAAGCGCCTCGTCGCTCGTCGTAATCACGACGGCGGTTTCCCAGAAGCCTCGATCGCCGGCGCTCTGCGCAATTCTATCGCGAACGCTGTCTGCCTCTCCAATGTAGGCTCGCATTGAGAGTGCATCGTTCGGGTCTGGGCCGAATAGAATGTAGATGCCCGTCCGGTCGACCTCGGGACGAGCCAGTAACTTGGCAAACGTGGATTGGGCGGCAACGAGCACAGATCCGGTCCATCCGTGGATCGATGCGATGATGAGCCCGTTCGGCGTTCCATCCACCAAGAACAGCTGAATCGTGCGCCCGAATGCCTCAACTGGCTGGCTCATTACGCTGCCCTTTGCTTTGTCGTGACCTCATCAGCAACAACCATACGGCAAGTGCTCTTCGCTGCTCCACGTCACCGGGTTTCACGAACGTCCCAGCAGATCGTCGACCTTTGTTGCCTTCACATAACGCGCCGGGTTGTCGCCGATCGCCAGGGCGCTGAAGTGTGCCTCGCCGCAGAGGATTTTGGCGGCCTCTGTGCTTCGTAGTCCATCCGCGAACAGGGTACCCTTGGTTTCCACCACGAGATAGAGCCGCTCTCGCCCATCCTCCTGGATCAGAACCGCCCAATCGGGATTGTATGTTCCGAGGGGCGTCGGCACCGTGAACCAGCTAGGCAGCTTGGCGTAGACCTTTACGGCTGTATTCTTTTCGAGCTGGTCAGCGAAGGTTGCCTCTACGTCGGATTGATACACGACCTGCTCGTAGACCGACTTCTTGGCGTCGGTCATCATGTTCTTGAGATAGCCGGTTAACTCCTCCTGATCGAACAACTCCTGCGCATAGTAATGTTCGTCGCCCAAGCGCTGGTACTTGATGCCATCGACCACGGCTAATCGTTTGCAGCGGTTGATCGCCTCTGCTGCCATTTCGATGAACTGCTGCGGGTTGCGCTTAAAATCCTCCAAGCGATCACTACCAACCAGCACCCTGTGAATGGTGCGTCGCGTAAGCTGGGTTCGATCCTGCAAATCGGTGAGGACATCGGGAAGCTCGATGTCCGCCTCGTCCAGCACGATCGTGGCCGCGCCCTCGCGTTCGGTAGCCTCAACGCCTGCCTTGCCGATGGCGATATCGGCTTTACGCCATTGCAGGCGGGTCTTGGCGATATGCGGCCCGTCCTTGAGCGCGCGGATACAGCTGTCGATCAGCTTGTCGTTGTCGAACTGCACCCGATAGGTGGTCTTGTGCTTGATCCGATCCCAAAGCGCCTTGAATTCAGGGCTGTTGAGGACCGCCTGCCGCGTGCGCACCTGGCGCCGCTCGTCCGCGTTCTTGATCTCTAGCCGTCCCGACAGCTTCCGCAGGATTTCGGTGATCTGGCCGATGTGCGGAGTGAACCGTTCCGGAACCGTGAGCTTGCCGTCCTTCAGCGCCTTCTTCAGCGTATCCTGAACCTTCCCCTTGGCATCGATCATTCCCGCGGTCTTGAGGTGCTCCCAAAGCGCCTGCGACTCCTCGAATCCTAGAGGTGCCGTCTGGCCGTCCTTACCCTCCACGGCGATTCCGGCGAACTGGTGAGCTTCGACGATCCCGAACCGGATGCCCGTGTCCTCCTCGATCTCCTTTTGCAGATTCTCGGCGAATTTCTCGTAGCTTTCGGTCGCCACTACGGTGAGCGTATTGACCTCAAAGCCGCGCAGCCTTTCGCCGTTCTGGTTCACGCAGAGCCGCAAGCCACGGCCGATGGTCTGGCGCCGCTCGCGCTCGGTCTGGATGTCCCGCAGGGTGCAAATCTGAAAGACGTTGGGGTTGTCCCAGCCCTCCTTTAGCGCTGAATGGGAGAAGATGAACTTGAGAGGCGTTTCGAAGCTGAGGAGCTTCTCTTTATCCTTCATGATCAGATTGTAGGCGCGTTCCGCATTGTCGCGATTGGCCTGGTTGTTCTCCTCGGTGTCGGTCCAGCCACCTTTCTTATCGATCGAGAAATAGCCGTTGTGGACCTCTTCGGCGGCATGAGTGAGGTCCACTTCGCCGAAGAGCGTCTTGTAGTCGGGGTGATTGCCGAACCGGCGGTATTCTTCTTCGAAGATGCGCGCATAGTCGCCCTTCTGGGCATTTCCGTCTGCGTCATATTTCCGGTATTTGGCGACTTCGTCGATAAAGAAGAGGGATAGCACCTTGATCCCTTGCGGACGCAGGCGCTTTTCCTTGTCGAGATGCTCCTTGATCGTGCGCCGGATCATCTCGCGCTGAACGGCAAGAGGATCGACATCGCCCCAGGCCTCGCCAGGCTTCAAGAATTTCTCGCCGCCCGGCACCCGCAATTCCATATATTCGCTGCCCTTCGCGACCCGGATCTCGCCCACGCGGCAGTCGGCATAGATCGCGCGCTTGGTGGTCTGCTCCAGATTGTCGCCGTCGTGAACGATGACCTCGCGCCGCTGCACACCGGAAGCTGTCTCGACATCGAGCTCCACCTTGGCGCTGATGTCGCCACGCTTGTTGGCGACCGACACAAGACGGACGAATGGCCGGTTGTGCGCACCGTCAACCGTCGCGGAGGCCACCTCGACCTGCTTCACCAGCTTCCGCTCGTAAGCGTCCACCGCATCGAGCCGGAACACCATGTGGTGCTTATCGACGTGGGTCGCGGAATAGCGCAGCGTGCAAAGGGGGTTCATCGCGTCCAGCGCCGTCTTTCCGGCCCCGGAAAGCCCGCCATCGACGCTTTGCGGCTCGTCGACGATGACGATCGGTCGCGTCGCCTTGATCAGGTCGATCGGCTTCTCGCCACCGGTCTTCTCGCTGTCCTTGTAGAGGTTGTTCACGTCCTTCTTGTTGATGGCGCCGACCGTCACCACCATGATCTGGATGTTCGGGCTGGTAGCAAAATTGCGCACCTGCCCCAGCTTGCTCGAGTCATAAAGGAAATAGTCGAAGGGCTGGCCGGCATAGAGCCCCTTAAAGTGCTCCTCGGTGATCTGAAGCGTCTTGTAGACGCCCTCCTTGATCGCGACCGAGGGCACCACGATGACAAATTTGGTGAAGCCGAACCGCTTGTTCAGCTCGAAGATGGTGCGGAGATAGACATAAGTCTTCCCGGTGCCAGTCTCCATTTCCACCGTAAAGTCACCTGAGGTCAGTGACTCGGACGGCCGCAAGCCGTTGCGGATTTGGACGGCATTGAGGTTTTTAAGCAGTTCGTCGTCGAGCAGCGTCAGCCGGTTGCCGAGGCCAAGGTCGCTTTCGGCAAAGCCCATGCGTAATTGCGTATCGGAGGCGTCGCGCACCACCGTGAATTCGGTGCGGCAAATCTCCTGTCCCCGGAAGAGATCGCAGACCGCGTCCACCGCCTGAAGCTGGTAATCAAGATTGGGTTCAAAATGCAGTTTCATGTGCGCGTTCCTTACAAGCTGCGCACGTTGGCGATGCCGTTCTGCTCTAAGATGGCGGCGAGGTTGGTCTTGGCTATGTCGTCAGCGAAGGCGCTGTCGCGGAACACACACGTCGTGTCGCCTGCCGGCGCCAGTGCCTTGTGCCATTCAACGATCCCAAGGCCGAGCTTCTCAACCTCGTCGCGCCCAATCTTGTCAGCGAGGCAAGCAATCAAGACACCGCCACCAACACTATGCACGGCCTTGCCGGCCAACATCTTGGTTTCGATCGGGACGCAGAGGTCGAGGCCGAGCTTGAGCAGCAGCTCGTAGAGCACGTCCTGCTCCGTACGGTTGCTCTTGAGATGCTCCACCGCACCTTCCAGCGTCGCCGCTAGATTGTCGCGATCAGGGTCCCAGGCTCGAATGTTCGAGGAGGCAAGCTTGAAGACTCTGAAGCCCAAGTCACCCTCGAATGTCGTGTTCTCTTCCTTAAGTTTTGCGGCTGCCCTCCGGACCCGTTCTTTCATGAGCTCAGCAATGTTTCTTGGCTTGCCTATATCATCGCAGAATTTCGCCGCGATAGCTTGATCACTGCGAGACGGGTCCAGCAGTTCAGGCAGCTGCACCAGCACGTAACGGAGCTCCAGACCATCAGCGACGTTCTGTGCCAAAACGGCGTGAGCTGTTGTTCCTGAGCCTGCAAAGAAATCCATGATCAACGCGCCAGGCTCTTGGCCACTGGCCATTTGAATAAATTTCTGAAGGACCGTTTCGTCTTTCGGGAAATCGAAAACAGCGGCGCCCATAAGGCGAGCAAGTCGTTCAGAAGCTGACCGAGCAGGCTGATAGAAGACGCTCGGCGGGGTCAACCTATCTGTCTCGTGAAGATATCGACGAACCATGACACTCGTTTCAGTGACAAAGGTAATGCGCCCTTCCTCGACTAGCCGGTTGAACTCATCCTGATCAAAACCCCAGCCTCGATTTGCGCGCAGCGGGATAACAGCGCCTGTTCGAGGATTCTTAAGTTCAAAACGGCGACCGCCGGGAGCCGTTGGATCATCTTCCTTATATGCACCTCTGGCATCGATGTTGCGAAAACGCCGGTTCGCGAATGCAGGTTTTGCCTTGTTAGCGCGAAACCAACCGGCCAAGTCCTCCGAAGCGGCTTCGTAGTTCTCGCCGTGAATCTTCTTTAGCCTCGCAACCTCACGTAGGACTGGTTCAACACCCTCCTTGTTCAGGCCCCATTCCCGCTCAACGCTTTCGCGGTTCCGAGCGTAGATCACAACGTATTCATGCACGATGCCGATTTGCCGAGCGTCATTCTTGTTTGCTCCTTCCCAGATGAGCTCGGCGATGAAATTTTCAGGCCCAAATATCTCGTCCATGATAAGCCGAAGATGAGCAACCTCGGCGTCATCAATGCTAACGAAGATTGTTCCATCCTTGCGCAGCAGCGATCGAGCGAGCCGCAGACGAGGAAGGATCATATTCATCCATTCAGAATGAAAGCGCCCTGATGCCTCGCTAGCGCTTGTGAGCTTCCGGCCGTCGCTGTCCATCTGGCCCGAAAGCATCAAATAGTTCTTCACGGAATCAGAATAGTCATCAGGATAAATGACATCTGCGTCGCGATTGTATGGCGGGTCGATGTAGATGAGTTTGACTTGTCCAGCGTAGCTCTTCTGCAAGAGCTTGAGCACTTCGAGGTTGTCGCCCTCGATTACGAGATTCTTCGTCGTATCCCAATCGACGCTCTCCTCGGGCGCCGGCCGCAGCGTGCCGGTCGAAGGCGTAAGAGCTAGTTGACGCGCGCGGCGTTTGCCGTGCCAGTTCAGTCCGTATTTCTCTTCCGTATCGGTGACCGTCGCGTCGCCGACCAGCGCCTTCAAGACATCGACGTTGACGGCGACCCCTTCGGTGCCCTCGGTAATAAGCTCGGGGAACAACTCCTTCAGTCGTGCGATGTTCTCGGCGACCAGATCGGGCGAATGGCTCAAGGGATCATTGGGGCCAAGCTTCTTCATCACGTCGTCCTTCATCACAAATTGCTCTTGGCGGCGTCAAACTCCGCCTCGATGCGCTTCAATTCGAGGTTCAGCGCCACCTGCCGCGCCATCTGCTTCTCACGCGACGCCGCCGCCCGTAACCGGCTCATCTCCGCTTCCAGCCGCGCGCAAGCGGCGAGCGCCTCGCGCCGCGCCGTCGCTGATGCCGCGGAAGTCGCGGGCGCGAAGCGCCCGGTCCTGCATGCGGCCTGGAACGCGAGCAGCGTATCGATCCAGCCCTGATAGAGGGCATGCAGCGAAAGGCGGGGCTGATAGTCCAGCGCGAGGGCATCGCGGAAAGCCCCTTTAGCCGATTCGTTCTGGCCGGGTCTCATTATCGCCTCGACGACTTCGCCATCGAGAACAGTCTTTCCGGCCTCGCCTTGGGACCAGCGTTTGTGGACCGCCGAGATGCTCGACCCCTCCGATCGCGCTGTTAGAAGCAACAGCGGATAGGGCACGGCGCGGTGGGTCAGTTCAATAAGTCGCGGCGCCTTGGCGCCGGGGCGGAGGATGAGCTGCAGGACAGCAATTTCGAGATATTCGCGCACGTCGTCGCGATATTCGGGCACGCCGATCGTGTTGGGCTTGAGCGCCGCCAACCAAACCAGCTCTTCGATACCGTCGTTGATTACGCGCCGGTCGGCCGCAGTCGGCGCGCCGTTTTCGGACAGCATTTTCTTCGGCACGCGTTGGCCAACCTGCGCGCCGGCGGGCAGGGAAAGCGCGGTCACGAGCGCGGCAACGTCCTCGCTCATGCGGCCTCGCCCGGCAAAATGACCAAGTAGGCGACGACCTCGAAGTCGTTGATCCCCGCGAACTCGCCTTTCAGGGCATGGGTGCCGCCCGGCGTGAACAGGCTTGCGACGGCGCGTTCCTCGTTCTTGCCGACGACCGACGCCACTGCGGTCGCCAGCAGCTTTTGCGCCTGGCGCATGTCTTCGCCCTGCCGCGTGTCCCGGTCGAAACGCGCACAGGCGCCGGCGTCCGGCAGGTCGCGGCCAATCGAGAGCCGCTTCAAGCGATCGAGAATTTGCTTTGCCTGGGTATAGGGAAGCACCACCGCGCCGTCCTCGCCGACATGTACGAGGTAGTGCGGCGCAAGGGGATAGCCGCCATCGGCCACCGGCCGGGGCCCTTCGCCTTCCGCGCGGAGGCAGAAGATGATTCCGGGCGCAATCTCTGCTTCGCTCGTTGTCGTCACCGCAAAGGCGCCCAACGGCAGAGCCTCCAGGACGCCGGGATGTGCCTTGAGGTATTGCGCGAGATCGATACGGAAGTCGGTGAGCGTAAGGTCGGCGATCGAGACTCCGGTCGAAAGGTCCTCGAGGTCGATCACGGCGTCTTGAAGCTTGAGCAGCTGTTTGCGGCGATATTCCAGATCGTTCATCTGGTTGCCGGACTGCTGCTCGATTAGGTTCTCTTCGCCGGTGGCGGAGATATCGAGCAGCACCATACGGCCACTCACGCGCTGCTCAAGATTGATGTATTCCTCCAGCTCCATGTTGGGCCAGAAATTCACAAGCTGGATGCGCTCGTTGGGTGAGCCGATCCGATCGATGCGGCCGAACCGCTGAATGATCCGGACCGGATTCCAGTGGATGTCGTAGTTGATCAGCCAGTCGCAGTCTTGGAGATTCTGGCCTTCGGAAATGCAGTCGGTCGCGATCAAAAGGTCGATCTCACCTTCGTCTGCCATGTCCTCGGGACGCTCCTTGGAGCGGGGTGAGAAGGCAGTGAGGATCGACGCGAGATCCCTGCGAAGCTTCGGCAACGTCGTCTGATTATAGCCAGCACCCGTGACCAACGCGGCGTCTATCCCGAGCTTTGACTTCACCCAGGGCGTAAGCTGTTCGTAGAGATAGCGAGCGGTATCGGCGAAGGCGGTGAAGACGATGATCTTGCGGTTGCCTTCATTGATGGGTCTTTCGCATTTCGCCTGAATCATAGAGCGCAACGCGGCAAGCTTGGCATCCCGTGCTGCATCTACCTGACGTGCCGCGGCCAGAAGCGTCGCTAGGCGATTTCGATCCTCAACGAGGTCCTGCCGCCAGCGGATCAGATCGACGTCCTTGAGGAGCACCTTCACCTTGCGGCCGACCAACAATCCCTCGAAGGCGGGGTCGTCGATATCGATGTCTTCGATGTCGATCTCTTCCAGCTCTTCGGCCTGTTGCTCGATGCGCGCGAGCGTAGCTTCAACGTCGCGAAGCTGGCGCTCTACCGTCAACGCAAACGACGTGACCGAGCTCTCCATCCGCTTGAGCACGTTCACGCGCAGCAGGTGAATCAGGCTCTCCTCGCGATCCACTTGCCGGAAGAACCCCTCGCCGCCGCGGATCTCGGTGCTGTATTTCGCGTCGTAGGCCGCCTGCTTGTGGGGCAGCACATAGCGAAGCGGCGCATATGCCGAGAGGTTCAGCCGACGAATTTCGAGATTGATATCTCGGATGGATCGAAACTCGCCGGCGCGATCAACGTCGGCCTTGATGTTGATGGGCTTGAGCCTGTCGGGAAACCGGCCGGTCTCGCTCGTTCCATAGTACTTCTCGATGTGCTTCCTCGACCGGGCAATGGTCAGCAGATCGAGCAGACTGAAATAGTCGAAGCCGAGCATCTCGATGAGTCGAGAAGGCGTGCGTTCGCCTTCATCGAGATCGAGCCAGCGGTTGAACTGCTTCTGAGCTAGGCGCGTGGTGCTGTCGATGCTGGTGATTCCGTGTTCCAGAAGCGCGGTATCATCCCCCTCGGTGGCGAATGCGATCTGGTTGCGGAGGTCGGCCATGCGGTTGTTCACCGGAGTAGCCGACAGCATCAGCACGCGCGTCTTGACGCCTTCCTTAATGATCTTCCGCATCAAGCGGTCGTAGCGCGTCTCTCCGCCCTGGCGCGGCGTCCGCTTGTTGCGGAAATTGTGCGACTCGTCGATGACGACCAGGTCGTAGTTGCCCCAGTTGACGTGAGACAGGTCGATATCGCCGGAATTCCCACCGTCCCGCGATAGATCGGTGTGGTTCAAAACATCGTAGTTGAAACGATCAGGCGCGAGCACATTGCGGCGGTCGTTTGCCTTATAGAGCGTCCAATTATCCCGCAGACGCTTGGGGCAAAGGACGAGCACCCGATCGTTCCGCAGTTCATGGTATTTGATGATCGCCAATGCCTCGAACGTTTTCCCGAGGCCGACGCTATCGGCAATGATGCAGCCGCCGAAGCGATTGAGCTTGTCGATGGCGCCCACCACACCGTCGCGCTGGAACCGGAAGAGCTTTTTCCAGACGACCGTGTTTCGGATTCCAGTCGCCGATTTGACGATCCGGTCTTCGTCCATCTCCTCGCCACGGTCGCGGAATAGGTGGAACAGTATCGCGGCATAGATGCGCAGCGGGTCCTGATGCGCGGCCAACCCTTCAAGCTGCTCAATAAGGGCCGCGGTGTTTCGCGGATCGGTCTGAAGTCCTGTCCATTGCGTGTCGAACCATTGGCTGAGCAGAGCGCTTTCTTCTGGCGTTTCGGATGCCTGAATGAGGCTCAACGGATTGCCGGGCGTGATCCCGAGGCCTTCCGTCGTGAAGGCGAAAGAACCGAGGATGGCCTGCTGCGGTCGCCCTTCCTGGTCCCGCACCACGATCGCTCCCTGGGGAACGCCGTCGCGGGCGCGACGCAGTTCGACTTTATTCTGGAGCCAATTCGCGCATTGCTTGGCCAGCCATCGCGATTGAAGTCGATTGCGAGCGCCACGATCAGCGGCGGTGCCAAGCAGCCCGAGATCGCCACCTTCCGCTGGGAGAAGAAGCCGTGTCCGAACGAGTTTCGAAAGGTCGCCGCGCAACTCAGCGAAGGCGAAAAGGGAAAGCGCCGAGGTAACGAGATCGAGCTGGTTGCCAGGTTGCACCTGAGGACGGATGAGATCGACCAACCGCTCGGCGCCGCTATTCCGCAGTAGCTTCATCCCCCAGCCTCCCGCTAGACCTTATTGGAGGCGCGCTGACCACGCGCGGCGGGAGCCTTCTTGGCCGCCAACGCCACCAAGCGCTCGTATTCCTCAATCGCCATCACGACGACGACAGGCCGGCCATGTTTGGCCACTGCAACCGGCGCCGTTCGCGCCAGATCGATCAATCGGCCGAAACTGTACTTGGCGTCTTTCGCCGTGAGCGTCTGCATCGAACTCCCCGCGCTGCGCCGACCTAGTTTTGGCCATTTTGGCCGAAGGCGCAATCGCCAGGAGAGGCCCTAACAACCTGCTACCTGCCGGCAGTGGAGTTCGATTTTGCGGAGGTATTGGCGAGTTGACAAACGAACGCCCTGGACTTGCGTCCGGGGCGTTCGTGCAAGAATTTGATCCTGCTTCGGAAATTTGGTTGCGGGGGTAGGATTTGAACCTACGACCTTCAGGTTATGAGCCTGACGAGCTACCGGGCTGCTCCACCCCGCGATAATCGTTGCACGCCTTTCTGCAGGAACAGGGCCCGGTTCAACGCCCGCTGGGCGTCGATCGATCCGGATCGAAGGCTTCCTGAGAAGGCAACCGGGACCAGAGCCGCCGGCGCGAGGGCTATGTATCAATGCGCGCCGGCTTTGGGAAGGGCCGCGAGCCAACTTTTCAAGATTTTATGACAGGCTCGTCCCCAAGTCGCATGGTGCCGCCTACAGGGCTGAAACCTTGATCGATTTTCTGCGACAAATCCGCAACGATCTTGTCCTGTCGCTCGCAAAAGCCCAGCATTGCAGGCCGAAGCGAGCCAACCCCGAGGCCATCATGGAGCAAGCAATCAAGAATCCGGGCGCCAGCCTCGAGGACAGCTTCCACCGCATGGTCCGGCTTTCGCGCGATGAGCCGGCACCGTCGCACGATGCGCGGCTCGAACGTCTCGGCAGGCTGAGCACGATGCTCGCGGCGAACGAGAAGCGCTTCCAGGAGGCGATCTCGGCGGATTTCGGCCATCGCGCCGCGATCGAGACCACGATGGCGGAGACGCTGCTGGTGCAAAGCGAGATCAAGCACGCGCGGCGTCATCTCGCCGCGTGGATGGCGCCGCAACGCGTGACGACGCAGTTTCAGTTCTGGCCTGCGAAGAATCGGCTGCTGCCACAGCCGCTCGGCGTCGTCGGCATCATTGCGCCGTGGAATTATCCGCTGCAACTGACGCTCGCGCCGGCGGTGAGCGCGCTTGCCGCCGGCAACCGCGTGATGATCAAGCCGAGCGAACTCGTGCCGCGCTTCGCAGCCCTGTTAAAACAGGTGATTGCGGACACTTTCGACGATTCCGACATCATGGTGACGGACATCGACGGCAACATCTCCCAAACCTTCGCGGCGCTGCCGTTCGATCACCTGCTGTTCACAGGTTCGACGCGCGTCGGCCGTCTTGTCGCTGAAGCGGCGGGACGCAATCTGACGCCGATCACGCTCGAACTCGGCGGCAAGTCGCCGGCGATCATCGACGCTTCCGCGAATCTCGATCAGGCCGCTGAACGCATTGCCTATGGCAAATTGCTCAACGCCGGACAGACCTGCATCGCGCCGGACTATGCTCTGGTGGCCAAGGAATCCGCGGAAAATTTCGCCGGGAAAGTTGCGGCAAACATGCGGCGAATGTACGGCACCTCTCCCGCCAATCCGGACTATACCTCGATCGTCTCCGGCCAGCACTATGCCCGCCTCGAAGGGCTGGTCAGCGACGCCGCATCGAGGGGCGCCCGCGTCATCCAGGCCGCGCCGGCCGGCGATCCGGCCTGGCAGATCCCAAGGAAGTTTCCGCCCACCGTCATTCTCGGCGCGACGCCGGAGATGAAGGTGATGCAGGAGGAAATCTTCGGCCCCATCCTGCCGGTGGTGAACTGCGCCGGCACCCGGGAGGCGATCAGTTTCATCAACGAACGCGACCGGCCGCTGGCGCTCTACTGGTTCGGCACCGATAATGCCGCGCGCGACGAGGTTCTGGCGCGCACCGTGTCGGGCGGTGTCACCATCAATGACTGCCTGTTTCATTTCACGCAAATCAACCAGCCGATGGGCGGCGTCGGCGCATCGGGGATAGGCGCCTATCATGGCGAATGGGGCTTTCGCACGTTCAGCAAGCTGAAGCCGATCTTCTATCGCTCGAAGCTCAACCGTTTCGCCGACCTTTATCCGCCCTATGGCGCGAAGATGGCCCGTATGGAAAAATTGCTGCGATTCCTGTCGTAACGACACGGCGGACCAACCGCCGGGCTCAAGACCATTCCAAGAAAAATAGCGGGGGGAGCAAACAGTGACCGACACATTCGATTTTGTCGTCGTGGGCGGCGGATCGGGCGGCTGCGCGGTGGCAAGCCGCCTGTCGGAAGATCCCAGCGTCTCGGTCGCGCTGCTGGAGGCCGGCGGCAAAGGCGACAACTGGGTCGTCACCACACCGGGCGCGCTGGTGTTGATGGTGTCCGGCAAGGTCAACAACTGGGCCTTCGACACCGTCGCACAAGCCGGGCTCAACAATCGCATCGGCTATCAGCCGCGCGGCAAGGCGCTGGGCGGCTCCTCCGCCATCAACGCCATGGTCTATATCCGCGGCCATCGCGCCGACTACGATCACTGGGCCGCGCTCGGCAACACCGGGTGGTCCTATGCCGACGTGCTGCCCTACTTCAAGCGCTCGGAAGACAATGCCGAATTCTCGGACGATTATCACGGCAAGGGCGGCCCGCTGTGCGTCTCGAAGTTGCAGACCGACAATCCGGTGCACGACATCTTCCTGCAAGCCGCGCGCGAGGCGCAATTCCGCATCCGCGACGACTTCAACGGCGCGGAGCAGGAAGGCCTCGGCGTCTATCAGGTGACGCAGAAGAACGGCGAACGCTGGAGCGCTGCGCGCGGCTATATTCACCCGTTCATGACGAACCGGCCCAATCTCAAAGTCGAGACCGGCGCGCACGCCACCCGCATCATCTTCGACGGCAAGCGCGCCGTCGGCGTCAAATACCGGCGCGGCAAGGAGACATTCGAGGTCCGCGCGCGGCGTGAAGTCATTCTCAGTCTCGGCGCCTTCCAGACGCCGCAGCTGCTGATGCTGTCCGGCGTCGGCGACGCGGCGGCGCTCGCAAAACTCGGCATCGCATCGACGCATCACCTGCCTGGCGTCGGACAGAACCTGCAGGATCACCCGGACTTCGTCTTCGGCTTCACCTCCGACGCGCCGCACTTCGCGGGGCTGTCATTCCCCGGCCTCTCGCGCATCTTCAAGGGCATCATGCAGTATCGCCGCGAGCGGCGCGGGCCGATGACGTCGAACGTCGCCGAATGCGGTGGCTTCCTGAAGACGCGGCCCGATCTCGAGGTGCCGGACGTGCAGCTTCATTTCTGCACCGGCATGATCGACGATCACGGCCGCAAGCCGGCGTGGAATCGCGTCGGCTTCTCCTGCCACGTCTGCCTGCTGCGGCCGAAAAGCCGCGGCAGCGTCTGGTTGCAGAATGCCGATCCGATGCGCGCGCCGGCGATCGATCCGAATTTCTTCGGCGACGAAGCCGATCTTGACGCCATGGTGGCGGGCTTCAAGGTGACGAAGCGGCTGCTCGATGCGCCGGCGCTCAAAGCAATCCAGACTTCCGACGTGTTCACCACGGGGATCGAGAGCGACGACGCGATCCGCGACGTGCTGCGCCAGCGCGTCGACACCGTCTATCACCCGGTCGGCACCTGCAAGATGGGCGTGAACGATCCAATGGCCGTGGTGGACCCGACGCTGAAGGTGCACGGCCTCCACGGCCTGCGCGTCGTCGACGCCTCGATCATGCCGACCCTGATCGGCGGCAACACCAACGCGCCGACCATCATGATCGGCGAGAAGGCCGCCGATATGATCAAGGCCGAGATGCAGGCGTAGCTGGTGATCTAGCAATTCGCGCCGCAGACAACAGCCCGCAAAATAGGAGAACATTCGTCGCAACTCGTCATCGCCGGATTTATTCCGGCCATCCACGCCTTGGCCGATATGCGGCAAGAAAGACGTGGATGGCCGGGACAAGCCCGGCCATGACGCAAGTGGATTCGTCGTTCCCACCCGTCTGCGCGGGGACGACCCTGAGGTTATTGAGGCGCTTGGCACAATGAACATCTTCGACATCGCGGTCTATGCCGGATTGCTGGTCGCGGTCGTGGGCGGATTCTATGTCGGCTTGCTGCGCAGCGCCGCAACCATTGTGGGCTATCTGATTGCGATGCCGGTCGCGGTCTGGATCAGCGGCCTGATCGCGCCGCAACTGCGTCCGGCCGAAATCTCGCTGCTGGAAGGCCCTTCGTTGCTGTTTATCGTCTTCCTCGCGGCCGGCATCTTGTTCGGCAAACTGCTGCGCATGATGGTGGACGAAATCACCGGCACCGATGTCGGCCTGCTCGATCGTCTCACCGGCGCGCTGTTGGGCGCGGTGCGGCTGTTTCTGGTGGCGATCACGCTGGTGCTGATTGTAGATCAATTGATGCCGGCGAACCGCCAGCCCGCGTTTCTCAACCAGTCGTCGCTACGGCCGATGCTGTCATGGGCGGCGGCGCAGGACATCAAGTCGCTACCGCCGGACGTGGCGGCCTATATCGACCGGCTCAAGCGCCAGTACAGACTGTAACGCACCGCCGCGCAGGGGCAGATATGCGTTTCAGGGGGCATTGCGAGCTTATCATGGCTGCGCGCTTTGGCTAAGGTCCGCCCATCGTCGATAACCATCAAGAAAACGGGGAGTGAAGCCGTGGATCTGGGAATCAAGGGTCGCCGCGCGCTGGTGTGCGCATCGAGCAAGGGCCTGGGGCGCGGATGCGCCATGGCGCTGGCCGCCGAGGGCGTGCACCTCACGCTCACCGCGCGCGGTGCCGAGGCGCTGGCGCAGACCGCCGCCGACATCCGCAAGGCCTATCCGGAGATCGAGGTGAACGAGGTCGCCGGCGACATCGCCACGCCCGAGGGCCGCGCCGCCGCGCTGAAGGCCTGTCCCGATCCCGACATTCTGGTCAACAATGCCGGCGGCCCGCCGCCGGGCGACTTCCGCACCTTCACGCGCGACGACTGGATCAAGGCGCTCGACGCCAACATGCTGACGCCGATCGAACTGATCAAGGCGACGGTGGATGGCATGATCGCGCGAAAATTCGGCCGCATCGTCAACATCACCTCCGCCGCGGTGAAAGCGCCGATTGACGTGCTGGCGCTCTCCAACGGCGCCCGCAGCGGCCTCACCGGATTCGTCGCGGGCCTCTCGCGCAAGACGGTGCGCCACAACGTCACCATCAATAACCTGCTGCCCGGCCCGTTCGACACCGACCGCATCCGCAAGGTGTCGGCCAACCAGGCGGAGGCCGCCGGCGTCTCCACTGAGGAGATCATGAAACAGCGCGCCAGCGAAAATCCGGCCGGCCGCTTCGGCGATCCGGAAGAATTCGGGCTCGCCTGCGCCTTCCTGTGCGGCGCCAAATCCGGCTTCATCACCGGACAGAACCTCCTGCTCGATGGCGGCGCATTTCCCGGCACCATGTAGGCGCGCTGGCGCGAGTTGGTTCGAGATCCAGATCGGCAGCCGTTACCCTGAGAGGCGTTGCGACGCCATGCCAGAGCAAGTCGGCAGGCCAACTTGCTCTGGCTTGCTTACTCGCACCCGTGGATGACGCCGTCGCGCGCCCATCAGACTAGCGGACCGGCGTGGTGCGTTCGTCGTTCCACGTCAGACCGAATTCCTCAAGGCCTTCGGCCAAGAAGTCGCTGAGCAGCGGCTCGCCCAGGAGATAACCCGCGGTCCGCGCATTGTGCTGGCGCGCGGCCTCGGCGCGCAGATCGCTCCAGTCCGCCAGCGTGCCGTCGCCGCGCCCGAGCCACATCAGGGCGACGAGATCGATCTGCTCGTCCACGCTCATGGCGTTGATGAAGGCAGCGATCTCGCGCACTACCGGATCGTCGCCGTGATCCTCCAGCACGTCGATCATCCGATCGTCGCTGGCGTTGGAGCCGGAGTCGACGTCCGTCGTCTCGTCCTTGGCGTCGAATTCGCGCGCCTTCTCGATAAGATAGCCGACCTGCTCGGCGGAAACGGTCAATTCCGGCATCGCTTGCTCCTGTCGCCCCGGCACGACAACGCCAAAAACCGGCAGATGATCCATTGCGCGGGGGGCGCGGAAGCTTCATCCTCCGGCGGCAGAAACCCAGGTAACAAGACCAAGACGCGGGAGCGCACGGAATGAGCTGGACGGTCGGACGGGCCAAGATCACCAAAGTCGTCGAGATGGAGACGGTGGGGCATACCCGTTTCGTCCTGCCGCAGGCGACGCCCGAGCGTATCCAGCAACTGCCATGGCTGACGCCGCATTTCGCCGATGGCGAAGGCCGGCTACGCATGAGCGTGCATTCGCTGATCGTCGAAACACCGTCACAGCGCATCGTTGTCGACACCTGCATCGGCAATGACAAGCAGGGCCGCGGCGTGCCGACATGGAATGGCCGCAACACGCCCTTTCTCGAGACGATGACGGCAGCCGGCTATCCGCCCGAGAGCATCGACATGGTGCTCTGCACGCATCTGCATGTCGATCACGTCGGCTGGAATACCCGGCTCAAGGACGGGCAGTGGGTGCCGACCTTCCCGAAGGCGCGCTACGTGTTCGGCAAGACCGAATACGACTATTGGGCGGCCCATAGCGACAGCGCCGAGCATCGCGCGGTGTTCGCGGATTCCGTGCAACCGGTGGTGGACGCCGGGCTGGTCGATCTGGTGGCCAGCGACCAGCGCCTCTCCGACGAGATCACGCTGATCCCGACGCCCGGCCACAGCCCGGGCCACGTCAGCATCCTGATCCGCTCCGGCGGCCAGGAGGCGCTGCTCACCGGCGACGTCGCGCATCATCCGTGTCAGATGGCGCATCTCGACTGGTCGTCGAGCTTCGATTCCGATCCAGTGCAATCCACCGACAGCCGCCGCACGCTGTTCGGCCGCTTTGCCGATACGCCGACCTTGGTGATCGGCGGACATTTTGGCGCAGGCCGCATCAAACGTGACGGTGACGCCTTCCGTCTCGAGGTATAACCTCCGGCGGCTTTGCCCTTTCTACGGACGCGCGGTTGAATTCGGCCGCGCATTGCTCCATGACACCCCCACCCCAAGACCGTGAGGAGATCTCGATGAAACTTGTGCGATACGGCGCCGTCGGCAGCGAGAAGCCGGGCCTGATCGATCAATCCGGCCAGCTGCGCGATCTGTCGGGACAGATCGCAGACCTCGCAGGCGACGCGTTTTCGCCGGCCAACATGGCCAAGCTTGCGGCCCTCGATCCCGCCGCGCTGCCTGCCGTGAGCGGCACGCCGCGCCTCGGTTCGCCGGTCGGCGGCAGCCCGAAATTCATCGCCATCGGTCTCAACTTCGCCGACCATGCCGCCGAATCCGGTCTGCCGATCCCCGCCGAACCGGTGGTGTTCATGAAGGGCAACAATTCGCTGTGCGGCGCCAACGACGATGTCGAAAAGCCGCGCGGCTCGACCAAGCTCGACTGGGAAGTCGAACTGGCGCTGGTGATCGGCACCCGCGCCAAATATGTCAGCGAGGCCGACGCGCTCAAGCATGTCGCCGGCTACGCCGTCTGCAACGACGTCTCCGAGCGCAACTTCCAGATCGAGCGCGGCGGCCAGTGGACCAAGGGCAAGTCGCACGACACGTTCGGTCCGCTCGGCCCCTGGCTGGTGACGCCGGATGAAGTCGGCGACGTGCACAAGCTGGACATGTGGCTCGACGTCAACGGCCAGCGCCGTCAGACCGGCTCGACCGCGACGATGATCTTCAACGTGCCGCAGATCATCGCCTATCTCTCGGGCATGATGACACTGATGCCCGGCGACGTGATCACCACGGGGACGCCGCCCGGCGTCGGTATGGGCATGAAGCCGGAGGCGCAATACCTCAACGTCGGCGACGTGGTGACGCTCGGTATCGCCAAGCTCGGCGAGCAGCGGCAGAAGATCGTCGCGGCCTGATCGCGCGACATGCAAAGCTGCGGGGCATCGCGTCCCGCAGCTTTGCCGTCCGGCTTGTTTTCAAAGATGTTATTCAAGGGGCTCCCGATGAAGCTCACATTTTCCCCGGCTTCGTCATTTGCCCTCCCCGATCAGGACTGGCACACCGCGTTTCCGAAGCTCGCCGCCTTCAACCAGATCATGATGGAACGGCCGTCAGTCAAAATCTCGGTGCCGCCGAAAGCGTAGACGAGCGCGCGGCGCGGCAGGACGGTGGCGCTTTGGACGATCTGCCGCTCCACCACAAGCACATCTAATCGAACAGCGACGGCGTGTAGTTGACCAGCGCGCCTTCGATCTCCAGCATCTTCAGCTTGGTGGCGACGCCGCCATTGGCGGAGAAGCCGCCCGGCTTGCCGCCCGCCGCCAGCACGCGATGGCACGGCACCACGATCGGACACGGATTGCGTCCCAGCGCCTGCCCGACATCCCGCGACAGCTCGACACCGCCGATCCGCTTGGCGATATCGCCATAGGTCAGGGTTTTGCCCGGCGCGATGGTGCGCGCGATGCCGTAGACCTGGCGATGAAAGTCCGGCACGTCGGTCAGGTCCAGCGCGATATCCGTCAGATCGCGCGGCTTGCCGTCCAACAATTCGATCATGCCGTCGATGGCGTATTGCACATCGGCGGGCGGCGGCGTTTCCACGATGGCGTCATAACGCTGCTGCAGGCGCAGCCGGGTCCTGCCCTCGCCCGACATCGGCAGTTGCACGCCGATGATGCCGTGCGGTCCCCAAACGACGCCGCAGACGCCGATGGCGGTCTCGAACGAGGCGAACGGATGCTGGGTCATGCGCGGCTCCCGGCTGAAACGCGGATCACGGCTGTCCGCCGATGGATCGACAGCTTCGGAATCGCGCCATCTTGCCGCCATCGCCGGCCGCGCGCCACCCGGATTCCGCGCGGTGACACGATGCGGCGCGCCCAATGTGGACGCCACACGAGCGGCTCAGATTCAGGCCTCAGGACGGGTGAATCTTGGACTTTCCGGGCGCGGTCCGGATGAACTCGATGCCGATCTCATCATTCTGCAACCGCACCAGCCGGCAACGGCGATACACCAGCCCGGTGGATGACAGCAGCAGGAAGAATTCCTTCAGCTCGAGTCCCTCGAGCGAGCCGCTGACCCGCAGCCGGGCGCTGCTGGCTGAAGCGTCCAGCAACGCGCAGTCGCGCTGCCATGTGCCGTCGATCGCCATCATATGAACCGCGACTGCATGCTCGAAATTGACTCGCGGATTCTTGCGGTTTCCCCACGTCATCGCAGGAACTCCAGAAGGGGTGCGGAGCCATCATTGAAGCAAAGGCAATATGACATCAGCGGCCAGTGGCCGACATGGAGAGGTCCCAGACCGGGAGACCCGCCGCATGCGCGTCCCGTCAAAAACCGACGCCACTCCTCAATTTTACATATATCGGTCGGTTGCTTTTACCGAAGACAACTTGAGATTGGATTAAGGCCGGCGCGACGCCGCCATTCAACACGGCTGCCGGGCCGTTGCGCGGCCCTCGACCGCAGCCGATGCCGTCCCGCCGCGAGAACCGACTCCAAAAAAATAGGCCCGCCGCAGCGAGCCTATTTCCGTTTGACCGGTCCGACCGATCACCACCGGCGATGGTGATGATGATGGTGCCGATGGTGATAATGATGGCGATACACGCGCGGCACATAGTGATAGCGGCGGTGATGATGGTAGTGACGCCGCGGATGATAGTGGCGATGATAGTGCCGCCGGTGCTGAACCTGCGTCACCATGCCGGACGAACCCTGCTGAACCGCAGTGGTAGCGCCCGGGGTGAGCGGGGATGCGGCCTGCGCTTGCGGCGTCGGCGCTGCGACGATGAGTAGTCCGCCGATGGCGAGCAGGCCGAGAAGTTTTTTGACGAACATCAATGTTCTCCCTCAAGGTGGCGTGTGAAAGATCAGCACCGGTTTGCAGCCGATGTCGAAATGCAGGCTAGATTTCGAGAAGTGAACCCAAAATGAATGCCCCTGCGACATTCCGCGCATCAAATCCACTCGCGCATCAAATCCACGACGTGGAATCAACGGATGTCGCGCCACAACAACGCACGCCCGCAAGGATTGTTCCTTGCAGGCGTGAACGTGACGCGTGCGCGTGGCTGTTTCGGAAACGCTTAACCCTGACGCCAGAAGCAGTGCATGCGCGGCACGATGACGGTGCCGCTCGGCCGGAATTCCTGCACATAGGTCGCGGTGCAGTCGCGCACGGCATTGGGGCCCGGATTGTAGCGCGGATAGACGTCGTCAGGCTGATAGCGCGGATGGACACGCACGCGGGTCGGTGCGCGGCGGTGTGTGCGACGCTGGGCCGAGAACTCCGTGACGGCGGACAGCGGCGCCTGCACGCCGGCGCGCGCCGCAACGGAGCTGTCGGCCGCGCTCGCGCCCTGCGTCCAACATCCGATGATGAGCGGCGCGGCGAGCGCCACCCCTAACATCATTTTGCCGATCTGCTTCATGACGCCCCGCCGATCTTGTCCTGACGTGTCGGTCGCTTGTCCCGGGAAGGACACCTCAGCTTTATATTTGGTACAATGGGCCAAGACCAGTGCCGCCGATCTGAAATGCACCACTTGCGGCAGCCGCCTGAACAACCGCTCGCAACAATTCCGGAGCCCGGCGACATGCCAGACCGATCCGAGAGCAACCCGCAGGGCCAGGCGATACCGTGGACGACGCTGCAGGCCCCCTCGCTCGCCGAGCTCGAAGCGATGGCGCGCGAACAGCTCGCGACCCTTCCGAACCCGTTTCAGGCTGTCTGCCAGGGCGTGGTGATCCGGGTCGACGATTTCGCCACCGATGAGGTGCTGGACGAACTCGGCGCCGAGAGCGAATTCGACATCCTCGGCCTGTTTCAGGGCGTGGGGCTGCCGTTCCGCAGCCGTGACGAGATCGCGCCGATGCCCAACATGATCTGGCTCTATCGTCGCCCGATCCTCGATTACTGGGCAGGCCACGACGAAACCCTGGGTTTCATTGTCCGCCACGTCCTGATCCATGAGATCGGCCACCATCTCGGCCTGTCCGACGACGACATGGAGGCCATCGAGGCCAGCGGCGCGGAGTAGAGCTATTTTGGATTGAACTGAATCGTCACGGATGCGGAAGGGATTCCCTCTCCCCGTCGGGGAGAGGGAGCACGCATCGTTTCGTGGCAAGCGGTTCTATCGAAACCAAAAATGCTCTAGTCTCGCGGACGAGCCTTGCATAAATGGGTCTTGGACCCGGGGCGATATTTGGCTAAAAACCGGCACTCTTTGCGCCCGCTGGCGCACTTCTGGAACCCGGGAACGGTTATGGACAAATTCACCACGCTGGAAGGCGTCGCGGCGCCGCTGAAGATCATCAATGTCGACACCGACATGATCATTCCGAAGCAGTACCTCAAGACGATCAAGCGCACCGGTCTCGGCAAGGGCCTGTTCTCCGAACAGCGCTACAACGACGACGGCAGCGAGAATCCGGACTTCGTGCTCAACAAGCCCGCCTATCGCAACGCCAAGATCCTGGTGGCCGGCGACAATTTCGGCTGCGGGTCGAGCCGCGAGCACGCCCCGTGGGCGCTGCTGGATTTCGGCATCCGCTGCGTGATCTCGACCTCGTTCGGCGATATCTTCTACAACAACTGCTTCAAGAACGGCATTCTGCCGATCCGCGTCTCGCAGGCCGACCTCGACAAGCTGTTCGACGATGCCGAGCGCGGCGCCAACTCGACCCTGACGGTCGATCTCGCCAATCAGGAAATCCGCGGTCCCGACGGCGGCACGGTGAAGTTCGAAATCGATCCGTTCCGCAAGCACTGCCTGCTCAACGGCCTCGACGACATCGGCCTGACGATGGAGAAGAAGGCCTCGATCGCCAGCTACGAGGCCAAGGCCCACGAGGCGCGCCCCTGGGTGTGAGGGGCGGCTACCACTCACGCCGCTGTCACTATCAATTCTATCAGTCGTCATGGCGGGGCATAGCCGTTCGAAGAACGGCGTCGCTTCGCTCGCCTATAGCCGTTCGAAGAACGGCGTCGCTTCGCTCGCCTATAGCCGTTCGAAGAACGGCGTCGCTTCGCTCGCCTATAGCCGTTCGAAGAACGGCGTCGCTTCGCTCGCCTATGGTCCCGGCCATCCACGTTTTTAGGTACTGCCCTCGTCACGTCATCGCGAACCAACGGGTCCGCGCAAGCGCGGCCCGATGACAGGCTCCGCGAAGCAATCCTGAAAGCTGCGAAGCAAGGATTGAATTGCTTCGTCGCGAGAGCCTGTGCCCGGACAGTGCGAAGCACTGATCCGGGTACTCCTCGCAATGACGGATGAGATGACGGCAGCGGGAATAACGTCGCAAGCCGTCTCAGCAACTTCACCATCATCGTTCGCGAAGGCGGACGGTCGGCTCATCCGCGCACGGCACGCCTGAAGGCTGCCGACAGCGCCGCCAGCGCATCGCGGGGACGACCATCTTTCACCCTTGAATGCAGGACGATCGGCAAACGCGGCAGTTCGGGAAGCCCCAGCCTCGCACCGACATCGACCGCGCCCATCGGCAACATGCGGGATGCCAGCGCGGCGACGCCGAGCCCCGCCACGACGGCCGCCGAAACCGCCGCAACGCCGCCGCCGACGAAAATCTCCGTCCAGGGCACTCCGGCTTCATCGAGAAGCCGGCCCGCCATGACCCGAACGCCGCAAGGTTCGGGCATCGTGGCGACTGGTAGCGGCTCACCCGCACGCGGCTTCCAGTTCGGCGATGCGAACCAGCCAAATTGCTCATCCGCGATGATTTCGCCATCGCTCCGCTCCGCGTGCAGACGCACGATCGCGGTGTCGAGTTCGCGCCGGTCGAAGCTCTGAAGCAAATCCCCCGAAGATCCGATCCGTATCTCGATCACCAGATTCGGGTCTTGTGCATTCATGCGCGCAATCAGCGCTGGCAGTTCAGGCCCCGCGACATGGTCGCTGATGCCAATGGTGAGACGTTCCCGGCCAGCGGCGAGGACCGCAAGCGCGCGATCGTGCGCGTCGACGAGTTCGCGGGCACGATCGAGAAAGGCCGCCCCGCGCGCCGACAGCTGCACCGACCGGGGCGTTCGTTCAACAAGCCGGCATTTGAGCCTGTCTTCCAACCGCTTCAGCTTCAAGCTGACCGCGCTTTGGGTTGTTCTCATGGCTTCGGCCGCTCGCGTGAAGCTGCCAAGCTCTGCAATGCGGACGAAAGCGCTGACCGCATCCAGATCGAGAGGGCGCTCTATCATTTCCGATCGTTATCTCTGAAATCAATATCCATTTCGTATGAAAATAGCACGAGGGGACCTAATGTCGAGACGGAACAAGATGGAAAGGAACCGCGATGCCGCTCGTTCATGTCTCTCTGCGCGCCGGCAAGCCCGAAGCCTATCGGCGAGCCATCCTGGACAGTCTCTATCGTGCAATGCGCGAAGCCCTGAGCGTGCCGGAAGACGATCAATTCATCACCATCAGCGAGCATGACGCCGCGAACTTCCGCTATGGCAATGCCTTCGGAATCACCCGGAGCGACGATCTCGTCTACATCAAGATCATCGTATTCAACACGCGCACCGTCGAGCAGAAGAAAGCGTTCTTCCGGCGAACCGCCGAGCTATTGGGCGAAAGCCCAGGCATCCGTGCCGAGGATGTGTTTGTGAACGTGATGGAATCTGCCAAGGAAAACTGGTCCGTCGGAAACGGCATCGCTCAATTCGCTTGAGTTGGCGCGTACTGCCAAACCCTGGCCACGGCCCACGAAGCGCGTCGGTGGGTGTGGACAAGGCAAGAGCTTACGCCCGCATCACGCACACCATCAGTCGTCATGGCCGGGCATAGCCGTTCGAAGAACGGCGTCGCTTCGCTCGCTTCTGTCCCGGCTATCTACATTTTTGAGCCAGACTAGAGCTATTTTGGATTGAATTGAATCGTCACGGATGCGGAAGGATTCCCTCTCCCCGGCGGGGAGAGGGTTAGGGTGAGGGGGATCCTTCGCCATTGAGGCTGTAACCCCTCACCCCAACCCTCTCCCTATGGGAGAGGGAGCGCGCATCGTTTCGTGGCAAGCAGTTCTATCGAAACCAAAAACGCTCTAAAACAGCAAGTAGGTCCATCAAGAAGCCGCCAAGCTCTCAATTCTCGTCATTGCGAGCGAAGCGAAGCGATCCAGAAAGCCACGAAGCAAGGAGTGGATTGCTTCGTCGCCTTGCTCCTCGCAATGACGGACGAGATAACGGCAGCGGGAATGACCTCGCAAACCGCCTCAGCCCTTCACCGCCTCGGCCGCTGCAATCGCGGCCATGTTAATGATGCCGCGGCTCGTCACCGTCGGCGCCAGCACATGGGCCGCCTTGCCGGTACCCATCAGGATCGGGCCGATCGGCAGGCCGTTATTGGTCTCGGTGAGCAGTGTCAGCGAGAGGTTGGCGGCCTCCAGATTCGGGAAGATCAAAAGATTGGCTTCGCCGTTGAACGCCGGGTTCGAGATGTAGCCCTTGCGCAGGTTTTCGTTGATGGCGAGATCGCCCGGCATCTCGCCCTCGACCAAAAGATCGGGCGCGACCACTTTCAGCTTGCGATAAACCTCGCGCATCTTCACGGCGGAGGCGGCATCGCGCGAACCGAACGCCGAATGGCTGAGCAGCGCCACCTTCGCCTTGATCTTGAAGCGGCTCATGTGATCGCGCGCCTGCAGCGTGATCTTCACCAGCTCGTCGGCGTCGGGATCGGCATTGACGTAGGTGTCGGCGAGGAAGAACGTGCCGCGCGGCATGATCAGCACCGACAGCGTCGACAGATGCGAAACGCCATCGGCCAGACCAAGGACCGATTGCAACTCCTTCGCATGACCGGAGAAGTCGCCTTCCAGCCCACACAGCAGCGCGTCGGCTTCGCCGCGATGCATCGCCAGCGCGCCGATCGCCGTGGTGTTGGTGCGCACCACCGCCCGCGCACGGTCGATGGTCACGCCGTTGCGCTCCTGCAGGGAATGGTAGAGCGCGACGTAGTCGCGATAGCGCGGATCGTCCTCCGGATTGATGATCTCGATATCGCCGGTGCGGAACGGAAGGCCGAGCCGCTCGCAGCGTTGCTCGATCACCGTGGGCCGCCCGATCAGGATCGGCCGCGCGATGGTTTCATCGATCAGCACCTGCGCCGCGCGCAGCACCCGCTCGTCCTCGCCATCGGCAAATGCCACGCGAATGCCCTTGCCGAGCGTCTGCTCGATCATCGGCTTCATCACCAGGCCGGAGCGGAAGACGAAGCGCTTGAGGCTGTCCTGATAGGCCAGCATGTCGGTGATGGGACGGCGCGCCACGCCGCTGCTCATCGCCGCCTGCGCCACCGCGGGCGCGATGCGCAGGATCAGCCGCTGATCGAATGGCGAGGGAATCAGGTAATCGCGCCCGAACGTCGCCGGCGCGCCGTTGACCGTCGCCTCCAGTCCCGGCTCGTGCGCCAGTTGCGCGATGGCATAGGCGGCGGCGCGCTTCATGTCCTCGTTGATCACCGTCGCGCCGGAATCCAGCGCGCCGCGGAAGATGAAGGGGAAGCACAGAACATTGTTGACCTGGTTCGGGTAGTCGGAGCGCCCCGTGCAGATCAGCGCGTCGGGCCGCGCCGCGATGGCGACTTCCGGCATGATCTCGGGCACTGGATTGGAGAGCGCGAGAATGAGCGGATTCGGCGCCATGTCGCGGATCATCTCCGGCTTCAGCGCGCCGGCCTGCGACAGGCCGACATAGATGTCCGCGCCTGCCATTACGTCGGCGAGTTCGGTCGCGTCGGTGTCCTGCGCGAACGCGCCGCGCCAGCGATCGACCGAATTGCCGCGCTTGGTGGTGACGAGGCCCTTGCTGTCCGCGATGAAGATGTTCTCGCGCTTGGCGCCGACCGCGATCAGCATGTCCATGCAGGCGATCGCCGCCGCGCCCGCGCCGGAGGTACAGATCTTGACGCTGCCGATGTCCTTACCGACCAGCTTCATCGCATTGAGCACGGCGGCGGCGACGATGATGGCGGTGCCATGCTGGTCGTCGTGGAAGACCGGAATCTTCATGCGCTCGCGCAGCGTTTCCTCGACCAGGAAACAATCCGGCGCCTTGATGTCCTCCAGATTGATGCCGCCGAAGCTCGGCTCCAGCGGCGCGATGATGTCGATCAGCTTGGCCGGATCGTTCTCCGCGATCTCGATGTCGATGCCGTCGATGCCGGCGAACTTCTTGAACAGAACGGCCTTGCCTTCCATCACCGGTTTGGCCGCCGCTGCCCCGATATTGCCAAGGCCGAGCACAGCGGTGCCGTTCGAGATCACCGCGACGAGATTGCCCTTCGCGGTGTAGCGGTAGGCCTGCTCGGGATCGGCGGCGATTTCCTCGCAGGGCGCCGCCACGCCCGGCGAATAGGCCAGCGACAGATCGCGCGTGTTGGAGAGCGGCTTGGTCGCCGTCAGTTCGATCTTCCCCGGCTTCGGCAGCTCGTGAAAGCGCAGCGCCGCCGTGCGCAGATTGGCTTGGTCTTCTTCCAACACGTTCATTCCCCCGATATGCCGGCGGCCGCAGGACCGGCGCCGACATCAACAATGCCGATATCAATCGGCCGCCGGCTGGCAGCGAGCCCGGCTGGCGGCATACGACAAAAGTCTACCCTTCGTCAGATCAAGTCAATCGGACCGCGCCGCCGACAGGGCTGTCAGGGCGTGATCGCGCCGAGCGACCATGGCAGGGTGACGCCGCCGCGAAACACCACCACCTCGTCATCGTCGACGGCGACCGCCGGCATTACGCGGCTCTCGCGGCGCTCCAGGACAATGGTGCCGCTGTTCGGCGCCAGGCCGTAGAAGCGCGCACCGTTGAGCGAGGCGAAAGCCTCGAAACGGTCCAGCGCATTCTCCTCGTCGAACACCTGCACGTAAGTCTGCAACGCGGTCGCGCCGCCGAACACGCCGGCCGAGCAGCATTCGGCTTCCTTGCGCGTGCGCGGATGCGGCGCGGTGTCGGTGCCGATGAAGAAACAGCTTTCGCCCGACGTCGCGGCCTTGCGCAGCGCCAGGCGATGCCGCTCGCGCTTGGCCACCGGCAAGCAGTAGAGATGCGGCTGCAATCCGCCCTGGAAGATCGAGGTGCGGTTGATGACGAGGTGATGCGGCGTGATCGTCGCCGCCGCGCGCGCGGCATGCGCGCGCACGATATCCAGCGTCTCCGCCGTGGTGGCGTGCTCGACCACGACCTTCAGCCCGGGATGCCGCCTGAACAGCGGCAGCAGGCTTTGCTCCATGAACGCCGCTTCGCGGTCGAAAATATCGATCTCGGGATCGGTCGCCTCGCCATGGATCAGCACCGGCATGCCGATCTTTTCCATCCGCTCGAACACCGGCGCCAGCGCGGGAATATCGGTGACGCCGTGATGCGCATTGGTGGTGGCGCCGGCAGGATAAAGCTTGGCCGCGACCCAGACGCCCTCGGCATGGCCGCGCGCGATCTCGTCCGGCGAGGTGGCATCGGTGAGATAGCAGGTCATCAGCGGCTGGAAGTCCGAGCCTTCCGGCCGCGCCGCCAGAATGCGTTCACGATAGGCGTAGGCCATCGCCACGCTGGTCACCGGCGGCACCAGGTTGGGCATGATGATGCCGCGCGCGAACTGCGCGGCGGTGAACGGCAGCACGGCCTTGAGCATCGCGCCGTCGCGCAAATGCACATGCCAATCGTCCGGCCGGCGGATGGTGACCGAGGCGACCGGCGCGGCGCTGGCCGCCGCCTTGTCGAACATCGCGTCGAGACTCATGCCGTCCTCTTGGCGTGGGCGCGCAACCGCGCGTTGGAAACACCAGCCTGTGTCATGCGAACGATGGTCCTCGAATGCTGCAAATCGTTGGCGGCATTATAGGCCGAACGACAACGCGCTTGAAACCCGGTTCGGGCCGCATCCAACGTTTCGCCATCGGGAGAGCATTGTGATTTTGATGTGTCATTGCCGAGCTTGACCCGGCAATCCATGTTTCAAGAAGATGGATGCGCGGATCAAGTCCGTGCATGACGCCGGTTGATTTGTCTGAGGCAGAAGGTCGCTACCGCCGTGCGCGACTGAGCCGATCGGCGAGAAATTCAATCAGCGCCTCGACCCGCGCCGGACGCGGTCCGCCCGGCGGCATCACCAGATGGACGGCGCCTTCGGTCTGCTTCCAGTCCTTCAGGATGACTTCCACCTGCCCGGCGGCGATGGCGTCCCCGACGATGAACTCCGGCAGATCGGCAATGCCGAGACCAGCGATCAGGGCCGGCAGCACCGCCTCGCCGTTGTTGACGCGCAACTGTCCCGACGGCCGCACCGTCGCCTGCTCGCCGGCGGCGTTGGTGTATTGCCAGAGGTTGGGCGTCGACAGATAGGCATAGGCGAAGCAGCGGTGCCGGGCGAGATGCATCGGATGCGTCGGACGGCCATATCGCTCCAGATAGGCCGGCGCCGCCACCGTGTAGCGCGGCATGGTGCAGAGGCGGCGCGCCACCAGCGAGGAATCCGGCAGGCTGGCGATCCGCACGCCGATATCGAACCCCTCCCCGACCAGATCGACCATGGCATCGCTCAGATGCAGATCGACCGAGACGTCGGGATATTGCGTCAGGAAATCCGGCAGCAGCGGCGCCACCACGTTGACGCCGAAGGTCATCGGCGCGGCGAGCCGTACCAGCCCACGCGGCGCCGCAGCCTGCGCCAGGGCCTCGCTCTCCAACGCCTCGCCCTCGGCCAGCAGGCGGGCCGCCCCGGCCGCCAGCGTCCGGCCGGCGTCGGTCAGCGCCAGCCGGCGCGAAGTGCGGTTGAACAGCCGCGCGCCGAGCCGCTCCTCCAGCCGCCCGACCGCCTTGGAAACGGTGGCCTTGGACAGCGCCAGTTCGGTGGCCGCCGCCGCGAAGGAGCGCAGTTCCACCACCTTGGCGAAGATTGCCAGCGCCTCGAAATCCGGAAGTTTCGACATCGCAAGTTCAGAAACAATGAGTTTCGACAGTTTCTATTTATACGCCATTGGGATGGACGTATCTAGTTCCCAACAGAGTTCGAACCCCCGTTCGACAGGAGTGACCCCGATGATTGAACTTCGCCCCTTCAACACCCTCGGCGCCGCCGACCACGGCTGGCTCAATGCGCATCATCACTTCTCGTTCGCCGGCTACTACGATCCGAAGCGGACCAGCCATGGCCGTCTGCGGGTCTGGAACGACGACGAGATCGCGCCGAATTCCGGCTTCCCGCCGCACCCGCACGCCAACATGGAGATCATCACCTATGTCCGTGAGGGCGCGATCACGCATCAGGACTCGCTCGGCAACAAGGGCCGCACCGAGGCCGGCGACGTGCAGGTGATGAGCGCGGGCTCCGGCATCCGCCACGCCGAATACAATCTGGAGCCGGTCACCACCCGCATCTTTCAGATCTGGATCGAACCGGATCAGGACGGCGGCCAGCCCTGCTGGGGAGCCAAGCCGTTCCCGAAAGGCGACCGTTCCGGCAAGTTCGTGACGCTGGCCAGCGGCCTCAAGGGCGACGCCGACGCGCTGCCGATCCGCGCCAATGCGCGCGTCGTCGCGGCGACGGTGAAGGCCGGGGAAAGCGTCACCTACGCGCTCGACACGAACCGCAACGCCTATCTCGTGCCCGCCACCGGCGCGATCGAGATCAACGGCCTCCGCGCCGAGGCCCGCGACGGCGTCGCGATCCATGACGAGGCGGAGATCAAGATCACCGCGCTCGCGGATTCCGAACTGGTTCTCGTCGACGCAGCGTAACGCGAAAGCCGTCACCCTGAGGCGCATTGCGAAGCAATGCCTCGAAGGGCGACGGCGATCCTTCGAGGGCGATGCAGGTGCATCGCCGCCTCAGGATGACGCCGCCGCAATTCCTACCCCAAACCCTTCAATCAAACCGGAGCAACACAGATGGCAAAAGTCCTCGTCCTTTATTATTCCGCCTACGGCCACATCGAGGCCATGGCCAACGCCGTCGCCGAAGGGGCGCGCGAAGCCGGCGCCACCGTGGACATCAAGCGCGTACCCGAACTGGTGCCGCCCGAAGTTGCCAAGGCCGCACATTATAAGCTCGATCAGGCCGCGCCGATCGCCACCATCGATGATCTCGCCAACTACGACGCCATCGTGGTCGGCACCGGCACGCGCTTCGGCCGCATGTCGTCGCAGATGGCGAACTTCCTCGATCAGGCCGGCGGGTTGTGGGCCAAGGGCGCGCTGCACGGCAAGGTCGGCGGCGCCTTCACGTCGAGCGCGACCCAGCACGGCGGCCAGGAGACCACGCTATTCTCCATCATCACCAACCTCCTGCACTTCGGCATGACCATCGTCGGACTGAACTACGGCTTCGCCGGACAGATGGGCGTCAAGGAAGTGACCGGTGGCGCGCCCTACGGCGCGACCACCATCACCGATGGCGACGGCAGCCGCCAGCCCAGCGCCAACGAACTCGCCGGGGCCCGCTATCAGGGCCGCGCGATTGCCGAGACCGCGATCAAGCTGCACGGCTGATGCAGGATTCGCGGCGGCGGGAATGCCGCCGCCGCTTCACATGCACTGCCGGCATGGCTGTCGCTCGCTTGCGGACGTTCTCCGGCGCGAGCGCCATGCCTATCTCCGCGAGCGTTGAGGAGACGACTGCCGTGATCGAACTGCTTTATCTGTATCAGCTGGCCCGCAGCCCGGTGCAAATCATGGCGCGCAAGGTGCTCTGCCGCAGCCGCCACTTCATCTCGCGCGGCCAGCATAAATGTCCCGATCAGTAACGGGCCATTCAGCGCAAATCTAAAGCCCGCCTCATCGGCGGGCTTTTTTTTTGCATCGATCCGGATGAAGCGATCACGACGCCTGCTGCAGCGCGCTGACATCGTTCACCGGCTTGTTCAGATGAACATGCGTATCGACATGGTCGATCCAGCTCACCGGCACCAGATGATGCCGCCCGTCGGGCGAACTGGATTTCGTCAGCTTGACCTGATCGCTGCCCTCCAGATGATCGACTTGCCCGATCTTCTTTCCGGTCGAATCCAGCACGTCCATATGTTCCTTGATCTTCGACATATCCATCGCTGTGCTCCTGCTCGTTGCCTGATTATTCAACAACCGGACGCGACCGCTTCGGTTGCGCCTGACCGAAAATTCCACATCAGCACCACAAAGCTGGAACCGACCTTGCATGAAGCGGTTACCGAGGACGTGTTCTCTCGGGAGATGGATAATGGACAAGGATCGGATTGCGGGTGCCGCACAGGACGCCGCAGGCAAGGCAGAAGGCGCGTTCGGCAAGGTGATGGGCGATACCCAGACGGAAGTTTCGGGCCGCGCGCGCGAGGCGGCCGGCACCGTGCAGAATGCCTTCGGACAGGCGAAGGATGCCGCACGCGATATCGGCAACGCCGCCAGCAACCTGGCGCAGGATGCGCTCGACGCTGGCAACGACTACTATCGCGACGGCACGCGGGCCGTTGCGGCCAAGGTGAAAGAACAACCGCTGACCGCATTGCTCGCCGCCGGCGCGATCGGATTCACGCTCGCGGTGCTGCTGACTCGGCAGCCGCGCCGCCGGCAGTGGCGCGATTATTATCGCTAGCGGACGATTGCGCGATCGTGGCGATCCCGTGGAGCCGGCTTCACGGGATCACATGATCGTTGCTGGAACACGTGCGCGGTATCCGCGACAATGCCGCTCATGACCGATTTGCTGCGACGTTGCGCGATTGCCCTCGCGCTGATCACGCTGCCGCTGTCCGCGTGGGCGCAGGACGTACCCCACTCCGACACCCCGCCGCAACACCAGGACTCCTCCCGCGCCAAGAGCGAGCGTGGCGGCGTGCTGGACCTGCTGCCGGCGGACGCGGTGAGTGAGCGCGCGCTGGACCTCGAAGGACGCAGGCTCGCCTATACCGCCACAGCCGGAACCCTCAATCTCTACGACCAGAGCGGCCAGCGCTCCGCGGCGGTCTTCTACACCAGCTATGTCGCCAAGGATCCGCCGGACACGCGGCCGGTGACGTTCGTTTTCAACGGCGGGCCCGGCGCGGCATCGGCGTTCCTGCATCTCGGCCTGGTCGGACCTCGCCGGCTCGACTTCGGCCCGACCGAACGCGACGGCGCCAATGCCAAACTCGTCGACAATCCGCAGAGCTGGCTCGCCTTCACCGATCTCGTGCTGATCGATCCGATCGGCACCGGCTGGAGCCGCACAGCGAAGGCGGACGACGCCAAGAATTACTACGGCGTGCGGCAGGATGCGCAATCCATCGCCAAGGTCATCGCACTCTACCTGTCCCGTCACGGCCGCACCGGTTCGCCAAAGTATCTTCTCGGCGAGAGCTATGGCGGCTTCCGCGCGGCCAAAGTCGCCTCCACGCTGAGCGACGAGCAGGGCATCGTCGTCGCCGGCATCGTCATGCTGTCGCCGCTGATCGACGGCGCGCTGACCTTCGGCGGCAATCGCCTCGCGCTCGGCGCTGCCCTGCAATTGCCGTCGCTGGCGGCAGCCGAACTCGAGCGCCGCAACGTCTTTTCGCTGCAGGATGTGCAGGCCGCCGAGCGCTTCGCCTTGAACGACTATCTCCCCACACTGGCCGGGCCCGCGCCCAGCGGGCCGGCGGCGGACGCGTTCTACGGCCGGGTCGCCGAAATGACGGGCCTGCCGCTGGACGTCGTCAGGAAGCGACGCGGCTTCATTCGCGACGCCTACATCAAGCATCTGCGCGGCAGCGACCATGCGCTGGTCAGCCGCTATGACGTTACGCTGGCCGCGCCCGATCCGGACCCGGAGTCGGACAGCGCCCATAGCGACGATCCGGTGCTGGATGGGTTCGTCCGCGCCTATGGCGGAGCCTTCGCCAACTACGCGCGCAACGAACTGGGCTTCAAGACCGAGATGACCTACACGCTGCTCGCCGACGGCGTGAACGGCCGCTGGGACTGGGGCAACAGCGGACGCGCCATGGCCAATGTCGCCGACGATCTGCGCCAACTGCTGGCTGTCAATCCCTCGTTCCGGGTGATGATCGCCAACGGCTACAGCGATCTGGTGACGCCCTATGCCGCCAGCAAATACGTCGTCGATCACATCCCCGAGAATCTGGCCAGGCGCGTGACGTTCAAGGTCTATCGCGGCGGCCACATGCTCTACACCCACGCCCCCTCGCGCGAGGCATTCACTGCTGACGCGAAGACGTTTTATGCGCAAGGCACGGAGAGAAGGTAAGGACGACCACATGCCTGGGTTTGTCGTCATTGCGAAGAGCGCAGCGCCGAATCATTCCAGTCCTTACTGAATTACGTTGCATTCCGTTTGATCCGTCATGCCCGGCCATGACGACAATGGACCCGATCGTACTTCAATTCTCCGCTAAGGAACTGTATTGCTTCGCTGCGCTGGCAATGACGGTTGAATCATTCTTCCGCGAGACGACGGATCGCCTCACTGAGCGGCCGCGCGCCGGCGTCATAGTCGCGCCAGGCCTTTGTGGTCTTCAGCAGCTTCGGCACGGTGCGCAGCGTGAAGCGTTTGGGATCGAGGCCGGGGCGAACCTGGGTCCACGTCAACGGCATCGACACTGTCGCCAGCGGACGCACGCGCGGTGACAGGGGCGCCACCGCCGTCGCCATCCGGTCGTTGCGCAAGTAGTCGAGGAAGATCCTGCCCTTGCGCTGCGCCTTGGCCATCGTGATCAGGTAGCGGTCCGGCTGCTCGTCGGCGAGACGACTGCACACCTCCCTGGCGAAGGCCTTGGCCTCCTTCCATGTCAGTTTGTCTGATTTCGTCGCGGCCAGCGGCGTCACCACGTGAAGTCCCTTGCCGCCGGTGGTCTTGCAGAACGATTGCAGCCCGAGATCGTCGAGCCGCTGCCGCATCGCGTGGGCCGCCTCGATCACCTCATCGAAGTCGACATCGGGACCAGGATCGAGATCGAACACCAGCCGCCCCGGCACGGGCGGCGAATCCGGCGCATTATTCCAGGCATGCAGTTCAATGCCGCCCATCTGCGCCACCGCCGCCAGCCCTTCGACGCGGTCGATCTGCAGGTAGGGTTTGCGGTCGCCGGAGATGCTGACCATCTCCAGCAGATTGGACGCCCCCTTCATCGCATGGCGCTGGAAGAACGTCTCGCCGCCGATGCCATCGGGCGCGCGAACGATCGAGCACGGCCGCCCCTTGATGTGCGGCATCAGCCAATCGCCGACGGTCTCGAAATAGATCGCAAGATCGCGCTTGGTGACCGGCTCGCCGTCGCCGCCATCCGGCCATAGCGCCTTGTCGGGGTTGCTGATCGGCACGCCCATCACTACGCACGGCCCGCCAACCTTGGCCGATGCGGCACGATGCGTCTTCCTGGTTGCGCCCTTCGCCGCCCGGCCTCGCGACGGCGATGCCACCGGCGTCTCATCCGCCGCCGCCGGCCGCTCCGCCACCACTTCGTCCGCCGGTTTGTCCTGCCGCAGGCCCTTGAACGCCGCCTGCCGGATGTTGCCGGCCCCGGTCCATCCGGCGAACTCGATCTCCGCCACCAGCTCAGGGCGCAGCCAATGCACATTCGGCTTCTTGGCCGGCGCATTCTTGCCGCCAAACGGGCTCTGGCGCGCGGCCGCCGCCTTCAGCTTCGGCATCAGCCGCGTCACCACGTCGCGGCCGAAGCCGGTGCCGATATTGCCGACATAGACCAGATGATCGCCGCGATACACGCCAGCCATCAGCGACCGGAATTTGCCGCCATTGCTGGTCCAGGCGCCGAGCACCACCTCATGCCCGGCGCGGCATTTCGACTTGATCCAGTTGGTGGTGCGGCCGGACTGGTACGGCGCGTCCAGTCGCTTGGAGATGATCCCTTCGAGCGACATTCGGCAGGCGGAGCGTAGCACCGCATCTCCTCCCGTCTCGAAATGTTCGACGTAGCGGATATCGCCCTCGCCGCCCGCGCCGGTGGTCTTCGCCAGCAGTTCGGACAGCGCCGCCTTGCGCTCGCTGAGCGGCTGATCGCGCCAATCATGGCCTGCGGCAAACAGGAGATCGAACGCGAAGAAGATCAGTTCGTCGGTCTTGCCGTCGGAAAGCGCCGCCTGCAGCCGCGCGAAATTCGGCGCTCCCTGCTCGTCCAGCGCCACCACTTCGCCGTCGATGATGCAGTCGGGAAGTTTCTCGGCCGCCGTGGCGATGGCAGGAAACTGTGCCGTCCAGTCGAGGCCCTTGCGGGTTCGCAGCACGGCCGTGCCATCGGCCACGCGCAGTTGAATGCGATAGCCGTCGAATTTGATCTCGTGCCCCCATTCGGCGCCGGCCGGAGGCCGCTCGCGCGTGATGCAGAGCTGCGGATCGATGAACTGCGGCATCGCCCCGGGCGTTTTCGCCGCCGCCTTGCGCGGCGCGGGCCGACGCGGCGGCCGGGTCCCTCGCGCACGCGCCCGGCTCGGCTCCGTCGCACGGCCCGCCGTGCTCCGCTTGGCGGCCATCCGCGCCGCTGCCGCCACGCCCTTGTTGGAATCCCATTCCGCGCTAGCCGATGCCCGGCCGCGCCCCTTCGTCATGAACGGATTCGGACCTTTCCCCTTGCCTGCGGCGATGGCATCCATGCTGCGGCCGGACGCGACGGAGGCGTCGTCGTCGAGAATATCGTTGGCCTCGCCCTCGCGGGCCGCGTCGTCGCGATGCTTGATCAGCAGCCAGTTGGTGCGCTTGCCGCCGGTGCGATCATGGCGCATCCGCACCAGAACCCATTCGCCGTGCAGCTTCTCGCCCTCCAGCGTGAATTTGAGATCGCCTTTCTTCAATCCGCGCTCGGGATCGTCACTGGTCCAGTAGCCGCGATCCCAGATCATCACGGTGCCGCCACCATACTGGCCTTTCGGGATGGTGCCTTCGAAGTCGCCGTAGTCGAGCGGGTGGTCTTCCACCTCGACCGCGAGCCGCTTGTCAGCCGGATCGAGCGAGGGGCCGCGCGTCACCGCCCACGATTTGAAGACGCCGTCGAGCTCGAGGCGCAGATCGTAATGCAGCCGCGTCGCATCATGCTTCTGGATGACGAAGCGCCGCTGCTTGCTGGCTTTCACCACCGCCTTGCCGCTCGGCTCGGCGGTGACGTTGAAATCCCGCTTTGCCCGATACCTGGCGAGCTTTCCCTTGGCCATCGCTCCTCCGCGCCGGTCACGGAACGAAAAGTTCCCACCGCGGTTAAAGTTCCAGCACCACCCAGGGGATTGCCATGGCACCGCGCGCGTACTGGAAAGGCCTGTTGAAGCTCTCGCTGGTGTCCTGCCCCATCGTCCTGTACCCGGCGACCACGGCGTCCGAACGCACCCACTTTCATCAGATCAACAGGAAGACCGGCCATCGGCTGCAGCAGCAGATGGTGGACTCCGAAACCGGCGAGGTGGTCGAGAAAGACCAGAAGGGCCGCGGCTATGAGCTGTCGAAAGGCAAATATGTCGAGATCGATGCCGACGAGCTCGAGGCCGTCCAGCTCGAAAGCACGCATACCCTCGAGATCGATCAGTTCGTCCCGCGCGAGGAGATCGACCCGCGCTATTTCGAGAAGCCCTATTTCATCGCGCCCGACGGCAAGACCGGGATCGACGCCTTCGCGGTGATCCGCGATGCCATGAAACGAGAGGACAAGGCCGCGCTCGCCCGCATCGTGCTGACCAACCGCGAGCATGTGATCGCGCTGCGGCCGCTCGACAAGGGACTGCTCGGCATCACCTTGCGCTATCCTTACGAGCTGCGCGACGAGGACGACTATTTCGACGACATTCCCTCGCCGCGCATTTCGAAAGACATGGTGGATCTGGCGGCGCACATTCTCGACACCAAGTCGGCGCGTTTCGATCCCAGCAAGTTCAAGGACAAATACGAGGCCGCGCTGAAAACACTGGTGAAGCGCAAGGCCTCCGGCAAAACCATCGAGGCTCCCGAACCGGAGGCGCGGCCCGACAACGTCATCGATCTAATGAGCGCGCTTCGCGCCAGCCTGGGGCGCAAATCCGCGCCGCGCCGTAGCCGAAGCACCGCGCGACGGAAAAGCACCAAAACAACGGCCCGGCGCCGAAAGGCATCGTGAGCGCCTGAATCCAGGCTATCCATGGCACAGACATGATTTGGGCCGCACGGATGCGGCCCAAATCAATCGGATCAACAGCGCGAAAGCGACGGGCCGGGTTTCGGCTCGGCGTCCGAAACCCGGGTCGTCTCAAACCGCGTCCTTGGCAGCCTTGACCGGGCGCGCCCGGACAATCTTGCGTGCCGGCTTGGCCTTGAAGGTCATCGCCTCGCCCGTGAAGGGGTTGACGCCCTTGCGAGCCTTGGTGGCCGGCTTCTTGATCACGACGAACTTGGCAAAACCGGGAACGAGGAAGATGCCATTCTTCTTCAGTTCCTTGTGGCCGACCTCAACGAGCGTGTCCATCACGCCCTTGACGTCCCGCTTCGACAATTCGGTCTGCGTCGCAATCCGTTCGATCAACTGCGCTTTCGACATCTGGGTGGGCATTGTATCTCCTCTGATTCGCCCTCGTTATCACGCGAACCATATTGGAATGGCCCTGTAAAAAGCGGCATCCCACGCAAATTTGCACAGCTTTGTTTGCGAGAATCGCTATTTTAAAGGGGTTTGGCGCTGTTTTGGACCAGCGATGGCCGAAATAGCGGGCGGAAACAGGCTTTTTCGCCTCTCCCCACGGGCCCGCACAGTCGCTCCGGCCGCCCATTCCGCCGTGGCCGCAAGCAGAATCGCGCGCCGCGCAGCCGTGTCGCGCAATGACAAAGCGCGGTGGTTGAGGCACTCCGGGAGCTGAATGCCGCGACTGCGGCTGGCTCACCTGGCGAGGTGACGCCAGCCGCTGCAGGACCGGACCGCCGCCCGGAGCGATCGGAATATCGCAGGACACCGTCTGCCTTCATGCGCGGGACACCCGCTGCATGCTAGATTGATCGAGCCCTTTCATCATCAGATGCGGTTTAGGCGATGCGCTCATTCCTGTTTGTACCGGCCGATTCCGAGAAGAAGCTCGCCAAGGGACTGGCCTCCGCAGCCGACGCCCTGATCCTTGACCTCGAAGATTCCGTGGTGGCCGACCGCAAGCCGCTGGCGCGGGAGATGGCCCGGCAGTTTCTCGCCGAACATGCCGGCCAAATCCCGCGGCCATCATGTGTCGTCCGGATCAATGCGCGCCACACCGGCCTGATCGACAGCGATCTCGACGCGGTGATGCCGTCGCGCCCGGACGCGGTGATGCTGCCGAAGGCCGAGGGCGGCGGCGATGTCAGCTATCTCGACGCCCAACTGACGCTGCGTGAGCAGCAGCATGGCATCCCGATCGGCCACACCAGGATCATCGTGGTCGCCACGGAAACCGCAAGGGCGATCTTCCAACTCGGCACCTATGCCGGCGCCAGCGAGCGTTTGAGCGGCCTCACCTGGGGCGCGGAAGACCTTGCAGCCGATATCGGCTCCGAGGCGAGGCGCGATGCCGAAGGCCGCTACCTGGAGCCGTTCCGCCTCGCCCGTTCGCTGTGCCTGTTTGGCGCCGTCGCTGCCGGCGCGCAGCCGATCGATGCGGTCTATCCGCCGTTTCAGGATATCGATGGGCTGCGCCGCGAATGCGAGGAGGCCCGGCGCGATGGCTTTACCGGCAAGATGGCGATCCATCCGGCGCAGATCGACATCATCAACGCAGTGTTCACGCCGAGCGATGCCGCGATCCGTGACGCCGAGGCGGTGATCGCCGCCTTTGCCGCCAATCCGACCGCCGGCGCGGTCAGCCTGAACGGACGAATGCTGGACATGCCGCATCTCAAAGGCGCGCAACGCCTGCTGGCGCGCATCAAGCGCTAAGGCGTATCGCAATGGAATGCCGGGCCGCGCCACGCCGCGTCACGTCCGCCTCCGAATAAAGTCATATCAAATCGGCAAGCGCTGCTATGATCGACAGCGCCGTCCATATGAGACGATCATGACGCCACGCGCCGAAGGATTGCCGAACCCGCCATTTGCGAGCTTTGCGCCGCCGGTGCACAGGCCAGGCCTCCTGCGCCATGCGATCACCGTAGCCTATCGGCGGTCCGAACCGGAGTGCCTCGCACCGCTCGTGGAAGCCGCGACGCTGCCTTTGCCGGCCCGCCGCGCGATCGCAACGCTGGCGCGGCGGCTGATCGAAGCGCTGCGCAGCAAGCAGACCGGCTTCGGCATCGAAGGGCTGGTGCAGGAATATTCACTGTCGAGTCAGGAAGGCGTTGCGCTGATGTGCCTCGCCGAGGCGCTGCTCCGCATTCCCGACACCGAAACCCGCGACGCGCTGATCCGCGACAAGATCGCCGCCGGCGACTGGGCATCTCATCTCGGCAGCCATCGCTCGCTGTTCGTCAACGCCGCCACCTGGGGCCTGGTGGTCACCGGCAAGCTGACGGCGACGGTGAACGAGCGCGGCCTCGCCGCCGCCCTCACCCGCCTGATCACGCGCTGTGGCGAGCCGGTGATCCGGCATGGCGTCGATACCGCGATGCGGATGATGGGCGAGCAGTTCGTCAAGGGTGAAAGCATCGCCGAAGCGCTCGAGCGATCGCGGGGGATGGAAGCCAAGGGCTTCCGCTATTCCTATGACATGCTCGGCGAAGCGGCGATGACCGCTGCGGACGCCGAGCGCTACCATCGCGCTTACATGACGGCGATCGAGGCTATCGGCGCGGCGTCGGCAGGGCGCGGCGTCCATGCCGGACCCGGACTTTCCATCAAGCTGTCGGCGCTGCATCCGCGCTATACCCGGGCTCAGGCCGATCGCGTCATGCGCGAACTGCTGCCGAGGCTCAAGGCGCTGTTCACGCGCGCCCAGCATTACGATATCGGCGTGAACATCGACGCGGAGGAAGCCGACCGGCTCGAGCTGTCGCTGGATCTGCTCGAAGAGCTTTGCCTTGATCCCGCACTGGCCGGCTGGGACGGCATCGGCTTCGTCGTACAGGCCTATGGCAAGCGCTGCCCCTTCGTCATCGATTTCCTGATCGACCTCGCGCGCCGCTCGCGCCATCGCATTATGGTGCGACTGGTCAAGGGCGCCTATTGGGATGCGGAAATCAAACGCGCGCAGGTCGACGGCCTCGACGACTTCCCGGTCTACACCCGCAAGATCCATACCGATGTCGCCTATATCGCCTGTGCGCGGAAACTGCTCGAGGCGAAGGACGCGGTGTTTCCGCAGTTCGCCACCCACAATGCCCAGACGGTGGCCACCGTTTTCGAGATGGCCGGGCCTGAATTCCGCTTCGGCGACTACGAATTCCAATGCCTTCATGGCATGGGCGAACCGCTCTACGAAGAGGTGGTCGGCGAGCGCAAGCTGGGGCGCCCCTGCCGCATCTATGCGCCGGTCGGCACGCATGACACGCTGCTGGCCTATCTGGTGCGCCGTCTGCTGGAGAACGGCGCCAACTCCTCCTTTGTTCATCGCATCGGCGACCCGGCGGTGTCGATCGATCAACTAATCGCCGATCCGGTGGAGCAGGTGCGTGCCATGGCGGTGATCGGCGCCCCGCATGAACGGATCGCATTGCCGGCCGCGCTTTACGGCAAGACGCGGACAAACTCGTCGGGCATCGACCTGTCCAGCGAGATCGCTCTCACCCACCTGTCACGCCACCTGACCGAAAGCTCGAAGATACCCTGGCATGCCGAGCCGACGATCGCCGAGCAATCGCGCGCGCGAGGCGAACATCGACCGGTGCGGAATCCGGCGGATCATCGTGATATCGTCGGCACCGTGATTGATGCCACCGACAGCGAGGCTGCAACGGCGGCGGCGCTGGCGGCACAGCACGCGGCGACCTGGCACCAGACGGCCACGGCGGAGCGCGCCGCACGGCTCGAACGGGCAGCCGACCTGATGCAGGCGCGGATGGACATCCTGATGGGACTCATCATCCGCGAAGCTGGCAAGTCCGCAGCCAATGCCATCGCCGAAGTGCGCGAAGCGATCGACTTCCTGCGCTACTATGCGCAGCAGGCGCGCGACACGCTGGGCGCGGCGCAAACGCCACTCGGCCCCATCGTCTGCATCAGCCCCTGGAATTTCCCGCTCGCCATTTTCGTCGGTCAGGTCTCCGCCGCATTGGCCGCGGGAAATCCGGTGCTCGCCAAACCAGCGGAGGAAACCCCGCTCACCGCCGCCGCCGCCGTGGCGATTCTCCACGAAGCCGGCATTCCGAAACCGGCGCTGCAATTCCTGCCGGGCGATGGTCGCGTCGGCGCCGCGCTCGTGGCCGCGCCGCAGACATCGGGCGTGATGTTCACGGGTTCGACCGAGGTCGCCAAATCGATTCAGCGGCAGCTCGCCTCCCGTCTCTCCGCAAGCGGCCAGCCGATCCCGCTGATCGCGGAGACCGGGGGACAGAATGCGATGATCGTCGATTCCTCGGCGCTGCCCGAGCAGGTGGTCGCCGACGTGCTGACCTCGGCGTTCGACAGCGCCGGCCAGCGCTGCTCCGCGCTACGCGTGCTCTGTCTTCAGGAGGACGTCGCCGACCGCATCCTCACCATGCTGAAAGGGGCCGCGCGGGAGCTGAAGGTCGGCAACACCGACCGACTCAGCGTCGACATCGGCCCGGTGATCACGGCGGAAGCGAAAAACAATATCGAACGCCACATCGCGCGGATGCAAGCGATCGGCCGCAGAATCGACCGGCTCGCGCTGACGACGGAGACCGCCGCCGGCACCTTTGTCGCGCCGACTATCATCGAACTGAACAGTCTCGCCGATCTCGCGCGCGAGGTATTCGGACCGGTGCTGCATGTCATCCGCTATCGCCGCCGCGAACTCGAGCGGCTGATCGACGAGATCAACGCCACCGGCTACGGCCTGACCTTCGGACTGCACACCCGCCTTGACGAGACCATCGCGCATGTCACCGGCCGGATCCGAGCCGGCAACATCTATGTCAACCGCAACATCATCGGCGCGGTGGTCGGCGTGCAGCCATTCGGCGGGTGCGGGCTGTCCGGAACAGGCCCGAAGGCTGGCGGTCCGCTCTATCTCGGCCGGCTGGTTCAGCGCCCGCCATCGCCGCCGCACGGCCCCACGACACCCGATCCCGTCCTGCACGATTATATCGCCTGGCTGGTCTCGCGCGGGCTGACGGCCGAGGCCGAACTGGCCGACGCCATCGGCCGACAATCGGCGCTGGGATTGGTCACCGAACTGGCCGGGCCGGTGGGCGAGCGCAACCTCTATGCCCTGCATCCGCGCGGCCACCTGCTGCTGCTGCCGCAGACCGCGCCCGGACTATTGCATCAAGTGGCCGCGGCGCTTGCGACCGGCAATCATGCGACGATCGACACAGGCAGCGGCCTCGCACCGCTCCTTCAAGGGTGCCCCGCCAGCGTCTCCTTGCGCATCACATGGCGCGCCGACTGGGAGGCCACAGGTCCCTATGCCGGCGCACTGGTCGAAGGCGATGCCGCGCGCATTCGTGCCATGAACGCGCGGATCGCAGAGCTTGAAGGTCCCGTCATCCTGACGCAGGCGGCGAGACCCGACGCGCTGCGCCGCGATCCCGCCTGCTACGCCCTCGATCGGCTGCTCGAGGAAGTCTCCACGTCAATCAACACCACGGCCGCGGGCGGTAATGCCAGCCTCATGACGATCGCCTGATCCGCCCGAAGCCGATCGGAGTTGCCTCAGCTAGCGGTCACGCGTTGGCGCGCGTCAGCGCGGCGGTCAGATTGGCCTGGGTGACTTCCGACTGGAAGTTCTGGACATAGGGCGCATCCGCCAGCGTCCGCGCCGCGATGGTTTCGATCGCCGCCGCCGCGCCGTCGCGCAGGCCGAGACCGGCCAGCGACACCGGCAGACCGACCGCGCGGTAGAACGTTTTCATATCGGCCAGAAACGCGTCCGGGCGGCCTTCGAGGCAGAGCTGCGCCAAGAGACCGAACGCCACCTGCTCGCCGTGCAGCGCGCCGCTCAAAGCCGGGATGGCCGAGAAGCCGCGCGTCAACGCGTGGGAGATCGACAGTCCGCCGCTCTCGAAGCCGAGGCCGCTCGACAGGATGGTGGCCTCGACCACGCGTTCGAACGCCTCGTTCGGCGTTTTTGCGGTCACCGCATCGAGCGCCGCAAGCGTGTCCTCGCGCACGGTGCGATAGCATTGATCGGCGATCATCAGCGCCAGCGAGGTCGAGCGTCCCTTATAAAAGTTGAGGCCGCCGGCGCGCACGCACTGTTCGACCTCGAACTTCTTGCTGAGCGCGTCGCCGACGCCGGCGACGAAGAAGCGGCGCGGCGCGCCTGCGATCAAGGCGGTATCGACCACCACCGCATCGGGATTGGTCGTCATCAGCCGCACTTCGCTGAGCGAATGATCCTCACGATAGAGCACCACGAGGCGGCTGGTCGGCGCGTCGTTGGAGGCAACCGTCGGCACGATCAACAGTGCGCCGCCACGCGCGATGCGCACGCCCTTGGCATTGTCGATGGTCTTGCCGCCGCCAACACCGATGACGACATCGCTTTGCGCGGCTTCCGCCTGCCGCGCCATCTCGTCGATCTTCTCCGCCGTGCATTCGCCGCTGAACGCCGCGAATGTCGCCGTGGCGTCGGAATTCGCGAACACCAACTCCAGCTTCGCCCGGATCAGGTCCATCACGGCCGCATCGACGATGATGAAGGGGCGACGGCCGTACAGCGCCACCAGCGGTGCCAGTTCGGCCAGCGCGCCGGGGCCTTGAACATAGCGGTGCGGCCCGCCGAAAATGCGCATCGTCATGTGTTGCCCCAGTCAAAATCGCGGCGTCCGCCATCCATGCAGATCAGCGCGCCGTTGATGAAAGATGCCTGCACCGAACAGAGATAGGCAATCAGCGCGCCGACTTCGCTCGGCTGGCAGAACCGCTTGAGCGGATTCTGCCCCGCGATCACCTCGCGCTTGGCGTCCGAGAAACCCGCGATCAGGTCGGTCTCGACATAGCCCGGCGCGATGGCGTTGACGGTGATGCCGTCGCCGCCGACTTCCTTGGCCATGGTGCGGGTGAAGCCGATCACGCCGGCCTTGGCGGCGGAATAGTTGGTGACGCCGGGCCGCCCGCCGCCGGTGACGTTCATCGACGAGGTGTTGACGATGCGGCCATAACCGGTCTTGCGCAGAAACGGCACCGCGAACTTGCTGCACAGGAACGTGCTGCGCAAATGCGTGTTCATGATGATGTCCCAGTCGGACACCGACATATCGGCGGCATGACGGCCGAGATGCTTGCCGCCTGCGCCGGCATTGTTGACGAGAATGTTGAGCCCGCCCAGCCCTTCGGCGGCCTCGCGCACCACGCGCTCGGCGCTCGTCTCGTCCGAGACGTCGCCGATGCAGACGACGGCCTTTGCGCCGCTCGCGCGCAGCTCGGCGGCGGTCGCTTCCGCCGCGGCCGCGTCAATATCGTTGATGGCGATCGCGACGCCCTCGGCGGCGAGCGCGGTCGCTTCCGCCTTGCCGATGCCGCGCGCCGCGCCGGTCACCAGTGCGGCTTTGCCTGCAATTCCTAAGTCCATCTCGTCTCCTTCAGCCTTTCACCGCGCCAGCGCCGAGGCCCTGAATGAAATATTGCGACATCAATGCGAAGGCCGCGAACAGCGGCAGCGCGATCAAAGTCGAGCCGGCCATGATCTCGCCCCAGCGCAGATCGAACGAGCCGACCATCGAGGCGAGCCCCACCGGCAACGTCTTGTTGGCGTCGCTGCCGATCATCACCAGCGCGAAGGTGTAGTCGGTCCACGACAGCAGAAACGAGAAGATCGCGACCGTGATCAGGCCGGGTAATGCCAGCGGCAGCACCACGCGCAGGAACGCGCCGAGCCGGGTGCAGCCGTCGACCATCGCCGCCTCTTCCAGTTCGAACGGCATGCTCTTGAAGAAGCCCCACAGGAACCAGACGCCCAGCGGCAGAGTCAACGTCAAATGCGAGGCGATCAGGCCGGTGAGCGTGTCGCCGAGGCCGAGCCGCGCGAAGATGGTGAAGATCGGGATCGCGATCAAGAGCGGCGGGAACATGTAGGCGTACAGCATCGCGCCGACGATCACCTTCTTGCCGCGAATGCGCTGGCGCGTCACCGCATAGGCGATCATCACCGAGAACACCATCGTCACCAGCACGGCGACGACAGCGACGATGACGCTGTTCAAGAAGTGCCGCGGATAGTCGGTGAGTTCGAGCAGGTTGCGATAGGATTCCAGCGACAGCACGTTGGGGATCAGCGACACATTTGTCAGCAGTTCGGTCGGCTCGCGCAGGCTTGACACCACCATCCAGTAGATCGGGAACGCCGAATAGATCGCGATCACCAGCGCGGCGATATAAAGGCCGAGACGGCGCGGCAGCGTTTTGGCGCGACCCATCAGTCGTCCTCCAGCGGGAATACCCAGAAATAAACCAGCACCGCGACCGAGAGCAGCGCGAAGGAAATGGTGGCGATGGCCGCGCCGCCGCCGATGTCGAACAGGTTGAAGGCGTGGCGATAGGACAGGATGGCGAGGTTTTCCGTCGCACCCACCGGTCCGCCGCGCGTCAGGAGCCAGATGACGTCGAATTTATTGAACATCCAGATCGCGCGCAGCAGCACCACCACGGTCAGGATCGGCTTCAGCATCGGCAGTGTAATGTGGAAGAAGCGCTGCACCGCCGTGGTGCCGTCGACGCGCGCGGCCTCGTAGAGCGATTGCGGCACGGTCTGCAACGCGGCGAGGAAGCATGTGGTGACGAATGGCGTCCACATCCAGACACTGACGAGGATGGTCGAGGCCATCGCCGCGCCGGGGCTTTCAAACCAGTTGATCGGTGGCAGGCCCATGGCTTCGACCGCCTTGGTGACGATGCCGATGCCGCCGTCTACCATCCATTTGAAGGTGAGGATCACCACCACCGTCGGCAGCAGATATGGCAGGATCGAGAGGCCGCGCACCAGGTTGCGGCCGGGAAACACCTCGTTGAGCACCAGCGCGAAGCCGATGCCGAGGATCACCTGAAAGACGATGGAGCCGAGCGCGTAGATCGCGCCGTTGACGAGCGCGCGCCAGAACTCCGGCGCCTGCAGCACCGCCGCGTAGTTGGCGAAGCCGACCCACTTCGGCGCGCCGACGAAAGAATCCATCTGGTAGAAGCTGAGGCTGACCGCATACACCGCAGGCGCGACGATCAGCGCCAGCGTCACCGCCAGGCCGACAAACAGGAACCCATAGATCGTCGTCTTCGAACTCACGGCAGGCGCCTCGCATGGCGACCCGGCCGGAGCGATCCGGCCGGGTCATTTCGAGTGAGACAGCCGATCAGGCGATCAGCTTGCGCATCTTGTCGGCGGCGGTCTTGATGCACTCCGCCGACGACATGTTCTTCAGGATCTTGTTCTGAAGCATTTCCGGGATGACGAAGCCCTCGAACACCTTGCCGGGGCGCAGGTCCGGCGCCGGGCCTTCGGTGTCGATCGAGGTCAGGATCACCGACTTGTCGGTGATGAAGCCGCGCATGGTCTCGACCGCCTCCTTGTGCTTCTCGATCAGCGGATGGGCGCGCCAGCGCGGATCGTCGTAGACGTCGAGGCGCGGCGGCTGGAAGTGCAGCGGCGCGGTGTGCAGGAAGTTGATGTACTGGTTCTCGGTGAACCACTTCATGAACTTCATCGACTCGTCGGAGTTCGGCGTCTTCAGCACCACCCAGCCGTCATAGCCGTGGTTGACGGCCTTGGCCTTGCCGGTCGAGTCCATGTAGGGCGTGATGCCGTATTGGGTCGACAGCTTCGGCGCGTTGCGCTCCAGCGCCTCGATGATGCGGCCGGCATAGGCGGCGTGGCCGACCTTGTCGGAGGAGAAGTTGCTGAGCACTTCACCGAAACTCGCCTGGCTCGCGCCGGACGGCATGGTTTTATAAAGCTCGGCGAAGAAATCGAGGTAGCGCGTCACGCGCGGCGCCATCTCCGCACTGTCGAGCGCGACGTTCCACTTGTCGTCGAACAGCTTGACGCCTTCCGCCCACATGAAGCCGGGCGCCAGCCAGTTGGTCGCACCGTTGCTGCCGATCGGGAACAGCGAGCCGAAGCGGCCATCCGCCGTGAGCGTCTGCGAATTCTTGAGCATCTCGGCGTAGCTCTTGGGCGCGCTGAGGCCGTGCTTCTCGTAGAGATCCTTGCGGTAATAGATCCACGCCAGATTGTAGTCGTAGGGATACCAGTAGACCTCGTCCTTCACCGGGAAGAGGATCTTCGGACCCCACTTGTGCTTGCTGGTGAGTTCGGTGAGCGGCATCAGGTGCCCCTCGCCCTGCAGCAGCAGCACATGACCGACGAAAGCGAAGGTCGCGATGTCATAGGGTTGGCCGCCGCGCAGCGACGTCGTCACCTTGGTGAAGGCGTCATCGAGCGGAACCGAGTCGACGATGACCTGCGTGCCGAACTGCTTTTCGTATTCGGCGCAGGCGACCTTCAGCGCGCGGATGCTGTCGATCGAGGTTTCGGTGTTGAGAAAGCGGATGGTCTTCTTGCCCTGCCCCCATACGGCGGGCGCGCCGAGGGTGCCGGTGGCGAGCGCGGTGCCAAGCGCACCGGCGGTCTTGATCAGTGTGCGGCGGCTGACGCCGTCTTTTGTTTTCTGCAGGTTCGTCTTGTCAGTCATGGCCTTCCTCCCGTGTTGGTCATGGTCTGTTGAGCTCGATGCGCTGACCGCCTGACTTGGCGAACAGATGCAGCCGCGCGGCAGGGAATCGGATATTGATGGTCTGGCCCGGCGACCAGCTATCGACGCGATCGACGAGAATGCGCAGGCGCTCCCCGCCCGCCTCGCCGACACACAGCGTCTGGGCGCCGAGTTGTTCGATCACCCGCACCGTAAACGCAACGCCATCGGCCTCGCTGGTCAGCGCGAGGTGCTCGGGGCGAATGCCGAGCACCACCTCGCCGCTCGCCTGCGTGCCGGCGGGCAGCGCGACGCGGAGATTGCCCGCAACGAAGTGGCCAGCCTCAATGCGCCCCTCGACCAGGTTCATTTCCGGCGAGCCGATGAAGCCGGCGACGAACAGGTTGGCGGGCCGGTCGTAGACTTCCAGCGGCGCGCCGATCTGCTGCACATGGCCGTCGCGCATGATGACAATGCGGTTGGCAAGCGTCATCGCCTCGACCTGATCGTGGGTGACGTAGACCATGCTGGTGCCGACGTCCTGATGCAGCCGCGCGATCTCCTCGCGCATCCGCACCCGCAGCTTGGCGTCGAGGTTGGAGAGCGGCTCGTCGAGCAGAAACACGTCCGGCTCGCGCACCAAGGCGCGGCCGAGCGCGACGCGCTGCATCTGGCCGCCGGAGAGCTGTTTCGGCTTGCGGGCGAGGAAATCCTCCAGCCCCAGCATGCGCGCGGCCTTCTGCACGCGCGTGTCGATCTCGGCTGCGTCCATCTTGCGCATCCGCAGGCCGAAGGCGAGATTTTCGTAGATCGTCTTGTGCGGATAGAGCGCGTAGTTCTGGAACACCATCGCGATGTTGCGATCCTTCGGCTCCAGTCCGGTGACGTCGCGCGCGCCGATGCGGATGGTGCCCGACGTCACCTCTTCGAGCCCGGCGATCATCCGCAGCGTGGTGGATTTGCCGCAGCCGGACGGCCCGAGAAACACGACGAATTCGCCATCGCGAATGGTGAGATCGACGCCATGCACCGCGACCACGTTGCCATAGGCCTTGCGGACCTTTTCAAGGCGGATTTCAGCCATGGGCCACCCTGCTCCCTGCCTGCCTCATGATCCGCCTTTGACGAAATCGTGGATGCGATGGTTGAGCGGCGCCAGCGCCGCCTGAATGTCGCGATAAATCGGAAAGCCGCGATCGTAGACTTCCGCGCGCGCCGGATCGGGACTCGCGCGCGAGACGATCTGCACCACCTCCGCCGCCGCCCGCTCGTCGGCGAACACGCCGACACCGACACCGGCGAGGAGCGCCGCGCCGAACGAGGCATCGGCCACCGCCGGCAATTCGACCTCGACATTGAGCACGTCGGCGACGATCTGCCGCCACAGCGCGCTGGTGGAGCCGCCGCCGGTGAGGCGCGCGGTCGCGAAGCTCAGGCCCTTCGCGCGCAGCACGTCGCGGCAATCGCGCAGCGAATAGGCGACGCCTTCATACAGCGCACGGACGAAATGACCGGGACCGTGATTGAAGCCGGCACCGACGAAATCGGCGCGCAGCAGCGGATCCCAATACGGGCTGCGCTCGCCATTGAGATACGGATGGAAGAACAGACCTTCCGCACCCGGCTTCACCGCCGCCGCCATGCGGTCCATGGCGTCGAACACCGCGCGGCCGTCGTCGCCCTCGCGGCGGAAGAACGTATCGCGCAGCCACTTGTGCGCCGAGGCGCAGGAATTGGTCGCCGTGATGATGTACCAGTGGTTCGGCACCACGTGGTAATAGTTGATCAGTTCGAAATCGGGCCGGGCTGTCGGCGACAGCACGTTGACGGTCGCCGCGGTAGCGAGCTTCACCACGCCGAGGCCTTCGCGCACCATGCCGGCGCCGTAGGTTTCCGCCGCGGTGTCGGAGGTGCCGCACACCACCGGCGTGCCTTCGGCCAAACCGGTCGCGCGCGCGGCCTCCGCCGTCACCTTGCCGACCACCGCCGTCGGCGCGACGATCGGCGGCAGCGTGTCGAGCGGCCAGCCGATCATTTCGCAAAGTTCTTGCGACCACTGACCGCTTTTCGCATCGAGCATCAAAGTGCCGAGCGCGTCGATGGTGTCGGTTTCCCAGGTGCCGGTGAACTGCGCGCGCAGCCAGTCCTTGGCGACGTAAAGCCGCTTGACGCGCGCATGCGCTTCCGGCTCGTGATGTCGCAGCCACAGCATCTGCGGCAGCGTCCAGGTGGCGTTGGCGCGATTGGCGCCGATTTCGAGAATGCGCGCGTCGGCCTGCTTGCGCAGCGCTGCGACTTCGGTATGGCTGCGCTGGTCGTTCCACAGGATCGCCGGGCGGATGACCTGGCCATCGGCGTCGGTCAGCACCTGCGTATGCGCGCCCGCCGAAAACGCGATCGCGGCGATGTCGGTCGCGGGCCGTTTGGTCAGCGCCAGCACGCGCGGCAGCGCCTTGCAGGCGGCGCTCCACCAGTCCTGCGGATCCTGCTCGCTCCAGCCCGGATGCTTCGAGGTGGTCGGCACCGCCTCGGAAGCTTCCGCGACGAGCGAGCCATCGGCGCGGATCACGCTCACCTTGAGCGAGCCCGCGCCGAGATCAATGCCGACGAGCAAAGGGTCAGCCGCCATGGCCGGCCTCCGTGTTGTTGCGAGCGGCCGGCTTAGCCACCACGCGCGCCTTTGGCATAGATGTTCTTGGCACCGGGACGGGCGCGCAGGCCGAGCTTGCCGGGGTTGAGCAGATTGTCGGGATCGAGCGCGTCCTTGATCTTCTGCAACACATCGAGGCCGGTGCCGAGTTCACGCGCCATCCAGCGGCTGCGGAACAGGCCCGCGCCGTGGTGATGCGCGATCGAGCCGCCGTGATCGAGCGTCAGGCTTTCCACGGTATCCCAGAGGCGGGCATGCAGCGGCAGCGCCTGCGCTTCCGGCATTGGCGGCAGTCGCATCGTCATGTACTGGCACGCGCCTTCCGGATAAACGTGCGACCAGTGCGCGCCGAAATGCACCTCCGGATGCACCGCGCGCACCGCCTTGGCGATGGCGTCATAGAGCGCCGGAATCTTCGACCAGTTCGCGGTCACCTCGATGGTGTCGTTGAAGTAGCCCTTGTCGTGCCACATCTGCGAATAGGCGACGTAGCGGTTCTGCTTCCAGTGATGATACGGCCCGTCCGGCGCGACTTCGCCGCCGAACGACGCCGCGATCTTCAGCGCCATCTCCTGCTCGACGCTCACCATCGGCTCGCTGCCGCAGAAGGCGAGAACGGCGAGGATCGGCTTGGTGCGGAACAGCGCGATGTCCTTGGTGCGATCGTCGCTTTCGGCGCGATCATAGAGGCGCACGATCTGCGGACGAATTTCCGCCTGCATGATGGCGCGCGCGCAATCCCACGACGCCTGCAACGTCGGGAACGCCAGCACTACGCCGCGCTCGACCTCCGGCTTCTTCCAGATGCGCAAGGTCACTTCGGTGATAATGCCGAACGCACCCTCGCTGCCGACCATCAGGTCGCGCACCGACGGCCCGACCGCGCGACGCGCCACCGGGCGCACTTCCAGCGGCGTACCGTCCGGCAGCACCGCCTTGAGGCCGACGACGATGTCCTCGATCTTGCCATAACGGCTGCTGGCCTGACCGCCGCCACGGCATGCGGCCCAGCCGCCGACCGTCGAAATCTCGATCGACTGCGGATAGTGGCCGGTGGTGAAGCCTTGCGCGTTCAGTTCCTGCTCGAACACGGCGCCGTTCATACCGGCCTGCACCGTGACCGTGGCATCGACCGGATTGACGGCAACGATCTTGTCCAGCCGCCGCAGATCCACGGTCACCTCGCCGCCGAGCGGAATGGCGCCGCCGAGAACACCGGAGCCGTTGCCGTAAGGAATAATTGGCACGCCGGCCCGATGTGCGTGCGCCACGACTTTGGCGACCTCGTCGGCGTTGCCGGGGCGGACGATCAAACGCGGCACGTCGCCGGCGATCTCGCCGGCGCGCTCCTCGAACACCGCGAACGGCAAGCGGTCGCGCGCATATGCGAGACGTTCGTCGAACGATGTCAGGACATGGGCTTCGCCGACGATAGCGGCAAACGCCTTGGCGATGTCCGCGTCAATCCGGTCGCGCTGGCGTACCGCCGCGATAGTGCTCGCTTCCAAGGACGTTCTCCGCAGGTTGATCCATCTTGTACGACGTCAGGCCAGGTGGCCGCGCTGGCAACCTCGCCGTGAGCAATCGTTTGTTCAAACGTGACCGAAACTGCTTTCACCGTCAATCCCTAATTCTCAGAAAGGTGCGGGACCGGTGGATGACCGGATCACCATGCCGTCGGGCGGCAGCGGCGCGATGGTGTCGGGCGTGCTGCCATCAACAAGGGCAATGAGCAGATCAGCGGCGAGTTCGCCCATCCGTTCGGTCGGCATCTTCACCGTGGTGAGTTGTGGATACAGCATGGTGGCGACCGGCGCGTCGTGCAGGCCGACGACCGAAACATCCTGCGGAATTTGCAAGCCGCCCTCGTGCAGCACGGCCATTGCGCCCGCCGCTGTGACCAGCGTCGCGCCGAGGACGGCCGTGGGGCGCTGCGCGAGCAGTTGCCGCATTGCCTGCGCGCCGCCTTCGGCTGTGTAGCCCGCCACCGCGACCAATGCCGGATCGAAACCGATACCGTGACGCTCCAGCGCGCCGCGATAGCCGGCGAGACGTTCGCCGGCATTGAACCCACCGGGACGCCCCGCCAGATGCGCGATGCGGCGATGGCCGAGCGCGACGAGATGATCAACGGCAATTTCAGCCGCGGCGCGGCTGTCCAGCACCACGGCATGCGGAGCGTCAGCAAGCTGTCGGTTCAGCAGCACGAACGGCACTTGCGCAGCTTCCAGTTCGTTCCGCAACAGCTTGTCGTCGTCGAGGCTTGCCACCAGCAAGCCATCGACGCGATTGCCGTGCGACATCCGCTGATAGACGGAATCGGTGGCATCCGATCCACGATGCGCGATCAGCAGCGAATAGCCGTGGCGCAACGTCGCCTTCTCGGCGCCGAAGATGGCGGAGGCGAACACCGGATTATCGAGTTGCGGCACCACGATGCCGAAGGTCGCCGAGCGCGCCATGCGCAGGCCACGCGCAAGCTGGTTCGGCGCGTAATTCAGCGTGCGGGCGCTTTGCAGCACGCGCTCGCGCGTTTCCTGCCGAATCCGCTGTGTCGCTTCGCCGCGCAGCACGCGCGACGCCGTCGAAATATCAACGCCTGCCAGCCGCGCCACGTCCGCGAGCTTCGTCCGAACCACCGTCTCCGCTCCTGCCTCCTGCGGTGACCAGGCTTACGCCCGATCCTTCCCGAATCCTCCGCGTTCGAACCCACGGCCGATTGTAGGCGGCAGCAATCGATTGCGCCAGCGCCCGGCTGACAGCTGCGCTGCTCGTATCGACCGTTCAGACGTCGGTAACCTTACGAACCACTTCGGAGCCCCGGCGGCCGGACTGGCCCCGTGCTTGCATCGTCTCAGGCAGACGCGGGTCGACCGTCCCCGAATGACACAGGTGGGACACAGGCCCGCGCGATCAGGAACGCGATGGATGGAGCAGGAACGATGGTCGATCAGATTTTGACGGAGTGGGACGAGACCAACACGTCGCTTTGGGGACATCAGCCGATTCTCCTCCATCACAACCTGCATCAGTCCCCGCTCTTCTCGCGCAAAGCGCTGGCGGACCTGATCGAGGCCTATCCGCGGCAACATTACAATCTGGTGCAGACGGGCCCGCGCGAAAGCCGCCGGGTCTGGCGCGAAGGCGATTTTGGCAATCTGCGCGGCGAGCAGATCATCGATGCCATCGAAGCCGGGACGCTGTGGCTGAACCTTCGCAACGTTACCACCGTGGACGCCCGCTATCGCGAGGTGGTGAACCAGTTGTTTCGCGAGATCGACGGCCATGTTCCGGGCTTCGGCGCGCCTCAACACACCGCCGGCATCCTGATCTCTTCGCCCAGGGCGCAAGTTTACTATCACGCCGACCTCCCGGGTCAGGGGCTGATCCAAATTCTCGGCCGCAAGCGCGTCTATCTCTATCCGACGACGCCGCCGTTTCTCACCGCCGAACAGCTCGAAGACATTGCGCTGTTCGGGATCGAAGTCGATATGCCATACGCCGAATGGTACGACCGGCACGCGACGGTCTACGACTTCCAACCCGGCCAGATGCTGCATTGGCCGCTGAACGCGCCGCATCGCGTAGAGAATCTCAACACCGTCAACATCTCGATGACGATCTCCTATACGGACGAGCAGATCCGGCGCCTGCAGATGGTGAGCTTCACCAACGGACTGCTGCGGCACAAGTTCGGCTATCGCGCCAGGAGCCGCGCCACCTCCGGCCCCTCCTTTCTCGCCAAGCGCGTGCTGCAACGGGCGCTCCGCAACAGTTCATGGCTGCGACGCGAACGGGCCGTTCGGCAATCTGTCGATTTCAAGCTTGACGACAAAAAGCCTGGCAGCATCGTTGATTTGCCGAAGCTGGCCGACGCGGCGTGATGTCTGCGCTGGAGATCGATGTCGGCACCCGTGCTCGCGACAGTCGCCACAGTACGGTGCCGCACTATGATGTCGAGTTGATCCGAAGCTGGAAGGATGCGGCGTCGCTGCTCCGCGGTGCCGCGGCCCGCGCGCAGATGACGCCGTTTCAGCATCGGCATTGGCTCGGCGCCTGGTTCGACGGGCAACAGTGGAACGTGCAGCGCCGTCCGCTGATCGCGGTGGTGCGAAAGCAAGGTCAGCCGCGCATGCTGGCCGTCCTGCCGCTCGTGATTGAGCACCGGCGCGGGCTGCGGATCGCCGAACCGGCCGGCGGTGCCGACTACAACGCTCCGATTCTCCTGGCAGACCCGGCCGACCCGCCCGTCGAGCCGCACGCCTTCTGGGAAGCAATCCGTCGCGCGCTTGCCGCCGCGCCGGACGGCTGCGACATTGTGCGCTTCCGCAAAATGCCGGCCGCGATCGGCTCTTTACCGAACCCGCTCGTTCTCCTGCCGGGCACCACGCCCTGCGCATTGCTGGGACATCGCCTCGAGCCGGGTGATGACTACGAAGCTCATCGCTTCTCGCGCGAGCGCCGCTATCGCAAGGAGCTCGAGCGGAGCTGGCGGGTCTTCACCAGACATGACGGCGCCAGCTTCGAGCGGATTACCGATCAATCGCGCGCGCTGGAAGTTTTCGCGACGCTGGAAGCCCAGCAGAGCGAACGCATGCGGGACTTGGGAAAGGACTATACGCTCGACGACGAGGCGAGCTCCGCCTTTCATCGCGATCTGATCCGGCGCGGAATCGAGGACGGCTACGTTGTTCTGACGGCACTGACCTGCGGCGAAACCATCGTCGCGGCGCTGCTCGGGCTACGGCTCTCCTCGGCCTATCTGATGCTGCGGATCAGCAATGCCGGCGAAGCCTGGGCGAACTGCTCGCCGGGACGACTGATCATCGAGCGGACCATGATGGCCCTGCACGCTGACGGCGTCCGATCATTCGATTTCAGCGTGGGCACGTATGAATACAAACGCCGCTTTGGCGTCGCCGACGTGCCGCTTCGCGATCTGGCCGCAGCGGTGACATGGCGCGGCCGCGCGCTGATTGCTGCCGAGCGCGCCGCCAGATCAATGACGCGCTGGCTGGGCGAGATCAAGCCGCGCCGATAACCTCGACCTTGCCGTCCTCGACCAGGATTTCGCCTGCTGCCGGTTGGCTGAGAAAACCCGCCGGACTCGCGCTCTTGCCATACGCTCCGGAATGCAACACCGCGATCAGGTCATCCGCCCGCAGATCCGGAAGGCTGGTCTTGCGCGCCAGCGTATCGAGTGGCGTACAAAGCGGGCCGACAACCGCGGCGGGCGATCGCTCGACAACGTCCATATGGGCGGGCGCGACAATCGGATAGTCGCGCTTGATGATCTGACCGAGATTGCCCGAGGCCGCAAGGTGGTGGTGCATGCCGCCATCCGTCACAAGAAAACGGGCGCCGCGCGATTTCTTGGCTGCATTCACGGCAACCACATAGATTCCGCCGGGCCCGGCTAGGAACCGGCCGGGTTCGACGATCACCCGCGCAGCTTCGAGCAATGGCGTGCGACGCAGGATCTGCTGCAGCTCCGGAATGCCCTGTGCGAGGCTCTCAAGATCGAGAGCTTTCTCGCCTTCGAAATACGGGATGCCGAGACCGCCGCCGAGGTCGATGGTCTGCAGCGGCTTCCCGATCATCGCTGCCAAGCGGCCGGCCACATCGATCCCGTGACGCCACTGCGCCAGCAGCACCTCGGCATCGAGAACCTGGGTGCCGGCGAACAGATGCACGCCGTGCAATTCAAATTCGCCATGAGCCGAGACCGCGGCAACGACATTCGGCAGGTCTTCCTCGTCGAAGCCGAACGGCGCGGGCTTCCCGCCCATGCGCATGGCGCCGCCTTGAGCGGCCGCAACCGGATTGACGCGAATGGAAATGCGAGCCGCTTTTCCAACCCGGTCGCTGATCGCAGCAATCCGTGCAATCTCCTCGTAGCTCTCGACGTGGATTTCGCCGATCCCATCAACGATGACCGCTTCCAGCTCGGTAACCCTCTTGGCCGGGCCGGCGAACAGGATACGGTCCGGCGCAACGCCGGCGCTGACGGCCGCACGATATTCGCCGATCGAGGCAATCTCGGCGCCGGCACCTTCCGACGCGAACAGCCGGATGACCGCCGGAGCCGGATTGGCTTTGACCGAGTAATGAATACTGGCGAACCCGTGGAGGACCCGCGCCAGCGCACGATAGCTCGTGCGCATCACCCCGCCGTCATAGATGAACAGCGGCGTGCCGAACCGCGCCGCCAACTCGCGGACGGGCATTCCGCCGACATAAAGATCGGGACCTTTAACCCGGAACAGTTGCCGCACCAGCCGATCGGCCAGCGTCGTTTCAATATCATCCGCCGGCATGAGCGCTTCTCTGCTGTGCCAGCAAGGGATAATCGATCTTGCCGTTTGGCGTTGTCGGCAGGCCATCGACGAACTCGATCGCGCGCGGCACCATGAACGCCGGCAGCTTTTCGGCGACGGCTTGCAGGATTGCTGCGGCATCGCCCTGCTCGCCGCGCGCCACGGCCACAGCATGAACCTTCTGCCCTACCAATGGATCGGGCAGGCCGATCACCGCCACCTGGCGGAACGCACCGGTCGCCATCAGCACTTCCTCAACCTCCGAAGGGCTGATCCGATAGCCGGAAGACTTGATCATTGCGTCCGCGCGCCCGACGAAGCTGAAATAACCCTCCTCGTCCTCGATGACGAGATCGCCGGAATAGCAGACAATATCGCCGCCCTGCGTTGCGGGGACGAACGGATTGGGCCGCAGGACCTTGGCCGTATCCTCCGGTCGATTCCAGTAACCAAGCGAGACCGTCGGACCGCGATGCACGAGGATGCCGGGCTCGCCCGGCTTTGCCCGCCGTCCATCCGCGGTAACGGCGAACACTTCGCATTCGGGAATCGCGCGGCCGATCGATGTCGGCCGCACATCCACCTGATCGGGCGGAAGGAACGTCGACCGGAACGCCTCCGTAAGGCCATACATCAGAAATATCTGCGTATCGGGAATCAGTTCGCGAAGCCGGCGCGTCGTTTCGCTCGGCACGGCGCCGCCCGAATTCGTGATGTAACGCAACGCCGGAAGCCTGGTCCGCGCCAGCGATGGGGCCGCCTTGGTGAGGATGGCCCAGATCGTCGGCACGCCGGCCAACCCCGTGATGGCATGATCACGCAGCGCGCGCACGATCTCGTCCCCGAGGCGAAAGCTGAACAGCACGATCACAGCACGCTGCTGAACGACAGTGATGAGTTGATTGAGCCCATAGTCGAAGCTGAATGGCAGGATCGAGAGAATGCGCTCCTTCTCGGTGATTCCGAGATATTGGATCACGATGCGCGATCCGGCGAGCAGATTGCGGTGACTGAGCATGACGCCCTTGGGCCGGCCGGTCGATCCCGATGTGTAGAGAATGGCCGCCAGATCTTCGCCCACGGCGCGCTCGCGTGAGACGCCGGTTGCCGGCATCGCCCGTGGCACGATATCTTCCACGCACAGGATCGTCTTTATGGAAAGACCTTCCAGGGCGGCGCGAACGGTGTCCAGCGACTCGCGTCGCGTGATGATGATGCTGGCGCTGCAGTCGGATACGATATGGCGGACCTGCGCCGGCTTCAGCAAGGCGTTGATCGGCACGAACACGCCCGCGGCCCGGCTCACGCCGAAAATCGCCCAGCATTCCTCGATGCTTTTCGGCAAAGCGATCGCAACGCGCTCTCCCGGCGTCAGGCCGTGAGCACGTAAGGCATCCGCGCATCCCTCGACATAACGAAGCAAGTCGCCATACGACAGCGATCGCTCGCCGTCGACGATCGCGGTGCGCGTTTCGCCAACGGCTCCGTCAAGCAGGTGATGAAGCAGATAGGCTGACCGTCTCACGAGAGCTTCCGCTGAACCAAAGCGATAAGCGTCGCCGGCGTTTTCAGGTTGTCCGCATCGAAGTCGTCATCGTCCAGCACCGCTCCGAAGCGCTCTTCGAGAAACGTCACGATTTCGAGGAACCCCAAGGAATCGATGGCGGCGCTGCCGAGCAAAGGCGTCTCGTTATCGACCGTGCCGAGCATGGGAAACCGCTCCTGGAGATACTGTCTGATCGCGCCGCCGATCGCTGCAGTATCCATCGCTGTGTCTGTGGTCAATTGCCCCTCCTTACGGTCGGCACGTCATCAGGTGCCAAGAAACACAAATTCGGAATAGGTCAGATCGACCTCGGCGCCGCTGCGCTCGCCCTTGACGAAGGTAGGCTCCGTCCAGCGCGCGGCAAAGCTGCCCGCCATTGAGTCCTGCCGTGTCGCATCCATGCGGAGAAAGAATACGTTATGTCGCAACAGGAACCGCGAGATCGCCCCGAGATTCGCTGTCACGAGCGCCTTTGACTCGGCCCGGATCAGCCGCGCCCCCGGCAATCGCCGGCGCTGCATCGGCGCGAAGATGATCGGCGAGACTCGTGATCCGGAGCGGAGCGCTCCGACCAGACAGCCAAGCCCATGATGCTGCTCGAGCATCTGTCTGTCATACGGCGACAACTCGTTGGCGGCCTGCGCGAGCGATTCGATGCGCCCCTGGCCGCCGAACCGCAGCGCCGTGAACGGCAGGAGATAGATCAGGAAACCTTCAGCCAGAAGGTCGAAGCCGAGACGGCGATTGATCATTTGCGCCGCTTCGTTAGGCGTCAGATCGAAGAAGACGGTGTTCGCAGCCGCGACGATCTTCTTCATCATCCGCAGGGCCAGCCACCGGTACTGTTCCTCCATGTACCAGGCGGCGAGATGAATCACGTTGATCGGACCGAGCGCGCCCGGCCGCTGGCTCGGGATCGTCAGAACGACTCCGGCGCTGTCGTTCCCGACGCTCATCAGGTAACCGATAGGCGGATGCCGCGCGGCGTCGTGCATGGTTAAGATACGCTGAATCCCAGCCTCCCAGAACGCACGCCCCCGCTCGGGGAAGCCGCGCTCCAGCATCGAAGCCGCCGCGTCGACATTGCTGTCGTCGATCGGATGCAGGTCGAGAGAGGCCATTGAATTACACCGGTCGTTCTCGCGAACCATCTCGGTTCACAACCGGACTGATACAGACCAAAACGATCAATTTTTACTAATGGAGGGCGAGAAACCGGACCGCGAGGCGATTCAGCGTAAAAGAAGCAACAACACGATCCGGACAATTGTCAGGATCTCTCTGCTGCAGATCGGGGAGCCTAGACCAGGCCGCGCTGCCGCGAGTTCGTCTGCGCATGGCGCACACCGCTTGTCGCAAAGCGGGGGTGGTCAAGTCCGAGGCGAGGCCCCGCGGCAGGCCATCACGCTGCCGGACGCTGGGCGGAAGCCTTCTCGCCAAGCGCAGCCTCGAGGGCGTCATCCACCTGCGTCAGCCAGATGAATTCGAGATTTTGCCGCGCATCCTCGGGAATGTCGTCATAGTCGCGTTTGTTGCGTGCCGGCAGCATCACGCGTTTCAGCCCCGCGCGGGCGGCAGCCACCACCTTTTCGCGGATGCCGCCCACCGGCAGGACCAAACCGCGCAGGCTGATCTCCCCGGTCATGGCGGTGTCGCTGCGCACCGTCCGTTCGGTCAGCAGCGAAACCAGAGCCATGAACATCGCGACGCCGGCACTCGGCCCATCCTTCGGAATCGCGCCGGCCGGAACATGGACGTGAATGTCGCTCTTCTCGAACAGGGCCGCATCGACCCCAAGTGCGGCCGCGCGGCTTTTCACCAGACTGAGGGCCGCCTGGACGCTTTCCTTCATCACGTCGCCGAGCTGGCCAGTGATGATCAGCCGACCATTGCCCGGCGTCCGCGTCGCCTCGATGAACAGGATGTCGCCACCGACCGGAGTCCATGCCAACCCGGTGGCGACACCCGGCAGGCTGGTCCGCATCGCGACTTCGTCCTCGAAACGCGGAGCGCCAAGAATTTTTGGCAAGTCACTCGCGCTGATGCGCACGGGGCCGCTCTCACCCTCGGCAATCCGCACCGCGGCATGGCGGAACACCTGACCGAGCTCGCGCTCCAGCGAGCGCACGCCCGCTTCACGGGTGTAATGCGCAATGATATCGCTGATCACCTCATCGGATAATTCAACCTGGGTGGCACTCAGCCCGTTGGCCTTGAGCTGGCGATCGACAAGATAGCGGCGCGCGATCTCGAACTTCTCCCGGGCGGTGTAGCCCGTGAGATTGATGATCTCCATGCGGTCGCGCAAAGGACCCGGAATGCCGTCCAGCATATTCGCTGTGGCGATGAAGACCACGCGGCTGAGATCGAACGGCACCCCGAGATAATTGTCGCGAAACGTCCCGTTCTGCTCGGGATCGAGCACCTCGAGCAGCGCCGCTCCCGGATCGCCCTGAATACCGGCGCCGAGCTTGTCGATCTCGTCCAGCATCATTACGCAGTTGCGCGAGCCTGCCTTGCGGATCGCCTGGATGATGTTGCCCGGCAGCGCGCCGATATATGTGCGCCGATGACCTCGTATTTCGGCCTCGTCGTGAACGCCGCCGAGACTGACTCGAACGAACGCGCGACCCATCGCGCGCGCGATCGATTGACCGAGCGACGTCTTGCCGACGCCGGGTGGGCCGACGAAGCACAGGATCGGCGCTTTGCCATCGGGCGCAAGCTTGCGCACCGCAAGGTATTCGACAATACGCCGCTTGATCTTGTCGAGTCCGAAGTGGTCGTGATCGAGGATGCTGCGCGCCTCCTTCATGTCGATCGGCTTTTCCTGCGGAATGGTCCACGGCAGCTCGATCAGCCAGTCAAGATAGGTGCGGATGATGCCATGCTCGGCGGCGCCTTCCGGCATCCGCTCCAGCCGCCGCAATTCCTTGCGTGCCTGGTCCTCCACCTCCTTCGGCATCTGCGCTTTGCTGATGGCGTCACCGAGCTGGGCGATTTCGGCTGCTTTGCTGTCGTCGCCCTCGCCGAGCTGACGCTGGATCGCCGCCATCTGCTCCCGCAGCAGCACCTCGCGCTGGCGCTGATCCAGCGCGCTCTTGGTCTGCTCGCCGATCTCGCGTGACAGGCGCAGCACCTCGATGCGATGGCCGAGCAGCCGCGACACACGTTCGATCCGTGCGCCGACGTCGATGGTCTCGAGAATTTCCTGCTTCTCGTCCGGCTTGATATCGAGATAGGCGGCGGCGAAATCCGCGAGCTCCGAGCCCGACTTGATGGCCTGGACCGCGACCACCATCTCCTGCGGCACTTGTGGCAGCAGCTCAAGCGCCTCCACGGCTTGCCGCTGCAAGTTGAGAAAGCGCGCCTCGAGATCCGGAGAGGCGCTCGCCGACTCAGACATACGCTGAATGCGCGCCACCAGGAACGGCCATCCCGACAGGAATTCGACGACCTGGAAACGCTGGTCCCCCTGACAAACCAGATGATGCGTGCCGTCCGGCGCCGTCACATAACGCACGATATTCGCGATCGTGCCGATCCGGTGCATGTCGATCGGCGACGGATCGGCCTGCTCGCTGTCGCGTTGCTTCACGATCCCGATCTGGCGCTGTTCGCGCACCGCCTGCTGCGCGGCGGCGATCGATTTCGGACGCCCCATTGCGACCGGCATCACGGTACCTGGAAACAGCACGGTATCGCGCACCGGCAGGATGATCAGAGCGTCGGCGGGAAGCGCGGGCAGGTCGGAGCGCATAGCATCGGCCGAAGCGGAATTCATGGGCGTTTCGTCAGCCATTTGTCCCCCTCTTCTCAAGCGAGACCACGAGGCATCCGTAGTGAGAGATGCGTTGGATGTTGCCGTAATATCCCTGCGGCAGACGGAGCCGTCGTTCGAAGCGGCCCTGGGGAAGCTCGAGGCGATGAATGCGCGCATTGCGCAGCTGCGGGGGCATTCCCCGCTCACCCACGACGACGAGATCAGCACCTTCGATTGCGACCGTAATCTGATCCGGATCGACCCCGGGCAGCGCCACGAAAACCAGCACTTCTCCGTCAGTCTCAAGAATATCCGCCGGAGGTTCCCATACCGTCTGCTGCGACTGCAGCCGGCCAGGTTCGAAAAAGCGGCGATGCAGGCGCTCGGCACGGCTCAGCATGTCGATCGCTTCGGCCCACATCCATTTGTTCGGGAAATCTGTCATGGCGGCCCTCGACGCCATAAGATGGGAAAGTGCCGCCGAAACCGCAAGCGCCGATTTCGCTGGGGGCGTGTTCGTATTCCGCCGCACTGACGGACTTCGACTTGAACGCGTCAGCAACCCATGCGTTTCATCCAAGCATGAGCCGCAAGATGGCGGCACCCTTCGATCTGCAGCACCGCCTCCCTCTTGCAATGCACGCCCAATCCCGAGCAGGATCAGATGCGTTCGCCACGGAGGTGCCAGTGTCAGATAATCCCTACGAGGTGCTCGGCGTATCGTCGTCGGCTTCCGCAGACGAAATCCAAAAAGCCTATCGCAAACTGGCCAAGAAGCTGCATCCCGATCTCAACCCGGGCGACAAAGCGGCAGAAGAGAAATTCAAGAATGTTTCGGCCGCCTATGATCTGCTGAGCGATGCCGCAAAGCGCAAGCGGTTCGATGAGGGCGAAATCGATGCGTCCGGCGCCGAGCGTCCGCAACATCATTTCTATCGAGACTATGCCGGCTCGGACGGCGGCCATGCCTACACCACCAATTCCGGCTACGCAGATTTCATGGACGGCGACGATGCATTCGCCGAATTCCTGAGGCGCACGCAGCAAGCCCGCGCCAACAGACGCGGCCAGGACCTGCACTTTCTGCTGACCATCGATTTCGCGGAGTCAATTGCCGGTGCGAATAAACGCATAACCTTGCCGGACGGCGGAACGCTCGATGTCAATATTCCGCCGGGCCTGGTCGATGGGCAGATTCTTCGCCTCAAGGGCAAGGGCGCGCCCGGCTCAGGCACCGGCGGGCCCGGCGATGCGCTCATCGAAGTCGAGGTTCGTCCTGATCGGCGCTTCACACGCGAGGGGGACGACATATCGCTGGAGTTGCCAATCTCGCTCTCCGAAGCGGTTCTCGGGGCACGCATCCGCGTCCCGACGCCGACCGGAGAGGTGACAATGTCGGTCCCCAAGGGATCGAATACCGGGACGACGCTGCGCCTGAAGGGCAAGGGAGCACCTCGTCGCGAGGGAGGAAGCGGCGATCAGTTCGTGAAATTGAAAGTGGTGCTGCCAAGGCCGCCCGACCCTGAACTGGAGGCATTCGTCTCTCAGTGGGCCAAGGGCAAGGAGTTCAATCCGCGCGAAGGCAACAAATCATGATCATGAGCAAGCAGGAATTTCTGATCTCGGCGGGGATTGAAGGCCAGACCCTGGAATTCTGGGTAGCCCAGCAATGGGTCATTCCCGAGCAGACGGCCTCGGGACCGCAGTTCACCGATGTCGATGTTGCACGGGCGCATCTCATCCAGGAGTTGAAAGCCGATTTCGGCGCCAATGACGAGGGCATCGACGTCATCCTCCATCTCATGGATCAGCTTCACGGGATGCGGCGGCTGCTTGCGCAGTTGCGCGAGGAGAGGCAACACTCCTTGGCCTCACCGGGTCCGGAGTGAACGGACGCCCCCCTAGAGACTGACGCGCCCGGTTGAGCAGGTCGCGATACTCGCGGGGCGGTGCCGGCTTAGAGTTCCTGCTGGTTCTGTGCACGATGCGGAATTTATCATTTGGTGGGCGTTGGCTGGAACGGCAGCCGGCGCGAGCGCTTTAGTTACTTCGCGCGCGGACCACAGTCACGTTTGCGCGCTGAACGGCGGAAATACACCGGTGAGTTGCGTCGACGGAGTTGTTGTCTGAACGCGCCGCCCTTTGTCACCGGGTTGTGACTAACTCGCTCAAAATAGCGCAATCCGAAGTGGAATTTTCCAATTATGATCCACAGGAGATTAGGAGGGCTCCATAGCAAGATCGCAAGTCGGCTCACAGCCAGAGTCGTCCGTTGGAGCGATGCCGAAACGCCGTTTCAAAGTTGCTCGATCAATCCGACATATGGCGGGCGAGACGCGAAGGTTAAAGGTCCTAACCACAATCTGGACGAGAACCACGCAAGTGGCGATACCAGGCATTACCAACGCAGTCGAACCGAGGATCCGACTTAAGCGACGACCGCCTGTTCAGAGAGAGTACGAACGCACTGCGCTTGAGACAAACTGAGGTTGACCATCACCACTGCCCATCTCCGCACTGGTGAACGCGGAGGGCAACAGGAGAGGAGATCCTTCGGCCCCACGCCGAACACAAAAAGTTGATCGCTGACCAAACGTCCATAAATCGACGCGGCACGACCAAGCTACTCGCCGTCGTGTCGGCATAAGCACAGCCTGCATACATGAGCGGCGGCTCGCGTGGTTCTGCAGGCTGAACGGCGGTTTATTGCCTACTGACCAGGAGGGTCAAATGCGGAGGCATCAGTCTTTTGGAACTATTTTGATTGGAAAAAGCGTTCTGATGAGAGAAGGCATTGCCCGAATCCTACGTGCAGAAAACTTTCGTATTCTCGCCTCGATCTCCTGTCTTGATGAACTAGCAAGCACCGTCCGCGTCCAGCAACTGCTATTTCTAGTTGTCCACACCAGCGATGACTTCGATCTCGTTCTATCCCAGATCGAGCTGATCAAAGACCAGTATCCGAACGGACGGATCGTCATTCTCGCCGATCACTACGTTTCCACCGAACCCAACTTGGCATTGCAGGCCGGCGCAAGCGGCTATTTCGTCAGCGCCCTCTCTTGCGATGCCTTCGTCAAATCGATCGAACTGGTGATGATGGGGGAGACCGTTTTCCCTCCCGCATTTCCGCCATCCACCCTTCCACTCAAGAACGATCTACACCCGAAGGCCGCCTCGCCTCCATGCAGCGAAGACCAAAAGCCGTCTCGAGGGAACGCTGCCGAGGATACAACCACGCCGCAACTGTCCCCGCGGGAGATGGCCATCCTGCGTTGTCTGATCGAGGGTTACTCCAACAAGTCAATCGCGCGAAAGATCGATATCGCCGAGGCCACCGTCAAAGTTCACGTGAAGGCCATCCTGCGCAAGATCCGGGTTCAGAATCGAACGCAAGCCGCGATCTGGGGAATGAACAACGCCTTGTTGTTGCAACCGGCCAATAACAATTCCCTACTCTCCTCCGCCGATACGAATAAGCAGCTCTCAAATTCCATCGTTATGATTTCGGACATTAAGCGGGTCGGCGTTCCCTGATCGTCACCCGAAGCGACGCTCTATTGCTTGATTCGCTGCTGCTGTCGAAGCTCATCGCAGCACCGCAGATATCAACCGCTCGTATCGTTCAGCTTTTATTGCGGAATACTCGACTCCAATTCAGCTCCACCGATCGAAAAACGCAATACATTCGACGGCATAGATCCAGACATCCCATTGCCGGCGGCAAGCGCGGGGCGTGAGAACGATCGTTTCAATTTACGAATAGCGAGATCGCTCAGGGTCCATCCTCCGCCGTCGATATTCGCGATGCCGGCATCGGCGATTCGCCATGTGGGACACCGATCAAACCGCATTCATCCGACATACACAGCGGCCGATCAAAGGGTCCTCGACGGCTTCCGATCCGATTGATAAGCCGTCCCGGCGAGGAGCCTTTGAGTCGGGACATGACCGTTGCAATCGAGATGGGACACACAGCGGCGGGCGCGCCAGCGACTCTGGATCTCGAAGAGTTGCTTGCCACCCGTCTGCTCGTGCAGGGCAATTCCGGCTCCGGCAAATCCCATCTGCTGCGCCGGCTGCTCGAACAGAGCGCTGCCTGGGTTCAGCAGACCATCATCGATCCTGAAGGCGATTTCGTCACGTTGGCCGACCATTTCGGTCACCTGGTGATCGACGCCGAGGATCACACCGAGCGGAGCTTGCAGGTGGCCGGCGAGCGCGTTCGCATCCATCGCGTCTCCACCGTTCTCAATCTCGAAGGACTTGATGCCGAGAATCAGATGCGGCGAGCGGCTGCCTTCCTCGGCGGACTTTTCGAGACGGCCCGCGACCATTGGTACCCGATGCTGGTCGTGGTCGATGAGGCGCAGCTCTTCGCGCCCGCTGTTGCCGGAGAGGTTTCGGACGAGGCGCGCAAACTCTCGCTCGGCGCCATGACCAATCTGATGTGCCGTGGCCGCAAGCGAGGGCTGGCTGGCGTGATCGCAACCCAGCGACTTGCAAAGCTCGCCAAGAATGTCGCGGCCGAGGCGTCCAACTTCCTCATGGGCCGAACCTTCCTGGATATCGACATGGCCCGCGCCGCCGATCTCCTGGGCATGGAGCGGCGGCAGGCCGATGCTTTCCGCGACCTGGAGCGCGGGCAATTCATGGCGCTGGGTCCGGCGCTATCCCGCCGTCCGCTCGGATTGCGCATTGGCCCGACGGATAGCCAGCCACGCAATGCAACGCCACGGCTGATGCCGCTGCCGGAGGCGCCACTCGACGATCCCCGCGCGGTCATTCTCGCCGCCCCGCCGCCCGAAACCGTCCGCTCCCAACGGCGGCCTTCGCCGGATCTTCTTGGTCAACTCATGACGGCACGATCCGCCGCCCTGGAGAGCAGCACGGACGCGGTGGAGCAGAGGGCGGATGCCGAGGAACTGGCGAAGCAGCGTGAGCGGCTGGATCATATTCTGTGCGCGGTGCTGGCCGAACCCGACGCGGGTTTCCGTACCATCGGCGTCCTTTATCAGGAGTTCGTCGTCCGCTGCCGCATAGAAGGGCTTGGCTCGGCGGTGCCGGACCTGAACGATTTCCGCCGCATGCTGACACTGGCCCGCGCGGGGCTAGGCTCCGATATGGTGGAAGACGATGCATGGCAGGACGTGTCGGCTCGCGCCTCGATTCTGCCGGAGGACATGCGCGGCGTGTTCATGATGATCGCGCGCGCTGCGAAAGAGGGCTGGCCTTGCCCCAGCGATATCGCGATCGCACGCGCCTATGGCTCACATTCGTTGCGTCGTGCACGGCACCTGCTGACCTATATCGAGGGGCAAGGTCTCATCGTTTGCCAGCTGGACGGCGCCGGCCGACGAACCGTGACGCTCGTCGAACTCGCCTGGGCAACGGCACCCGGTGATCCCAATGCCGAAAACCTTGTGGAACACGACTTCGGAAATTCGGCAGTATGATGCAAACGCCGCGGCTGAGCTACGTGGCGCGGGCTCAAAGATCCGCTTAGCCACCCTTCCGCTGCCTGGACGACTTCGTGTCTGTCTTGGTGTGGTCCGCGCCAGAGTTCTGCAGTCGTTCGCCGGGGGCCAAGGCTGGAGCAGGCAGACACAGGGACAATTTCCGTCCAACCATCGTGGCTCGGGATTCACACATGCCCGGGTCAGTGCGCGAAGATCCCGACGCCTATCTCTCGATAGATCCTGTTCGCCTGATCTTCTTCTGAAGCAGCAGGATGCCATACAAGAGAGCTTCCGCTGTGGGAGGGCAGCCCGGCACATAGACATCGACGGGAACGATGCGGTCGCAGCCTCGAACGACTGAATACGAATAGTGATAATAGCCGCCGCCGTTGGCGCAGGATCCCATCGAAATGACGTATCTCGGCTCCGGCATCTGGTCGTAGACCTTGCGAAGCGCAGGCGCCATTTTGTTACAAAGCGTTCCCGAGACGATCATGCAATCGGACTGCCGCGGCGATGCGCGCGGGGCGCAACCAAAACGCTCGACATCATAACGCGGCATCGACACTTGCATCTGCTCTATCGCACAACATGCCAGTCCGAACGTCATCCACATCAAAGAACCGGACCGCGCCCACGTCACGAGATCATTCACCGGCGCTACGAAGTAACCGCGGTCTCCGAGATTGTCGGTGATCGTGTTCCAAGATCCTGCGTTTGCTTCGATCATTGGACGCCTCCGTCAAGCGGATTTGACCTGCTCGCGGGCTAACACGAGAAATCAGCAATAGTTGCTGTTTTCTCCACGTGAGGACGAGAGATTGACTTTGAGTCAATCAGTTGGATGCCGACGCTGCACACCGGCAACGCCTGCGTACTAACAAGTCCAGGAACAAGATCCATTACGCCGCTAATCAGCAACTCGCATCAACGCTCTCCTAGCGATCCATGTACGTCTTTGATGAGAGACGCAAAAACACTGACGCGTGTGAAGTGAAGCGAATACACTTAGACTCGTAGTTGGCGTTCAGCCGATTCAGACAACCTGAACGTGAACCACACTCCCGCCGTAAAGGTCCCATTAACCATCTTTGCCTCGGCCGCCTACCTACATGGCCGGGCATCGTCATTCGGATCTCTACAAACGGGCAGGAGAATAGATGGCAACGTTACACTTTGCCTCGGGGGATAATCTCAACTCACAAGGTGACTTCACTCCAGCAAAAGCTGGCTTCAATCTCGCCGATGTTCAGTCAGTCGACCAACTGAACGCTTTGCCAGACGGTGTACAAGGCCTTATCTGGCTGGACAAAAGTGACGGCGTCACTTCGGATTTCATCGATGCCGTAAAGCCGTACATCGGCAATCCCAAGGTCTTCGGCTTCTTTCTGGTTGATGAGCCGGATCCCACAGGCCAATGGGGCAAGCAGGTTTCAGCAGATGACTTGCGCGCTGAATCGGATTGGATCCACGCAAACGTTCCTGGCGCCAAAACATTCATCACCATGATGAATATGGGATCGTCCGACCATCCTGATTTCACCAACACCTACAATCCACAGAACAGCCATATCGACCTTTACGGACTGGATCCTTATCCGGTGCACTCGGAAAGCTCGACGGTCGACTACAACATGATCGATCGCACCGTCACAGCGGCCGAAGCTTCGGGCATTCCGCGCGACCAGATGGTGCCGGTGTTTCAAACGTTCGGCGGCGGCGGCTGGGTGAACGAACAGGGCGGCAAGTATGTGATGCCGTCCGCGGAACAAGCGCAGCAGATGCTCGATCATTGGGCGGCACTGGTGCCAAATCCGACATTCGACTACGCATACGCGTGGGGCTCGCAGAATGGCGATCAATCGCTCGAAAGCTCGCAGGAATTGCAGGACGTCTTCCTCCATCACAATGCGAGCGGGAATGCGGAATCGTCGGTGACCGCACCACCTGCAAGTGAGAGCACGCCGGTCGCTGCAACAGACCCGGTAACCACAGCTGATCCGCCCGCCGATCCACCGGCTTCGACCCCCAATGATTCTGCCAGCACGCCGTCTTCGGCGTCGAGCGCCGAAAACACCACATCATGGACTGCAGGCGAGCATCACCATGGGATTGATTTCTCGCATATGATGGTGAGCGATCCGACGTTCTCCGCAGGACATCACTTCGGGACCCGCATCTCCATTGCGGATCCGGCCGCAGACCGCGGCGCGCTGTCATCGAGCCATGTCTTCGATGGAAACGAGCCATCCTACTACGGCTTCGATCCGGGTGGCATTCATGGGTCGGAACACGGCGGCCATCACTGGTCCTGGCACATGTAGCCCCGAGACTCAGGAAACCGCCTTCACGTCGAAGGCGGTTTCCAATGCTTCTCTCGCTGGCTGTGAATGTTGGCGACTCACGACCTCTCGCCCGAGAGGCCGCCCGCGAGTCCATGGCCGGACGAGCGCTCCGCGCTTGCTGCAGCCTATTCTCCTGAAAATGCGCATTCCGCCGTGAATGGACGGTTTGGGGCTCAACTATGTTTTTTCCTGTGAAATCGCCGATGCTGGCCGATATTTTTCGGCAGATCCGCCCCGGACTGTTAGCAGCCGGCGGCCTGTCTGTTTTTATCAATCTTCTGGTGTTCGTCTCGCCGCTCTATACGATGCAGATCTACGATCGTGTGCTCACCAGTCGGAACACTATGACGCTGCTGCTGCTGTCGTTGATCGCACTGGCGCTCTTCGTTAGCTATGCTGCACTCGAGCACATTCGCAGCCGCATCCTGGTGCAGAACGGCATTCGCTTTGATCACCTTCTTTCAGGTGAAGCGTTCGAAACCGCGCTGGCGCAGGCGCTACGCACTCGTAGTTCGCATCATGTTCAGCTGTTGCGCGACGTCGATACCTTGCGCGACGTCCTTTCCGGCAATGTGATGACGTCGCTCATGGACGCGCCGTGGTGCCCGATCTTTCTTGCGATGTGCTTCCTGCTTCATCCGCTGATCGGTCTGGTCGCGCTCATCGGCGCGTTGGTGATTCTCGGGCTGGCCTTTCTCAACGAACGCCTCACCAAGGCGCCGCTGATTGCGGCGTCCTATAAGAATCTCCATGCGCTCAACCGGATGACATCGTCGCTTCGCAATGCAGAAGCGATTCGAGGCCTTGGAATGGGTCCGGCTGTCCGCGCCGCCTGGGGCTCCATGCATGGCGAGGCCCTCGCCGAAACAGCGAGAGCCAGCGAACGCGGCGGGACATTATTGGCCGCCTCCAAGTTTCTGCGCATGAGCGTTCAAGTCGCGATCATGGGAGTGGGCGCCGAGTTGGCCATTCACCAGGAAATCTCGGGAGGCGTGCTCTTTGCCGCTTCGTTGATCATGGGACGCGCATTGGCACCCGTGGAAGCCGCCGTTTCCCAGTGGAAAGCGCTCGTTTCGGCGCGCACCGCCTATTCTCGTCTCGATGAGGCGCTTCGAAACCAGGCCGCACAGGGCCGGCCCACGCGGCTGCCCCCGCTCATCGGCGAAATCTCCGTGGAAGCCCTGACCGTCATCGTGCCGGGGACGCAGCAGCCGGCAATTGCCGATGTTACGCTGCGGTTTGCGGCCGGCGAAGTCGTTGCGATTGTAGGCCCGTCCGGCTCGGGCAAATCGTCATTGGCACGTGCGCTGGTCGCCGCATGGCCAGCCACGCTCGGCTGTGTGCGCATCGACGGCAACGACGTGCGTCATTTCGATCCGAATCGCCTCGGCAGCAACCTTGGCTACTTGCCTCAAGACGTCGAATTATTTCCGGGCACAATTCGCGACAACATCGCCCGTTTTCGTGAGGGATCCTCGGACGAAGACGTCATCGAAGCGGCACAACTCGCCTCGGCTCACGCGATGATTCAGCGGCTGCCTCAAGGCTATGACACTGTGATCGGCGAGAACGGGGCTGGCCTTTCCGGCGGCCAGCGCCAGCGCATCGGATTGGCTCGCGCACTCTTCGGCAGACCGGTCATCGTGGTGCTCGATGAACCGAATGCCAATCTGGACGGCGACGGCGACCGCGCGCTGACGGATGCCATCCAGCGACTTCGCGCAAGAAACACCACCGTGGTGATTATCAATCATCGACCGGACCTACTTTCCGCGGTGGACAAGATTGTTTTCATGCAGGCCGGCCGTGTCGGGCGCGTCGGTGATCGCGATCAACTTCTGCCCATCCTTCTGGGCAAGACCAATACGCCCCCACCGCGCGAAATGCCGCCCAAGACCGACGCCCGTCGCTCTGTGGCGTCTTCCCCCATCCACTTCCGGCCTCCCGTGCGACATGCCCCGGTGATGAAGCAGTGATAGCTGAGATCAGAACGCAAACGAGAAACATTCTTCACCGCTTGGCGGCGCTCCGCCTCCGGGGCCATGGCAAGCGCGAGGAAGAGGCAGATGCATCGCCTCCGATTTGGCCCGCCGCGCAACAGCTCATCATGCGCGCAATGCGGCTGCTGGCGGAGCGCTTGTCGGCCTGGAGCCGAAGCCTGAAGCGCGAAGACAGCGACATGCCAGGCGATTGGAAAACGCCGGCAAGACAGGGTGCCGCAATTGTCTTCCTGACTTTCGTCGTGTTCGGCGGCTGGGCGTCGCTGGCATCGATTGACGGGGCCGTTGTCGCCGCCGGATCGATTGTCGTCGAGAGCGATCGCAAAGCAGTTCAACATCTCGAAGGCGGCATCGTCCGAGACCTGATGGTCAGGAGCGACGCTCATGTCGAACAAGGCCAGGTCTTGCTCCGCCTGGACGCCACCCAAGAGCGCGCGCGCGAAGAGATGGCGCGTTCAGCGGTGTATTCCGCCCTTGCCGAGGAAGCGCGCTTGCAAGCGGAAGCCGACGGCAGCGACAAGATCAGCTTCCCCTCGGAACTCACGCAGAAGGCCTCGGATGCTTCTGCGCGTCGCGCGATGGGTGACCAGACGCGGCGATTCGAGGAGCGCCGCACCGCGCGCAAGATCGAGGCATCCATCCTTGCGGAACGAATTGCGCAGGCGCAGCGCCAGATCCAGGGCAACACTGCGCAGAGCGCAGCCACACGGTCGCAGCTCGAAAGCGTTGCGCAGGAATATGCGAAGCTGAAGCCGCTTGCCGATAAGGGGCTGATCCCGGTGACGCGGATCACGACCTTGCAGCGATCCGAAGCCGATCTTGAGGGGCGGCTAGGTGCGTACGAAGCCGACATCGCCCGCTTCGGTCGCGTCATCGATGAAGCACGCCTGCAGATCGATCAGATTCAGCAGAAGGTCTTCGAAGAGTCGGCGAGTAAGCTGACCGATACCCGCGCGCAGCTTGCCGATGCGCGCGAAAAGCTCCGTGTCGCCTCGGATTCTCTGCAGCGAACGGAGATGCGCGCGCCCTGCACCGGACGTGTCGTCAATCTGAAGGTCCACACCATCGGCGCCGTCATTCGGCCGGGCGATGTCCTGATGGAGATTGTCCCGGACAACGATGTTCTCGTCGTCGCGGCAAAGATATCCGCTCTCGATATCAACCATGTGCAGGTCGGGCTGCCGACCGAAGTGCGCCTTCCGTCATTCAAGGCGCGATCGACGCCGATGGCAGTTGGCGAAATCCTCTCGGTTGCAGCTGACGCTCAGCGCGACGAAGCGACCCGCCAGCCCTATTACGAAGTCAAGGTGTCGGTTCAGGTCGCGCAATTTCCGAAGGAAATCCGCGAAAAGCTCAAGCCGGGAATGATGGCCGACGTCCTGATCGCGACCGGCGAACGAACTGTGATGGCCTATCTCGCACAGCCCATGACCGATGCGATCAGACGTGGCATGCGCGAAAACTGAGTCCGACGGGTCCAGTATCGCTGTCTCGCGGCTGCCAATAATCCATCGATTGCCTCTGTCGTGTGGGACCGACGGCCCGTGCTTAGGCGTGGTTTCTCGGGCCGGAACAATGTGGCGAGAAGCTCCGATCAGCGTACCGGCGGCTTGATGCGGTTCGGATCATTCGGATCGGTCACTACGACGGTGGCGGTCATGCCGGCACTCAGCACGATATCCTTGGGAATATCGTCAATCGCGATTCGTACCGGAATGCGCTGCGCCAGGCGCACCCAGCTGAATGTGGGATTCACATTGGCAATCAGATCGTTGCCCAGCGCATTGTCACGATCGGTAATGGCCCGGGCCACACTCTCGACATGGCCGGTGAGCGGCGCATCATAAGCCATCAGCCGGATCGAGACGCGATCGCCGATCGCGATGTGACGTAATTTCGTCTCTTCAAAATAGCCCGCGACATAGAACGAATCGCTGTCCACCAGCGCCACGATCGGATGACCCGCCGTTGCGTAATCTCCCTGATGCACCAGCAGGTTGGTGACGCGGCCGTTGACCGGCGAGCGCACATCTGTGCGCGCCAGGTTGAGTTTCGCGATGCCAAGCGCGGCCTCCGCCTGATCGTAAGTCGCCTGTGCCGACAACGTGGCGGTACGCGCCTGATTGAGCGCCTCCTCCGAGATCGACACCGAACTCAATCGCTCGCGGCGCTGCTGCTCCTCCCGCCGCTGTTCGAGCACGCTCTTGGCGCCGGCCAGTACCGCTTCAGCCTGCTCAAGGGCAAGCCGATAGCGCGCGGGGTCGACGGTGAAGAGCACGTCACCGAGCTTGACGCTCTGATTGTCCTTCACACGCATGTCGGTGATCGCACCGGCGACATCCGGCGCGACCACGACAACATTGACGCGGACGCGTCCATCGCGTGTCCAGGGGCTTTCTTCATATGTGCGCCACAAGTACCAGCCGGCCACAGCGGCTGCGATGACAACGACAACGGTGACAAAAACACGAATCCACGAGCGAACTTGCTGCATTCGGCCAACATCTCAACTCAAAGCGTCGCCGCGACAAAGGCACTGAGAAGCATGACATATAGTGCGGTATTGAATAAAGGCGGATGCCAGACGAAGCGATAGACGCCGAGCCTATCGAGCAGATATCTCACGAGATACCAGAGCGCCGCCGTCCCCACGAGGTAGCCAAGCAACGGCGGAAGGTAAATACCGTCCAGATTGATTTCCTTGATCATGCGATCACCGGGTCGGCCGTTGGAGTTGACAGCGCCGGCGTTTCCAGCCCGAAGAAGCCAGGATGCTGCCGCAACGTGGTTTCGATACCATAGAGCGACTCCGCCATCCGCGTGAATACGGCATTGATATCGAGTGCGAGCACGGAATCCCGTGCGGCCTCCAGTAAGGGCAGCGGCGATGACGCGCGTCGATTGCGTCCCTCCCGCTGGAAATGCTCAGCCAGGACAGCAAGAGCCCGTTTCACGACTGCAGCCGCAGCTGGCGGCAGTGCGCCTAGGTCCCGCCTCAGCGCGAGAATGTTGAGACCGACGCGCAGACTGGCGAAGCTGCCCTGCATGATGGCGCGATGCGTGTCGATCATCGGATCGAGGCGCATCAGCAGCGCATTGATGCGATCGAACATACGGCTCTCGAATGTGGTGCGCGGTTCGGGCATCGCCGATCCGGCGGCACGCCCGAGATCGCGCAGCACGCCACGGATTAATCGCCGAACCATCCATTCGGTGCCCAGTGGCCGCAACAAGCGCAGCATCAGTCCACCGATGCCTATGCCCACGACGTAGCTCAGGTAATCGTTCAGGAAAACGCTGAAATCGTAGGTCATTGCGTTGGAAATACTGGTCAGGCCGCCAACGACGAAGATCACCGGCATCACAGCTGGAACCGAAGCACTGAGAAAGAGACCACAGACAAGGTAGAACGGCGCAAGAGCCAACACCAGCGCCGGAAAGGTCGACAGCGGCGGCAACACGATGAGCAGGTAGATACCGCCTATCACCGCACCGACCGCACTCATCTTGAGAAAACTCGCCGCCGCGGCAGCGGGATCATCTCGCGCCCCCATGATGGCGCAGATGATTCCGGCGTAGGTCACCGCCGTCGGACCGTTTGGCCAGGCCGTGAGAATCCATAGCGCGCTGGCAACCAGGATCGTCAGCGTCGAGATTGCGCCGACCAGAATTGCAAATACGATATCGCGGTAGGGGCGCAGCGACGGCGCGGCGGAGGTGGACGGCGGGTGGATGCCGTCCGTAATGTGAGAGCGAAGCCAGACAGCTTCGTCCCAAAGCGTCAGCACATCGCGCAGGCGCAACAGAAAACTTCGCGGAAGGAAGGATTCGGGATCGCTTCGCAAGACTTGCAGCGGTGGCAGCCGTGCTTCGATATCGGTCAGCAGCGCGGTCTTTTCGCCGGCCTTTTCCAGCGATTGCTGGGGATCTACAGCCTCAGTGGTTGCGGCAATATGGGCAGCCGTCCGTTCCGCCAGCAGTTGCAACGCGCGCGCGTTCTCCGGCTGCTGACGATGCAATAACGCCAACCGATCATATGCCGAGACCAGCATCGCAAGCAGCGAAAGCAGTTTGCCTTCGAACAGGCGAATCACATGGTCAATGGCGCGGATCGCGGGCGTGTCGAACGCCCCGAATACTCGAAGCGAATCGAGCGACACCACTGACCCGATGATCTTCTGCCGATCGGCAAGGCCTTTCGCCTCCGCCTCCTGCCCGCGAAGCGCATCTTCGGCCCAGCGCGCCATGTTCGGCAATGTCGCGTGGACCGCTTTGCGCAACGCATCTCCGGCACGGCGCGGAAAAACCAGGTGATGCAGCAACGTGCCGCAAGCGATGCCGAGGATAATCTCGAGGCAGCGCGCGACCGCGAAATCAAATGCGAGGTTGGGCGTAAGCGCTGCCGGAAGACCAATGATCGCCGCCGAATATCCGGCCAGCACACCGCCATAGGCCGGGGGCGCATCGCGCAGGTAAACCGAAACCGACGTGCAGATGCCGATCCAGATCGCGAGCGTCAGACAGAACAGCTCCGGGCTGTTGGAAAATAGCGCGACGAGCACCAGCGATATCAGTGCCCCGACCACGGTGCCGAGCACGCGGTACAGCGACTTTGCCAGCACCATCCCGGCCAGCGGCTGGGAGACGACGTAAACTGTCGTGATCGACCAACTCGGTTGCGAAAGATTCAGGCGAAAAGCGATGAAAAGCGCCAGCATCGCGGCCACAAACGATTTCAGTGAGAACAGGCCATCGCGCCAGGTGAATTTTTGAATGATCTGGAGCATGCCGATGGAAACCAATCACGTGCGCTAGCTAGCCGGGTGGCAACTTTAACCCGGCGGCGCCCGTCGCACCATCCTGTCTGCCTCTGACAAGTCCTGGCGTCACGGCATTGACGGGCGCAGCGGAACATCCACGGAGGCAAGATCGTGAGCTCGCGCAACCTGTCCGGTGGTCCCGTAACAGGCCAGCCAGCAAGCTCGCCGAGCGCATACTTTATCCGGATGGGCATGCTGAAGAAGAAAAATCAAAGCTGCTGCATGACCTGCCAATGGCGATCGCGGGGGCGAGGATCAAGTTACCTTATCCGTGATTGAGAATCGCGGTCTTCGCCACCGTAAACTCGCGCAGAGCCTCGAAGCCGATCTCGGGGCCATGGCCGCTGCGCTTGGACCCGCCGAACGGCAACTCATTGCCACCGCCGGCGCCAAAGCCATTGACATAGACCTGTTGAGACCCATGCAGCGAACTTTATTGGCGTATACTAGCGGAGTAATCGGCTTCATCGTGGGATCGACGCCGAACTCCTTCATCTGCTTGACGCAGTTGAAGGTGTCGGCCGAGATCGCCTGCTGATCGGCGGCGAGGAAGTGCAGACAGAAATGATTGCTTTCCTCCAGCGCTCGCAACGTGCTGGCTTCGTTGTCGAGGCAGATCAGCAGAAGCGGCGGACTCAGCGACAGTGACGTCACCGCGTTCATGGTCAGCCCGCAGCATCGCCCATCCGCGCCGCGGGTCGTCACGACGGCAACGCCTGTGGCGAAGTTGCCGGCAAAAGCCCGAAGCTCCGACGGCTGGATGAAATTGCTGACGCTCATAAATCCTCCCATTTCGGCAGGGAGGACGGGGAGAGCGACCATTACTTCAAACGATATTTTTGGTATGAAATGATCGATTTTATCGATGAAAATATGATGAAGGGCTCCGAACTCCTCCTTGGACGCACCACCCTCCATCAGCAGAAGGCGCGGCATCCGCATGTGCGCGATCAGGATCAGGCCGGGACCACGTCTGACGACTCGCGCGCCTAATCCACGCCTGCAATGCGCCCTTGCACGGGTCCGTTCTTCGTCTCACCACGGCAGGGCATCCCGATCGGCTGCTCGGCGCCCGGACCAAAGATGCCAGTGGCCGTGACGCAGAAGCGCCCGTGGCCATCCGGCACCACCCGCCCTCTGTACAGTCTTCCATCGGGAGCGCGGCCGATGCAGGTCGCGTTGACCGGACTTGGCGCGCCGGGCCCAAACAGACCGACTCGCGTGGCGCAGCGGACGCCCGTTCGCGATGGATCCGGCGAGGGCGCGGCGTCATGGGGAATGGCTCGGTAGCGCTTGTAATCTGAAGTGACCAGCGGCGTCTGCGGCTGGCTCACATAGATCGGCGGGCTGCCGCCGAGCACGCTCCGTTCGGTGCCGTCGGTTTCTTCGCACCGCGCCGTAGCGGTGAAGACGATGGCAAGGGACGCGATGCTAAGAGCAAGAGGCCGGATCATAGGGTGTCCAGTGCGGTCATAGGCGCGCCTTTGCCTCGGTGAATTGCAACGGATCGATCAGGCGGCCGTATTGCCGCTCAACCACCTGGCGCAACTCGGCTATGGCGGCGGCATACCGAGGATCCGCCGGCGCGAGATGACCGAAGTCTGCCGGATCGGGACTGTCTTCCGCAAGTCGCCGCATCGACACCGGGACCGCTACCGGAATGAATGCATTCGCGACCAGATTGCTTACCGTCAACAGCAGGCCGCGCATGACCGGCTCGCCCAGCATCGTGGAGAGCACGAAAGTGCGGCCATGGCCTTCGGGTGCATGGATATAGATCAGGGGCGAACGCTCGTGCGGGATCGAGAGGACGCCGATCGGCTCGCGCTTGCTGAATTTGCGGCCGGACCGCGTCGCCAGCACCATACCCGGCACGTTGTCGTCCCATTCGACCGCGACGCAGAGCGCATCAATATGGCTCGGCGTCGTGATGGACGGCAGCAGCAGGCGATAGGTCTGGAGATAGCCGGTCCAGGCGGCGCGCGAATAGGCGCCGAGGTGCTTGGCGGCATAGCTGTTGTTGCGCACGAAGCCGGTGCGCTCGAGCACGATCTGCAGCGTGGCATCCGAGTAGATGCCGGTCATCAGCTTGTCGATGGTGCTTTTGCCGAGCTTGGTCTGAAAGCTGAATTCCTCGCGCGAAATTCGGTTGACGGCCAGATAGCGTTTGATGTCGCGGCCGATACGCCGCTTCTCGTCACTGTCGGTCATCGGAAATCACTTAGGAAATATCGGAAACTTCTGGAAGATTACTGGGAAATCCGGAAATTGTCGATGATATTCGCGGAAAGCCTGGCGCCCTACACATGAACCGTCAGCAACGAGCTGGCGTCATTCAAACCCGACATAGGAGCTAGCCATGAAACTCTCTCTGATCACCGCCGGCCTGGTCATCGTCACGTCCGCGCTCACCATCGTCCAAGCCCGCAGCCTGATATCATCCTTCTCTGTTCAGCCGGTGAGCGCAACCGTCAGCAGCATGGTCACGCCAGCCAATGCCGCCACCAACACCCTGGCGCCATCGCAGGCCGAGCTTGCAGCCGGCGCCGCCAGCTTACCGGCACTGCTTCCGGTGCCGACCCAGATCGGCGGCCAGAAGATCACCCAGGATGCGCAGGCCGGTATCTCCTGCCTGATCAGCAAGAACAACGACAAGGACGTCTGCGGCGAGATGGCGCTGAAGCGTGAGATCGCCAAATGTGTGGCGGGTATCGGCGTCGAGGGCGGCTGCTTCGACTTTCTCGCCAGGTCGGCGGTTGCGTCGCAAGCGAAAGCAGCGCGGCATCACGAAGCACGCCGCTCGCGGACCGGTTCTTATGATTACCGCCGAGCGGGCTCCGAACTGCGAAGGTTGACGCACAACTGGTTTTAATGCGGGCAGCTTTGGAATATACTTCGATCATTGCCTGCTTAAGATCATCGTCGTCCGCATTCGTTCTGGTTAAGGATGTTTTCCTTCATCGATTCCGCAATACGCTCATCTCGCCCCTCCGGAGACGCGGCAGCTCGCTGTCGCGCCTTCGGGCGTTTGGCTGTCTCCTTGACGGTGCTGCTCTCATCCCTGCTCATCGTGAATACGCCGACATGGGCGCAATCTCACCAGGCATTGGTCGAAGCGTGCCGCGCCAGTATCGGCCGGCTGATCGTCGGGCGGTGTCTGCGGACCCCGGGCGCCTCACTCGAAGGCTGTCGTATGCAGGCGTCACCGGCTGTGCGGCGTTGCGTCATGTCGCGGGCCGGCCGTTTGAGAGGCGGCATGCCCGCGATGGCCACAACTCCGAGCAACAAGCCGACGCGCGTAACCACCCGTCCCGCCAAACCGAAAGAACACGAAAGCAGAGAAGCCTCCAAGCCGCTGACGCCGGCGGTTGCCCCGGCACCGGCCATCGTCTCGAGGCCCGCGACGCCACCCGCCGTTGCCGCGCTGCCGCAGAAGGACGACCGGGTGGTCGTGAGCGGCGGCCGCCGTGTTGCGCTGGTGATCGGCAATAGCAACTACGACCATGTGCCGGTGCTGCCCAACGCGGCGAATGACGCACGGGCGCTGGCGCAGGAGCTGACCGATGAAGGCTTCCAGTCAGTGACACTGAAGCTCGACCTCAAGCGCGAAGATCTTGTGGTCGCCTTGAGTGACTTCGCGCGGCTTGCCGACAATGCCGACTGGGCCGTGGTGTATTATTCCGGCCACGGCATCGAGTACAAAGGCACGAACTATCTGATCCCGGTGGATGCTCGCTTGCGCGTCGATCGCGACATCGATCTTGAATCCGTCGATATGGGCAAGGTCCTGAGCGCCGCGGAATCGGCACGCCGCCTGCGGCTGCTGATCCTGGATGCCTGCCGCAACAATCCATTTATCGATCAGATGAAGCGCACCATCGCCACCCGCTCGATCACACGGGGCCTTGCACGCACCGAGCCCGATGCCGGCACACTGATCGTCTATTCCGCGAAGCATGGTGAACTGGCGCTCGATGGCGATGGCGACAACAGTCCATTCGCGACCGCACTGCTGCGGCGTCTCAGGACACCGAATCTCGAAGTCCGGCGCCTGTTCGATCTCGTGCGCGACGACGTATTGGCCGCGACGAACAAGAAGCAGCAGCCTTACAGCTATGGCTCCCTGTCAGGCAGTGAGGATTTCTATTTCACCACGCGGTGACGCATACGAAACGGGCGACGAACTCGCGCCTTTCCCCAGTAACTTCCTTCAGAATATATCCGCGCTCACTATAAGCCTGATGGCAGCGAGGCCTCAATCTCTTCGGAAGACGATGGATGCGATCCATCCGGTGAGGAGGGCCATGATTGCGGTGGCGAGGCCATAGATCAGGCTGTGCTGATTGGCGGCGGTGGCGATGAACTGCTCGAAGCCGATCTTGACGATCTCGAAGGCGGTCTGGGTGTGGCCGACCAGCACGCCGCCGGTGAACAGCTTGATGTCGACC